>Ga0307513_10004679_pt1 | contig 18201 bp, 7 predicted proteins | sample 15_EM_MG_FD_202174 | JGI IMG/M metagenome (GOLD analysis project Ga0307513, IMG submission 202174) | Populus trichocarpa ectomycorrhiza microbial communities from riparian zone in the Pacific Northwest, United States - 15_EM | ecosystem: Host-associated > Plants > Roots > Unclassified | place... | reverse complement strand
TTATAATTATGATAAGTAAAACCTTCTCATCTACTTTAAAAGCTTTTTAAAGATACAAGTATATAATTCACAACAATTTTATTAATCTTATATAAATTATGAATGTCTATAAGATATAAGTTAAGTGCATTCATTTTTACTATATTATAATATATCATCCCTATAATTTTTTTATGAAAAAAGACATGCACTCTGTGTTATCCTTAAAACACCTAATCTTGTATGGTTAAGGATATGATTCTAATGAAAATTTCAATTTATTAACATTATTTCTTCTTATAATATTTTTGTAACTACCGCCATCAACTTCAATTTATCATGAAATAACTTGTTTTGTTGTGAATCATCAGGAATCTTTAGCATTAACATCTTCTTATCCATGTTGGTCTGACCTTCATAATCATAATTATAAAATTATTCCTCATTATCTTTGTTAGGCTTGCACAACTCGACTTAATCTTTGATTGTTCTTGCTCGTACTATAGAAGAAAAGTATGATATATATATTCTAAAAAATCATTAATATATTAAACTCTCTTGAAAAATAATATGCATGTCAACTATTTACATATCAGTTCAGATTAACCTAGCCTATATAGAAAAATAAAAAACTGAAACTATGAAAAATAAGTAAAATCCAAAAATAACATTAAAATAATAATGAAAAAATCAGAAACATTTTATAGGTCTAATTTTAGAGCTTCTCGACCTTGTCTGGCTCTAGTAGGCTAACTCCATAGGAAAAAAGTTCTATAGAACCTCCTTGTTAAATCTCAACTATATCTAAAGTTATGGTTATTTTTGTTAAAATAGCATTTGACGCGTAGAGACTTCTTGACGATCTTTGCCTTGTTTAACTAATCCATAAACACATCTGCAAAATATTCCACGTCAAATTTAAATACACACACAGAGGAAGGATGGCATTCTTCACTAATATCATTAGAAGAAGTCAAACTGGCAGGGGCGGCATAAAGAAAACCATGGAACTACTTGATTTTCTTCATCGTCTTCATCGCCGTCTTAACCACCATCATCGTTTTCATCATGTTCGCAATTATCTCATCATCATTATTGGCGATTTGATCATTCTCACTGCCTTTTCCATCAGTACAACTCGAGTTGTTTATGCAGCTGTTGCAAACCGAAAGAGTAGCACCTAACAGGGGTCCGGTGCCAATCCAGGGCGTGTGAGATTGACAAACATGGCAAAGAAGCGTTCTTGAATGTTTTGCAGCAAGAAAATTTGCACTGTGAACATATGCATCACAGGCTGAACACAGGATAGCTTGATCCGATTCACAGTGCATTTGTGCAAAAGAATCACAGAGCTCACACTTTTTCATTTCTTTGCTCTCTGTTTGGAGTTGGGAGTAGATTAAGATAGATATTTTCTACGTGCACGTTCTGCTTTTATACAAGTTTCTGTTTATTTAGCCCTTTCTCGGCCTAAAAAACAGAACACATGGTGCACAGCAACTTGCAGCTGTTCATATTTAAAACCTGCTTCTGATTTTTTTTTAAATTAGAAAAAAAATTAAATTAAGTTTTCTTTTAAAAATTGGGGAATTTCCACATATTATTGTTTTTAGACAGATTTGATGTATTATGTTTGTATGCTGATTTTGATGGATAGAATGAAAACGTACTGAGACAAATTGTTAGGCATCTGTAATGATGTTTTTGGATTTTGAAATTGAGTTACGTCCTAGCTAGGGCCATCTTTTTTTCGAACATAATTTAAAATTCAAATGCTTTACAATTAACAACAGATCACTAGGTGTTAGATCAAACCAGGGGCCGGCGGGATTAGAAAAACAAAATAGAGTAAATACGAAAATGAAATAATAAAGGAATATAATATATAATTAATTTTCTTGTATTTAATTACATTGTGAAAAACTAGTTAATAAAATTTACTTTTTGATAAAAAAAAAAGTATAAATTTTAGATGGAGAAAAGTGTCCGGTTTAAAAGATTGGAAAGTATTTTCTATGAAGGCCCTTAAAAGTGGCACAATACTTCATTATATAAATATATATACAATAATATATTTATAAAATACTTTCAAATATAATATTATTAGGAAATAATAAATTACTAATATATTTATATGGGAAATAATACATTGGGATATGTTAATATCCAATATAAAAGTATAATAATTTGATATATTAGTGCATATACTTTAATTTTGATAATTTAATTGGCTAAAAAATGCATTTGAATACAGAACAAGTTATATTATATAATAATTATAAATTTTAAATCATATAAATTGTATTATAAAAATAGCATACCATAGAAAAAAAATTATTTTTAATGTTCTCCAAACACCAAAAAAAAGTTATATATCTATAATATTATATTTAAAATATTTATATTATGTATATAGTTATATTTTATAAACTAAACTATATATATAAATATATAATATAATAAAATTTTCTTTTCACAATTACACTTTTTATATCTCATTTTTTTTTATAAGTGTTAAATAGTTACATTTAATATTCTATATATGTTAAATAAACTTGAAAGAAAAAAACTACAATATTAATAAGTGATTTTCAAGCTCATTTTTTATGGAATAACTAAATATTAAAAAGTATTTTTTTAATTTATTTTTTATAATATCGTCAAACATAAAAAAATTATTTATTTTATAAAAAACTATTTTAAAACAAACAAACTAAATATAAAAACCATTAGGGAAGGAGAACCATCATACATGGAGCAGGGGCCAACTACATGATGTATTTAGGGATATTGGAGGACATGACACTAAAGTTTTAAAATCTTTTAATTTGATCCTTAAATTTAATTTCTTTTTTGTCATAGTAGTTGTGCATTTGGTTATTCTAAAAACAACATATTTGCTCTCTAATTATCTCTTTAATTTGCCTCGTGTTAAAAGTTGTCCTTGTAATATTTATGATGGCACCCCACTCTTCTGCCCCTACCTTCAAGATTTTAGAACAAAATTTTGGATGTAGCAAGAATTTGTCTGTAATTAAGCATCTTTTTAAGTGATCACTTGGTGCAAAGCATGGTCTACAAATATATTAGGAATGCGTTTTCCGTTTCCATTTCTCTCGACACAAAAGGTTGACCAGCTAAGTCTCCTGTGCCGCCCAAGTAGTATTGTTCCTCATCTTTTCCCTTTATCTAAAGATAACTAGTGTCCATCTTTACCACCTCTCAGGCACAAATCCTTTTGCATTAACGAATGTGAATTGCAACGAAGGATACAGGCTAGCGGCTCATCGGGTAGCAGTCAAGGGCTAAAAAATTAATTAGAAGAAGAGAACATTTCTGATTCAAATCCTACTAATTACATTTTCAATTCATATGTAAATATATAATTGTTGGGGATCTCGAGTTTATAGTTTTTGAAAGCGATAACTCACCAGAGTTAATGTGTATGGCATACATTTTCATTGTTTGAGGCTGCATCGTTTTAGAATGAACCTCCTGGAAGTGCATTTTGAAGCTGCCCTTTAATCCAATTCAGACCTGTACAGGCCCATCAAGTATTTTTGCATAGAAATAAGTTCAGCTGAGCTGATAAGAAAACCCATCCCATTAATTAGCTCCTTGAACTTGTAAGCTGGCCTAATATACTTCGGCCCAGCAATTCTTTGGACTTATAAGTTGGCTTAAAAGGACTCCACAATTTAGCTAGCTAGATTCCTTTCTCTGTGAATATTTTGTTTTTTCCTTCTGAAATATTCTAGGAAATGAACTATTAGGTTATGTGTTTATATATATATATGCACTTAAAATCAATGGAGTCTTCACTCTATGGCAATTTAGAATCCAAAATGATGACCTGATCAAACAGGAGCCCAAGCCAGATTGTAGTAGATGGAGTATATACTGAAAATGGAAGAGAGAAATAAAATGGGTGGATTGCAAAACATTAAATGGAAGCTACAAGATATTTAGAAAGAAAGAAGAAGAAAAATGATAAGAAAAAGGCCCTAGCTACACCTCACTAACAATGGCCTCTACCAGCCATTTTTTTGAATTCATCATCAAGCCAGGACTCAACCTAAACATAAGGGTACAAAACTCCATCTCATTCAAAGCTCCATCTCCATCTAAATCACCTTCTCTCAGCATGCACCTTGCTTCATCATCAGTCATATCTTGGAATCCAAGCAATTTTGAATTCCTCTTCAAGCTCTCAAAGGTGATCAAACCCTTGTCTTCATCAACCAACAACTGAAATCCATTAGACAACTCCTTCATAAACCCTTCAGCTCCCAACTTATCCACCATGGAAGGAAAGAAATCCTCAAACACAATCCCACTTCGCGACGCCATTAATTCGAAGCCAAGATAAGATGGAGAAACTCTACAAGTTGTTACAATGGAAATGGGACTGGGCAAGGGTCCATATTTATAGCTTGTAAAGTGAATATTATAAAGGCTTTGGAGCAAAGGAAAAGAAGTATTCGAGGAAAGATCAGTGGATGCATGTTAATGACAAAGAAAGTACAGATAATAGAGGTTAGATGTGAAGGAAGGTTGTTCTTACCGGCTTTTTTGCAGCGTATGATCCGTGGCCATTTCTGCCGTGAATTGTTCTCCTTCCTCGAAGTTGCATGGGAAGGTGCCCACTTTAATTTTTGGTCATGGGCATTTTCCTGACCACAAGTTCAACTTGTCTTGCTCAGGATTATTTACAAAAAAACGCCACGCAATTAACATTATGAACAGTTCTTTTTTGTTTTTGTTTTTTTTTTGTTTTGACCCCCCGGCGCCAATGGTGAAGAGTCGAAGGGGTTTGCTTTTGCTACGAAACAATGGATGGAGACACGTATGCAAGGATGAATATATATATATATATATATATATATATATATATATATATATATATATATTATTTTAATATATTTTCAAATGATAAATATATTAAAAATTAATCATTATTATATATACTCTTAAATACTCTATACACTATTACAAATCTTATTATTAATTAATGTGACAGGTGATGTATGGTATCATGTTAATATCTTACTTATATGTAAATAATTAATTTATTCTTTGTGTTAATAAAGTTTTTCCTTATAGTTTCTTCATTTTTACTTTAGTCTTGCTCCACATATATATTTACGTACTCATTCATTTACTTGAAACTTTTAAGAGAATATATAGTTAGAGTTTTTTTAATTATCTTGAAAATTAAATCACAACTTCTTTTTTAACTTTTATATATCTTTAGTCTATCTAGCTAGATGTTTGATGTGCTAACAAATATATAAAAAATTTGTAAAATTGAAAATGTAATACGTAATTAAAAACTTATTATTGATGTGGCGTGGCAGGTGAGGACTGATATAATATATATCAATAATTTTACTTTCTATGTAAGTGATTGATAAAAGTCTTCCATATAGTTTTTTTTTTTTTTTTTTTTAAGACCTGCTCCACAAACATGTATAATTGAAGTTTTCATGGCATCACCTCCTGACGTATTCATTTAGAGGTCTGACCAATCAATGATAAAGGAATTGTTTTAGAGCAAAACAATTCACAACTCGACATTATAAAATAAAAATAATGAGTGTCAATCCCCAGAAATTACAAAGAAAATAATTTAAATTTGTTATTACAAGGGCAAAAACATTAAAAAAGAATAACATGACCAATCACTGATTCATTCGACCTTTCACTGTACTGTAGTTGGATGGTTTCCATGTTGGGGATTTTTGGCTAATTGCGGTTTTGAGAATTTAATTTCCCACCCAAACCTTTCATTTTCCTGTCAACATTACATGGAAATAATCAATGGATAGCACATATTTTGACATTTATAGGGTAGTGATCGGTAAGCTTCAGGTATTTTCTATAAATTCCAAGAGAGGAAAGACATGGCCTAGTGAGCCTGACATGCAGTGGACTTGGTAGATTTTTTAGCAGCTTGCAGCAGGAAATGACAAGTAGCAAGAACAAAGCCAAAAAAGGGCGTTCCTTCTCTGAAGTTGGGTTTTCGACGTCTCCATATCTTTAAGCTGCGTAGTGAAGGAGTTGGCAGCAAGGGAGCGACAACAACTCCAAAATGCCCGTTGCTTCGGTGAAGATGGCTTGAGTATCATCTTTACAGCTTATGCAGTGACAGGTACTTCTTAAGAATTGCTGGTGGAGGCTGGAAACGAATCTGGGATAGGTCAGTCAACCGTACAGGGAAAAAAAAACAAAAACAAAAGACAAACAATCCAATTAAACATTGGCGAATTGGTTGTTACACGCCTAAACTATTGGTTAAAGTTAATTAAGATTTCTTGACTCTTGATTTTCTAATTTTAATCCTTCATGCTTTAAGATTAAGACAATAAAAGCTTGAACTTCCGTGAGTTAAGTTGAGTTGGCAGGTAATGTTACGTTACAAGTTGAAATTAAACACACATAGTTATAAAATTCAAACCAAACCAATTTGAAAGATGGACTCGAGACATGCACATTCTGGATTTGAACCAGTTTATATTAAAAAATAATTAATTTAGTTTAATTTATTTAAAAAATTAAATTGACCTACAACATGATTAATCCAATCAAGATTTAGTCCCAACAAATGACAAATTTCTTTTAAAAAAAAAACATTTGATTTACCAGCATATTAAAATGAGCGGGGATAAAGATTAAAAAAAATAAAATAGAATGAGAATAAATCAAAATGAGCATAGATAAAACTTATCAAAACTAGCGGAGATGAAGAAAGATTAAAATCACAAATAAAGAAGAAGAAGAAATAATAGACGAACTAGCGTAAGCGAAAGCAGAGAGGGAACTATAGAGTCGGCTTCCTAGCTATGTTTTTGTTAGTGATCGTTTTGTTTGGGCCTTTTGTTATAGAGTCCAGCAGGATATAAATGGGTTGACATTATAAGCCCAATTTCAGCCCATAAGCTTTTAGTTTATAATAATATTTTTTATGTTTCAATACAAGTCGACTCTCTTGATCCGGTCTTGATCCGGTTTAGATTTTATGTTTCTTCTTTTTTTTTTCTATTTTCTCTCTCCCTCCCTCGCCCCCCCTCTCTCTCTCTCTCTCATGATACTTTTCAAAATCACAAACACCAAAATCTACAAACAATTACCACGATAAAAACAACTTCATATTATTTGTTTTTTTTGTTTTTTTAAGCTGACACAATGATAGTGATAAAATAAAAACCTTATTTGTTTTTTAAGAAAATATTATTCTAGATACTATTTTCCTTACTTTTTTATGTTTAATGAGTATAAGAAAAGTTAGTAAAATGTTTTTTTTAATTAAAAAAAAAACTTAAGTTTTCATTCTAGAAAAGTTTTCCTTTTCTTATCTTTGAAAAACACTTTTTTTTTTTAAAAAAAAAAACACCTCATAAGAGGAAATTGTGGTTGTTGCAAGTATCTAGTTAACAAGGTTATATATCTATAATATTATATTTAAAATATTTATATTATATTATATATATATATATATATATATATATATATATATATATATATGATATAATAAAAGAAAATCACTATTATTCTTTTTATATCTCATTCTTTTATTACATGTGGTCAAATATTTATATTTAATATTCTATATATGTTATACAAACTTGAAAAAAAAAATTAATAAGTTATTTTACAATTTATTTTATATAATATACCCAAATATTGAAAATTATTTTTTATGATATTATTAAATATAATAAAAAAAATCACTTAAAAAAAAATACTTTCCGACTAATAAACATGATTAAAAAAAAAAGAGATCCAAGGAGGAATCCTTGCATTGGCCATAACTTTCATGCCATATTAACACTAGGGGTGATCATTTTTGGTTCGGTTCGGTTTTTATCAAAAAAAGTAACCAAACCGAAATTATTTTTTTTTTAAAAAAAAAAACCGAAACCGAACCGAAACCAGGTCAAACCGACCGGTTTCGGTTCGGTTTGATTCGGTTTTTTAAGGGCAAAAACCGGTTTGGCTCGGTTTTTCCGGATTTGGCTCGGTTTTTTCCGGTTTTGGCTCGGTTTTTCCAGTTTGGCTCGGTTTTTTTCCGGTTTTTTGTCGGTTTCGGTTCGGTTCGGTTTTTTTGGTTTTTGGTTTATAAAACCGAAACCGAACCGAACCGGCCGATTTTTTCAAAAATTTAATCGGTTTAATCGGATTTTTTTTCGGTTCGGTTTTTTCGGTTATTTTTTTTTCCGGTTTTCTCGGTTTTCCGGTTTTTTTGCTCACCCCTAATTAACACCTATACTAGTCCTCTATGATCCACTACTATAATCAGAATAAGAGAATGACCCGGAATAGTGTAGACCCAATATCGGGCCTCTTCATGGTATATGAGATTGTGTTGAGATATTCCAGTCCCACAATTTCAACTTTCTCACTCCTAGTAAAAAACCAATTATTATAAATTGATCTACAATTAAGGAGAACTATGAAAAAATATAGCTTAAGGTTATTTCTTTAATTACGAAATGGTTATGACATATGAAAGCTTTTGTTTTTTTTTTCCTTTTTATTAAAGTACTATTTCAGCATACTCAAAATTTGAAAAGAGATTTATTAATTAACTTACCCTTCTCTCTCTCTCTCTCTCTCTCTCTCTCTCTATATATATATATATATATATATAAGTGTGTGTGTGTGTGAATGTATACGACTCCCAATATCATTTTTTTATTTCTATAACACACTTTGAATATTTTTAAGATGATTACACTTTTTCTCGATATAATGTAGGATTTTTTTTATTACATCAATTTTGTTTTTCAAAATTTTCAATCAAATATTTCATCTAGTTTTTAGGAATTACTTTGTTATCTAATGACTTTATAATAGAAAATACTATTTTTTAAAATCAAATAATATTGTTTAATAGTTTTTGAATACCTAAATTATATAATCAACTTTATGTACAAAAGTGACTTGTTAACCAAGCTATAAGTTTCAAACAGATAGATAATGTGGATTCAACAATTCAGTGAGTAGATAACGTCAATTTACACATACGAAGTATTAAGGCAAAGAAAAACATGTACAAATTTGACTTTAGGCTTTTACAAGAAAGTTTCACAAACAAGCTATAACATGGGATATCATAAAGTAATGTTCGTCAGAAAATCAAAATGCAATGACCATGTGGTTTCAGACTATGGGATGATCAGTCACCACAGGTTGGTGACTCCTCTAATCAACTAGGGTTGAAATACAATGTGCACAAAGACTAACGCTACCCTGTTAGCATGATTATTCTGACTGGTATACCAAGGGTTCATACCGTAATCAAACAAATAGAATTATATCCCAAGGCTCAATTCATGACATCAATCAAATAAGGAGTTATCATATCAATCGTACACATATCTCATATCCATAACTAGATTCAACAAATGATCATCTTTTATCATACCAAAAGATAACACATACACACACATACACTACCAAAAATTATGATCCATTTTATTTTAACAATTCAAATATTTATATTATTTCTCATGTATATGGAATATTATCCATTCACTTGATTCAAAAGCAGAAAGAACACAAAAGCAGATCTCGAAGGAAATCTTACTAACATCTTGCAGGTAGACCATTAAGATTATCTTAATACAAAAGAAGATATACTAAAAAAACAATTAAAAAAATACAATATATATAATGCACTTAACTTAGGGTATAACCCATAACACTATACGTTTATGAACTAAAACATAATTATAAACTGGAATCGATCCACCTGATCGATCCCAACCTTATCCTAAACTGATCGAACCTAAAAGAATTGATTATACCTTACTGCACAGTCAATCGGTCTACTAGTTCAACCCAACCGGTCGATCGAAACCCAGCATACTAACTGGTTTACTAGTTCAACCCAACCGGTCGATTGATTGGTCAGGAATCCCAAACCAATCTAACCTAAAATGGTAGATCCAAAATCTCAACCCAAAACCTCAAAACCCCAACATAATCAACCTATAAAAATTCAACCTACCACGCTATAATCAATTAATCCATTATATATAATCAATTCATCAATTAATCTCCTAAAATACAACTTCAAACCTTAAACCTTAACAAAACTAAAAATCAAAACTAAGAACCATAATTATACACATTAAAGCATAAACTTTACCTTAAAAACTTAGTTTCTAAAATCCTCTTCCTTTTCATCTTCTTCTTTCTTCATTCTTCTCCTTCCTTTTTCTCTTTCTGGTTCTTTCTCTCTAATTTTAGATTTCTCTCTTTCTTTTTTCTTTTTAGTTTTCTTCCTTTTATATATATCAAGTTCTTTGTTCAAATACTACAATACCCTTCAAGAGCATTGTTGCCTTTTCTTATTAAATCTTTTTTTCTTTCAAAACATCACATTGGCCAGAGAGGAATGAGTTTTGAAAAGAATTTCAAAATCTTATTCAAAAAATCAATAACTATAATGTTGAGAACTAACATGATTTGATAAAATAGACATACTTTATGCTATAATCTCTAAATCAAAACATTCATGATGAAGTAATAATAATTACATTGAGAACCAGTCACTGAAAGGTTAAGTCAAATCATTTGACTTTCTTAATATTTGAGTGATTATAACAGGTTGCTATACATTGTACTTGATCTTCAAATATAAGTCAATCAATTATTGAATTAATAATAAATTAAACCATTTAATTTATTTAATCTTATTTTATTTAGGATTTGGATCAACTTATTAGGAAACCTAATTAATGGGTCACACATATAAGAACTATTAGTCAAAAATTAAAATAGATGATTAATCATATGTGACTTGATTGTAAATAAATTTTAGAAATTGAGGACTATAGTTTAATTAATAAAAGGGATTGCAATTAGAAACCTAAAAAAATCAAGTAAGGACTTGATTGAATAAATTTATAAAATTATCCTAAAATAATATATGTGATATTATTCAGGGGAAAAATTAATATTTTTCTATTTATAGGATTTTTTGGTTTTTCTATAAATAGAGTGCTATGTCTTTTATTTTTGAAGAGAAGGGTAAGAAAAATACAGTATAAAAACACATAAAATACAAAAAGAAAGCTAGCAGTACTCTAAGGTATAACAATCTCTCTCTTCTAAAAGAGTTCATGAAATTTCTCACTGGTAATTTATATGGATTACCCTTAGAGGTTGAACATCTGGACATCTTGTGGTTGACGACAACTTAGCTTTAAAGCAAATATTTAAAGTCGAAAAAATATAATATTCAGATAATTATCTTTGTATAACTCTAAATAATTCTAAATCTGTTTAATAAGATCCTTAAAATTTTAAAAAATATTTAAATTTATTATTTTTACGGCATGTATATATTTAAAAAACCCAACTTTACACTGATAACGGGAAGTCAAGGAAGCTAGCTAACTTAGCTGATGATCCAACAGGCAAAGACAGTTTCTTGACGATTAAGAAAACGGTAAAGCATTAAAATTACATATTCTAGTGCTTATTCATACCATTCTCTTTGTTCAGGGCAAATGATATATCATTTACTGCCTTGCCATCCACATGCAATTTGACAAAATGGTACAAGAAATAATACATGTCATGTCACTAAACTGAAAATTCAGAAAAACTAATCAACAAACAAAATAAATAACGAACAACCATTGTCCTACTTGCGTTGACTTTCCTGCAAAGCTAGATAGATTGGAAAATTCTGAAGTGGGGTTGTCGGATCTGAAAAACTGATTGTCCGGTTCCATATGCATAGAGATTCTCCAATTCTTAACCTCTTGAGAATCTTTCTGAACAACAACATAGGGTCATTGGGAGAGACTGCAGTCTTGAGTTATACAATAGAAATGCGTTTTCTTTTCAAGTTGCGTCAAATGATTGAATCAAATAAGCTAGCAAGCAGGTACTTTTGCTAAGAAGAAAGGATTACATGGGATTGGATAGGTCAGGACTCAGGAACAAACTTTTGGGGGAAGGTAGGTAGAAATTTGGATATGGGAAGGAACTAAAGAATTTTAATTTTTTTTAATCATATATGCACATACCAAACACTACCTATTAGGGGAAAAAAAGAGAGAAAAAATGGCGATGAAATTGGAACAGAAGATAGGTTTATCACCTACCACTGGAAAAGAAGTATCTATATCTGTTACTGCTTTTAGAATTTTTTTGTGAACAAAAGAGCCAGACTTTTCTGATGATTGGTCAAGTTTCATGAAATGAAAGATGACTGCTAAGAGCCAATGCTTTGGTTGAAAGTTGTTCCTGTAGAGGTTGTATTTTGTCTGGTGGAAACTCAGAAGTTTCTGATTTAACAATGTCACAGTTTCAGATCTTAAAGGCCGTTAGATTGAGGTCATGATGCAGTTACTTCTCTGATACATTTAACTCTATGTGATGATCCTGTATTCTGGGATAAAATATTTCTATACTCAACGGGAAAAAAAGTGCGTTGTTTATGTCTTTATGAACTGCATGTCCTTTCACAACACTGAAGAATAATCACTAGATGTTTAATGGAACTTTACAGTTCATGTGTGTTTGTTTGTGTTGCATTTTCTAGTTTTAATGGAACTTTAATACAGAAACTAGAAAGTGTTTTTCGAATGACAGATTATCAAAAAGTTACAATTTCCATCAGCTCCTGGATGACTAATGTCCAGCATAGGGAATAATTTCCTGCCAACAGGATTACAGGAAGTTTTTACTACCTGGAAATCTTTTGTCTTCCTGACCGCGTCGTCTTGTACAATGTTGAGGATAATGGAATAGGTGGTTATCTGGCTGTTGTTTCTCTTGACTCATAGGGAAAATTGGCAGATGGGCTAGAAGTTAACAGGAAGAAGACTGTACTGATCATCATATCTCTAAACTAGAAGTAAGAAGATACATCATTTTCATTTTATTTGTTTATTGACTTTACTGATCATAGACTACAATTTCCTGACCATGTCCGTTGATGTTACAAGTTTTAAATATTAATTTAATAATTTTATTTATAATGCATTTTATTTTAAAAATATTTAAGGAAAAAACTGAAGTGGCATTTAAATTGAGGCCAAGGGCATGAGTTTGGAAGGATGGATCCCTTGTCTGGCTCAAATTAAAATACCTAGGTGTGCTTGACTGTTTTTTTTTTTTAATAGAATACTATTTTTTTTTTATAATAAAAACAACAACACATCATCCTAGATAAATGACTTGTCGTTTATTTGTGCATTCTTTTGACATCTTTAATGACTAAAAAATCATTGTCTAAGTTTTGAGATCCCAAAAATATAATTCCCAACAAAAAAAACACTTAAAAAAAAGTCTTAAAAATATAAGCAAACTCATTTCTAACCCAACAAAACCTTTTAATCAATCTAAAAATCCAAAATTAAACCAAAAGAAAAAACCTAGCTGAGCGCCTATATTTGTTTTTTTATAGCAGGATTAAAGTTCCAATACTCCTCCATAAAACTTTCCTTTGCAATGCAAACCCATTAACTCCAGGATTGTCTTTTTTTTTGGACAGGATGTGGCAATAACCTTTCTCTATTCTTCTTATTTTTAAGCAATTTTGTTTCTCTTTTTTAATATATCATGGACTGAAATATAAAATAGATAAAATTTAAAACTGAAATGTAAAATTTTAAAATTATAGGGACCAACTGAAGTTTGCCACGCGAAAATAAAAAAAATAGTATTTTTTTTATTCTGTACTTGTTATTTCAATTTATTTTTTATTTATAATTTTAAATTTAATTTTATAAACTAATCTTTAGTTAAATATAAGAATTTAATTTCTCACACACTTTGTATATGCGAGAGTATGCAAAGAGAAACAAATCCCAACATATAAAATGACATGACATAACATGAGAGGATGAAAATTAAAAAAACAAAATGATGACCAGCATTAAAAACAAAAAAGTTTAATAGTAAATAGCAGGCTATTGTAATGCACATTTCACATTTTCTTTAATTTATTAGTACTATTAATAAATGCAAATTCATAAATAAATAAATTGAATCTCTCTCTCTCTCTCTTCTAAATCTAGTTCCGATTATTTTTATTTGTTTTTTTATCAGTATTTTTATTTTCACCCCTAATTTAATAAAAAAAAATTTGAATAAAAATTTAATAATCATACATATTAATTTTTTAAAAATTAGTTTATATAAATATGAGATCTTTGATCTGTGAAGTTTAGTGATGCAGGTTCTAAGATTGATTTATGGTGATTTGATACTTTTCTTGATACATAATGCAACAACGGTCTAATTTTTGAAAGCTACTTAAGAAAAATTATAGCTGGTGAATTTAGAAAATAACTATATATTTTGATCCTTATTTGATTCAATGAAACTATCATATTCCACAAAAATAAAAGAAGAAAAGTCAAGCTTACATTCATAGTATATTCTGAGTTTGATAGTGAAAACAAATTTAAAAATACTCTTGGAAGGAATATTTTCCATCTTAAGAAAAATAGGACACGAAGAAAAGTTCAATTAATTCCGTGGTGGGCGTTCATTTGATAAGTCATTCGCTATTGATCTAAACTATTTCACTCTCGTCAAGGGCAGGTGATAGACAAGATATGGGGTTTGTCTACTGCAAATTTGTAGCAATTCTTCTTCTTCTCTTCGTGCTCCTTTTCTGTTTCGATTTTGGGGTTGCGGTAGATATCATTACATCATCTCAGTTTATCAAAGATCCTGAAGCTATAGTATCTGCTAGAAACATCTTCAAACTGGGATTTTTCAGTCCTGTTAATTCCACAAATCGTTATGTTGGAATATGGTACAATGATATGCCTACAGTGACTACAGTATGGGTAGCTAATAGAAACGAGCCACTCAATGATTCATCTGGGGTCCTGAAAATATTCCAGGATGGAAATCTTGTAGTTTTGAATGGTCAGCAAGAGATTCTTTGGTCATCAAATGTTTTAGCTGGAGTTAAAGACTCAAGAGCACAGCTTACAGATGAGGGAAACCTTGTCTTGCTCGGTAAAAACAATGGAAATGTCATATGGGAGAGTTTTCAGCAGCCTTGTAATACACTCTTGCCAAATATGAGAGTTAGTGCTAATGCAAGAACTGGCGAGTCGACAGTACTAACATCATGGATAAGCCCTTCTGATCCATCCGTCGGACGCTTCTCTGTTTCCATGGATCCCTTAAGAATTCCCGAAGTATTTGTGTGGAACTATAAGAGTCCATATTGGCGGAGTGGTCCATGGAATGGTCAGATCTTTATTGGGATTCCTGAGATGAACTCTGTTTATCTGGATGGATTTAATCTTGCAAAAACTGCAGATGGAGCCGTGTCTCTAAGTTTCACTTATGTAAATCAGCCTAATAGCAATTTTGTTTTGCGTTCTGATGGAAAATTGATAGAAAGAGCCTGGAAAGTGGAGAACCAGGATTGGTTCAATATCTGGAATAGGCCAGAAACAGAGTGTGACATTTATGGAAAGTGTGGAGCATTTGGAAGCTGTAATGCTGTGAATTCACCAATCTGCAGCTGTTTGAGAGGGTTTGTTCCAAAAAATCCAGATGAATGGAATAAAGGAAACTGGACAAGTGGTTGCCTTAGGAGGACACCACTAGAATGCACAGAAACACAAAATATAAGAGAAGTGAACCCAAAAGATGGGTTCTTGAAGCTTGAGATGATCAAAGTACCAGACTTTTCAGAGTGGTCATCTCTGTATTCAGAACTAGAATGCAGAAATGAATGCTTAAGTAATTGTTCCTGTATAGCTTATTCATATTACAAGGGTATTGGTTGCATGTTGTGGACCAGAAGCTTAATTGATATACAGAAGTTTTCCGTTGGTGGGGCAGATCTTTACCTTCGCTTAGCATATTCAGAACTTGGTAATTGTTTCATTTTCTCTTTGATTTTCATTAAAAATAATGCTTCATATTTTCTTCTTTTGTGCTACTGCTAATGTTTTGTGTACCAGTATTCATGTTAGAAGTTGCAGCCGATCCCTTCGAGTAGTTTGTTTTGTCAAATAAAAGTAGCAATTTTATTTGCAGATACAAAGAAAAGCGTGAAGATAGTTATCAGTATAACAGTGATTTTCGGAACTATTGCCTTTTCAATCTGTGCATTTCTTTCATGGAGGTGGATGGTTAAACATGGAGGTAAAAGCTTTTCAGTATTAGCTTATTGGGTATTTAGAGTTTTGCAATTTCAATGATGCTTAGCCTCTGAATCTTAATCAGAAAGGAAGAGGAAGAGCAAGGAGATATCATTATCCAAAAGCGAGGAGCCATGTCGGTCATCTTCGTATGGAAATATGATTAGGAACAGTGGGGGCAAAGTTAAACTCCAGGAACTACCAGCTGTATTCAGTTTACAGGAGTTGGAAAATGCAACGAATAGCTTTGAAATATCCAAGAAGCTTGGAGAGGGAGGTTTTGGTCCAGTATACAGGGTAAATTTTCTGCTCTACTGGAGTTCTATTGTTAGTTAAACCGAATAGGTAGTTTACTTGTTTAATGGACTTTCCAGGGGAAATTACCAGATGGGCAGGAAATAGCTGTGAAGAGACTTTCAAGAGCATCTCAGCAAGGGCTTGAAGAATTTATGAATGAGGTTTCTGTGATATCCAAACTCCAACACCGAAATCTTGTGAAACTCCTAGCTTACTGCGTTGAAGGTGAAGAAAAGATGTTGGTCTACGAGTACATGCCAAATAAAAGCTTGGATGCATTTCTGTTTGGTTAGAACTGTCGCCCTTTCTATACATCTGTAGCTGTAGCATCAAGCAACATTCAGTTTAATACACTTAGAAGCTGATTCTTTCATTTGTCAAGTCAGTTTGATTCATATATTCATGTTTTTATTTTATATTTGCATGCAATTTATTCAGATCCAGCCAAGCAAGAACTTCTAGACTGGAAGAAGCGCTTCAATATTATCGAAGGAGTTTGTCGAGGTCTCCTGTATCTTCACAGAGATTCTAGACTAAGAATTATTCATAGAGATCTGAAGGCGAGTAATATTCTGCTGGATCAAGAACTTAATGCTAAAATATCAGACTTCGGAATGGCCAGGACTTTTGGAGGCAGTGAAGATCAAGCCGATACGACAAGGGTTGTTGGAACCTAGTAAGTACACATTGCGTTTTCCAGTTATAATCATTGCAATGTATTGCCTTTTGAGCTCAGAAATGTTTTCTATGCTTTGTGACAACATGCAGTGGCTATATGGCCCCTGAATATGCAATGGAAGGGCGTTTTTCAGAGAAATCCGATGTCTATAGCTTTGGAGTTTTGCTGTTAGAGATAATAAGTGGTAGAAGAAACAGTAGTTTTTACGACAATGAGAAGGATTTGAGTTTCTTGGGATTTGTATGTCCATCCAACTCAATACCTCTGTAGTGCAAAGCTCCAATTTCCCCAACCGTAAGGTTAAACAGGCAAAATTCTTACTTGCCTTTTTCTTCTTTTACTTTTCAGGCATGGAAATTGTGGACTGAAGGCAAGCTTTCAGCTCTAGCAGATCGAGTACTATCTGATCCATGTTTTCAAGATGAAATTTATAGAAGCATACATGTAGGTCTTTTGTGTGTTCAAGAGTTTGCAAGAGATAGGCCAGCTGTGCCTACAATCATTTCAATGCTTCATAGCGAAATTGTGGATCTTCCTGCTCCCAAGAAACCTGCACTTGGTTTCGATATGGACTCCCTTCAACGGAGCCAAACGATATGTTCTAATGACATAACAATTACTGTTATTGGAGGGCGATAGGGAACGAGTTTGAGGCAATATTTTTCTGTTACATGTAAATCTAGAGGTATACTTGTAGCATATTAGCATGTCATCAGGCTTCTGAATCCGACACTCAAAATACCAGTGAAGGAATTAGAACGTCTGATGTCAATATGCCATTGTAGCCAAAACTAGTTACTTTCTCTCTTCTCTTCTGTATGTTGATTGATAGACATAGTTATTCATCACAAATGGCTAGATAAAATCCCATGTTGTCACGCACTTTTTCCCCCTCCAATTTGAGATGATGGAGAGGCTTGGTGTTATGATCAGTATATGTCTATGTGTTACATGTGCAAACTCTAAACACCTCTGACAATGAGTCATGAACAAGGCAGGGGAATGATTTTGAACATAGCTGTCATCACCCAATTTTGGGTGATTCCCTAAAATTTTTTTTTTTTCCAAAAAAAATAATAAAAAATAAAATAAAGGCTGGCAATGCGG
>Ga0307513_10004678_pt1 | contig 18202 bp, 17 predicted proteins | sample 15_EM_MG_FD_202174 | JGI IMG/M metagenome (GOLD analysis project Ga0307513, IMG submission 202174) | Populus trichocarpa ectomycorrhiza microbial communities from riparian zone in the Pacific Northwest, United States - 15_EM | ecosystem: Host-associated > Plants > Roots > Unclassified | place... | reverse complement strand
CTCCCAAGCATTGCTGGAGCAAGCACATCATAACAGAGAAGTTTCTATATAGATTCGGTGAACACGTTCGAGGCAAACGCTTGGGCGAACGAGCGACGGCCGCAGATCAATTTTCGCGTAATTGTCGACCTGGTAGTACGTTCGCCCGAGACACAATAAGGTGGTTTCGGAGGGAGGTTGTCAAATGAACGCTGAGCGACCACATGTAGATTGGTAAATATTTCGCAAAGACTATCAAAGTTAGACAGCTGGAAGATGAACTATTTAGCAGTTGAATTATTGTTAGCTTGTGATCTGAACCAGCTTTTTCATAGATTCTCTGGATGCAAAAACAGCAAGTTGTCGTTGTTCAGGCTGAAGTTTATGTGATGACTTAGTCCTTTGATCAAGTAACAAGCACTGGCAAGTAACAAGTTTCGCTGTCGCGTTCACGTGACTTTTGCTGCATTGTTTCATTTTATGAAATGTTTCTCAACACCACCGCGACTACTTAGTATGATCAGGAAACGCAGCTTCACAGACCAAGTGTCTGTAGAGACCAGTTCTTTAGCTCGCCTCTTGCAAGCTACTGATCTCAATATAGGAGGGAGTCGGCAAATCGTCTCTTATCAATTAAAGCTTCAAACTAGATCTCGCTGTAGGTGCCAGCGAATTGCGCACTATCTCCTCCCCGCTGATGCAGCCTCCTCCATAGAAAGTATCCGAATACATTGTCATTTCCAGTTCGATAGTCTCGACCCAGCCTCTCTGGTATGAAGAATATATTGGGAAGGATTTTCGGAGGCAATAGCCAGAATAACATACCAGAGAGTCTGGATGGACTTCATCATGATCGAACACACTAGCTTTTCAAACCCCGACTGAGTTGACCAAAAAGGAAATTAATGTATCGTGCTTGCCAATATTGATACGTTTAAAGCCTTCTGGGAATGTATGCACCATCCGCAGTTGAGTGAATCAATAAGAAACATTGTAACTGTACTATTAGAGCAAAAAAAAAATCGAAATTGACAAAGAAATCTGTGCTGGAGACAGAAACTGATGGATAGAAGAGTCGTTCAAGATGGAGGTGACGGAGGCTCCTTTGTGAGGTTTAAAGTGATTTGTGAGCACGGTGCTTTCAAGAACCAATTAAGAACCACCAGTTTTCAATGAGTTGAAATGTTGTTCCTACGCTGTTCCCTTTCTTCCTCCTGCTTCCTTAACCCCTCTGCAGCTTCTCACGCCCGTTGCTCCCTGCCTAAACGTGAGGCCATCCTGGGTAACTTCTCTGGAGATTTGTGTCACTGGGGCACAGGGATATGGCCATCAACAAAACTCGCGAAGTTCATAGCAGTGTTGACAGGGGTGGTAGCGGCTGTAACGGTGTCCGGGAGATGTCTCTGGGTGTCAGTGGGGTGCGCGCTGGTGTGTGATAGTTCTTATCGACGCTAGCTCGCTTTCGAGGGATTGCGGATGAGTAGGACATGACGATTGCGGTCCTTTCGCGTCGCGTCGCGATATCACGTGTGGCCTTTAATTTCCTTTTTGAGTCGCTCAGTCGGACCTTGAAATCGTAGTGTACTCGATCATGATGAAGTCCTACCAGTCCCTATAGGTACAATACCGGACTATTGCCTCCGAATCCCTATCCGTTTTCAGAAAAATCACCATCCGGCCGTCTGAAGAAGTATTGAACCTATAGGGACTGGTTTCGAGTCTACCAGTTCGATGGCAAATGAATTCCGTCAGTTTTCTGAAGTTTTCGGTTTCTCCTGATCCGTAGCCTCGCGAATGGTGCAAGACAATGGAATCGCTCCCCTCTGAGAATATTTCCCTGTTAATATCGGCCTCTCCCGCTGTGTGGGTGATCGGCTAGACGGGATTTGGTCTGTACCACCTTGATTTCGCCTTTGTAAACACATGATCTGAACATAACTTTCCGTAGGTTGTGCATCGCGACGCCCTACGCTGGTGGTCTTGCCCTAGAAACCGGGGATGAAGAAATCTTCCGAGTTGTGCAAGGAAAAAGTGAGCCATCTTGTAATTGGAGCCATCGGGTTTGTATCCTGACGGCTGGAGATCAGCAGTTCCTATAATCGTTGTTTTCACTCGATACGATTACCTTGTGAACGCGATGGAATACGAACTGCGCAAAAGTGGAATACAGAGGACCAAAGACGAAATACAATCCCTCGTGAAATCGAACACCGACCAGTCGTTCGATAAACACTGTATAACACCGATGAAGAAAGCCAATAGCAATACACCCTGTATGCACGTCTCAAGTGAGGATTGATCTCATCTTCTACACTAGTCTTTCTCTGACGCATAGAATTCAATAGTTAAACCACGATATGAAGAAACCCTACGGACCCTTGTCAAGACCACCCTCCATAACATTAATCCTGGAGAATATTCCTTGCCGCAGGTCGATCGACCTAAGCCATCAAAGCGTCTTTCCATGTTCTGGGGTTTCTTTTCTTCCAAGTCTTCAAAGAAGGCAACAATATCCATCAAGCCCATTAAAATTGACGTCGCCAATCCTGTGAGTGTCATGCTTGCAATGGCACAGCGGATCGATCTGGATGCAAATATCCGGGCATCGGTGAGGTGAGTTCGGCTGTTGCTTCCGCAACCCGAGAATGCTAATGAAATTGCAGCGTTGGTCATAAGAGTACGTCAATTGGAAACTCACAGCACATTCACATACTCAGATGCCTTGCCTTAGAGTACTGAGGGGTCTTGCGTCCAGAGCCAACTTCATCGGGAAAGACCTCCGGCGATGTCTTGAGGTTATTCATGATGATGTTGTTATCATCTGGAATTTTCCTCGCCTTTCTATGGTACGTCGCCAAGAACTCAGGCCTAGTTTCAAGACTCACTTATTTCAGTTACGGCATGACAGCTTTAGAGGAAGAATATCTCAGTTGCCTCGCAGACCCAGAAGGCCCTTCGCCAAATGACAGTATGTAAGTGCCTCTGGACGATCGGTATTTATCATTCGCTAGCTCATTTTGTGCCCCCAGAATTCAGAACACCACAAATGTCGCAGGTGCAGCAGGCGCGATTGCTGCCATAGTAGCGGGTTGGGTTCATCGTAGGACCAATAATTGCCGGAGCTGTGTTCGCCAAGTGGGTTTACGATATCTATAGAGCCACTCAAGAGCGCATTTGCTAAATCCTACATTTGAATATATTTTGACAATTCCACAGGCCTGGGATGCTTCGATGCTTCATGGCGTACATCGTTGACCTGATCATCATTATGCAGATGATTTTTATCATCTCGGAGGCACGGCCGGATCGAGTAGTGAAACCCGAGGAAGTTGAAGATGTCCTGAACCGCTTCGAGGCTAACCAGTGCAACGATGTTCACCAGGAGATCAGACAATTTATTCGGGAAATGGGGGTGCTCAAGGCTGTTATAACTTATAGGCAAGGATGCCGTTTTCGAAAAGATTGTGAATCCGATAGATCATTATCGAGCAAACGCAGAGGATAACACAGCGGCGGACAGTGAGGCGTAGGCAGTTACTTAGGGTGATCAGGAGAGTTAGTCTCAAGTCTCAAGCCGTTTTTTTTGAGTACACATGGGCTTAAAAGTCAATCATACCAATGCACTTTATGCTTCGCCCTCCTCGAAAGTCCACACAAGAAGACGGATTGGGCTTACCACCGAGCATGATTCCACATGTACCAACATTCCCTGCCCTTCGGAACGTATCACATTCTGTCGAGTACTCGTGTCCGCCGAGATATTTAAACTACTTCAGCAATTCACTTCTTCGCGCGTTGCCTCAACTGAACTTGGACTTTTGCGGGCGTATTTTCAGTGCTTGAAGGAGAGTCACAGGTACCTGGAGACGGGAGGGTTGAAGTTTTGCATTGCGCTGCCGAAATGCCAGCTCGTTGGCGTTCAACTAATTCTGGTTCCAGCAGTGGCCAAAAGAAATGTATTCAAAAGCAACAAAATTACAAAAAAAAAAAATCGACGTAAGGCTAGGAGGGCAAGAAATGTGTAGTCTCATCATCATGAGCTCCTCCGATCCATTCTTCGCTCTCCGGCCATCCTCCATCGCAACTCCATTGGCGAACAAGAACACTGCACACTCCATCCGTCTTCGACATCTAATTCCTTCCATAGCATGTCCTCGTCTGGATCAAGATATCCATCCTGGAAACCCAGGAAGCCGTAGCCCGCGAATTCTGATAGGACTGCGCAAGAACTGTGAGGGCAGTGCTATACTGATAATATTTACCCACCGCGCGGATGAAGGAGGCACCACGGCCGTTTGGCGAGGAACCGGGATGGTTGGACATCGTATTGATGGGCTGAGTGGTGACAGTTCCGTCTCCACATCGGAGGGTAGGAAGGCAGAGAAAGGAAGGGAAACCAGGGTGGTATTTGAACTGGAGGAAGGCAGTGTGGAATGCGCTATCCTGATAGAGACCTTTCGCAGATCTAGAGCAGGTAGCCCAATGGGTAGGCCAAGGTGAGAAAGAATTTCAGAGGTGGGCTTCCGTGAGGGACGAGGTGGACGTATTCCTGCAAACCGACATGAGAGGAAGCAGATGCACAGGGAAGACTCAACAACTCGCCTTAACGATAAGGGGCACGTGCAAATGGAGAAGAAGGCCACTCGAAAGGTCCTATCCCGGCCATCTGGTGGGCTTGAAGTGCATCGTCGAGGACCCAGAATAACGGGCTGACAATAAATTATTTCGTAACGAGATTCGAACAAGCTGTTGGAGGAAAAGGCTTGAAGCCGGCCGAGCTGTAGAAGGCGTCTGAGTGGTTTTAAGTTGGAGCGAACCCAGAGCGGGTCATAATTCCTGAACAGTAGCGTTAACGTCAGAAAATCGTTCCTAGTGCCATTAACGAGGCAAGGTGATTCTGGTGTACCAGGGGTATTTAGTTCCTCCTCTTCGTCCTATTGCTGCAACTGCTGTACTGGTGTCGACGATGGTGGGTACGGAGAAGTTGGTTGATGAGAATTTTCCTCACCACCCTCGACGAAAAGGACAGAGGAGAGGAGACACGAAGTCAAAGCGTTGATGCCGACGAGACTGGCGTGGGTAAAATCTGCATTGGCATAGTCCTCCCCTTTGGCATTGGTGGAAATGAAACGACGACGAGCCGCCACCTTCCTGCTACAACGAATGGCTGACGAAGGCAGGACTAGGCTAGGAGAGGTTCCTCCGTCAAAAATATAGGCCCAACAACAAAGCAAGCACAGTCCGTTTGCGATAACAGCAAAAGTGGAAGAGGAGAGAGCGGGTTTGAGGAATTGGATCGTGGCACTGTAAAAGCAGAAGCATGAGGAAACATTCGAAGGAGCGAAAAATAAAAGTGTGAGGAAAAACAGATGTTCAGAATCGAACGAGAATGATCGATCTAAGGAGTCCAGGAAGATGAGCAATAAACGAACAAACGAACCTGTTCAGTTGATAGAAACACTGCGCCCTGCCTTTACAGCCATCGTCGATCACCACGTCTCTATCGCGGGCTCCATACCATTCCTTGTGGTAAGACTCGGCGATCCTTCTCCATCCCTGCGCCGTCTCCACTGACTCTGACAGCCCAAGCCCACTGGAGGCTGCAATAGCATTCCGGTTTAAATAGGACCGCCTCCATACCGCCCATCCCACCGTCAAATAGTATCCTTTCTCGTCTCAAATCCGCTGTGCCCTTGGGCAACGCTTCGACTTTTTCTCCCTCTGAACGTTGGTGTCCGTACCGGTCGGGATTCGTGCGGGGTGTTTGGAAGTGAAAAATAGACAAAGCTGGTGATTCGAGTAAGCATGTAGTCGCGTAATGTCATCCCGTAGGTAATAGTTGGTGGATGTGGGGAAAGCGCAGAACATTTTGGACGTTTATCTGGACTGCTGATGGTTCACTTGCCAACGCTGCGGGCACAGGATCGAGGACTAGATATAAATGAATGAATATCAGACAAGGTGACAAAGGAAAAAACGTACGGAAGCAGAGCGAGAGTGCAGAAAAGCCTCGCTATTCTTTGCGAACAACATCAGCCGTGGGGGCCCGCTCATCTGGGCCACCTCGATATTCAAACCCGATGGATCCTAGTTCTGTTCGTCCACTTGTGGGTGAGGGCACTTCAAGGATATAGTATGCTGGTGGTCGGAAAATAAAGCGATTAGATGGCATCACTCAAGTGAGGCGGGAAACCGTACCAATAACTGAGAAGAGCAAGTGGGCTGTATCTGAGCTGGCAGTGGGAGATGAGATGAGATGAGGGTAAAATAATGGTAGAGACCTTTGTTCAGTGATCTGAACAGGGATTCATGAGGGGTGGGGTCAGAGAGGAATAGAGGTTCTGGGGGGAGATGTCGGGCACGTAGAGGTCGGAACCTAGAGGGAATGGATTAGTTGAGAGAAAAAAGGAATCGACGTGAATAGAAGGAGTGATGGAATCGGACAAGAACTCAGACAAGTTATGAAAGAAGAGTTGTTGTTTGACGAGATTTCTGAGAGGGATCAAAACGTGAACAACTGTGCGCATTTAGAACGGAAGGGAGAAGGGCGTCGAAAAACAGGGAAAAGAAAAATTCACCAATGGACGGCCCATATGAGTCGTCGAGTGTGTTCAGCCAAGCTTTGCGGCGCATCATGAATTCATGCCGTGCGGACAGTTCAGAATGGTGGACGACCTCGGAGTGTCGAACCACTTTCCTACGCCATACCAAGGGTAACCGGTGAATCGTCAGGCTTTTCGTGCGAGTACAGTGGCCCAGCCCTTGGGAAAAAAACAGAAGGATGAGCGTCACTTGACCGCTTCGATTTGTCTGGAAAAGGAAACACGATGCTTGCGATAAGGCTAGCACTGGTTAATCTCTGACCACCTAGTCTTCAAACTTCACTGTGCATTTCTCCTCTCCTTCCATGTCGGCCGACAATCAATCGTCTAGCAATGCCCTTCCATTTAGGGAAGGGGCCTTAGATCCAGCACAAATCCGCCGCCAATGTCCTCAATTTCGCATCCTTGTCATCGGCAAGGCAAATGCGGGCAAAACGACCATCCTGCGCAAGGTGTGCAATGCGAAACCAGACGCGAAGCCAATCGTATACGACGCAGATGGAAAGAAGGTCATTGTCAAACGGGACGAATTCGCTGATGTATGTCATCGGAATGTCGCAGTCTCGGGACAAACTAACACAGCATTGGGTCCTTGCGGCAGCTGTTCCGGCTGCGTAAGGTATTCGGACATGTGAAGGAACGTTCTACAGATGTCCTGAACCCTTCTGCTGAGGTTAAGCAAACTCCAACCTGTTTATTATTATTTCTCTGAATGATTTATCAGCGTGGAGAACACAACATCGAATATCAGCTCACTTTCGCTGGCAGTAACTTTATCTTTCATGATTCCAGGGGGATTGAAGCAGGATCAGAAGGTGAATTGAAGATAGTGAAGGAGTTTATCCAGAAACGAGAACAACTGGTTGACTTAAAGGATCAACTCCATGTTATTTGGTATATCCATAGTCTCTTAACAGATAGACACAATTTATTTTATCTGTGAACAGGTACTGTGTCCCAATGGATGATCAACGTCCAATCTCTGGGGCTGAACAGGCTTTCTTTAGTTTTGGAACTGGCAGAGGTATTTTTAAATTTTTTTTTTAACAACCTCTGATAATGACATTTTGTCAAGTGCCTGTTGTGCTGATCTTTACCAAGTTTGATGCACTTGAACTCAAATGCTATAGTAAGTTGCGAGAGGAGGGAAAAAGTCATGAAGAGGCATCAATCTGGGTGCCTGAGTTGGCAAACAAAACCTTTCAGGATGAGTATCTTCCTCGTGTTCTAGGTGCAAAGTTTCCACCAAAGACATATGTTTGCTTATCTGGTAAATTTTTATATTTTTATATATTTAAAAACAAATTCTCACAACCATTAGGGCTTGACAAAGAAGAAAATCAGTGTTCTGAATTATCTGAAAAAACTAAGGATATTCTTGACAATGATATTCTTGTCAATTTGTTTGTTTCAACACAAAAGAATAACTTGGATTTGAGTATAAAAAAAAGCATTAAGTTGGTAATTTTTAATATACATATATATATGCTCTGAAAAATCCACAGGACCATTGGGAAATATGGTAGCTTCTTGTCACCTTTGAACAAGGGTGAACAGTGGTTTTAATGAATACAATGCAGAGGAAATATCACAAACAGACATGGTTATGGAGATTGTAGCATGGTTTCCAAATTTTTGGGTGAGAAATCTGTTTGTTATCAAGACAAAAGAACTGATTATACTTGGTTATAGGGATCAGATGTAAAGTATTTAATTTAATTTATAAACAAAGTCTGAGCTGGAGTTTAGGAAGTAAGGCATAAATTTATTTTTGATAAATGGTTGCTTATTTTAGTTTTAGTATGTGAGTGATGACTAGTGCAAGTTGTGAAAGATGGTTGCTGACTAGATTATTACAGAAAGTTGGTCAAGACACATTTATCATAATTTTCTCAACTTAAATTTATGTACAACTGAATGTCTAGCCAGTAAGTATTCTTTATATAAATGTCAATTGCACTTCTAACCAGTCAAATTACCTCTGCATATTCCAATGTAGGTAGTGAGTGCAGTGTCTCTGATTTCTTAGAAAGGATTTGCTGATAAATCCAATAACCTTTGCATGTTCCAATATAGTGGGTGAGTGCAATGCCTCTGATTTTGTGGGAGGATGTTTTGATCAGTCAAATGACCTTTGCATGTTCCAACATAGAGAGTGAGTGTAGTGTCTCTGATTTCTCAGAAAGGATGTTCTGATCAGTCAAATAATTTTTGCATGTTCCAACATAGGATGTGAGTGCAGTGCCTCTGATTTCTCAGGAAGGATGTTTTGATCAGTCAAATGACCTTTGCATGTTCCAACATAGGATGTGAGTGCAGTGCCTCTGAGTTCTTGGAAAGAATGTTCTGATTAGTCAAATGACGTTTGCATGCTCCAACATAGACTGTGAGTGCAGTGCCTCTGATTTCTTGGGGAGGATGTTCTGATCAGTCAAATGACCTTTGTATGTTACAACATAGAATGTGAGTGTAGTGCCTCTGACTTCTTAGGAAAAATGTTCTGATTAGTCATGCATGTTCCAACATAGCGAGTGAGTGCAATGCCTCTGATTTCTTGGGAAGAATGTTCTGATCAGTGAAATGACCTTTGCATGTTCCAACATAGTGGGTGAGCACAGTGTCTCTGATTTCTTGGGAAGGATGTTCTAATCAGTCAAATGACCTTTGCATGTTCCAATAGGGAGTGAGTGCAGTGCCTCTGATTTTTCAGAAAGGATGTTCTGATCAGTCAAATGATCTTTGCATGTTCCAACATAGCGAGTGAGTGCAGTGCCTCTGATTTCTTGGGGAGGATGTTTTGATCAGGCAAATGATCTTTGCATGTTCCAACATAGGATGTGAGTGCAGTGCCTCTGATTTCTTGGGAAGAATGTTTTGATCAGTCAAATGTTCTTTGCATATTCCAACATAGGTTGTGAGTGCAGTGCCTCTGAATTCTCAGGAAGGATGTTCTGATCAGTCAAATGACCTTTGCATGTTCCAACATAGTTGGTGAGTGCAGTGCCTTTGATTTCTCAGAAAAGATGTTCTGATCAGTCAAATAACCTTTGCATGTTCCAACATAGTGGGTGAGTGCAGTGCCTCTGATTTCTCAGAAAGGATGTTCTGATCAGTCAAATGATTTATGCATGTTCCAACATAGGGAGTGAGTGCAGTGTCTTTGATTTCTCAGAAAGAATGTTCTGATCAGTCAAATGACCTTTGCATGTTCCAACATAGTGGGTGAGTGCAGTGCCTCTGATTTCTCAGGAAGGATGTTCTGATTAGTCAAATGACTTTTGCATGTTCCAACATAGGGAGTGAGTGCAGTGCCTCTGATTTCTCAGAAAGGATGTTCTGATCAGTCAAATGACCTTTGCATGCATGTTCCAATATAGTGGGTGAGTGCAGTGCCTCTGATTTCTCAGGAAGGATGTTCTGATCAGTCAAATGACCTTTGCATGTTCCAACATAGCGAGTGAGTGCAGTGCCTCTGATTTCTTGGGAAGAATGTTCTGATCAGTCAAATAATCTTTGCATGTTCCAACATAGTATGTGAGTGCAGTGCCTCTGATTTCTTGAGGAGAATGTTCTGATCAGTCAAATGACCTTTGCATGTTCCAACATAGGTTGTGAGTGCAGTGCCTGTGATTTCTCAGGAAGAATGTTCTGATCAGTCAAATGACCTTTGTATGTTCCAACATAGCGAGTGAGTGCAATGCCTTTGATATTTTGGGAAGGATCTTCTGATCAGTCAAATGACCTTGGCATGTTCCAATATAGGATGTGAGTGCAGTGCCTCTGAGTTCTTGGAAAAAATGTTCTGATCAGTCAAATGACCTATGCATAATCCAACATAGGTTGTGAGTGCAGTGTCTCTGATTTTTTGGGAAAAATGTTCTGATCAGTCAAATGACCTTTGCATGTTCCAACACAGGATGTGAGTGCAGTGCCTCTGATTTCTTGGGAAGAATGTTTTGATCAGTCAAATAACCTTTGCATGTTCCAATATAGGTTGTGAGTATAGTGGCTCTGATTTCTCAGGAAAGATGTTCTGATCAGTCAAATGACCTTTGCATGTTTCAATATAGCAAGTGAGTGCAGTGCCTCTGATTTCTCAGGAAGGATGTTCTGATCAGTCAAATGACCTTTGCATGTTCCAACATAGCGAGTGAGTGCAGTGCTTCTGATTTTTTGGGGAGGATGTTCTGATCAGTCAAATGACCTTTGCATGTTCCAACATAGCGAGTGAGTGCAGTGTCTCTGATTTCTTGGGAAAGATGTTCTGATCAGTCAAATGACCTTTGCATGTTCCAACATAGCGAGTGAGTGCAGTGCCTCTGATTTCTTTGGGGGGGGAGAGGGTTCTGATCAGTCAAATAACCTTTGCATGTTCCAACATAGGATGTGAGTGCAGTGCCTCTGATTTCTTGGGGAGGGTGTTTTTATTAGTCAAATGACCTTTACATTTTTCAACATAGCTTGTGAGTGCAGTGTCTCTGATTCTCAGAAAGGATGTTCTGATCAGTTAAATGACCTTTGCATGTTCCAACATAGGTTGTGAGTGCAGTGCCTCTGATTTCTTGGGAAAGATGTTCTGATCAGTCAAATGACCTTTGCATGTTCCAATATAGCCTGTGAGTGCAGTGCCTCTGATTTTTCAGGAAAAATATTCTAATCAGTCAAATGGCCTTTGCATCTTCTAACATAGTGGGTGAGTGCAGTGCTTCTGGTTTCCCAGAAAGGATGTTCCAATCAGTCAAATAATCTTTCCATGTTGTAACATAGGTGGTGTGTTCTGAGAGCCTCTGATATCTCAGGAGAGAATCTAATCAGTTAAATAACCTTTGCACATAGACAGTGAGTCCAGTGCTTGTAATTCTCAGCAATATATTCTGATCAGTCAAACAACTTTTGCTTGAAATGACTTTGGCATGTTCCAATATAGCAAGTAAGTCTATAAGCTCAGAAAAATATTTATTATATTAATTTTCTTTCAACCCAAAAAAAAATACTCAAATCTGAAAACCACTGTACAGATTGTAAGTGGTTTCTCTGAGTTGAACCTCTTTACTCAATCATTCAATGTTTGTTCACTTTGGGCAGTTGGTTTGTTTAGTGTTTATATATTTTTTAACATATTTTTAATATATGTTTGATAGACAGTAAGCAGTTATTATCATTAATCAATGTATTGAATATATTTCTGTTCTAGATTTTCCAACAACAATTTCCTTCTGTGTTTTCAAAGGTTGGGAATGAGCAATACCAAGTAAGTTTGATGCTCTATCCTCAGTTTGAATATCCTACTCATTATATATACAGGGCCTTTCTAAATTTCATGCTATTGCTGGTATTATAAATTGCTTATTTTGCAATCAATACCTAACAATACTATTAGTTACTGCTCTTTTAGCAGAGCATTCTTTCTGGTTTTCTGGCTATGATATGAAAGCACAGTTATCTCATGCCATCAAGTCCTTCAAATCTCAGAAACACATCACCATCAGTATATTGAAGGCACAAGTTGAGACTGCATTCAACAATGCAATTGATAAAGAAGATTTAGGTTGGCTCATTCAATGGGTCATTAGCCACAAGCTTGTATGTCACATTATCTTCTTTCTGTTTCAAACACTAATATATTGACCAGGAGCACAAATAGTCCTTTTGTTTCCCAATGTAAAACATCAACCCATGGGTTGCTATTTTTTTCATCTCTATTTGTACAACACTAACAGTTCTTCAGATATAAATGATACTTTGGTATCTGATCCACAAAATCAAAACAGAAAAAGAAGAGCCACCTGTACAATATTGATTCTTTGAATGGCTCTGTTGGAAATGTTCACGAAAATGGTACTTCAGTGCTTTAAATGACTGATCACTTATCTTGAGCTTTCCTGCAACAATCCAAAGTTTCATGCGGTAAAGCCAAGCCCACCAGGTTAATTTTCTCTTTTCTTTTGGATACATGTTTTAAATCAAGGAAGATTGCACCAGAGTGAAACCTTTACAGCTAATTAATTATCGATAAACCCAGTTTGCAAATGCAGCTCTTAGGGTTTTTATTTAGTTGTGGAGTAAACCAAATATGCCTAAGGGCTAAAAACAAATCTTCCTCACAGTTCCGCACCTGCCGAATTTTATTCAGACCTTCCCATTAGTTCAACAAGGCTTATTCGCATCAATGCGAACATTTGTACCTGAGTGCTACATTTGCGAACTGGGTCTATCGATAATTAATTAGCTGTAACAAGGTCAGTGGTTTATTGAGCGAGTCACGTCAATCAAACACATTCTCACGCCCATGTGACCTTGTTTTGTGTAACTTATTTGATTTTGTGCGACACTGGACAGTTCTGTCAGTGTTTCTTAACCACACCACCACGACTAGCTAACTATGATCAGGAAATGCAGCATCACAGACCAAGTGTCTGTAGAGACCAGTTTGTCAGAATGCCTATCTTCGCCACGGAAACGTCCTCGATACTCCTTCTCGCAAACCCCGGCGTCCTCGGGCTCTTTTGCCTCATCTTCGAAACTTGCTGCGAACGGCAGTAGCAGCTCCAGGAAGTTCTTGGAGACGCCTCGGATGTCATACCCACTCTGAGCTTCTGATTTGCCCTCCGGCCGGAAACACAAAGAATGCCTCCTCCAAACTCTTCTTGATGTCACCAGCTTCAATTTGTACGAAAGGACATTTATGTGAGACAAGGTGGTGTGTTTCACATCGTACATGTTCCCATGAACTACACTTTTGCGCACCTGCATTGTCTGATTGCATGGCTGTTCGACACCTTTGCACACTATGCTAATGCGGAAGAACAGGTTGGGTGATGTGGAGCATTGGCCCATGTAAAATCCACCTCCGTGTCTGCCTGGCTCTCGCCAACGACCATCTCCTCGTCCTCACTCCCACTCAACTCATCCTCCTCAACGCTATTTCCATAACCCGAACGCCACCTCCCTGGGTCACGGACATTCGACAGCTTCACACGCCGCACTTAAGCTGCCCGGGTTTGTACAGGGGGCTATACAACTTCGCCTTGGTCTTCACCTCAAATAGATAGTCAGGAAGATTATACGCTCGCGCACGCCTGGCCGGCGAGTTTGGACCCCACAACTGGTTTCATTTGTGTGAGGTCTTTTTGTTCTATTTACTTTTTGGTATATGTCTGATTGTTTTTGCTAGCACCATTCACATTCCACACATGCATGTTCATATTAGCGTGAACAACCTGGTCAAGGTACCCATTCTCAGGAGTAGCTCGAACTTACGCGATAGGCTGGGCCTGTACCATTTTGTTCGAGTAGATCTGGAAGATAAATTTTATTCTTTTCGTCACGGGCCATGTGGTAGCTCTTGTCCAATTTGGTAGGCTCAATGACGCTGTTTTCAGGAGCGACGGTTTGAGACTTGGACGAGTTGAGCGTTTCGAGCTCATGCGTCATTCTATCGTGGACAGCCTCCCGGATATCCATCCCAATAATTTGAAGTGTTGCGTTGTTGGAATTTGTTCGGTTATTGAAGCCTTTCGTACGTGTATGTCGGCTTTCTCCCTTAGTGGTCGGTAATCATTTCAATCGATGTCGCAAATGAGTTTATAGGCGGTCACTTACTAATTTTGCTGAGAGATTATCTGTGGTACCGAGGCCTTCAATTTTGTTCCGCATAGTCAGGGGGAAAGTGCGTTTTGGGTGTCGCAATATTGAAGAACTTTTGCCGTTTACCTGAACGGCTGGATTGTGGTGCAATGGATGCGCTCGGTAAAGCAGCTTGAACTGGAGGAACATCGGCAGATGAAGTCTGAGACAAGGACGAAGTTCCCGGAGCAGGCACAGATGAAGGCCCTGGAGCAGACGCAGATGAAGGCTCTGGAGTGGACACAAATGAAGTCCCAGGAGCAGACGCAGATGAGCAGACGCGGATGAAGCTGTGGGAGCAGACTCTTTGGCAACTCGCCGAGCAGTAGCACGGGTTCGGGCTTGGTATTCCTTGTCGGTCTGAAACGTCTTGAAGGCCTTGCGCATCTCGTTGGCGAAATGGCGTAGCGCCTCTCCCAAAAGAGTAGTCGTCAGCCGAAAAACCCGGAGAGTTGTGTCTGCATGCATTCGCAGTTCTGCAAGTGAATGCCATTAGTTGAGTACATAATACAATATATCAAGAATGGTTTCATCGTGAGGTGAGGGTAAAAGGCTGTCGAAGCAGGGAATACAGCGTTGGAGGATATCTTCGTAGTCACGCGCCGCAAGCTTCGAGAGATCTGCAACGTTGTACGGGAATTTTCGTATGGTCGATCGACCAAATGATGGAAACTGCATAAATGAAAATTAGCTCAAAGAGACATTCCAGTGCACAAGAGAAATTATCATCACCGAGCATTAAACTCATGAACCGTATTTTGTCCCTGGGTGTAAAGAATTCGAATGAGGTGTAATATCAAGGCCTTCCAAATGCTGAGTTCAAATTCGTGCATCAGGTCGACAACAATCAAGTCAAAGACGTTCAGTCCGAATTTATGTAGTCGTTCAGAGAAGGCATTCTAAATATTACTTCGCTTAGTAGAGTCTGAGATGAAAGGACTGCGATACCTACCTCCGTCGGCACCAGAGAATCTGCTTTGAGTAAATCGTCAATGTGCGTGCTATTCACAACATATCCTTTCTGATAAACCAAGGACCGCGCAGCTCTAACCCAGTTCTGACGGTCTTCATCGTCTTTCCGTGCTCTGGATTGCCTAATGTCCATATCTGAAGGTTTACCGATATTGCTGACCTCGTTCGTGACTTTACAACATGATATAAATATTGAATTAACACTGAACGGAAGGAAAATAGAGAAAAAATACTTTTCGGGATAATCTGCAGAGTAGAAAAATATTCGAGGGTAAATTCGACGACGTATGCCATCTCCGCAATCAATGACGATGCCGTGTTCATAAGCCTGCATGAACTCGTCGTCGGGAATAATCTTCCAGCACCCATGAAATGGTTCTTGTCGACAATGAGCCAATAATGGTGCTGACCTTTCCGGATGGGTCATTCAGAATGAAATCGGCGATCGCGTCTGGAAGCTAAGCCAAATAGACAATGATATTATGATAAAACAACACTGAGAGAAACTTACGGATGGAAGAGATGCGACATTATACCCTGCATTGGCAGATGGTCGACCTCTCACAAATTTCAATCCATTACCAAAGTAGGTGTATATCAGGCACAGTTTCGTTTGCCCAAATTGTGCGATATGAGTCGCATCCGAATAGAGCATAAGTGCTACAACGCTTCGCGGAAGATCGCAGCCAGGCCCTGGTGGCGACGATTGAAGAATGCGGTCAGCTTCCAGAAATGCTTTCGATGTGATAACCTCGCCGTAGACGCACGCGCTCTTTCTCCTGTGGATCCCAGGGTGGAATCCAGTGTTCTTCGAAAGGATGCCAGTGGTAATCCTTAGAGGCAGGTCCGGAGCATGCATCCATGACTATGCCGACAAGGCTGTGGTGGTGAAGGTTTGGCACATAATACTTTCGGCCTGTGGGATATTCATCCTCCGAGTTGGCGTCATCTTCAGATTCGTCATGGGCAGCAGCTCGATCCCACCGCCATCGTGCTGCGGCCTCGCATCGAGAGGATTTTGTGCGCTTTTTGCCTGTAGGGATGTAGATCGAGACTTCAGATACCTTCCACTGACCATTAGTTTCGGTGACTCTGCCATGGTTACTTGCCAATTCGTGGTCTAAACGATCAAAGTCCACATCTCGAAGGTCGTCAATGTTGAAATCGTCATGCAAAAGAATGTCTTGAAGGAGTTCTTTGCGGCCTTTTTTTCGTCTTCTTTACAATGAAATCGGTTGAAGAGAAATGCGGAGATGTTGGGGTATGGGTGGATGATGTCTTTGACGGTCTTTTGCTCGGGAGATGACGGGGCTGGCATCGGTTTGGCACTGGTTGGGAGCGGGGCATCATCCGCTAGAAAATTAACTCGATGGGATTGTGGAACCGTGCTCGGACGACCATGGTATGTTCGCACCAAACCAAATTTGTTTGCGGCAGTCTTGAGGATACGGCGAATACGAATGCGAAGTGGAGAACGAGGTCGGGCCTCCGGGGTTACCACACCTGAGTCCTTGTTGTCTGATTGCAAGACTCCAGGTCCCTCCGGTAGGCTATCCTCTATCATTGCTAAAGCACGCTTTGTGGGCCTACGAACTCGCTGGGAAGGGACCTCCGGTTCCATTTCGATATCAAATAACTGCATGGGGTTGACCAGTTCATCCGTATCGGCCATCGGTGCGTCGTTGATGTCTGGAAATGGGGACGGGTCCTAGATATTTGAATGCCCGTGAGTATTATCGAGTTGTTAAACAGCTATTACTGCTGCGCACCGTGACCACATTATGGTTTTAATCCCACACCAGCCTGAGCTAAGCTTGACGGCCCTGCTCCGATTGTCCCATCCAAGTCTATGTTCTGCGACTTTTTCTTTCGTCTTGCGCCGCCCATGAAACGATCAGAATCGTCTTCCGAGTCTTGATCCATCAATTCGTGGTGCCGCTTGTTAATTGAGGTGGAGCACCGGCAGACTGCTCGGAAATGGTTGCGAACAGCTTTTTGATCATGGTCCTTGACTGCCCGGCATTTTTGTTCATGTCGTCGTAGATGTCCGGGCTCATGAAAATTTCTGTCGCAGATACAGCGGTGCATCGCGTTCGAGTTTACGAAAACGACTGCGATTCTAGTAGACGACAAGAAAAGTTACTGTCTTGCAATAAGTAAGACGTATCTCAGATATGAGATATCTAGACAAACGCTCACCGCTACAAGGGTACGAAGGGCAGGAAGAAAGAAATCACCTCTGCCCCCTAATAATCTATTAGTCGGCCCATAATAGTTCACCCATGATCGATCCATAACCTGGCCAATATATAGACGGAAGCAAAATGCTGGCCCGCACTTACAGCATCTTGGCGGTCTACAAGCCGGCCGCAAGTTTTTCCCATAGCATAAACTCCTCATGTATGGTTACGATTTCCCGGCCTTTTTGCTGATGTGATCAGAAATAAGGAAGGTTGATCTCTCTTTAATATTTATTACCTCCACGACTTTTGACGACAACCCAAGCCACGATCGTCTAAGATGACGCGTTCAGGAAGATCTTTTGTCGTCGAGGAACCCGAAATATCAAGCGAGGAAGAGGATGTCGACGAGGACTCTGGGTCGGACGACATCCCGACCAATGCCACCACACCAAGAAATGCGCGCCAGAAAGGCAAAGGGAAGGTCGCAGATCCATTAGAGGCCGACTACAGCAGCAATATCATCGTTCAAACCGCATTCGACGCGTACTTCACGTACAACAAGCCAGGGAGGGTGCAGACCTCGTCCAACGTGTATTCGCAGCTCGTCCTCCCGCTCAGCCCAGAGGAGTACGCAGAAGCCATCGAGTCCGCGTCTGCTTCGAAGTTCTCACTCCCAGCTATTCGGCCGAGGGTATTGGAGGAGCGAAATCGGGATGTGATCTTCGAGCGCTACATGTGTGAACTGGAAGAGGGGTTCAATATTATCTGCTATGGACTTGGGTCAAAACGACGTCTCCTCAACCAGTTTGCGACTACTCGGTGCTCAAAGCGCGGTCATGT
>Ga0307513_10004677_pt1 | contig 18203 bp, 19 predicted proteins | sample 15_EM_MG_FD_202174 | JGI IMG/M metagenome (GOLD analysis project Ga0307513, IMG submission 202174) | Populus trichocarpa ectomycorrhiza microbial communities from riparian zone in the Pacific Northwest, United States - 15_EM | ecosystem: Host-associated > Plants > Roots > Unclassified | place... | reverse complement strand
TCTGAAGAGATAGTATTCCCCTACGCCTTATTACAAAGAAGAAGACTTGATCACTATAGGAAACCACTATCGTTGCCTGTTGCATACCTACCTAACAATAGGATTGTTACAACCAGGCCGTCTGTCAGGGCGTAGATGTCATGACCGGCCGCAAACCGTAATCCTTTCGTCGGGATTATAGCCTTATCCGAAAGTTTCATTATCCTTAGGTTTGTGGGTTTGCGTTTCTCTGGAACAAGGGCTGTCTCTGCGCTTCGTCTTTGATGAATCACGGAAATTTGAAAATGTTCCGATTTCAAAATTGACTGTTCACTGTGGCGAGCTCGCTCCTCAGGACGGTACTCCGGACGTCTACTTAACGCGATGGGTTTCCCGCCCCTACTTCCTGGTCGGTACACTATTTTGAAGTTGTAATTGGTCAACCCCTGTGCCCACCGAATTTGTCGTTGGTTCCAGACCTTTTTGGTCAAAAAGGACTGTGTGTTTTGGTGGTTGGTGTATACCGTCAGGGGTTCTTCTTCACCTCAGAGCTATCTTTTGCATTCTTTGAACGCTTCCATTATTGCCAGTAATTCTTTGTCATGTATCTCGTAAGTTCTTTCCCCGCTGTTTAACTTTCGAGAATGAAAAGCCACTGGGTGCAGAAGTCTTCCTTGGTATTTTGAGGGTACGCATCCTAGCGCGAAGTCGCTTGCGTCCGTCTCAACCACCGTTTTTCTTCCTGGGTAGAAATGCGATAAAATTAGTCCCATTGTAAACCTGTTTGTCAACTGCTCAAACGCCTCTTCCTGCTCTCTTGCCCCCTCAAAATCCTGGAGGTTTCCCTTCCACATTTCGGTTATTGGTTTGCAGACCTTCCAGAAATCCTTGATAAATGGTCGGTAAAGGTTTGCAAATCCAATGAATATCTGAACTTGTTTAACCGATCTCACGTGAGCCCAATTTTGAACGATTTTCACTTTTCGATGACTCATGGTGACTCCGCTTGTCTTGACATTGTATTCTAGGAATTCGACCTCATCTTGGTGGAATACCGACTTCTTCAATGAGACAGCCAAGTCGTGCTGTTCGTGTCGGGCAAGGACCTTTTTCACTTGTTTAATATGGTCGTCCATATTTTTGGAGTATATTAGGATATCGTCTAGGTAGACGACTACTCTGTGGTCCAAGAATTCCCTCAGGATCTTGTTCATCATTGTCTGAAATGTTGCGGGAGCGTTAACCAGTCCGAAGGCCACGACTTTGTATTCGGACTGTCCGTATCGTGTACGAAATGCCATTTTATGTTTATCGCCTTTTCTCATTCGTATAAGATGATATCCATCTTTTACATCGAGCTTCTAAACACCTTTGCTCCAGCCACGCGGTCTCGGACTTCGTCCATGAGCGGTACAGGGTATTTATTCAGGACTGTCCACTTGTTGAGGTTCCTGTAGTCTACACATAGTCGTAGACTCCCATTTGGTTTCAGAACGAGGTGGATTGGAGCGCCGTAAGGGGATTCGCTATCGGCGATCTTGCCGTCTGCCATCATTTTCTTGAGGTATTTATCCAGTTCGTTCCCCTGGTGTGCCGACATTGGGTAAATCGGCCCCCACGGGAGCTCGGCCCCTTCTTTAAGATTGATGGCGTGGTCGAAGGTTCTTCGAGGTGCCAACATCGTAGCTTTTTTCTCTTCAAAAAGCTCCTTGTACTGCCCGTAAGGTTTCAGCAGCCCCTCCAACTGTTCTCCTCCTTCTTCTTCTCGTTCTATCCTTCCTAGGTTCTGGGCTTCCTCATCGTAAGCCACAGTTTCATCCCATGCAAACATATCTGCCACCGCCTCATCTTCTATATGAGCGTGGAACATTGCTTCTTCAAAGGCCCATTTACGTGGGTCCGTGATATTTTTATGGGGGTGCTCATCATGCCACCACCCAAAAGGTATGATTAAGTCATATCTTCCTGCATTCGCAATTTCACAGGATATCATACTTGAGTGGCCGTTGGCACCGATTTCTAGGAGAATAGGATGGGTATAGAATATTCCTCCGGTAGCAGCGGTTTCGCCATCGAAGGTTGTGATTTTCAACCGTCAATCGCTAGCTTCGGTCGGGATTTCAAGCCGTTGTGCGGTATCCTGGTTCATGAGAAAGATATTTGAACCAGAATCTAGGAGGACGTTTATCGCGTGTTTTGGTCCTTTGATTTCAATAAATGCCTTTCCCTCAGGGCATGCGTAATGCTTTGGTTTTTCAATGGGTCTAGAGCTTTCGCTCTGTTCATGATGAAATGTTTTCATCATCGCCATTACACGTAGTGTGGGGGTTTGTTACCACGCCTGCGCAGTTTCGGCTCTTAAAGACTCCTCAGACAAACTTTTACAATAAATGTCTAATATTTTGATATCGGGCAGCCAACTACTAGCGGTCTTTACCTCCTGCCCTGCAGTTGGCATATCACAGCAGTGGTGGTTGACTAGGGTACCTCTCGAGTTTGCGACTAGTATGCGCAGTCCTTTATCTTCGACTTGGCCCTCATCTGAGACTGTCCCCTGTGACGAGTCCACCGTACCTCCGCCTTCACGTTTGGTCTCACTCCCTAGACCCCCTCGGACACCATTCGTCGGGCATGAACCTTGTGCCCAATAGAGGCGCCCCCAGCTTCTATTTGCCCCGCTGTTTTACGCGGAGAGAAGGTCAGGTTGCCCTGGATTTCGACTCCCCTTTGCTTGTCGTGCAAGTCAAGTTCCGTTCCGACCAATGGTAATCTTCTTTTTCCCTTTTAGTCTCGTCTACAGCTTTCTTTAATTGTAATTTTTGATGGCTCCTGTGGTGAGCACGGACTACCCATTTTTGGACGGAAAATGGCAACCGCGATCCTTTGGTCTTTTAGCCTTCCGGTCGGATCTCGTCACCGACTACCCCACAGGTCTTTCGATTCGAGGCGGCAACCTTACTACCCGAACACTGTTGTTATCGCTACCTTGATGACTTTTTATAAAAGGTCGTCATCTTCAAAGGCCCAAGCTGGGGGCCTTTGCACCGCTCGCTTCGAGCTTTCTCCCTTGCCCTCAACGGCAACAGTGGCTACCTGGGGGCGTCGGTTTGGCGCAAGTGCGGATGGGCGTTTGGGCTTTGATTGCCCTCAATACACCGCCGATAGTTGTATCGGTTTACGACAGTGTTTCCAGACGTGGTTCCACATCCCGCATCGCGAGCATTGCTTGTCAGATTTTCGTTTATTGACAACCTTGTGAGCGACGCCCTGGTGTGCTTCCGACCACACCGTATCTCTAACCTCCCCCCTTCGTGCCACTGACCCTTCTTTCTCCACCTTTCTTTCCCCAGCCTTGTTCTTCTGGTAGGCCGCCTTTTCGGTAGCCGTGTATTGCTTCTTTACACGCTTTGCGGGTACTGTTGACTTTGAATCCTCAAACTTTCTTTTCTCGCCTCGTGTCGTGCCAGAGGGACCGCCTCCTCGAACATCTTTTCTTTCCTTGAAATTTTCTTCAGCTCGGGTTACGGTCCTGACTGCTTCCAACCATTCCCCATCGTCGACATATTCTCTATGTGAGAGCCGTCGCAATGCTTGTACGGGAAGTTTGTCTTCAATTATTTTTCTCCAGGCTATCCCGGTGACCATTGAATGGATGTTGAGATTTTCCATTGCCATCAAGAGTTTGGCCCCATTACCGCCATATTTTTACCGATCCTAGTTCTCTTAGGGATTTTTCCGCTTCATGGGTGGGTCCGCAGCGTCGCAGGGCTTGTTCTGCAAACACGTGCCAGCACTCGTATCCTTCTTGTCTCGTATAACCTATTTCTCCCGTCATTTGTCATCGGTAGGTTAACGCAAATGGTGCGACCTCTTTCCCATCCATTCGGCTTATAGCGTATCGGATTCGCTGTGCCTCGTCCTCCCACGGCCAACTGTTTCGACCTTAATAATCTGTGCATGTCATTAGCCACATGCGTATATCTTGGTGCTTCTCGTTTCTAAACATGGCAGGGGGTTCCGCTTGGACTCTCGTCCGTTGTCCCAAGGCGTTGGCCATGACTCGAGAGAACAGGTTAAACTGTTCATCGTTTTCGGCGTCATCGTCGTTTTCTTCAAGCTGGGGTGCGGGTCTCTCGTCCGGTCTTCCTTCCCTTCTCTTGTCTGGTTTCCTGCCAGACCCTTCTCCGTCATCATCGGGGTCTCCTCCCCCACCCCCTCCTGGAGCTCCTGTCGCTCCATGTCGTGGTGGTCGTGGTGGTCTCCCTCCACCCGCCCCAGAAGCCTCTGGTGTCGGATCTGACACCTTGCCTTTCCCTTTCACCTGGCCCAACAACTGTTCCACCAGAGCCTTGAGCACCGCGATCTCGCCGTTTTGGGCTTCTCGAGAGTCCGTTAGTCACTGCAACTCATCCCTTACGAGATTAATGCTCATCTCGTGATTGTCCATCTCCAGTTTATGATGTTCGTTTATCCGAACAATCTCGTGGTCCAGGAGTAGGTCTCTATGCATAGACGGTTCGCCAGTCCCCTGCACTGCTTCGTGAAGATGGGAGGTGACAGCCTCGTGTGTGGCTCATCTCTCATCTGTTTCCCCTAGTCGCTCGGCGACTTGAGTGGCGAATGTTTCCTGAACCTTTTGAGATTCCGAGTCCAAAAGGCGGACTTGTGCGTCTACTCGGGCGAGTTCTCGACCGACTATTTGGACCCCGGATTTTAACTGGTTTTTTACGGTTACCAGTTCTTGGGCCATTAACAATATGTCGGTCGGGAGGGAACTGAATGCCAGATGTTCTCTATCTTGGCTGACGGTGAGCTTTGAGTCAAATCGGCTGAGGATCTGTTCTAATCTTCGGATCCTGCCGGTCATGAGGGACTCGTTGGTGGGTTCGGGGGTTGGGCGACTTCCTCTTGGAGCCTTCCCCCCATATTTCGCAATGAAGCCTAGGCCAACAGCGGATCGGGGTGTCCGCTCCGCCGAATGCGATTGGACAATGTGGGTAGCGGTGGTTTCCACCCTTGGAGCCTGAACGGAAGAGAGCTCATCCCCTCCTTTGCTTCCTTCCCCTCCTTGTTCCTGTCGCCATTCCATGAGTTCAGGCGCTTTGGGGTCAGAAGCCATTTCGGTGGCTTCTTCAAGGAAGACTTATCTTTTGTTTCCTCCCCAAACTATCGGTATCTCAAAACACTGACTTGAGGGTTTATTATTCGGTGGGTACTGGGTGTACCAAACGGAGTTCGATTTCTCCCAGGGGGTGTGGTAGATGAAGTCTTTACCGTATTGATATTCTTATAGTGCGGTTATGTCTTTGGGGGTAACCGAATTTTCAGGGTTTATCCACCAGAAATAAGATTCTTGGCAGGGCTTTTGTGTCCCTAATTCGGGTATAGGAGTAAGGACTTCGTTGATCGAGATAGTGCTTAATGTTCTTGGTTCGAAAGGTTTTTTGCCTTTGGGAGTTTGAGTGTCTCTGCCAAACATTCGTCTCGGTAACGATGAGCAATATCAATATACTGTGAGGTGGTAGCTTCGGCGTGATGTATTCCGACGGCTTGGACCTTAATCGTGATTATATCGGAGTACTGGCTAAGAAGAGACGAGTAATGTAGGCTAGATATAATGATTCACTTCGATGTAGATTGTCGAAGTATTGGGAACGAACTAAAAGTGTATGTAACTTATTATATTGATAAGATCTCTTCTCCGTGCCCGTTGTTTTAATAGCAGCGAAGATGTTTCGATATTTATATTCCGTGTCTGAGCAATCGTGGTATACATGCTAACTCTATACTAACTAAGTACCTTGTGCACAACTTTGCGAACTTCACCTGAGTGCGAACACTCGTAGACCCTGAAAACTCTCTACCACACCTTTTGCTCCCATGGCCAACTTATCGGTCTGCGCTTTGATTATTCCTGATGGTGTGGAACCCACGTCAGATGTCAGCTCATCCGTTTATCCGTTGACAACAATGGTTACCAATTATCTTGCCCTCGTGCTCGTCGAGGGTCGTGTAACTCACTGGACAGAAGATGGCCTTTCTTCTTTGGTTGGTTCCGTCGAGAATTCGACATGCGACCGCCTATCGTATTCTGGTCTTCCGGCATTACACGACTTGTCCTCGGGATCGTACCCATAGGCTTTTTCCCTCGGACTCCATCTTTTACCAACTTGTCCTCTGTGGATGCACCCGATCCACTTACTGGGCATAGTTAGCTCCTTCATACTCTACACGACTTAGTTGATACGAGGGCACTAACTTTCTTGCGAAACGTCCTGTTATCTTCGACCCACTCCTCCAACTGTCTGTCTTCAAATGTTTGTAGCCTGATGCGCCGTCGTCCGACTCACCTGCTTCCACCTCCATAAGGTGCCCGGAGGTCTCCCCTCATATAACCTGTGAACAGGTTCCGGTCAGACGGACGGCCGCGACGTATATGGTGTTATAATATGTGTTCCGTTGATAGTGGTCTCAGATGTTGGGAAGCAATTACCCAGGCGGCCAGTGAGGACGCGCCGTCCCAACGCCGGGGCTGGAGGGGGGTGTTATCTTTTTCCTTCGAAGTTGGTGCGCGTCAAGGTAGGGGAACTTTGCCCTGTGAATCCTTACCGGGAGTCCGTGCGCCTAACACCATCAACCTTAAGGAAGGGGCCGAACCCCCATGGGGTCCAATTTACCAAATGTCGGCACACCAGTTGAACGAGCTGGATAAGTACCTTAAGAACATGATGGCAGAAGGAAAAATTGCCGATAGTGAATCCCCTTACGGTGCTCCAATCCTTTTCGTTCCAAAACCAGATGGAAGTCTACGACTATGGGTAGACTACAGGAACCTCAACACGTTGACGATCCTGAATAAAGACCCCCTAGGGCTCATGGATGAACTCCGAGACCCCATCGCCGCAGGAAATGTGTTTACGAAACTTGACTTAAAAGATAGATATCATCCTATTCCAATGAGAAAAGGTGACGAACACAAAACAGCCTTTCGTACACGATACGGACAGTACCAATCCAAGGTCATGCCATTCGGGCTCGTTCACGCTCCTGCAATGTTTCAGATAATGATGAACAAAATGCTAAGGGAATTCTTGGACCATGGAGTTGTCCACAGCCTAGACGATATCCTAATATACTCCAAAAATATGGACGACCACATCAAACTAGTCCAAAAAGTCCTTGACCGACTCGAACAGGAAGACTTGGCAGTCTCATTGAAGAAGTCCGTGTTCCATCAAGAGGAGCTCGAATTCTTAGGATACATTGTCAAGACAAGCGGAGTCACCATGAGTGATAGAATATTCAAAATCGTTCAACATTGGGCACACCCGAGATCTGTCAAAGAAGTCCAAATCTTTATTGGGTTCGCAAACTTCTATCGACGATGCATCAAAGATCTCTCGCACGTTTGCAAACCAATAACCGAGATGTTGAAGGGAAACCAAAAAGATTTTTGCTGGGGAAGAGAGCTGGAAGAGGTGTTTGAGGAGTTAAAAAAGTGGTTTAAAACGGCACCAATTTTATCGCATTGCTACGCAGGAAGAAGAACGGTGTTCGAGACGGATGCAAGCCACTTCGCGCCAGGATGTGTACTATCACAATACAAAGGAAGACGTCTTGACCCAGTGGCTTTTCATTCTCCACAGTTAAACACTGCGGAAAGAAATTCCGAGATACATGACAAGGAATTACTCTGAATAATGGAAGCCTTCAAAGAATGTAAGAGATACCACTGTAGTGAAGAAAAACCCGTGAGGGTATAGACCAACCACCAAAACCTGCAGTGTGTCTTAACCAAAAAGCTCTGGAACAAAAGACAAATCCGATGGGCACAGGAGTTGACCAAATATAACTTCAAAATAGTCTACCGTCCAGGAAGCCAAGGAGGGAAGCCCGAAGCGTTAAGCAGACTGCCGGAGTACCATCCTGAGGAGGGAGCTCGTGACAGTGAACAGTCAATTCTGAAATCTGAACATTTTCAGATTTCAGTAGTTCATCAAAAACGAAGTGCAGAGAGAGGTCTAATCGCAAAAACACGGGAATCTGGAAATCTCAAGATTATGAAGCTCTCGGACAAGGCTATAATGTTGACAAAAGGATCACGGTTTGCCGCCGGTCATGACATCTAGGCCCTGACAGACTGCCTGGTACCAGCAAAAGGACAGACAATTGTGGAGACGGGTATTGCGATAGGATTGCCGGAAGGAACCTATGGAAGACTAGCCGCGACAAGTGGCATGGCTAGCAAGATGGGAATAGCTGTAGGTGGTGGTGTAATAAATGCGGATTACACCGGAGAAGTAAAAGTCTTACTGCGAAATCAAGGCGAAGCCAATTGCTTGTATAAAGCAGGAGATGCGATAGCGCAGCTCATAAGAGAGAAGATTGCCAACGCCGACGTCATGGAAGTAGACGACCTAGGAGTAACCGAGAGAGGAAAAATGGGTTTTTGGTCAAGCGATCTAAACCCTAAGTAATCTATCACAGCGAAAGAAGAAGAAGTCAAAAGAGGTTTCCTTCACGCGGACACAAGTGAAAACGAATTCTTTAGCACAGGTGATATCGGATATCACCCTCGGGTAATAACAGAAAAAGAAAGGTTATCCAGCACTGACGTCAATGCAGCCCTGACGCGAGCAATGAACGATTCATTTCTGGACACAATTAGGCTGGCTGCCAAGGAGGATGAGGGGTGGCAGGAACGAGGCCGTGAACTGGTCAGGTCAAGAGAAAGTGGGAAAAAGATGCTGGACGAATGGATAGAAAAGGACGGGTTACTATACTACAAAAATCATTTATACATCCCCGACGACGAAGCCCTTCAAAACGAGATAGCCCAAGGCGGTCACGACTCGATAGTAGCGGGGCATTTTGGACAAGAAAAAAGCGATTGAGATAGTCACAAGGGATTTCTACTGGAAGGGACATCAGCAAAAATGATTATATGCGTGCTGAGCGTCCTGTGCATCAGACGATCAGGGCGCTCAGAACGTTAACCCTTACTCTGGACGCGACGTCGGCCGGACGTCATTCCCTATCTACCTCTGCGTCATCAACGTCCCGACGACTTCCACCACCAAGCGCATGCGTCCAGATGCCCTCAGACCCTGAGCTCTCCCCCATCCCGACGATCTCCTTCCTGTGCCTCCCTCGTCATGGCGGAATCCAAGTCCACTCTAGCATCGTGAAGACTATCCGGATGCTTAGTCTTCCGCATGCTACACAGCGATATTTGAACCCCCTCTGCATCAATTGTGATGTCTGGCTATAGGCTCCCAATGCCTTCCAAATAGCTCACATGTTCGTCGCGACGGGATCGTGATGGGTCACTTGCATACTCTCGACGGCGTTGTGATAGCACACATATTCCAGACGCCGTCTTGACGACGTCGTGATAGCTCACATGCATACTCTGGACGGCTTGGTGATAGCAGACATATTCCGGAGGCAGTCTTGATGAAGTCGTGATAGCTCACATGCATACTCTCGAGGGCGTCATGATAGCACACAGATTCCAGACACCGTCTCGATCGCTCCACTATTAATTTGTATTACTGACTGCCATTCACAAATGTGTCGAGGCGCTGGTGCCGCTTGTATCGTGACTTTGAACCTCATCAGCATCTTGATGTTCTATTATTACTAGTCTACTGCGGTGACCAGGGCGTCCAGGACACCCTGGCCACAGCGATTCTACGTTTCTGAGCTCACGCTCAGATCTCGCTCAGAAATACACCCCGAATTGTGCTCACGGCTCCACAGATCGGCCAACCGAAATCTAATAGTTTACATTTCCTGCAAATCAAATTCCATAAACTCAACGATTTACACATAGCCAAGTGGACAAAAAACCATTCTCTCCCATGCCTGCGTCACTTTCCTGCGAGTCGTCCAGGCTCAACGATAGCCGATTGGCGAAACCCGGGGTCGCTGGCCCCACTTGCGCTAGTCCCAGCGTCAGCTCCTGTTAGTTACCTAGGCTCACCGGATCTGAATCTAGCATCGGAAGCGCCTGGGCGAACCACACCTGGTTGTAGTCAAACGACAGTTCGCTCCCCTTGGATGCACGTTGACTGTGCCGGTAGTGCTAAACCCCCGGCCTGATTGTTGAGCGGTGTCTGTTCCCGCACAGCAGCTGGTCTTGGATTCCAGCTGGATAGCTGACGCCTGGATAGCTGAGGCTCCAGTTCGGCATGAACTGCGTCATGATTGTCAGCAAAGCCTTCACAACTTTCCTGCATCAGATAATGATTTTGCTGGATCCTGTCTGTAATCCTCTCACGCAGATTCCTGAGCATGAGTTGCTGCGGTGGCTGTGGTACTGCCTGCCAGGGGGTCTGCTGCCGTAAGAAAAGGTCTTGCAAGATTGGTTAGTCATCAGAACAAAACCAAGGACAGGGGGGACATTGAGGGTCTCCTACCTCCAACTGCGTCAGGCTTGAAGTCCGGAGGATCCTGATGGACCCCAAGTCGATATGCGCGTAGTTGATGGCACAGGATTGCACTAGTGAGACACACCATCGTACCATTGACACGATTGATGAATTCCGCATCTAGCATCCCAAGCTTTCTCTTGCCATTGAAATACTTACCATAGATGGCGTTGGGAATCTGAGGCGCGAGGAACCGGAATGATATAGGCTGCATCAAGCTCATAGTGAGTCGTGATTGGAAGTCCTGGTTGGGCGACGGGCGACGGGCAGAAACACACCTCATACACATTTGAGGGGCACATGAACCTCTCATCCTCGAGAAGGTATTCGACTATACCAGCGATGGCAGTGGGGTTGCCCGGTAGTCCATATAATTCCCGTATATGATTTTTTATATAAGGGACAAACTGCGCCCGCACGCCAGAGTGTTTTTGACGTATCTGTCGTGGTTAGTGCAGCACACTTTATGGTTGTGACCTCTGACTTACAATGTCTATACTCTTCAACGACTGTTCAATATTTCCGGCATCCGCAATCTCATCTGGCCCGCGACTCGGGACACTATGCATCTCAGACGTCAAAGCAACACGGTTTGAGTGTGGGTTAACATAAAGGGTATACTGAAGCATCAGATCCTTTGCTACCCCTAGTATTTCCCCCACCACGCCTGTCACCGTGTTTCGCCGCGAATTAATTACATGCCAGACAGACACAGTTCCTCTTGTACTCTGTTCGCCTAGTGGACTCGAGTTCCTGATACCAGACGTTGTTGTGCTAGCGACACCAAGTGGGGACGAATATCTTGCTACGCTTCATAATGGGAATGTGGCCGGGGACAAGGGCCTACCGGGAGTTATGGTCACATGGGCGGCGGGCCTCTGTCGCACAATTGCTCCCTCGTGTGAACCAGAGTTGATCGAAATTGGCACAGTCCTTGGGCGATTGTTTCCGTGTGTCTCCACCAATCGTGGCCAACGACGACGTCTAGGTCTTGTCTCATCCGCACCACCAAGGTTGGCTCCTTCGGGTTCGATGTCCAGTTCAGTTTTCGTCGGCCCGATGTGACATCTGATACTCATCACTGGTATCATCGCTGAGGTGGAGGGGTTCCAGATACCCTTGTCCGTCAGCCTCCATCTCAGGTTCAGTAAATGCTGGGGTCTGAATTGTGCTACTCGGGAGGCGCTTGGCCAGTCGTGCTAGAAGCCTTCTGGCGATTGGTGGTGGGGAAGAATTACCACCCGATGAATCAGCACTATTGGAGCTGCCGGATGCGGTTTGTTGTGTTACCGATGTGGACAGCCTATCCACTGGTACGACGTGGCGTCTACACCCGTACATATTGCCCCCTCGTGAAGTTGGCTGATTAGATCCCATGGAGTCGGGTATGACGTCACTCCTTCGCCGGCTCAGATTGCCCACTCGTGGAGTTGGCTGCCACGACCCCATGGAGTTGGCTATGATGTCGCGCCTGCGCCCGTTAAGATTGCCTATCCGGGGTGCTGCCTGACTCCTGGAATTCAGATGGAGGTGGGATATAGGACGGGTAGTGAACGTTGGTAAAGTTTGGAGTCAATCTGATAATTGGATGTGTCAAGTTTGGTGGAAGCGAGGAGGGAGTATTTTCCTTTCGTCGATGAGGACGCGTTAGGTCTTATACCTGAACGCTAGGATTTAGGGGTGTGGTAGGCTCACTTACTATCACTCCGTATGCAAGGGAGGGATGTGCCTACACAAAGAGGTTAAAACTTTCAATACCATATCCACGGTTCAGGAATTAGGATTCACAGGTCTATCGTGAGAAATAATAGATGAAATGAAGGTGTCGCTAGCATAGCTGGACAGGCAAAATCTAGCTGCAAGCAGTATCGGTTAGCGATGAGGGCTGTTCGCGAGACACTCACCACGCCAAAAGAGGATTAGGATCTACTCTCATCTCCCAGCGTCGAATCATCACCACCAACCGAAACTGTATTCAAGGAATACAGTACTGCCTTGTGAATAATCTGACGGAGGTGGTTGACGCCAGACCGGATATAACTATGCACAGACTATCACTCGGTATGACAGTGAAAGAATTGCCGATGATCGGTATTGGAAATATTGCCATCGTGGCCGCGCCAGCAATGCAGACAATTGCAACATTGATAGGGCACATCATACAGTCATCAGGAGAGTTGAACGGGAGGTCCGATGCAGGAGATTTCCCTACAAAATAGGGGTTTGAGATCGTGAAGCCTCAAGTTGGGCTTTGGAGCTGAAATTCACAACCTCCATAGGACCCGACACACGGGGGTCAGGCGTCAGAAAAAAAGGCGAAACCACAGTGGCATCATTGTCGCTGGGTGAAAGCTAGCTGCAAGCAGCATGGGCTGACGACAAGGTTGCCCGTGAAACACGCTATGCCAAAAGACGATGATCAGGAGTATCTACGCACATCTCCGAACGGCGAATCTACTCCACTTAGCTCCTTGAAAACTTAGTGAGAGGATTACAACCTTGTGGTTCGCACCGGACCGGACATAACTATGCACAGATTATCACTCGGTATGAGAGTGAAAGAATTGCCTGCAATCTGTATTGGCATGAGTGCCATCGTGGCGGGGCCCACGACACCGACAATCCTAACATTCATAGGATACATCATACTGTCGTCCGGAGACTTACAAGAAACGCAGAGTCCGAAGGTCGAGATTTTCCCTACGAAATGGGGCTTTGGGATCATGAAGGTTCAAGTTGGGCTTTGGAGCTGAAATGCATAGGACCTCACAGGCAGATGTCGGGCGTCAGAAAAAATAAGAGAAATGATGGTGGGGCAAATGTCGCCGGCTGGGTGAAGGCTAGCTGCAATCAGGATTGATTGACGACGAGGTTGCACGGAAAATACGCACCACGCCCAAAGAGGATTAGGAGTATCTACTCTCATCTCCGAACAGCGAATCAGCACCAGTCAGCACTCTGAAATCTTGGTGCAAGGAATACAACCTTGTGAATAATCTGAGGCAGGCGGATCATGTCTACTAATGCGGTGTGCACAAATACAGTAACTGGCAACGAGATTCTAAAAGGAGCGAATAGCAGACGCCAAAGTAAGGGTACAAGGAATTGATGACTATTATACAGGGGATAGGAACAGAAAAAGGTAAAGAATATGAGACGTCTAGGAAGTGTGTAGCTGACACGAAAAGGTAAGAGAATAAAGGACGTCTTGGAAGAGTGTAGAATTGTTGGGGTGGCGTGAAAAAAAGTAAGCGGGAAGTTGCAAGAACGTCCAAGTTCATGTTCCGTGACGCCCTCGACGGCCTCTGCCACCTCGGGGGGCAGTGTGCGTCGGGGGTTCAGGTTTGTTGTGTGGTTCGCGCCTGGGCAGGTTGGCCGTATTCATCGCATTTGGGGGGCGGGTATCCCGAGATCGCCCTGCTGCAATTTGCTGGGGTGGGTGGGGGTGTGTGGTATCATGAGGAACACTCGGCGTAGGCGCAGGAGAAGTGGTGGCTGAGTGAGAAGGGGTCGGAGGAGGGGTGGTAGACTCTCCTCGAGTAAATGTCTCAGGCGCAGGGGTGGGGGACTTGGCCCAATGAATATCGCGATCTTCTGGTGGTTCTGATTCGGCAGCAGGTGTGTCTACAGTGCCGTCGTGCCCACGCCCGGGGCCACGATGCTCTCTAGTCCTGCGCGCCACTGCTCCCGATCCTGGTTGGGGCGCCACAGCCTCTTGTTCGGGAGTCTTCAACAGTTTTGCAAGCCAGGGATCGTTTTGAACAATAGCCCGCTGGACTCTAGCCTGCTCCTTGTCAGATGGCCCAGTCTCTGAATCCCGGTGTCGTGAATCCCCGGTACATCTGCCTGGTGGATCTCGGATGGGAGAATAACCGCTCCCTGAGGTGTTCCCACTCTCCGATTCACCACTGTCCCCGTCGTCGTCCAAGATATATGACTAGATAAGATGTTGATTGAAAATAAACGAAAACTTACTTCGTCACCTTGAATAAGGTCGCTACCACGGCGATCAGGAGTGTGAACCTGTCCCGGCGGCACCCGATCATCGTCGTGGTGACTGTGATCGACATTGTCTTCGTCTTGGCTGCCGCTGCCGTCGTTGCCACTCTGGTCATCGTCGTCGTCGTCGTCCCCGTCTCCGATGTCATCCCACTGCCCCCACCGGTCCCAGGCCTTAATATCGAAAAATTGATGTCCACCGTAGGCTGGCCCCCGGGTTTCGTCTCGGCCCTCTTCCTGATTCTGGCGTGACTCCAGCACCCGGAGATCAACAGGATCTTTGCCAGGGTTAGCGAGCAGCTATACCGGGATGTCATCGTCTGTATATAAAAATATGAGCTCCGAGAGGGGGAGGGGGTCCGACGGTGGCCGGCGTAACGCGCTGGCTCCTTGCCCAGTTGCCCCGATGAGATATCGGGGATATTGGATGGGGTCCTCGACATGCTGTCGCTTGAGCCCGCCGAGTAGGGATTGCAAGTTCGGCGATGCTAAGACTCCCCATGTAATCCCTCCGCCTGAGTCTTCGTCATACCAGGGGTAGTGCAAGAAGGGGTGCCCGGATTTGCTTGTGCTTGTTCGTCGAATAATTTGGATCCTGATCGGCCTTTGGCAGTACGGAGAGGCCCAATCATATTGGACCACTGGAAAAACTGTCCGTACTAGTCGTAGAATCGCATAATGTAAATGGGTGCGAACACTTACACTGAACATCACAGACTTCTGCATCTATTGGATCCTCTACCAGTTCCGCATGGAGACGATCGTTCGTCGCCTGAGCTTCTTTGCTGTGTCCCTAACCAACACTCTTATTTGACGTTCGACTTCATCAACGTCTTCGGGGCGGTGGTTTGTATTGATTAATTCGATTCGGCCTTTGAGAGGCGTGAGGGACCGTGCGAAACTGCGTACTGAGTCCATTTGGGTGCCAGTCAGACTCGTAGGGTTCCACCCGAGCACCGTGATGTATGCTTTGACTTGTTCGCGCCATCCCTTGTATGCAGCTGTAGGCTAGCGACCAATCAAGAACCCACACCAGCTTTTAGCGTAGGATATCTCCCCATAGCGCCCCCTGATTCCGGCTGTGGTTAGGTCGCAAACTTCTGACATATGTGTATTATGTTTGACCCTCACCTCGAATCCTCCACAGGTGGCTCAAAGGGTGCTCTTGCACCGGATGTCAATGAACGACTATTGAAGTTAAAAAGTGAGATTCTATTTGGACGTTCTTGAATGTGTGATCATGCTAAACCGAGAAGATTTCTTAAGTCCTTGACGCCTCACCGGCAATGGCAGCTGCACGAGGATGGCTGTTTCGGCGTTTTGCGCTGGTGGCGTCAACCCCCACGGGCTGGATTGTTTGGCGTCTGGGAATAACAGAAACGTTATGGTAATGCGCTCTTAAATTGATGAAGAGATAGGCCTTACTTTGACGTTTGCCCCAAGGCATGCCTTTTTCTCAAGGGAGCCATTTGATATACGGACGAGAGGCGAAGATGTGTGGAAGTGAACGCTAGACGAATGGTGTAGAAGGGAAGGATGGGCGGTAGGTGGCCTTGTCATACTGGGCGTTGGCAACCACATGTGCGGCGTTGTGGACGTGTCAGACTCTCGGAATTTCGCCAGGCGTTTGTCTGTGTGATGTTCGTTCTGTGATAGCCCTATGGGGTACGAGGTGGTGTGTCGTCAATCGGCATGGTTCCCTCCATGACCATCACACAAGGGTTTGAGCCGCAATAAGAGCCGCATCGTCAATGGCAGAGGTCTTGGTGCACAAATGTCGACTGTTTACCGGAACATCACATTCTGCATGTATACGGGACGGGAACACGATCTAGAAAGAACAAGACTAAACATCGCTTTGAGCTACACGCACAATGATAAAACGAAAAAAAGGAAAGGAAACAATCAATGACCCTTGGAAATGACAGTCCAGACAACTAAGCCACAGCTCATCTGGGTAGACATCGCCGATAGTCGGCGCGCCATCGAATCCATCAGGTCTCCTGTCAAGTTCTCCTGACCAGCACCCGTACGCACTCTCTTAGACATAGGGTCCTCGGTGCTCTCGGCGTCGAAACCAGCACGACGTTTCAGTGTCGACTCGGATCTCCGATACTCCTTGACAAGGTAATTCAAGCGGCGTTTTTCGGGCGTATCCTCCATGCGATAATCCTCATAGAACTGTATGCCGTGCATGGGGTCATCTTCGCCTTAAGCCGGGCGATGGAGGACGTTTAATGGTAGCTGTCGATTCTGCTGGCTCTACAATTTGGCAAGAAGGGGGATACGATTCGCCCGCCATTTAGCCGGTCCTACAGGCGGACATGGCAATATTGTAAAGAGGATCTCACTTCCATGCGCAGAGTCTGAGAGGCCTCAGGACGAGTCGGATCAATGAGAGGTATCATCCTCACGCACGTCGTCAGTGTCACTACCCTCCCGATCAGCAGGTCTGTGGTCCAATAATTCTCGGGAATGCATCTGGCCTATAGGTTGTGCCGGATCATGGGCGCAGTTTCGGACGACATTTTGATTGAGATAGTCGACTCTCCTCAGCGCCGGGGTGTCTTGCAGCTGTGAACCCCGATCACGGTAACTGTACACCATAAGGTCCAGCGGGCCGTCGCGCAGGGCATTTCAAAGGAGCCAAGCTCTTACGGTTTCATCGCTGTCGATGAAGACATAATCCATGCTATCCAACTCTCGCATAGGAGACCTACGTAACCTTCAACGCCCTTCGCCTATAGCGCCGAGTATGTATCGGATTTGGTGGTGAGGTACGGATCTGTAAATAATAGCTGACATTGCATGGATGTCACAGGAATCCAACTCGGCGAACACTACCCCATTAACATGAGGGGGATGCCAATGGAGTAAGTTATAGTTTGGGGCGACGTTTACCTTATTCCTTGCAAACTGGGATAGTGCCAGACCACGGCGCGACGGCAGGACATAAACAATACGCACGGCTCGCGGACGCCCATGTAGAGCGCTCCAATCTGTATCTCATAAGTCAGTAAGTAAAAACCTGAAACAGGCGGATGATTTAGGCAGTGACTAACGTGTGGGCCTAAAGTTGGGGGCCGGGCGAAAACCCGGGGCAACAGGTTGGTTTTGGACTGCCGGGGGCCATTATGTGGTGGATCAAGTAACATTTGCGCTGCCAAAGGGTCATTATCCGGTGCACTTCAATCACGTACCATTTGTGGGTGCGCAGGATCATTACCAGGTTGAACATGTACATTGGCACCCGCCGCAGGAACATCACCCCGGGGAGACTGTGCGAGTTGTCCGGCCGCAGGGACGTTGACTTGTGCAGCCGGTACGTTTGGACCTGCCGCACCCAGAGGAGCCGCTCCGACTTGTCAGCCAGCAGGGAGGTTTGGATCAGCCGCACCCGGGGGAGCCTGTCCGAGTTGTCCGGCAGCAGCGACGTTGACCTGTGCTGCCTGTACGTTTGGACCAGCCGAACCCGGAGGAGCCTGTCCGAGTTGTCCTGCAGCAGCGACGTTGACCTGTGCAGCCGGTACGTTTGGACCAGCCGCACCCGCCGGAGGGTGTCCGAGCTTTCCGGCAGCAGGGACGTTGACTTGTGCAGCAGGTACGTTTGGACCAGCCACACCGGGGGGAGGCTGTCCGCGTTGTCCGCCTGCCGGGACGTGGGCTGGTGTAACAATCCTATTGTTAGGTAGGTATGCAACAGGCAACGATAGTGGTTTCCTATAGTGATCAAGTCTTCTTCTTTGTAATAAGGCGTAGGGGAATACTATCTCTTCAGATAGTACGGAACTG
>Ga0307513_10004676_pt1 | contig 18206 bp, 20 predicted proteins | sample 15_EM_MG_FD_202174 | JGI IMG/M metagenome (GOLD analysis project Ga0307513, IMG submission 202174) | Populus trichocarpa ectomycorrhiza microbial communities from riparian zone in the Pacific Northwest, United States - 15_EM | ecosystem: Host-associated > Plants > Roots > Unclassified | place... | reverse complement strand
ACTAGTGGTAATTAGTATTTATATAATTCGTGTACAACTTTACCCAAGTCAAAAATAATTTCCTAGATAGAGTAGAAGGAAAAATACATGCAAAGTGCACCCTTGCGACGACCGCATCCATCAAGGCGACCCGATTTTTATTTATTATGCTGGTCATGGATCTGGTATTCCACCTCCAGAAGACTGGGAGTGCGGTGGCCCTGGCAAGAAGATTCAAATGCTTGTACCCCAAGATTACGCCCCCGAACATGGTACCCACGGCATTCCAGATCACGTCCTAGGACGTTTAATTATTTAATAGGATTGCCGAAAAGAAGGGAAATAATATTGTGGGCAGCCTTGGAATTTATTTCCATATTTCTGCTGACCTCTTTGCTTCGTAGACTGTTGTCCTCGACTGTTGTTACTCAGGTTCTGGTACAAGGAGCGACGCTTCAACCCGTGTTCGTGCGGTTGAACTTGAGCTCTCAATTCAACTGTGGGATCCAGAAAAACGAGTTCGTTCTGTTTATATGGAATCCCATGTTCTCATTGCGGCATGCGGGGAATCAGAACTGGCTCGAGAGGCTCATGGCCAGGGAGCGTTCACAGCAAAGTTCCTGAAACCCTCCGAGAGTTTCCCATCGATGCTCTAACGTACCGCGACATTCCGACATATATCAAGATTCCCGGGTGAGACAAAACATTGACACTCTCTTTGTGACACTCTCTTTGTACACTTGCCGACGTCTTTTATTATCAGCCAAAACCTACAGGTCGAAGGCGTCAATCAACATCGGCACATCTTCGACTCAAAAGTGCCTTCCCCCGCTCATCCATCATATTTGGTGCGATATGATCCGACTCAGGTTTCGTTCTCCTCAATGCTGGCACTGCTCATGGTGTCACCATTGGGGCGGAATTCGGTTATACACCACACGACTCCCATGCATCAGGAAAACCGCTTCTCACCTTCATCGTTAACAACTCAGTTTCTTTCACTCTAGGGCCTGCTATCGACACCTCATCCCAATTCTTTATGACGAAACCAGGTACAGGAGACGCCATCTGCCTGCACTTGTCTGCCGACCACGACCCAGCTTGTCTTACCTCACTGCGTCAGGATATCTGCCACCTACCTCATAACATCGAGTTTGTCAATTCCCGCGACGATACCCATTTGGACCTCACTATTGGAGAACACCAAGTGGTTGTCAGTCAGGGACAGAAAGGCAACAGTTTAGTACGGCTTCGACCACAAGTTTCCGACCACCCGGCAGAATCTTACTTCTTTCCTTGAAAAAGCGGGGTACTTCTATCGGGAACATGATCGTCATACCAGCATCGGCTCAGAAGTGGCGAAAAACGTCATCTTGGAATTCTGCAAGCTAGGCGCAAACCCCTCGAAATTTAAGGATATTCCCGAGCGCCAGTTAGGAGCATCGGGCCCGAACCTTTATTCCGCCGACATCATCGATTTTATTGTTGAAGAGGGTTCTGTTTATGGTGTCAAGTTGACGAACTTGAGTTGTCGCGACTTATATCCCACCCTCTTTTACTTGGATAACAATGATTTCTCCATTAGTAACGTCCACCACTTCCTTTGAAATCCCAGAGCTCATCAATAATCCTTCCCCGTAGAAACTTACTATGAACCTCCATTTAGTAGACGCAATACTCCTGGGGCCCCTTTAAAGAGCAACGGTGGCATATTGACGATTGGGTATAGGTCGGGAGGCATGCCGCCATTCTCTTATGCCGTCCCGGAGAGGCGAAACATTGGATTCTTGAAACTCCTGGTATCAACGCGCCCAATCCATTCGACTGCCGGAACGTGGCCGTGCCTATGTCGTTTAGAGTCTGACGGACCTTCTACGCTCGACGGAGGAGAATTTTGGGGAACCCTCACCATACCCATGATACAGCGACGTGTAAGTGGTCTCCCTCCACCGACATTTGCTCACTTACCTCCATGCTTTTTCCTAGTCCACTACGCCATCTCGACCTTTCAGATCTACTGTACACGGCCCCTCTCCGAGGCGGAGCTGGACACAATGAGCCACATCTCATTCTTTATATGCCCCTCCATTTTTGTTTCTGTCTCGTTCGTTGGCTTGTCATGATGAACAGTTTCATTCGCCTATTGATTTCATTTCCTTCTATATTTAACTTCGACTTTCTCTTCTTTATGTTTCTCAAGCTTGATGTTTGTGTGATCAACCTCCGTGGAACCATGCGGCCTCCTTCCCTTGAACGAACGCTTTCACTTCCAGTGCGAGATCACAGGAATACAATTCGAAAATACTGTAGTAATCGTAAATCTTATTCAAATAACAGCAGGATGGATGAAAAAATAAATAGAACACGAGGCAGCGCCGGACAAGTCGATCAAAGCGGTTAAGTACTCGTTATGGACGACGCGGTCTGCAATACCCTTCTTGAATTCATAATGAGTGAGCATATATTCCTTCCAAGCACTGGACATGTGTGGGTCAGTCCAAGACGCCTGAGCCTGCTTGTGCCAGAGGCAGATCTGATAAAGTGTACGAAACCGTCCCCGAGACCGTAACTGTTGGTACAGACTAGTGGACCATCAAAGAATTGACTAGTAAAAAAATGCTCATACCTTGTTTTGTGATACCGCGGGGGGTGTGGTGTCGTCATTTTCATTATAGGGTGTAGAATGTTGGCGGTACTCGGCCCAATAAAGATGAGATAACAAGACCTTGCCCAACGTACACCCTTTGAACCGCCATTGGAGGGTTAGGAGATCGAGAGGGTGGCTCAGACATTACTTGCGGGAAGCGGGTGTCAGAGGAAAGGAGGCCGACAGACGCTAGTCAATCAAGGGGGGGACTATATTTACGCCACCAGTGGCCGGGAGGACTCGGGAGATAAAGAATTCCTCATGGTTAGAAGATTTGTATCGGATTTCCCATAAGATAAAAGTTGGCAGTCGTGTGAATATCATTCAACATCCTGTTTTAAGTCCTTCCAATTAACCCAGGGTAGAAAGACCTTCGTCACCTGCGCACGGTGAGCGCTGAGCACCTTCTCCTTGATACCACCGACGGGGTGACCCGGCCTCGCAGCATGATCTAAAAGTAGAAAAGAGATGAGCCTGCTTCCAGAATTTACGACTTTCATGAATGCTCTTACCTCGCCCGTCATCGTGATGGTGGTGGGCACACAGGCTCCCGTTAGGAGAGACACAAATGCACAAGTCTAGATTAAACTGGGATCAGAATCCTGACAATCGACAAACAGTGAACACCCAAGAGAGAGTCGGGGGAGAAAGGCAAAAAAGGAGAACGCACGAATGCAACACCAGCACTTGATCCATCCTTCTTCATCGCGCCTGCGGGAAGATGCAGGTGAATATTAATCGGTTCCAGAACCTTCAACGGATCCTCCCAGCGGCCCGTGACCTAATCATTATTTGAACTGTTTTAATGTAGGATACACCTACAATGAGAAAATGCACATATTACCGGCACCACGGGCACCAACGACGCCATTCAGAGGAGCGAATATGATCGCGTTGTTGAGGAACACCAGTTAGAGAAGATATTGGGTGTGGCGAGGTGGGATGAGGAGAAAGAGAGGGAGGAAATGAGGGGGATTGTTTATGGACTTGTGGTTATGGGCCAGGGTGAAGGTGGAACTCTGCCGGTCAAGAGGATCGCGCTTCCTTGGGACGGGTCGTTTGAGGTTGACGGGCAGTTTGGGTGATGTATGTGCTTTCTCTTTCGCTTCCAATTGTGCGGACGCGTTGACACTTTTTTTTCCCGTTTTAGGTGATCAAAGAGAGTGGAGAGCTAGTGTTGATCCCGGTGAAAAACTACGCTTATGATCTAAGCATCACGAATGCTGATCTGGTGTGCACCACTTAGCTGGAAAATTTCGCATCGATTCAACAAAGGTGCAGAGATTGTTTCAAAGAAGTTGGCAGGACAGATTGGTGTAGTGGTCCTATCGAAGGAGGGTGTTTAGTTCATATTTAGTCCCTGATGCGGCTTTTCACATACCCAAAAATATGTACATACGTTGGAGGTGTAATTCTGCTCCGGGTGCAAAACCTCCAGCAACGCTGCACCAGGATCGCCATGGAAGTTGCTCTTATCGATTTTGTCGATCTCGTCCCTGGAAAAGGGAGGCGGAGAATATGGATAGGTGAATGAAACGGAATAACGAGAAAAGAGTTTATGATTTACAGAAGGAACACTACGCCCGGATTTCCTCAGGGCTTGTATGATAAGCCCAGGACCACTAGCAACGTATGTCCTTCGATGACCTCTAATCTCCGCCTCATCGCAGTACACCACCCGTAACTGATTTGGTCTCCGCCTCAGCATTTACCCTAACCGCATCTTCCAAAGCAACAGGCTCGGCACGCCTCTTCTGCTCAGCGAACTCGTGATCTGCGTTAAGTTCTTTGAGTCGGACGACCGCGAGATATTCAATTAAACGTTTCTTGATTTTCTCCCAACGAAAGTGATCTGCATCCAGCCGAGTACGGGCGGCGGCGAGGAAAGATGTCTCTGAGCTGGGGCTGCGGCTCTGATCCTGTTGTTGACTCAGCTGTTTCATTTAAGAAATTGGAGTCGAGTTGGGCCATGGAACGCTGGTGAGCTATTCGAGCTATAGATTATGTCACCAACATCAATCTTTGTTCAAAGAGAGGACTCTCGATTAAAACTCTGAACTCACGTAAGACCAGATAACACCATTCTCCATACTCTCAGCTGGTATCCTTTTGAGCCCCCTCCAGTCCCACCCCCATCTTGGCCTCCTCGGATCCAGACTTTCATCCTTCATTTCTCTGTACGCGACGGCATCCTTGATGGCGACGAAGCCAGAGTCCGAGAGGGAAAGAGTGGCTTTGACGACGGGGTCAACGGCTCATCGCCCTGTCCGATTTGCGAAAATTTCTGTTACGCCGCCAATTTCGACTTCCAGCATACGAGTTGGAAAGCCACTGATATCACACCATCAATAAAGGGGGAAGATGAAGATTCAGCACGTACGGAGAGGCTGGGAACTTATAATCTAAAAATGCGGAAAGGTCCTCCTTCCTCTTGAACCTCAGAACCTTCTTCGCGCCGACTTTGGGTCCAGCTGGGGGATCTTAAGTATGGTGGTGAGACTCCTTGGTCGCAAGTTGGCGGTGGAGGCGGCGGCGAAGTAGGATATTTGGATTACGTGTACGTTGATATCGCTGAACCTTGATGGGTTTGGTCTTGAACTGCCTCGAGAAACATGCACCGTAGAGGGCAGGCCAAAACAGCGGCCTCTTCGGCGATTACATTCAAGGCAATCTTGTCGCTAAGGAGCGTTGTCAGAAATATATATAAACTGATTTTGAGCGGGGCGTACTCTCCAACCGCAGCTTTGACGGCAGTTTGGAACGCCCTGTATAACAAGAATCAGAATGGGATACTTGAGCCCGAAAGACAGAAACACTACAAACGGTATTAAAAGCGTCCTGTACAAGAAGCCAGTCTCCCTTTTTCCAAGCGACAGTTGAGCTAATCTTTCTTTTCGAATCTTTGTTCAATAGGACGTCGAAGGGGATGCCAGGTTTCATCAAGGACGGCGTGATGAAGTCGGTGCCGTAGTCGCACCGGTGAGGGCGAGCTGGCAGGCCAACGCAGATATGGTCCGGAAGTGGGAAACATCTTTTTGCCGTAAAATATTTCGAATCAAGATTCATTGACAAAAGTGGCTCTATACAGGCTTGAGCTCGCTTTGAGACGAGAGAACTATCTTTGGGCTATGTGTTTGTTCTTGTTGTCTTTCTGCCAATTTGAGTTCGAAACTGTTGATGCGTATACCCAACGTATACCCTCGGATTACCTCACAATTTTCATTGTTAGATCCCAAGTGACTGATAGGCGTTCCCCATGGTTATAATGTTAACGTTTTAACGTTTCGACGGGTAATCATTTCAGGTACGAAAGTGGGTGCGATCACAGGGCTGCTGGAGTTCGAATACGCGTAGATACTCGCGTTTGTACGCTCGTTAGCGCCTTAAGCGTTTAGACAGCAGACGTCTTAAGGTTTACGTTGGGTTTACATGTTCTTGGATTGTAAATTTTTACATCCATTAAACATTTCAATCTAAGAACACGATTATACTTCGAGCAGTATGCAATCATTAAACGTCCCTCAATTCAGAGAAAAGTCGAAGATATGATTTCCAACTGGGTCCACTGCCCAATACTGAAAACTAGTTTTTTATTCGTGAATGCCTCAATTGTTCAGCTGAGCTATAAATATACGATAACATAAATACTATGAATCCATATGCAGTGTATCAGGGCGCTCAAAGGGCACCTAAGATTTAATTGATGCCGTGCTACGTGAGGTAGAGGTTTTCTGCAATTCAATTCAGAAACGCGATTAAGTATTTACTTCAAGAGTTCGAGAGCGGTTTTGCCAAGATTTTGCGCGTATCTATTTTCATATGCTCCAAAATGTGCTCAAGTCGAGGTGGTACTCAGTAGAGGCGGTTGGTACCCACATTGACGGTTCTCGCCTCCATCCGTATGGAGGATACCTCCAAATATACAAGTCAAAATCGGCCCAAGGAGATCACCATCGCTCGAGATCGAAGCATATAGGTTTGGTATATTTTTAGAGTCAGTAGTACTGGGAAACTTTGTGTAATTCTAGCATGCCGAGTACAAAATTCAAGTAGGTTGTTCATTCTATCGCGGGACCGCGTCGTTGAGAAGGTGTTAGCTCAATTGAAAGTGAATGAGCAACCTGATTGTGCCTATAGGAGGTGAGCCGGCAACTCGATATGCAGATCAATGATGAAAATGACAAGAAGCGGCCCCAGCCGGCGGTACTGTAAACCCACTCAAATTTTGAAGTTGTCTACAGTCAATCTACGGTCGAATGTTGAAGTTGTCCTCCAATGGGAGAAAAAGTTGCGAGAATGACAACAACCGACCCCAGCCGGCATTCAACCCACTCAAATGTACGAGTGTTGAAGTCGTCATCTCCAGAATATACAGGAATTGGCAAGTACAATCAAAAATTCATGGAGGTCGTCATCGTGGGAGAAAAGGTTGGGAGACCGGCCCTAGCCGGCAATCAAAGTTTGAAGTTCAAACCTCCCGTCCAATCCAACTGAGGTCCGTTCCCGTCCAACTGAGGTCCGATAGTTATTCCCTACGGCTATATATCACCTTCTCCTAACCTCCTTCAACTATCATCCATGATATATAAGAAGCCTCTGAATCCCCAGTGTAATCTCCAACCTCCCCTGCTCTTTTACTCTTTCTAACCAAGGATGCTTAGACATTTCTCGTTTCCCTTTTCGTGTTGCAGCCATGCCAGGGATACAATAGAGATAGGACTCAACTTCGATTGGTGTGTTATAGTGCTCATTGACCAATGGATCTGGACTAATTGTCGTTTATCAGCTGTTCAACGTCTACAGGACCTCAATTCATGTTTGTATTTAACATGGGACTCTTGAAGCTAAATCTGATGTGGATGCGGAATTTAGACGCGAACCACGTCTGTTTGCTCTGGTCATTGGCATCAGTAAATATGCGTTCAAAAAGTTCAGCGATTTGCCTGGCGCTGTTCCAGATGCAAACGAAATTGTGAATTGGCTCGTCACTGATTTACAGGTTCCTCGAAACCAGGTTTCCCTCCTCACCGATGAGGCTGCGTCGCGTGCAGGCATAATCTCAGCACTCGAAGGATTCCGTTCCGATGACCGCATCCATCAAGGCGACCCAATCTTTATCTATTATGCCGGTCATGGATCTGGCATCCAGTCACCAGAAGGCTGGGAGTGCGGTGGTCCTGGCAGGAAGATTCAAATTCTTGTTCCCCAGGATTATTCCCCAGAATGTGGTATCTACGGCATTCCGGATCATGTCCTAGGATGGCTAATTCATGGAATCGCTGAAAAGAAGGGAAATAACATCGTGGGTGCCCCTTAAATTTATTCCCAACATTGTTGCTGACATGTTTGCTGAGTCGTAGACTGTTGTTCTCGACTGTTGTCACTCGGGTTCTGGTACAAGGAGCGACACTTTTACCCGCGTTCGCTCGGTCAAACTTGAGCCATCAATTCAACTGTTGGATCCACAATGCGAAGCTCGTTCTGTTTCTCTGGAATCCCATGTTCTCGTTGCGGCATGCGGGGAATCAGAATTGGCTCGAGAGGCTGATGGCCGGGGAGCATTCACGGCAGAGTTTTTGAAACTCCTCCGAGGATTTCCCATCGATGCTCTAACATACCGTGACATTCCTACGTGTATCAAGATTCCTGGGTGAAACAAAACATTGACATTCTCCTTGTACACTTGCTGATATCCTCTATTGTCAGCCAAAACCCACAGGTCGAAGGCGTCAACCAACATCGGCACATCTTCGACTCAAAAGTGCCCTCCCGGGCTCAACCATCATACTTGGCGCGATACGATTCCAACTCAGGTTTAGTTCTCCTCAATGCTGGCACTGCTCATGGCGTCACAATTGGGGCAGAATTTGCTTGTTATCCTGCACATGGTTCCCGCGCATCAGGAAAGCCGCTTCTCACCTTCATTGTTAACAACTCAGCTTCGTTTTTTTCTACTTTGAGGCCTGCTATCGACCCCTCATGCCAATCCTTACCTATGGTTTTTACGGTTTTTCAAGGGAAACCAGGTCTAGGAAGCACCATCCGTTTCTACTTGTCTGCCGACCCCAACTCACCTTGTCTTATCTCTTTGCATGATGATATCCGGCGACTCCCTCATAACATTGAGTTTGTCAATTCCCCGGACGATGCCCATTTGGAACTCAGTGTTCGTGACAACCAAATAGTTGCCTCAGTCAGGGACTCAGTTTACGGCTTCGACCACAAATTTCCGACCACCCGGCACAATCTTACTTCTTTCGTTGAGAAAGCTGGGTGCTTCTATCGGGAACACGGTCGTCATACCAGCATTGACTCAGAATTGGCCAAGAACGTTATCTTGGAATTCTACAAGCTGGGCGCAACCCGTTCAAAATTCGAAGATATTCCTGGGTGCCAGTTGGGAGCATCGGGCCCGAACCTTTATTCCGGCGACACCATCAATTTTATTGTTGAAGAGGGTTCTTTTTATGGTGTCAAGTTGACGAACTTGAGTTGTCGCGACTTATATCCCACCCTTTTTTACCTGGATAACAGTGATTTGTCCATAAGTAACGTCTACCGCTTCCATTGAAATCCCAGAACTAATGAATAATTCATCCCCGTAGGTACGTACTATGAACCTCCATTTAGCGGATCGAATACCCTTGAAGCTCCTTTAAAGAGCAACGGTGGCAGGTTGACAATTGGGTATGGGTCGGGAGGCATGCCGCCATTCTCTTATGCCGTCCCAGAGGAGCGAAACATTGGATTCTTGAAACTTTTGGTATCGACGCGTCCAATCCATTCAACTGCGGGAACATGGCCGTGCCTATGTCGTTTGGAGTCCGACGGACCTTCTACGCTCGACGGAGGCGAATATTGGGGAACCCTCACCGTACCCATGATACAGCGCCGTGTAAGTAGTGTCGCTCCACCGAGATTCACTCACTTATCCTCGTGCTCCCCCCTAGTCTACCACGCCATCTCAACCTTTCAAATCTATCGTCCACGGCACCTCCCCGAATCGGAGCTGGCCATAATAAGTCCACATCTAATCCTTTCTACACCCTTCCTTTTTCGTTTCCACCTTATTTACTTATTTTCTGTCGTTGTCAAGTCGTTGTTAATCAATTTCATTCAGATATCGGTTTCAATTGGGTTCAGTTTCATTAATAGGGCACTCAAATTAAATTTTTAGATTCTGTTCTTTATATCTCACAAGCTCGATGTTTGCGTACGTGTAACCCTGCCGCCTCCTTCCCTTGAACGAACGCATTCGCTTCAGGTGCGAGATCACAAGAACACGACGCGAAAATACTGCAGTAACATTAAATATTATTAAAATAATGACAAGGTTGCATGAAATGAGAAAAAAACACGAGACAGCGCCTGAGGAGTAGATCAAAGAAAAAAATCATCGGTAAAGTACTTGTTGTGGACGCCGAGGTTTGCGATCAGGCTTCTTGAGTTCATAATGAGTAAGCATGTATTCCTTCCAAGCATCGGACATGTGGGTCAGTCCAAGTCGCCTGAGCCTGCTTGTGCCAGAGGCAGATCCGATAAAGTATATGAACCCGTCACCAGGACCGTAGCTGTTGCTGCGGATAAGTGGATCATGAAAGAATTAGTAAAAAATGAGCATACCCTCTTTCATCGTACCGCAGAGGTACAGTGTCGTCGTTTTCATTGTAGGGGTGTGTAGTTGTGGAATGTTGGGATTACTCGGCCCAATAATCACACATTCTGGGAGTTGGGAACAAGGGTGCGATAACGGGTTATTTATATGAACCTCAGGTGAAACATCACGTCATTGTTATTATTATATAACAACATGAAAAGGGAAATGCCGAAGTATGCTGCGTGAGGTCGTTTGGAATACAATGTCGTGGCCATCAGCGAATCCAACATCCACTTGCCGCCTCCTCAGAAGCCACCTCCTCCCGCACAGCGCGCACAAATACAAATTCCATCTCGTTGCGGTCCGTCTCCAAAGCAACATCACGTTCCACGCCCTTCCCATTAGGCCATGGTAGAATGACCTTCGTCACCTGCGTACGGTAAGCGCCGAGTACCTTCTCTTCGATACCACCCACCGTGGTTACCTGGCATCCCAGTGTGAGTTAGAAAAGGCGAACCGTGAATTTATGACTTTCGTGAATTCTCTTACCTCGCCCGTCATGGCGATGTTGGTGGGTACGCAGGCTCCGATTAGAAGGGACACAAAGGCGCAGGTCTAGATTGAACCCGGATCAGAATTCTGCACAACCGACGAGCACCCAAAAGAGAGCCGGAGGATGAAAGGCAACAAAGGAGACGCACCATTGCAACACCAGCACTCCACACTTCTCTTCGAACTGAGCACGCGTGACTTTGGTCTTGAAGTTGATATCCCAAACCAAGCTTTCAACAATCGCCATTGCCTCATTGTTGGCACTCAGTATGGCCTTGACCCTCAGCGCCTCCTTCCATAGCTTGGCCATGCCCCCTATTGTCCTCCCTCTTGTCCTTCCCTGTCTTGGCGCTGAACGCATCGATGAGGATTTCACGTCCAGCTCGACACCGCCCGTCGTGCGATCATATCCAACACCAGCCATGGCGATGTGTGTCTCAGCAGCGCCAGTCTTGGGGTCCTTGGCGGTTGTGAACGACGCAACAGTAGTTCCCGACGAACCAGCATCGTATATGACGTGGTATTCAGGTGTCGGGGATGCCCTTGTCATTGTATAATTCGCTGCAACAGCAGTTCCGTCATTGATCATGGCTAGGGTACGAAGACCGGAGATCTTTTTTCGTTGGCGACGAGTTCGGCGAGGTGTTTGATGCAGGCGAATTTCATCGCCACGAGCTCTTCGACGGCCCAATTTGTCCCGTCGGCTTGGATGAGATCGACAGTTCTGCGGGCAGATTCTGCTAAGTATGTCTGCACTGGAACACCCAGTAGGGTTTTCAGATGTGTAAAAGTATCAGAGGGGAATCTTGAGCCCTGTATACAAGAATCAGAATCAGATAACCGAGTCAGAAAGAAGGCAAGACTATGAACAATATCTAAAGCGTCCTGTCCAAACAGCCGCTCTCCCTTTTTCCAAGGGACAGTCGAGCTAGTCTTCCTCTTCGAATCATTGTTCAATAGGACATCGAAGGGGCGGCAGGTTTCATCAAGGACGCCGTGATGAAGTCGGTGCCATAGTCGATTGCCAGCACCGATGCGAGGGCGAGCTGACAGGCCAACGCAGAAATAGTCCAAAAGGTGAGAAGCCTCAGTTTGTCGTAAAACAAGTATCTAGGTCTAGACAAGCATCGAGAACAAGGAATGTAAGTAGTACCAACAAATTACAATTTTGTCGTGTCGTCCACGACCACCGCAGTCATGTGATCGAGCTTGGTGTGTGTGGCGGATAAGGGCGGATACCGAACATTACATCAGTAATATTATGTAAGCTATATGTCGCTCTATTCCACCAACACCTCGCCCCTCGCTTTCTATCATCTTTCTGATATTTGGCCCGCCGCAGGATATCAAAAAAAAGGTTGAGCCCCTCGTTTTGAATTGGTGATCGTCCTTTTACTGAAAAAAAGCGTTACTTACTAGTGAATCAGTGATCTCTTTTCACCACTTCCATCGTCGTTTACCCGTGCTCGGGCTCCTCACCCCGCGCTCTCTCTGCAGCCTCGCCTCACATATACCATCCCACAGGGTGTGTGGTGGTGAACATTTTGACTCGAGCCCAACGTCCCTCCTCGTTCAGTATCGATGACGGCATCAAGAAGCCAGGAAGGGCCAATGTGATACCCTGGCCACAGACACGAAGACTGGCTGGCGCAATGGTGAGGGATATATTGCATTTGGTAAGTCTTTAGCATCATCTCCCTCCCTTCTCATTACTACCACTTCATAGACCACAAGGAAGACAGAGTTACAGACACCCCCGCGAACATAGCTGCGACCACATCTACGCCAGCCAGCTGGAACGCGAATGGGACCACGGACGCGTCCATGCCAGCCACACTGAACGCGACCCCAGATGTGAGGGTGAGCAGGGTGGCGAAGAGGAGGACGAAGTGGGAGCCCTCCTGCAAGTTCGTTTACACCCAGGACGAGGTGGTGAATCCCGCCACCAGCCTCGCCCTCCCTATACTTTGAGTTCGTTCGTGCCCTGGAAGAGGATGGCGGGATCCCACCGCCGTCCTCGTCATCTTCACACTTTCCTGTGCTGGACGAAGCGGCGGCATCCCATCGCGCTTGCACCTCCCGCAAGCCCGAAACACAAAACAAGAGCCCTACCACACATATCAATGAACACCCCAAAAGTCACAGGGATGCCAAAAATGAACACGCTCAAACGTGGTTGTCGGTAGCGAGTGTTGAAATAAACGACGCAACTTGACGACGCGGTACGTTTGACCCCAGAGCGAGATGGTGGGGGGAGAGGCAAATGGATGAATTTCATAGATACAAATCATGTTGTTATATATACCATAAATCATAAATAATAAAATGGAGCCCGTAAAATGGAGAGAACAATAAAAAAAGATGGCGGTGCATTGCGCACGCTCGCACAGCCTCCCAATATTCCAACAGCGGTGGGGACATATTTGCAGCTATTTGGCGGCATTGTCTTCTTCTCCTCTACCTATCATATATGTAAACCAACCTTTGAGAACTCCCAATGTAATCTTCAACCTCCTCCCTTATACTGCTGCTAATTAACTATGCTTAGATATTTCTCGTGTCCCTTTTCACATTGCACCCATCTAAGGCCCACAATCAAGACAGAACCCAACTTCCTTTGGTGTGTTGTAGTTTTCATTGACGAATGGAGTCGAACTAATTATGATATTTATAAGTCGTTCAACGCCTGCAGGAGCTCAATTCATGTTGGTATTTGACATTGGATGATTGGGGCTAAATCTTATATGGAACCTAGACCGAACTCACGCCTGTTTGCTCTGGTCATCGGGATCGGCAAATATGCGTTAAAGCAGTTCAGCGAATTACCCGGCGCTGTCCCAGATGCAAACGAGGTTATAAATTGGCTCATCGATGATTTAAACGTGCCTCGAAACCAGGTTTCGCTCATAACCAATGAGGCTGCGTCGCGTGCAGGTATAATCTCAGCGCTCGAAGCATTCAGTTTGGACGACCGCATCCATCAAGGCGACCCGATTTTTATTTATTATGCCGGTCATGGATCTAGCATTCCCTCACCAGACGACTGGGAGTGCGGCGGTCCTGGCAAGAAAATTCAAATTCTTGTTCCCCAGGATTATTCCCCAGAACGTGGTATCCACGGCATTCCAGATCACGCCCTAGGATGGTTAATTCATAGGATCCCCAAAAAGAAGGGAGATAACATTGTGGTTACCCATCAATTTTATTTCCAATATCGCTGCTCACCTATCCGCTTCGTAGACTGTTGTTCTTGACTGTTGTCATTCGGGTTCGGGTACAAGGAGCGACGCTTTCACTCGCGTTCGCTGCGTCGAACTTGAGCCATCGACATTGGGTCTAGAAAGCGACGCTCGTCCAGCTTCCCTAGATTCTCATGTTCTTATTGCGGCATGCGGGGAATCAGAACTGGCTCGAGAGGCTCATGGCCGGGGAGCATTTACAGCAGAGTTCCTGAAACTCCTCCGAGGGTTTCCTATCGATGCTCTAACATACCGCGACATTCCGACGTATATCAAGATTCCCGGGTGAGACAAAGCATTGAAATTCTCTTTGTACACTTGCCGACGTCTTTTTTATCAGCCAGAATCCACAGGTGGAAGGCGTCAACCAACATCGGCACATTTTCGACTCAAAGGTGGCTTCCCCTGTTCGCCCATCATATCTGGCACGATATGATTCCGACTCAGGTTTAGTTCTCCTTAATGCTGGCACTGCTCATGGTGTCACCATTGGAGCCGAATTCGCTTTTTACGCAGTGCATGACTCCTACACATCAGGAAAGCCCCTTTTCACCTTCATCGTCAACGACTTATCGTCGTTTTTTTCCACTCTCAGTCCCGCTAACGATACGTCATGCCAATCCATACCTACGACTTTGACGGTTTTTCAAACGAAACCAGGCCTAGGAAGCACCATCTACCTCCACTTGTCTGCTGATCGTAACTCAGCTTGTCTTATGTCAGTTTATCATGATATCTGGCGATTACCCCATAACATCAAGTTTGCCAATTCCCGTGAAGATGCACATTTGAAGCTCAGTGTTCGAGATAACCAAATAGTAGTCTCAGTCAGGGATATAAAGGCAACAGTTTACCGCCTCGACCACAAATTTCCGACCATGCAGACCACGCCATACGATATTACTTCTTTTCTTCAGAAGGCGGGGAGCTTCTATCGGGAACTCGATCGCCATACAAGCATCGACTCCGAAGTGGCGAAGAATGTCACCTTGGAATTCTACAAGCTAGGCGCAACCCGCTCAAAATTCGACGATATTCCTGAGTGCCAGTTGGGAGCATCAGGCCCGAACCTTTACTCCGCCGGTACCATCGATTTTATTGTTGAAGAGGGTTCTTTTTATGGTGTCAAGTTGACGAACTTCAGTTGTCGCGACTTATATCCCACCCTTTTTTACTTGGATAACAGTGATTTGTCCATAAGTAACGTCCACCACTTCCTTTGAAATCCCAGAACTAATCAATAATCCCTCTCCTTAGGAACGTACTATGAACCTCCATTTAGCGGCTCGAATACCCTTGAGGCTCCTTTAAAGAGCAACGGTGGCACGTTGACGATTGGGTATGGGTCAGGAGGCATGCCTCCATTCTCTTATCTCGCCCCAGAGGGGCGCAACATTGGATTCTTGAAACTCTTGGTATCAACGCGTCCAATCTATTCAACTGCGGGAACATGGCCGTGCCTGTGTCTTTTGGACTCCGACGGACCTTCTACTCTCGACAGAGGCGAATATTGGGGAACTCTCACGATACCCATGATACAGCGCCGTGTAAGTGGTCTCCCTCCACCGACATTCGCTCACTTAGTTCCATACTTTTTCCTAGTCCACTCCGGCACCCCGACCTTTCAAATCTACTGTACATGGCACCTCTCTGAAGCGGAGCTGGACACGATGAGCCACATCTATGTCTTTATATGCCCCTCCATTTTCGTTTCTGTCTTATCCATTGACTTGTCATGATGAACAGTTTCATTCACCTATTGCTTTCATTTCCTCGTATATTAACTTCGACTTTCTCTTCTTTTGTTTTGCAAGCTTGATGTTTGCGTGATCAACCTCCGTAGAACTATGCCGCCGCCTCCTTTCCTTGAACGAACGCTTTCGCTTCCAGTGCGAAATCACAGGAATACAATTCGAAGATACTGTACTAATCGTAAATATTATTCAAATGACAACAGCAGGATGGATGAAAAAATAAGTAGAACACGAGACAGCGCCGGACAAGTCGATCAAAGAAAAAAGTCATCAGCGGTGAAGTACTCGTGGACGACAAGGTCTGCAATCAGGCTTCTCGAGTTCATAATGAGTAGTCATATATTCCTTCCAAGTATCGGGCATGTGGGTCAGTCCAAGACGCCTGAGCCTGCTTGTACCAGAGGCAGATCCGATAAAGTATACGAAACCTTCGCCTGGGCCGTAACTATTGGTATAGATTAGTGGACCATCAAAGAGTTGACTACTAAAAAAATGCACTCACCCTGTTTCGTAATACCGCAGAGGTACGATGTCGTTGTTTTCATTGTATTGGTCGTAGAAAGTTGGCGGTACTCGACTCAATAAGCGTGAGATAACGAGACCTCGTCCAACGTACACTCTTTCAGCCGCCATGGGAGGGTTAGAAAATCGAAAATTTCGCAGATTACCTCCGGGAAGCGAGTGTCAGGAGGGAAGGAGGCAGACTGGCCCAGTCACTAAGGGGGAACTATATTTACGCCACGAGTGGCCGCGAGGAGATAATGAATTCCTCGTGGTTACATGACGATCTATATCGGATTTCCCAGAACGTAAGTAAAACTGGGCAATCTCGTGTGAATATCATTCAACATCGTGTTCCTCGTCCCCACGGTAGAATGACCTTCGTCACATGCGCATGGTGAACACCGAGCACCTCTATGATACTACTGACGGGGGTTACCTGGCCTTTCAGTGTGATCTAAAAGTAGGAAAAGATGAGCTATGATTCCAGAATTTATGACTTTCGTGAATGTTCTTACCTCGCCTGTCATCGCTATGCTGCTCCCGTTAGGGGAGACACGAATGCACAAGTCTAGACAGAACTCGGATCAGAATCCTGCACAATCAACGAACACCTAAAAGAGAACGGAGGGAGCAAAAAAGGAGAACGCACACCGCTGCAACACCAGCATTCAGTCCATTCTTCCTCGTCGCAGCTGCAGGACGATGCAGGTGAATATCAATCGGTTCCGGAATCCTCAACGGATCCTCCGAGCCTCGATTCGTAATGCATAGATCATAAGCATAATTCTTCACCCAGCTCAGCGTTGGCTCTCCACTCTCTTTGGTTACCTAAAACGGGGAAAAGAAAGTGTCAACACGTCTGCACAATTGGAAGCGAAAAGGATAAGCACATACAGCATGACTTTGGTCTTGAAGTCCACATCCTAAGCCAAACTTTCAACAATCGCCATTGCTTCATTGGTGGCACTCAGGATGGTCTTGATCCTCAGAGCCTCCTTCCATAGCTTGGCCATGCCCCTCCTGTCCGCCGAACGCCCTTCCCTGTCTTGTTGAACGCATCGATGAGGATTTCGCGATTGTGCCTGTCCGGCTCGACACTGCCTGTCGTGCAATCATATCCAACACCAGCCACAGCGATGTGTGTCCCCACAGCGCCAGTCCTGGGCTCCTTGGCAGTGGTGAACGACACGACAGTAGCCCTGATGCCCGGGCATCGTATACGACGTGGTATTTAGGTGTCGGAAAAGTCCTCGTCATTGCATAATTCACTGCAACAGCAGTTCCGTCGTTGATGGCCAGAGTACGAAGACCGGAGATCTCGATGGCGTCGCATTCGAATTGGGGGGGGGGGGGACGGGGACGACGACCTCAGTGACTTTGTCGTTGGCGACGAGTTCGGCGAGGTGTTTGATGTAGGCGAATTTCATCGCCACGAGCTCTTCGACGGCCCAATTTGTCCCGTCGGATTGGACGAGATCAGCGGTTCTGCGGGCGGATTCTGCTATGTCTGCATCTAGTAGCGATTTGGGTGTAGTATGTGACGACAGGCGCATCAGAAGGAATACCTAGTAAGGTTTTCAGGTCTCAGAGAGGAATCTTGAGTCCTGTATAACAAGAATTAGAATCAGATAACGGAGCCCGAAAGACAAAGAGACTACGAACGGTATTAGAAGCGTCCTGTCCAAAAAGCCGGTCTCCCTTTTTCCAAGGGACAGTCGAGCTAATCTTCCTCTTCGAATCTTTGTTCAATAGGACGTCGAAGGGGACGCCAGGTTTCATCAAGGACGCCGTGCCATAGTCGATTGCCAGCACCGATGCGAGGGCGAGCTGACTGACGGGCTAACGTAGAAATAGTCCAACAAGTGAGAAGCCTCATTTTTCCGTAAAATACGTGTATGGGTTTAAGTCTAGACAAGCATCGAGAACAGAGAGTG
>Ga0307513_10004675_pt1 | contig 18208 bp, 24 predicted proteins | sample 15_EM_MG_FD_202174 | JGI IMG/M metagenome (GOLD analysis project Ga0307513, IMG submission 202174) | Populus trichocarpa ectomycorrhiza microbial communities from riparian zone in the Pacific Northwest, United States - 15_EM | ecosystem: Host-associated > Plants > Roots > Unclassified | place... | reverse complement strand
TCTTTGGTAAGGTCTGCCCAAGGCCTGAGAGGAGGTACGAGGCCCAGATAGGGCTTAAAGAGATGGAAGAGCAGGCAGATAGGACGGCGCCAGTACAACGTAATCTTTTGGCGAAGTGGAGGCTTGAGGCTTTAGCATCGAGGGCCCAGTCCCACTTCGCCCACTTGCGTAGCCCGTTCGCCGTCGCGAACTGCACCCTATGCAGAACCAGCGCGGTGGGACGTGTGGTACTCGAATGGGTAGCCACCGTAACGTCGACGGACCCCACGGCCCCATACCCGATCCACTCGCCGCCACCGAGGCAGACTGTCCAGGCATCTGGCCGTCCCAGCGACAGCCCTCTTAACAATACCGTTGAAGTAAGTCTTGAATCCACGCGAAAGAGACTATGGGCGAGGACCTTAGAATCATCCCTGCTCCAGCCCACCTGCAATACAGGCACGAGGAGCGATGTGGGTTCACAGATGGTAGGCACTATGCTGCGTAGCAGCACTTATCTATTGACTGATGAATGTAAGCAGATGTGCCGCAACGAGCTCTGGACGCCGACCGCCCGGCAGCCTCTGCTCCCTGACAGAGACGCAATCGCAACTAACGCCTGGAGCGAAGTGTGCAACATCAGTCTCGGGTTGTCTCTGGAAGATGAGACAGACGAGAGAATCCTATGGCCACGCGGCGTTTGTGCGTATTCGGGCCCGTTTGTCAGGCGATTCATATCTGACACGTTGCCCCTCTCTAAACAGGCGGTTATAAATACGGGGGTTTTGGACGTGTTACCGATAGGACGGGCTTCAATTCGGTTCCCTAGACCTGAGACTCTCTGGATTGAGCAAAAGGTCCGATATTAATCCCGGCGGTGCTGTGGACCGCTGATGACCCAGCGAACGATTTTTGCGCTATGTTATTGTCTTCAGGGCTTGCTCTGGGCGATGATGTGGCGTTGTTGGGGTGGTGAGAGAGAGAGTTTCGACACGAACCAAATATTTACTCTTAGTGGCTTCCTTTTCTCCTCTCCATTCCTGTACTAGATGAGCAGCAATCAATTCCTCCTCCCGTTCTGCCCAACGTATCCCTCCTCCGTGCTGCACTGCATTGCACTAGTCAAATGGTGTCGATTACGGTGCCGGGTGTCCACTTGAGCTGCTCCTACGACATTCAAGTAATTTTGATAACCACAGCTATGTTTTCTACGTACTTCGAGCGTCAGATCGGATTACCGAAGGCCCAGGAGAGGTCGATGAAGCTCGAATAGGCCATTAAGCCACGTCGCTTAGATCCAAATTCGTCCTAAATCTCGCTAAGGATTTTTTCAAACCTTCTGCGATGACACTTGCTCAGTGCCTCACAACAACCAATTCCCGAGGGAAAGAAGACAACCAGCCAACCGTATCCAAGATTCCCGCTAGTTTAGAGGCCAACGGATTAGTACCTGCTGCAAGGACTCTTCAGCCATACTTGCAACAACCGTGGTGCCTTCGTCCAGCAGGAGTCCATATTCTCGGCACAAACCCCTAGATCCATTTCAGTTGCTCAGGATTCCTCCTCCAAGTATTGGGGAACTAGCTTGAATCGGTTATAAAGATGGATTGATCAACCCTACCCGCATGAATGGTAGAGGCAATCTCTGTGCGTAAACGCTGTTGGCAGTTCTGTGAATTGCAATGGGCATCAGCGCATCTCGTGATACCAGTCTATAAAATTCATAGAAATTTAGTTCGACACTTAACTGGAATTTCAGGTTCCCACCTCAAATAATGGAGCCCTCCTGAGCCAAAATAGAAATACATTTTCCTTCAGTCCATCCAGATCTCACCCTATAGCTCGAGCTCCACGTCTTGATAATTCACTTGGTGGCTTCCGTGGTATCATGGTATCAGACCTCTAGTGGTAGTTGTGATGACCCGTGGTAGTTGGGTGACGACACCTTCAGCTTTCCTTATTGTCTTTAAAACCCGCTTGGAGGCCCCGGAGATGCCCCAACTATCGAGCTATCCTTATACATATCAACTCCTTTCTGTTTGGCCCCCAAGCCTTCTGCGCCATGCGTTCCATGCATGCTTATTCCACGCTCTGCAATGCCGAGCTCTCACCTATTTGGGAGACACACTTCAAATATTACTGTAATAGCATGATTTTTCGTGAATATCATTACGATTGTATTCAATCACTCGCGAGGCCTTTCTATATATATTGTATGCCCGTTCCACATAACAAGACGCTTGCGGTTCGATCACCTCCTGGTGATTATAAGGGCCCCCATCGGACCAGGCCCTCCTACAATAGCCTTCCCGCTGCCGGTCGTTCATAGCCGCAGTCGAAGGAAGGAGAGACGGTAGATGAACTTCTAAATAAGGCACAACGTGAAGGATCATCAACCGACCAGCAGGATACCCTACTGCACATCCTATTCCATGATGATCTTCGCCCCTAATGCCTCAAACGCGGCCTTCAGCTTCTCCGCTTCCTCCTTTGGAACGTTCTCCTTCAAGACCTGTGGCACACTCTCTGCAAACTTCTTCGCTTCCATGAGGTTCATATTTGGTACTATCGACTTGACCTCGCGAATCACTTTAGCCTTTGCAGCCGCGTCGAAGGATTCAAGGCGGAGAGTAAAGATGGTTTTTTCTTTCGGTTTCTGCGAGGGGAGGAAGGCCAGTGAGATGGTTGCACATGTACATGGTAAGCGGAAGGACGGTGTACCTCCGCAGCTGGCTCCTCTTCCTCTGTTGTTGGTGCTCCTGGCGCTATCGGAGCACCAGATGCTGCTGGCATAGCGATTTCGGTGATGTTCAGTCGTGTCTATATCAGCGGAAAACCCTCCAGTCAGCAAAATTCTCTCAAGCTCAATTTCATCGCGTTAAAACGGTTTACAAACTCACTTTCAGCAGAGAAACCAAGTCTGCTGCTTGCAGTAGTGTTAGTCCGGAGATATCATCCACGATTTTGTTGAGTTTTGCGTCGCCTGCACCTGGTGGAGGAGCATTCGATGCAGGCTGGGCCTCTGTCGCGAGACATCTTCGCGCCAACAGAAGCGGGACGTATGAACTGAGTGAGGGGGATGTTGAGCGGACCTTTGCAGGGACATGGGCGCGTGAAAAACGCGATGTCGAAATTGATCTTCTGCAGCACGAAGCCTGCATGCCAGAGGGATTAGTAAAGAGATTTGTTACGTTGTGGTTGTGTTTAATTGACCATTACTATTGTGCCAGTCGACTGCGACACGAGCGCGGACAAGTCCGAGAATGGAAGAGGCGAAAAACTTAGCGCCAACCACCTCGTTTGGGACCCCTCGACTGGTGAGCGACTTGCCTTGGGAATACGCGTTATGACTGACATTATCGACTCAGGTGCTCCAGGTCACGATGCGGAGAACCCGGCAGCGCCCGAACACTCACCCATACCTTCAAGGCATTGGACGCGTGTCTCCCGCCACTTCGCCTGTAACTTCGGGGGACTCGACATCTAACACCTCTCCGTCATCTCCTCATTCACATCCCTCATCAGGTCAGACGAGCGATGACCGCTCGAAACGGAAACAGCTTGCCAAGACTACTTTAGCCACTATCCAACGGGGCTCCTATCAGACCACGACCCGCACCGTGGTCATCAAGCCCACAGTGGAGCGCTCTTGTAAAAGTACACTCTTCTATCCTACAGATGCCTTTGATAATTGGAGACACCGTCACCCCCGTCTCCAACAACCCTATGAATCCACGGCCATCTTGATAACAGAATGTACTACTCTCGACGCAGCATATTCTCTCACATGTGCCTCGTGTGATTCCCTTGCACCCGGGGTAGGCGGCCCATCGATCGGCGTTCTGAATTTTGCCTCTGCTACCAAGCCCGGGGGCGGTTTCCGCGCCGGTGCACAAGCACAGGAAGAGTCTATCGCGCGCGTATCAACCCTCTATCCGGCACTCACCACCACCACCGCCTCGCGGTTTTACTCGCAGCATTCCCGGAATAACAACAATTGTTTTTATTCCCACTCCATAATTTACTCTCCCCACATCCTCGTCTTTAAGACAGATGATGACACGCTCTTAGATGTTCCCTACGAGATTTCTGTCCTCACCTGCGCCGCCGTTAACGCTGGAGCCGTCCGAGAGAAAATTTCGGACTATGACCCTCGAGATGTCGAAGATACCGTGCGGAGGCACATGAAGGAGAGGATGGGAAGGGTCTTGGCGTGTTTTGAAGAACGCGCTGACGACTGGCTCGTCCTGGGCAGCTGGGGAACGGGCGTGTTCAAGAATTCGGTGGGAATGATTGCACAGCTCTGGGCTGAACTCCTACGACCAGGTGGGCGATTTCACGGAAGCTTTGAACGGGTTGTGTTTGCGATAAAGGGTCAGGATACGTTCGAAGAGTTCCAGAACGCGTTTGTATCGATTGCACCACCTCCGGCTGACCCATGACCAATGTGGCGTTCTATCGCGTGTAGAGAGTAAGTTATGCTGATAATCTGTCTGTTGTAGCGGTATCATGGATGTACGCCATGCTCTTGTCATCCCTCGAATGTCAGCCCGTTTTCCATTTGTTTGGCTGTTGCCTTCTCCCTTTGCACCGTCCATCTTCTGCCTCCGTGGCTACTGGTTCCGACGTTCAGACCTTGGCTTGTATCTTGAGAGCCCGTTGAGTGTCGTCGTCCATCCCCCACGATGTCCCATGGCAGCGGCCATGCCTTTCCCCGAATGGCGACCAAGGTGTCCTTCCGCACCCCGACGCTGGTGGGACTCGCTGCGTATCCAAAGACAATCAAGGGACGACTCCATTTCATGTCAGACTGGGTGAAGGACCATCTCAACTTCTTCCGGTAGGCACCCTTTGGTTGGATGGAGATGAAAACGAACCCAGAGTTGATTTGGCTTCATTCTTAGAACACATGCACTCGCGTTTATCATTACTCCCTTGCTATTCTCAATCGTATTCTACTTCTCGAATGGCCGATACCACATTTCTTATGTCGACTCCCTCTTCCTCTGTGTAACCTCAATTACAGTGTGCGGTCTCGCAACAGTCGACCTCAGCACTCTCACACCCTTCCAACAAGCCCTCCTGTTCGTCCAGATGTTCATAGGGAGCCCGATCGTCGTCTCCCTCGTCGTCGTGCAATCTCGAAAGTGCGTGTTAGTCCCATGTTCTTTGGCGCAAGAAAGTTCTGACGTAGGATTGCGTGTTGCCATTATCTCGCCATCAAATCAATAGGTGGATGTTCGAAGCGCATCTCGAACCTATTGTTCGCAGGGCTGCCAAGCTCGAACTGGGCAACGAGAAGCCACCAATTCGCGAGAGGGTCGGCTTCAAATTGGGGAAACTGTTCAGCTCAAAACCTAATCAGACGCCTCGTGCCACTCAATCCGCTTCAGACGCTTTTCGCGATGTGGAAGGTGCACGTGCAGTGAATTCGGGCAGTGGAGCACGTGTCCACGCTGGTATGATACGGAGGACGAGCAACGCACCACAGCGCGTTAACCCTAGTGGGTTCATCTTAGAAGAGGCTAAGCAGGCTACCACTACAGAAACGCCACCTCCCCTCTCTATATTGGAAAGCGAACCCTCTCTTTCAGACTCGCCGAAGGCCCAGTCACAGAACCTCGAACCAATGTCACCCACAGACGGAACCTCAAGTATGGTATTTCGTAACGCCACAGATGACGACCACCAACCCACCTCCCGACCAACCGGACATCCTTTTCTGCGACACGCGACCACCTCGAGTCGGTTCACCACTGACCCAATTCAACTCTCAGCGAGGAAGGTCGGCCGTGCAGGGAGAGCCCCCTCCATGGAGGTGTACGAGCGCGAGGAGAAACGGACGACGACCGAATTGCCGCGCACGGCAACTGTCGAATTTGCGGGGCTCCCTCAGGTCCAACGATGGGTTAGCCCAAGCCGTGAACGATCTACTGGCGTTGGAATGGCTGCCCCAGTCCTAAGCCTGACAAATAGGAGAGAACTTTGGAGCGATAGGATGCCCAGGCAGTCTTCGACAATGGGAGAACCCAGTTCGGAATTTTGATTTGTTACCTTGATCACACTGACTAATTCATTCCCAGATCCCTCAGTTGCACCGCCTGGAAATTTGCGGAGATCGACAACCCAAGGCACGCAACGCGACATTGGTTTTGGCGGATTCCCCGGTCCGGTTGAGATTCTCTCCTCACTCCTCGAGAGACTTGCACCGGGTCTGATGAATCGGATTCGAGAGGGGTTCTCGATGCCGCGGAGTACAACCCTCATAAGTGTCAATCAGGTCCCGGACACCCGTCTGAGATCGGTTCGTACTGTCAACTATACAAGTGGACAGATTGTAGTCGGAAGGAACTCGCAGTTCCATGGGCTTACTGAGGAGGTACTCGAGGAGTTGGGAGGTGTCGAGTATAGAGCGCTTAAAATACTGAGACCACTTATTATTGCGGTGAGTGTTACCTGCACTGGATTATACGAATACTGATGCGGTGGTCAAACAGTATTATGTGGGTCTGCAAGCGCTGGCAATGGCGATCCTCCTCCCATACATGAGCACCGCCACGCAATTCTTTCCCGTTTTCGACAATCAATGGCGCTATGTTAGTCACGCTTGGTGGGTTATTTACCCTATCAATACTGTCGCTCTGACCTCATGCCCACCAATGTACAACCAGGTTTGCAACATTCCAAATAACATCAGCTCTTACGAATACCGGCACATCGCTGTCGGACGCGTCGATGATTCCCTTCCACACGGCGTATCCAATGATCTTCCTCATGGTTTTTCTTATCCTTGCCGGCAATACGTGCTATCCCGTATTGTGCGTCGCTTCGACCCTCTTGACCCAGTAACTCACTAATGTAACCACCTGCAGTTTACGATGGTGGATGTACGTGGTCCACCGAACTAAGAGAATGAATTGAAATGATTAAATTTTGGCGGATTTTAGCTCGCTTCTACGGTATTGCATCCCCAAGAATTCATCTTGGCAGACACCGTTGCAGTACCTCTTGGATCACCCACGGCGTTGTTATATTTATCTGTTCCCCAAGATGCAAACTTGGATCCTCCTTGTCGTGGTGCTCATACTGACGTATGTCGACAAGCGGATATGAATCTTCCATACTAACAATAATGTCACCTCACAGCTCAATCGACTGGCTCTGCTTCCTTGTCTTGGATATCGACGACCCGATCATGGAGAGTATCCCAGTCGGCACTCGTATCGCAATCGGTCTACTCCAAGCATGTGCCGTCCGTGCAGCTGGCTTCGCCACAGTCTCTATTGCCGGCCTCGCTCCCGCTGTCAAGTATGTGTTCCCTAGTTCATGTCAAATTGTCACTAAAAAATAACAGGGTTCTTTACGTCATCATGATGTACATTTCAGTCTACCCCATCGCCATGTCCGTACGAAACACCAATGTCTACGAAGAGAAAAGTATTGGTCTCTTTGAACAGGACGACGCTGAGGAAGGCGATGAGCTGGAGCATAACCTGTCCTCTGGACATCATGTTCGTGGGGCCCTCCTCGTAGTCATGGACTTGATGTTTTACTCTATCTTTCCAGGTCTGGGGTCAATACCTCGCCTATCATGCCCGGAAACAGCTTGCATTCGATATGTGGTGGCTTTCTGGCGCATTAATGCTCATCTGCATCTTCGAACGAGGTCCCCTCTCTGATCCCGCCAATCTGGCTTGGTATGGGATCTTCAACATCAGTGAGTTATGACCCCTTTGGGGTCGTTCTAGGTGCTCATCCGCGTTGTAGTCTTCGAAATTGTATCGGGTTATGGTGGGGTAGGTCTCAGTCTTGGCCTCCCCTATGTACGTTGTCATCGATGCTCAAATCAACTCTGGTATGTCACTGATGGTGATTCTTAGGCGAATTATTCTACTTGTGGGGCGTGGTCCCCTATCTCAAAAGTCATCCTGATGGCCATCCTGATTCGTGGGCGCCACCGTGGTCTCCCTGTAGCTATCGATCGAGCTATCCTTCTTCCGGCCGAACTCAAGGAGCGAGAACAAACCATGATGGCTACGAAGGCGGCTAATAACGACATGCCTTTGAATCCGCTCTCGAATGACAACCCAGCCGCGGACGAGCAACCCAACTCATAGTACGGCTAGACAAAGCACGAGCTGCACTTACTTAAACAATTATTGGGTAACGAGTCCTTATCCCGACACCTTGATTATCGGTCCTTGCAACTCTACCAGAATCTGCGTCTGCGATACACATACCGACGCTCCATCTAAACCTGAGGGACCAGCCCTTCGCGGCTGTCGTTCAGCGCGTACACATCGCAAACACCTCCGTTCCAGGCGGTCTGTGTACCCGTTTTCTTGTCTTCATGCACTTGTTTGCCTTTCGTGTTTGTCCTTGCTTGTCACTTGTCATCCGTTGGCAGGTCCACACAAGTGCTTCGTCATGCATTACGATATTTTCGAGATTGTCTTGCAAGTACGCAGTATAGACACTGGGAACATTGCTCGTTTCTTGCAAGAAACTGATAAAATGAATACTATCATTGCTTCGGCCTTGCATAGTGCTGCCAATCCCGGAACAAACGTGTGCTAAGGATCACCTGTAAACATCTGGTCGAACCGCCCAGTAAAGCCTGCACAAAAGCGACCCGTTGGATTTTGAGGGAGTATTTCTTGTCGTGGCAGTATGCATCCTAGAATATTCTCAGCATGCGCCTGAGGCGCTTACATTCCTCTCCGTGGTTTTGAATCGACCACTGACCATGTTCTAATCAAACCTTTATATTTGCAACTACATTGGCATGTCAGTCATGGTACTCAAATAGGCGGGTAACCATGGGCGCTTACAATTACGCAGGACCGGGAGGGGCAGCTCCTGCAGCAACCTGGCCTCCATTCGCAGCCATCGTTTGCGCATACCATTGCTTGAACGCGTCAGAGTTAACGTCGTACCCATAGGCAGCCCTGGAACCAGTGAGCTGATAGACAGGGCTACCAGGAATTAAAGACCCACCAGTAAGCCATGTAGTCAACTGTGCCGGCCTGTCCTGTGGTGGCGCTGCCAGGGGCCGGGGCCGGGGCACCAGGAGGGGCCGGAGGTTGACCATCTGGAGGAGGAGGAGGTGCGTCCCCTGGAGGTGGTGGAGGTGGGGCGTCACCAGGCGGAGGTGGGGCAGCCGCAGTCGCGCCATAGTAAGCTGCATAGGCCGCGTACTGTCCTTGAATTCCCATCGACTGATGGTTGAGAGAGGCGTTGGCCTTAGCCCATTCTTGACGTACAACGTCGAGTAGGTCATGAGCCAGCTCTTTAGCCTTTTTTATTTGCCCTTCATCAGGGCCGCTAGAAGACCATCAGCTAATGCAACTGGTATGTTAGGATACCATTCACGTTATATGGATGTGCATTGGTTCGTCCGATTCGCGACCAGTGTCAGTCTCGAAGAAACCAGAGCCGAGACCTTTGATCTGAACACGGGTACCGGTTTCCTGTTGGATATGTTTGACAAACATCCCCTGGTGTCATAGCATTAGAGGTTTGACGGATCAGTAGAGCAAAGAAGACGTACTTGTGGACCAACAACCTTTGCTCGAACATTGAAGTTGCGCAACGATTCCAAGTTGATCGGAATCTTCTCCTCAAGCCATTTGCGCTACAGCACATTGATTAGCGGAGCAAACGTGGACGTAAGTGAGCTACACACCCTTTCACGGTTAAAGTCCTTTCGTCGGTCTTCGACCAGCGGACCCAAGTCCATGGCAATGAGGTCATTGATCCTTTGAATAGCCTTGTCGAGTATTTCTTGTGTGGTGGCCGAGATGTGTAGATAGAGAGGAGGATCCTTGTCAGTTGCCTTGCTCTTGTCCGGGTACCATACGCCTTTCGTAGTAACAGAAGCAGATGTCTCAGCATAAATCTACTGTGCTTGTTAGAGACGGACGAGTTGTTGATGGAGGATGTTGCGATTACCTCTTGTTGCGTAGAGCCTTTGGTGAGCATGTATCTGTTCCTAACGTCATTAATCTCGATATCATAGGTGAATTCGGCGTCGTGAGGGTCCCTCTTCCGCTCGTCCGTTACATTCAAACCGTGAATGGGCTCAAGCCTGCCGGAAGGTGCAGGCGGCGGCGGAGCTGGTGCGGATGAAGGTGGTGGTGGTGGGGTATCTTTGTTGGAGAACTGAGCCGCTATTTTTGCAGCGATTGCAGCCTTGAGAGCGGACTGTGTCAGCGTCGCGAGGAGCCTTTGGCACGGAACCATCTTACCGCAGCAGCAGCAGCCTCGCTGGCAGTTTTACCATCTTCAGTCTTGGATACTTTGGACGGCGCTTCCTCGCTGGGTTCTCCGGTTTGATCCCATTTTCTCTTGGACATGTCGGAAACCAACCTGACACTTTGTTCGGAGCCAAGCAAAAAGCCCCTTCTCAGGATGAGAGAAAGACAGACGCGGTACATATATCATTCATTTAGAAGGAGTCCGTACATAACCGACGGTGATTGCAGGAACTCCGTTGCATGTCCTCTGATTGTGCCTGCCCCCACGTACGCGAAGAAAGCAGACAGGAAATATGGGGACAATACATAAAGTCGAGGCTTGCACCCTCCACGTGTACACCGACACCGGCCTTGCAAACTAGAAGCTTGCAACTCAAGGTTCCGGGCCAAAAGCGGAGCAAGCACCGGAAACCTTCCGGTAATATTGTGCAGAGCCCGTCTGTAATGACGGCCGATCATACATAGAGCTTGAGAGGTGCCAAGCGCTGCCTTGTGTTAAGCAGCCCACAGCATCATGCGCAGTACTTAGTGAGCAGCTAAAATCGAGGACAAAGGGTGATAGTCAACTCAAACAAAGTCATTCCTAGTCTTCGATGGACTCTTCGTCTCCTCGGCACGGCCTTCGCGGTTTGAACAGACGCCGATTCACCAGAGCAAGGGGGATGTCGTATGGCGCTGGAATAGCCTCGAATGCTGTGTTATCATTGTACTTATTCTCTTCAAATTTGCTTAGCGCCTTCACCTGTGGGACGTGCGCCCGCGAATCTGGAAGAGGCTGAACGCTTACGAATCTCCGGATCCGAATATGAAATTCTTACCGGTCACTGTGCTCAAGTCATTCAAAGGGGGCACCCCATAGATTCCCAGTGCGATGTAGCTCCAATACGCCAGTAAGAAGACGACAACGGACCATGCTGGAAGTAACAGTGCCCACTCCCTGACGAAAACAGTGTAAGAAAAATCACCCTCGATGGTCTAGAGTTCCACCTTGCGGGGTACCAGTGTATCCCAATTGCGTGGATAACCTTATCGGGAAGCAACGCCCACAGCAGGAACAGGACATAACTAAGCAGCGTGATAAGCCACGCAACGAAACCATAGAATTCCGGTGCACGCCCTCCGGATGCTCTGGTTGCTGGCTTTAGCTTCGTGGGTGAGGAAAGCGTCTTGTGTGTCAGTGGCGGGAAAGGGGCGATTGGATTTGCGGGAGAAGTCGGTTCATCAAGTTCAGTATCTTCATTGATGTGAGATGCGACGATTTGTGGCTTGACTCGCTGCTTCATCACGGAATCAATCGCTTGGTCGGTTGCTAAGATGTGCATTCACTTTACAGTTGCTCCGTATTTAAACAGCGCATTTGTCAAACGTTCGTCTTTTTGTAGCTCAGATCATGCTGGAGGAGTATCCACGTCCCCTTCGGCATTCAGCGCCCAACCCAGCCATTCCATTTTCCAACCATTCAATACTGCCCCTTGCAAGGCATCGCGCTTCAGCAGCTTGGGGAAGCAGAGCATCTTGTGCATTCCCAGGCTTCTTGTGGTATTGGGAGATACAAGTCATCTCGTCCTCAAACAGCTGGAGAAATGCCAAATCAAGGGTCCAATACAACAGAGATCACTCACCGCAATGTCTTTGCTGATACTCTCCTCATTGGTACTCTTTGGGATAGGACCGTCCCTCGAAGGACCACCCAACGGGTCACTACCTCCGCTACCTCCGCATCGTGCGACACAGGAACGGCGAGAAACGTTTGGCCCAGAGTGTATGCAGTGAAGACAATACCCCTCTCCTTACAGTGGGTAAGGAGCCTTTCCTGAGGTAGGCTATTTGCACATTATAAGTGTTGTATTAGTGTAGGAACGAGAGGACCAACAAGGGTGGCTTTCAACCTATGTAGGTTGTAAGAATGAGTTGTCGTCGCAAATAATACGTACTTGATTCGTGGCCGGCTTGACCTTGGCCTTCGCAGCCAATTCTTCCAATTTAGCGATGTTGAAGTTTGAAACACCGATGTGTTTGACCCGGTCTAGAAAGACTGTCGAAATAACGCTAAAAAAAAGACGACAAGATTTACCCGGGTGCTCCTCAAGGGGCTTCCCCATTTCCTGCCAGGTTTCAATATACGTGGGAATTTCGTTGGGAGGCAAGGTACCTGCGAGCATGCTATGTTGGCTGCGTATTCAAAGCTGGACCCACCGTTTGGTCCACGAGCCTGCGGCCAGCGCATAAGGTCCATGTCAATGTACTCGAAATTCAATGCCTTCTCGGCATTAAAATGATCCCTGGGCAAAGGGTCACTCGGGAGACCAATAAACACGGATTGACAACTCGAACCAAAGTTTTGTGGTAAGGAGATTGGCCTCTCTAGGGATATTAAATACATTCATTGTTTCCCTCATCGCTCCGCCGACGGCACTCATTTCCTTGGGCGAGCGTTGCAAGAATGCCCGTGGATGCCCGTGGATGCGCCCCCGATCTTCCACCTCGCTGCCTTCCGGGTCGAGGTGCCTGTATCAGTTCTACAAGAAGAAATCAGGGCACGAAGAGCACCTCATGATTTACTGACAAACCTTAAGGGCAAGGTATACGGAAGAAGAGGCACCTTTGGCAATCTCGGGGTCACTGGTTCCCATATGACACCATAGGGAATATCGATATTAACGAGTGACGGACAATAAATACAAGGGTTTGGGATCACCCCAGCCCGACTGCAGGCATATCGTAGGGTCGATGCGGCAGCCGTGGCCAATCCTCACGAGTTCAGTGCACGAGTTCAATGCAAGTCAGTCACAACAAAGAATGCGGACCACCGGCTCAAATGGAGTGAGAAGTGGACATCATCTGTGACAATCTTGCCAATTCGTCACACCAGAGTAGCCACAGCTGCTTTGTCAAGGGGTCGCGAGTCCAAGGAGGACGCTCTTCGTTGTATCCCTTTACGCCTTCGCCCGCGACTTGCCGGCTAAAGTTACCAGGTTAACGCGTCTAAAAATCAAAATGCAAATTCGCATCCCTGGGTGAATAGGTACGGGCACAGTATCAAACCCTGGGAAGAAGGGGAATCAAGGAAGCCATAAGGAAGATTAGGACCACCCGCGTTTGCCATACCTCAATGCACACCGCCCAGAACTGCGGTCGTTTAGGACCACTCGACCTTGCAATTGCACAAGTGTGTGCTCTATCGGCTTCCTTAATCCGGTACCTACCCGTCCTTGGGGGCCACCACAGAAATTCAACTGCCCGAAAAAATGCTTAGTCTATTTTGAAAGAGGATCTAGGCACCATGACGGTATGCCATGATGCAACTTGACTCATTGAGTCGCATTCACGAAAATCTTGCACCCTTACTATTCATGGGATTTCATCACCAGTACTTAACTCTCCACCATCCCGGGGTTCCCGCGGGCTCCCTCACCATGATAGTCGACGCACATTACATCTCAATAGGTGTACATCCTTACTGACAAAGTATGACGTCCTTTATATTTACGAGGCTATAGCTCTCTCACATTTCCATGTCCTTTGACGAACACAGGATCTAGAAATTCTAAACTAGGTAATTATAGGGATGTCAATTAAGCTCACTAAGGCGCAATATGGTCAGATAGTCGCTAGCTCCCCCTCGCTGCCACCCAGCCTCTCAGGTACCCGGACGCGTCATGGCGAACTTCACCTTGTGCTCTTAAGGCCTTCCGATAATGGGAAAGTGCGCCCAGCTCCCAGTGACGAACGGGAATGTTGATATCTGGGCTGTGCCCAAGGGCTTGATCACGAACGAAAAGCCCGGAAAGTCCAATCTCAGCTTCACACCAGAAAACTTTCTTCCTTGGGTGACCCTAACAAATGGCCTCGCAAGGTTACCAGCCGCAGTTGTTTGGCACTTCAAGTCCTGTGCTCCACCCCTGCCCCCTGCGGCCACTCCATCAGGCCCGTAGTGCGTTTGCTGCGGGGCGTCTACCTGCAGAAGGTACGAAGCATGGTGTCCAATGAACTGAATACAACGATCTTTCCTGCCGCATCGGACGGTCGCTGGGTTTTATCGAGGCGCGCGCCTCCGTCAATGGTGGCAACTGTGCTTGAACACACAGTTTTCCGCTGCCCCACGTTCACACAAAAACATTATTTAGGCCAGAGCCTTGCGGTTGCCCAACTCTGATCTTTATCATATCACGGGCTATCCCACCTTTCCACCATATCGTACGACGTATCTCCCCAATGAATCAGTGCCCTACTTGCGAGCATTTCCCGTTCCTCGCCCAAGGGCGCGCGCCTTTGGAGATACATAAGGCTTCTTCATCCCTTGGATCCCGTCATCTCATCACTAAAGTTACAGAAGAAGCAAATTACTCGTCTTCCATCCGCCCCTATTCTCGCTTAGGGGGCTTCCTCCGATCCAAGCGCTCTCCACAGCCTTCTTTGAAGATGTCTACCAGTTCTGCTCGAGGAAGACGTCGCCTGCTCATCACAGATCCACTAGCGCCTTCTGCAAGACTTCGAACTGGTTGCTGGACCTGTCGTATCCGTAAGAAGCGTTGTGATGAATCCCCAAACGAAGCTGGAATTTGTGGAGAGTGCGATCGCCTCGCGATCAAATGCCTGGGATGGGGTGAGAAGCGCCCCGAGTGGTGCCGTGTATGTCGTGCCTCTGGCTTGTCTCTCCTTAATCCACATTGACACGAAACACTCGAATCATAGGATAAAGCAGCACTCAATGGCTTCAAGCTCGGGATTAAGAAGCAATTAATGAGTCGATCTGCTAACCGACCTTCTATTGGACCGAATGCTGTTGGCCCTGCCCAAACCGATTCGAGGCGTGCGTCATATTCCGGGACACCCGACCTGGCAACGGATGCGATGTACCAGTCATTACTAGGAGATGCTGGTCAGTCTCTGCTGCTATACTCCGCCGCTCCTTCAACCTGACTATTGGTTTTCTAAACTCAGGCAATCCATTTGGTCAGTCTGCAACAGGTTTTGACACATGACGACGAATGTTGACTCGCCCAGATCTCCCTATGCTCGGGTATAGCCATCCGCCAGCAATAGCAAACCACGCGCATTCCTCTGAAGTGTTCGAGAATACAGAGATGCCACAACGGTTACGAAATATCGCATCAATTGCAAATGTCCCGAGCGGGTTCATGCAATACATCAGTCAAATCGCCGAGCTCGCCCAATGGAAGACCTCTCAAGCTGAGCAAGGCTCTTTGAGTTATCGCGAGCTGGCTCGACGGGGACGTGCCATTGAAGATTTACTCTTGTGTGAACGGAAGCGCGAGGCTCGTGCTGAGTTCTTGGAAGGGCATGGAGACTTTTCGGGAGAGGGACAAGGCCGAGGCACACCACTCTCAGACTTTTCCTGGTCAGAGCACAGTAACAGCGATATCGCTTTCCTGGGTGACCCCAATGTGCCTTTGACGCTACCACACGACTTCTTCACACAGCCGGCTGCCACCCACGCACCCGCGCCGCTAATGAGCTACCCAGCCACGGGATACATGCAGCATCCGGCTTTTGGCAACAACACAGCAGTCGGTTACCCAACTAACCCCGCGGACGCCCTCTATCCTCTGGCAGCACAGGTCACGCCACCGGTCACGCCCTCACCAATCGAACTCATCCATCGCGAGGCCTGCCTCCTCTTCCTCCACACCATCGTCTCTGGACCAAACCCCCGCGTCCCGGAAATCGAGATCAGCGTGCACAACCTCTACGCACGGTTCAGCAATCTCGCACCAAACGAGCTGACCCCGGACCTCGGCTTTGCGGCCTGCCTCGCGGGTTGTCTCGCTCTCCCCGGCGAGCAAGACTTCTTCCGCTCCACGTTGGCGCGTTTGGCCGCTCAGGACGACCTGCGGAACGAGGCTCACCTGCTCATTGATGAGGTCGTCGGCCAACGTACCGCTCACCATATTCAACAGGGTATTCCAGACTTCCCTCTTCCTCAATAGCGAGAGACCCTGGTTTTTTTTGCATACTTATTCTTGATATTATTCGGGCCCACCTCGCGATGGAGAGACCACCAAGGATGCTCCCCTGCTTTCTTGGGCGAATAGCGTACTCTCCATACACCCACAGGTGGATCACCCCCCTATTATATTCTACATCTCTAGATGTTCTTCGGACGAACTACTCCCGAGCTGGCCTGTAGCAGGGCATCGACACATCGCATTCCTCTTGTATTGCGCAAGTTGTCCTTCTATACAGCTCAGCTAACACTAACATAAGTAACGCACGCTAAGCTAAGCTAAGCTAATCAGGGCACACATAATCGTCAATTCATCAGCCGTCAAGAAAAGTTAAAATGAAGAAACAAAATGAAAGTGTCCTACAAACACCACTGAGCAAAACGAGAGTAAAAAAACTAATTGGCTGCGCAATTAATAGTTCTGGTGGTACGCCCCTCGTCCCGCCATGTTCATGTCGCCGCTGGCAAAACTGCCTTGTCCGTGGTGGGTTGGCCGTCCGCCCATCGAGGGGGAGGGGGAATGCTGGGGGTACCGAGAAGGCGACTGGCTCCGCGGTGGCGTCTGCGCGTACTGGGGCGCCGGCGCAGCAAACGCATCATAGTCGTTTGGTCCACCAGACGAGGTGTGTTGGTGGTACCCAAGGGACGACTGCGATCGCGCGGGGTTCGCGTACTGCTGGGTCGAGTATTGCGGTTGCTGCTGGGGCGGATATTGCTGCTGCTGCTGGGATGGGAAGTAGCTGGACGGCGGGCCAGGCTGGGGGGTTACCGTTCGTCCGTATGGTGGCCCACCCGACCCAGCGCTCGGTGGACGGTCGTATGCGCCAGGTGTCCCTGCTCGCTCGTAAGGGAGGTTGCTCTGCGATCGAGCAGCGAGGAGCGGGATGTTTGAAACAGTGTCGAGTCGGTTCAACTCGTAGGCGCCCTGCTGAGGACCATATTGCATATACTGCTCGTAGCCCGCAGGAACCTGTTTGATTGTAGGAGAATAGTAAACCGACTTGGTGTCCATCCGAGAATTGCGGTCAAGGAGGTTGTTAGACATAACCGACTGGGTGTCCCAGTCGGCTTCTCCGCGGTCGCGTCGGTACAGTGCTAGGTCGTACTCCAAGTCACTCTGCTCGATAGCGGCGATCCTGATTCCACCCGGAGCGATTTGCGCCTCCATCTTCTGCCCACCGTACTCGCCCATCGTGGTCGTATCATGTTCGAGTCGACCGTGGTACACTTGCGCCAACAGTGGCATCATCTTCGCATGCAGCATCGGGGTGAACAGATCCGCATGCAGCGCAGGGTGTCCGAACCGTTTCTCGAGATGGTTGCCCTGGTTATCAGCGCGCTGTGAGTGAACGATGGCTTCGGCCATCTCCTTATCCCGAGGAATGTAGTAGGTGAACCTGGGGTGGAAGATGCGGTCCCACCACACCTTGCAGATCAGGATGGCGAAAAGTGGAGGAGTGCATGCAACCCAGTAGTAGGTATCCCAGCCCATCGCCAAGCCAGTCGCTGCGAGGACGTTAGCGTTGTTACGGTCAAATATCCTGCAGACGCACTCAGAGTCATCATCAGTTGCATGAAAATGAGGCAAGCAAGTAGACGGTTGCAGACGATGTTCCAGAGGCGCTTAAGTAAACGATCAGAAGAGGATTTTTGAATCCCTAATAAGGTTCACTTACACCTCCCGACTCGACCTTGGAGACGAAGACGAACATGAGCTGGTACTTGTATACAACACTGCTAATCCAAAAGACCACTGCTGCTGCCAAGGCAACCAACGGGGCAAGCGGGGCGTAGACGAGGCCAATAGCAGCCATGAACAATAAGTTGGCGCTGGGGGGCTTCCGATGAACAACCGCTGCGGGTCACATCTTGTGGGCGACTCACTAGTAAATCGCGTACTCGAACTCTGGTGGCTGAGTCCACTCGCGAATGTCTCGAGGTGTGCGACCAAATAGTCGAGTTCTGATCCAGATAATGACGAGGTTGATCAACTGAGCAAGATCGA
>Ga0307513_10004674_pt1 | contig 18211 bp, 10 predicted proteins | sample 15_EM_MG_FD_202174 | JGI IMG/M metagenome (GOLD analysis project Ga0307513, IMG submission 202174) | Populus trichocarpa ectomycorrhiza microbial communities from riparian zone in the Pacific Northwest, United States - 15_EM | ecosystem: Host-associated > Plants > Roots > Unclassified | place... | reverse complement strand
CACACGATGTGATACATCAACACCGAGACGTTATGGTCTTTGTGAATGAAGCGGCTCATTCACAAAGTATAAAGCCGCAGCAAGCTGCGGGGAACTAACCCCACTGTCATTAGAGCTCCACCATTTATTGGCTATCGGGAGCATAAAGCTTCCGACTTGGCAGCATAATTCTTCCGGGAGTTCGGATTTCAAGATGTTCCAGCCTGAAGATATGCTCGGATACGAGCGATACGTCGAAAGGTTAGGTCGAGCACCTTCTGCGACGGGTGTTTAATGAATATAGATTGATTTCATCAACTTCGCCTTCCTCGAAAAACTTGTGCGGCAGCGCCGATCAAATACAGCGACCCTCCCTAAAAACCCCAGGTTCAGTTTTCTACATCGAGGGCGCAGACAACATAGACCGCATGAGAGGTCTAAAGCCTCGCGGAATCATTCTGGATGAATACGCTTGAGCCTGACCGGCGGGTCACGCCCCATTGTTTCCGACCCAGCGGCAGATTACTGTCGGTTTCATTATCCCTTCGGGTCGGACTCGACCGACTCGTGATGAGCTTGATAGTGTGCGGCAACCAAGCGCGGTGACGACCAAGCATCTTCACCACTTTAAGATGAAATCTGAGCCTTGGGATGGAGCCGCTTCAGCCGTGCCGGGCGCGGCCTTCTCCTCGGCGCGCTTGAATTCATCCCGTATTCTGGTAAGCACGTCGCGCAGTTTAGCCAGCACTTTCCGTTGTAGCTGCGACCACAGTTCCGCGTTATTGTCTTCGATGTAGACGACGCCGACGAGACGTTGCAGCACCTCGACGAACTTCTGGTGATCCGCTTTCGGATCGCGCCGATGTCCCCTCCCACGCCTGTCGGGGGGAGCCTCGACGAGGGCGCGCGTCTTATCGTGCATAAAATAGTTGCGGAGGTTGGAGATCACGTCCATATCCGGCCCATGAAGCACGGCTGTCACGGTTGGGATGGGCGGCGGCTCGCCCTTCACGTCGCACTCGTACATTCTGTCGTCAACTGCCTCGCAGAAGCACTGGTTGAGATTATTGATAAACCGCTCAAATTCCTCCGAGTTCTGCACCTCGGTTATCATGAAGTGATCCACAGCGTCGAGGAGTTTATCGGTCTGTTTGAACATCGGGCGCTGAATGATCGCGTTCGTGTACCCGTTGCATATTTTCCTTAAGCTCTTAATTTCATCTTTTAATTTTTTCAACTCGTTCAGCACTTCGCCCCGCGTGGCCGCGCGACGCGGGCTTACGCGCGGCGGCGAGAAACTCCGCCTCAAAGGCGCTCAGGGGCGGCGGGGTTGCCAGCGGCTTCCGCAGATGTCGCGTCACACCGGAGCCGAGGCCAGTCAGGTAACGTTGCAGCACTATCGTATCGCCGATTTCGGTCGGGTCGCCGCCGCCCACCAGCACCAGTTGTTCGAGGAGTTCGTGGTTTGGGATCGAACTCTCGTCGGGAACGTGTCCGGGGTGTGCGCCCCCAAAATACTTCATGAATATGCTGCGCGTGCTGATGCCGATTGCGTGCAGGTGAATCTTCATTTCGCGGTGCAAGTGATCCATGAGCGAAACCGGCTCCTCCAACGCCCCCACCATCTCGCCCGTCGCTTCCTGTCCCTTGGGCTTCCAGTTGGCGCCGTCGGAAATGAGCACGATCAGCCGATCGTTGCCGGGGCGACCGTGGCGGTAAAGCAACTCGGCGGCGTAGTAGATCGCCTGTCCGATGTCTGTCCCCGCGCTCTCCGCCTGCAACAGATTTATCGCGTCCCTGAACTCCTGAACGACGACGGGAGAGGCGTTCTCTTCAATCTCCTGCATGCCGCCGCCGCGTGGGAAGCGCACGGCACCCTCGGTCGTGAAGGAGACGAGCGCGATGCGGGACATGCGGCCTGAGACGCGCAGACGCGTCTCCAACAGGCGGTGCAGCGCGCGCTGTAGTGCCTCGATGCGCTTGAGACCGCGAGCGCTCGCGGGCGTGGTACGCCGGAAAGGGTTCCAGCCCGCGCTGGTCGGCACCACGTCAGCTTCATCCGTCAGGTCGGGGATGCGCATGGAGCCGCTGCAATCGGCGAGGATGACGATGTCTATTCCTGATGTGTAACCGGGGGCGAAGACCTTGAGCTGGGTCTTCGGATTGACCTCGATGATAGTGTTGCCCTGAGCGGGCGGCGGCACGACTTCACGCACTCTGTAAGGTCTGCCGTCGATCTCAACCATGAGGGGCTGTTCCCCCAAACTGCCCGGCACCCATAGGAGACGCTCGGCCAAATCCTCGCTGCGGTTGAGTTGGTCTACGACCTCATCTAACTGGTGTTGGACTGTGACCTCAAGCACCAGTTCCTCCGCCTGTTGACACGAAATGCCCCCGGCCTGTAGTTGCCAGGAGGCGCGGTCGGCGGGGAGCATGCCGAGAGTTTCGGCGAGGTCTTCACCGACGGCTAGCACGCCTTCGGGTGCCTGCTCCACCGGGATCAGGCGTACCGGTCGGCTACGTTCGAGTGCCTGACCGGGGAAGACGGATAAAAGTCCCATGCGTGCTGCCCCCAGAGTGCGCGGGTGCGCGGCCACGCGGTCACCGGAGATCAGCCCGCCCTGCGGCACGATAACGATTGTGGCGTTTTGCGAATTGAGTTGCATATCAACAGCCTTCCAGCTATTCACCCTTCTCGAAGTTTATCTTCGCCCCCACCAACTGACCTAGCTCCTGAATGGTGCGCCCGCCCTTACCGATCATCCGTCCGCGCAAATCCTGCCGCAGTCGTATGTAGAGGGCGTTGGACGTTGGCTTGTAGTCGGAGAAGACCACGGCGTCGGCTATCTCGTCCCAGCCCTTGAGACGCAGTTGCGCCTTCAGCCGTTCGAAGATCGGCTGACCCTGCTGCTGCTCCGCCGCGGCGCGCGCGATATTCTTTAATCGGAATTGGGCGTGGTGTTGCAGCAGGTCGGACATGGCGCGTTCGAGCGCGTTGTTCCGGCCAGTGCGTTGTGCCAGTTGTGCGAACAATTGATCGATGGCCGGGATGCCGTAAGCCCGCTGCCTGATCTTGAGCAGGATGTGGTGGACTGACTGCAACGATGGCAAGTCCTGACGCGAGCGCGGTACGGCCAATTTCCTGATAGCTGTCGCCGCCACCACCTGAAATAGTAGTTGATCGTCGTTGAGCCGTCCCATGCCCCGGTGCTGGTCGCAAAGCCCCAGCCCGATTTTGTGTGGGCCGTAAATCTGCCAGCGGAGAATGTGCTTGCTGCACATACGGCGGGTGCAGAGCGTGCCGTTGTCGTTGACGTACTCGCAGTGGCCGGTCGCGGTGAAAGCGCATGCCTGGTGGGCGCACGCCGGGAACAACTCATCGTAGCAGTCGATGCAATAAAAAATATCCGGTGCGTTTGGATGTTGCTTACGGTGACGGTCGCACCATGCGGCGGCGCGGCGGCAGCGAGGCCCGGCGCACCAGAACGACGCCCGTTGGGCACACTTACAGGCTGGGACATGCTCTTCGCAGGTGGCATTCAGCCGCCCGTCGAGCCGCATGCCGCCGTTAAGGATGACGACGTGATCTTCGCAGAGACGGTCGGGGCGTTTAGCGGCGCGGCAGACGTAGCAGGTATAGGCACCGTGGCTGCTCCTACCGGCGGCTGTGCAGAGCGCGCAAAGGCGTTTATATCTGGGGCGTTCGAGGATCGAGTGGATGGCGAACGGAGTGTCGCGTCCGACGACGGCATGTTCGGGCGGCAGAGAAATAACGGTGAGCCGCAGCACGCCGTCGCGCGGGTGCTCAATCTCGTGAGTCGCGCCAGCCCGCAGAGGCTTGCCTACCAGATGGCCGGAGAGGCTATCCCAGAATGAGACGAATTCTTGCGGGGTATGCGGCGCGTTGCGGAAATGCCGGTAATGCCGGAGTCGCGCGCCTTCCCGAACAGTCTTGACTGTTCGCCCAAGACTTGCTGAATGATCTTTTCCGGGGACTGCCCCGCGACCACGTAGCCCTTCGAGATGGATTGGCGCGACGGCCCGTGTCGGTAAAGTCTCGTTAACATTTATTTTAACTTACCCTTCGCGCTGAATAATTGTTGGCTGTCCATTTTGAGTCGGGGAAGAGTTCTTCAGTACCGAACCGACTGTCCAAGTTCGAGGAGCTTCTTTCGCAACGTCATCACGTCCACGGGGTTTTCAGGTCTTATCAACTCCTCGACAGTTGAAGAAAAAGATGCGGCCAGGTTGGCCAGTTCAGGGAAGCGTCCATCCGTCTTCGTCCGTAGCAATGCGGCGAGTTTGAGTAGCCCCGGTGGCTCTTCCGAATCCGCACTCAGGAGTCCGGCAGCCGTATAAGGGTCGTAATCCCACATAAGCGCCGAAACCTCAGCCTGCGCTGCCAGAAGGATAACGTCTACGCCCATGTGCCCGTCGTTGAGATATAGCCGGTGTAGAGTGTTGAGGGCGCGAAGGGCTTCTGCGTCTCTGCGTTGTAGGCAATTTATAACGGCCAGCCGTCGCAGTATGCTGTGCGCCGGGTAATAGGCATTGCGCCCCGAACACCACGGGTTATCGGAAAAACTAAACTCCGCAAGGGCATCGGAGAATTCAGCCGCCGCTCCTTCTTTTGAGTCGGCGGCGAGAAGGATTGCGGAGCCAAGCCTTAGCCAGTGCATGAGCGCGAATCCCTGCTCCACCGGCTCGTCTGCCAGTTCTGCTATAGCCTTCGCGACGGACGCATGTGACGGGTCGGCCTTCAGGCTGCGCGCAAGAAACTCCAGCGCGGTGTGGAAATCCCCGGCCAGTGTCTCAAGATGACAACGGTACTGCCACTGCCTTTCGCGGTCGTCCTCATCGAGGAACTCGGCCATCGCCGCGTCGCTCAATTCCCTCGCGCATGAGAGCGACTCTTCGTTGGTCAGGCCGCCCAGCATCATACTTTGCAGCCACGTACCCAACGCCTTGGCTCTCAGGTCGGAGTGAATGTCCGGCGGGTATAACTCCGGGTACGCTTCCGAGAACGCCTTCGCCAACCCCTCGTAACGTTCGGCGATGCGCCGCATCTCCTCTGAGGCTTTAGTGAACTGGAAGCAGTCCATCTGATGAACCGCGCGAGCTATCAGCCCTTCGGTCAGGAGAGTGAAGTGCTCCCAGCGTCCGGCCAAAGACGGCACGAGCCGCTCGATCTTGGCAACCTCATCCCTTGCCTCGACCAGCGCGCCGCCGTGGTTACAGACTGTCAATGCCCAGCGGCACAGCGCATAAGTGAACCAGTCCAACTCCGCGACGCGTGCGCCTAACCGCTCGCGTAGATGCGCCTCGACTTCCTCTTTCAGGAACCTCGTCGCTTTCCGCCCCAACGCCAGATCGCGGCGTAGTGTGATGATCTGTTCCAGCCAGTTAAGGGGGGTCGCGAGTTGCGAATCTCGCACCGGAGCCGCCATCTCTGCCAACTCGTCGAGCACACGAGACAGGTACTCGCCTGCCTCCCCCAGGATGGCCTTCCGGTCGTCTTCCAGCACGAAGAGTTCTATCAGCGCGATCAGGGCGACGCCGAGCGAACGATCTTCAATGAGCTGCCCCACCCTGTCGAGTTGCTCGGTGAAGGACATCGTCCAGCGGTAGTCTTCGGGGGACTCTTTGAACAGGGATTTAGTCCCGGCGTCGCACCAGGTAAAATTAGAGCGACTGGAATGAGAGATTATGTCGCAGAGCTGCAAGGCGCGGGAGACATCGTCATTTATAACGCTGACCGTGCCCATCCTCCATTTCAGGGAGTCGGGCGCGTACCCTTGTCGGACGGCGGCAAATGCCTCGGTTTCGCGCAGCCGCCATAAGTAAAAGCTCTCCGGCATTCTCCGCTTAACGGGAATTTGGAGTTGCACCTCCGAACAGAAAAGGTTGAGCGTCACACGCTCCACACCTTCCCTGCGCTTTTGCCTGCATATCCTCAGAAAGAGTTCCGCCACCATGTTGGTGTAAGTCTGAATCATGGTGCCGTAGGCTGACGCCCTCCCGGTTGATGAGGAGGACAGGACGCCAGCCACGCGTTTGTAGTTGGCGCAGCAGTTCTATTATCAGCCTGTTATATTCCCGTCTGAACTGGGGAATCTGTCCCCTACTCTTTGCCTCCTCGACAGCGTCTTTCATGTGAACTACGCGCGGAAGCGGCCAGCCCGCCTGAGCGTGACACTCCTTCAGAATCTTCTCGGCCTCGGCTTCCGTGAATTCACCGGAAGGCGTGAGCACTCCGGCGAGTTGGCTGGGAAACTTCTTGCCACTCTCGGCGGTGAGAGCCGCGAGTTCGGTCGGGTCGTAGGAGTTTTCGTAAAACGTTCCGCTTTCGTCAATGAAAAGATCGAACGTCTGGGCTGGCTTCATCCAACATTTCCTCTCACCTGCTCTCAGAAGTAGCCATCCATCAAAGTGATGAGGATTTGACGTTCTGAAGTGTCGAGATCAGTCTCCGAATTAAGAAACTCACCTAATCGCTGGCGGATGGAGTCCAGGCCGGACAAGTGCTCATCGAGTCGGGCGTCCATCTGGTTGTAGAGTTTTTGCGCGCTCAAGCTGCCTGACAGTCTCTCCACAATCTCGCCGCGATCAGTGCCGAACGACTCGCCGGAGCCGTTGGCGAAGGTGTAATCGCCTGCCGGGCCGCGCACAATCATGCCGGTTGCAAGCGCCAGCAGGAAACGCTGGCGGGCAATCTTCACACGCGGCTCCTCTGGCATCACGTCGATGAGGCCGTCAACAACCTTACCCGACCCGCGCCTGTAACGCTCACGATAGAACTCGATGGAGCCGATGAAGTAGGCCGGGAAGTGGAGGCAGCGCGTGAGCACGCGCAACGCACTGTCGTCGTTCGCGGCACGGACATCGGCGGTGGGGCAGATGCGCCTGTACGACTCCTGCAACCGCTCCCGTTCCGGCGCGCTAGCCCACAGCGTCGTGTCGCGTTGGGCGAACCTGCCTGTGCCCGAACTGTCGCCTTGACGGAGGCTTATGAGCGGTTCGGCAGCTTCGTTCAACTCGCGCAGGCGAAGGTCAACCGTCGTCTCCGGCACGAGGTCGGGGCGATGAAACATGGCATCCGTCACCGAGAGCCGGGTGAGGTGTTCAAAGCGCGCTAGGGCGAAAGACTTGAGACGTGAGCGGAACTCCTCCGGCGTTATGTGCTGCACTCGCGAGCGTGGCACGTCATGAAGGCGTATGAAGTCGTCGCCTTCGTCCTTGATGTTCGTGACGAACTTATCGTAGTAAGCGTCTATGTCCTCGGCGAGCAGGAGAGGTCGGCGCATGGGAGAGGCGAGCGGACGCGCCTCGTTGCGCTCGCGTGCGAAAAAGTCTGCGGCCTCGCCGAGCGCGGCGAGCCGGTCGGTCAACTCTTGAATCTTGAGCTGTGCCTTCTCAATGAGGCGCGCCACCGTGTTCTTGCGCACGCGCCACGAAGAGATTTTATAACCGAAGAGCAGAATCTCATTATGAGCTATGTCCAACTTCTTCGCAGTGGAATGCAGTTGTGTGGAGAGTTGCTTGACGTGCTCTTCAGCGTCCGCGATGAGCGGCCTCAGACCCCGAAAAAATGCCCAGAGGACGCCAGCCGCGTAGATGAGTAAGATCACCAGAAGAATGAGCAGGAACTCCGAAAAATTGTCCAGCACGATGGTGACGAGTTCCGGCGCAGGCCAGACGCCGCCGCCCGCCGCCAGCATCGGGATGCCGAAGACGGCCAGCACGAAGAGGCTCGGGCGCACGATGACGTGACGGCGCATAAACCGCTGCTGCTCCTCCAACAGTTCATTGTGGGCATCCCGTGCGCTGCGCAGTTCTTTGGACATCGTGGGCAGCGCGTTCTCAAACTCCTCTACCCTGCGTTGCTTTTTGGCCAGCTCACTCTTCAAGGCATCGTTGCGCAGAGCGTCGGCAACCGTGTCCTCGGATTCGACGGCGTGGCGATATTCCTGGCTCAGTCTCCGCAACCGCTTCTCCGCCTTCTCTATCTCAGTCGTGAGCCGCTCGCGCGAATTCTCAGGCTTACGCGGCGGGTCGGGAGGAGGAGGAGCAGGAGGAGGCGATGCAAACTGCTCCTCCTCCGGTTCGGTTTCGTCCTCCGCAAAAGGCGGCTCCTCGTTAAACTCCCTGAAGGTTGAATCTGCTCCCGCGACAGGCTCCGGCTCGGCATAAGGCTCGGGCTCTTCCGGCGACGCGGCGGCCTCTTCTTCTTGCGCTTTCTCTTCTTCTTGCGCTTTCTCTTCCTCTTCCTCCTCCTCCTGCTCAACGTCGTGAGGCGGGAGCAGTCGCAGATCGGTGCGCATCCCGTCGAGGCGGCTGCGGAGGTCATGTATCTGTTCGAGCAGCGCGACCGACTCGACGTGCTCCAAAACGACTCCGAGGTCTCTGTCCAGTTCGCCCTCGACCATGCGCAGCACCGTCAACAGATTCTGCGGGTCTTCGCCGAACTGCCGCCGCAACTCGACGGCTTGCTCCACCAGTATATGGAGGTATTCGAGCGCATCTTTCAGACCCGTGGGCGAGGCGTTTGCGCGTTGCTCAAGCTCACCATCGAGCAGGGAGATGAGTTCTGCACACACGTGTTCTCCGCTATCGAGTAACGCCCCGCGGTATTCGACCATTTCAATCCGCTCAAACTCTTCGTGACGACGCCTCAACGTGGCGACGTAATCGTATGGAGCTTCTTCGCGAAACTTCTCGTGCGGTTGGAAGGGTTGCCAGATGGCTCGACCCTCGCGGTGCCGTTTGGTCTGTTCTAACGCATTCGTGAATGGCTTGCTTTGGACGAAGCGCTTGGCGGCGACCAAACGCTGTCGCTCGTCGTGAGTCTCGGTTGCGCCCTCCCCGAGGAAGACGCGGCGCGTAATCTCTTGAGAGAGCGCGGCGCTCAGGCGCGCGACCGCCACGTCTGAAGGCAAGTAGAGTTCGCCATAACCGAAAGAGTTGTAGTTGGTTGGCCTGCCACGCGCGCTCACGCCGGGCGACGCCATGCTGTCTTCGGGATTGGCGTTGAGAAGCCCGACGAAGGCATCGGCGTACCCGGCGAGGTTTTCGGAGAGCGTTCCCGTTCCGACGGCGCGCTGGTTGCGCCCGTCAATGAGCCAGCAACTGTCGAAAGGCTGCGGTTTCTGGTGTGCCACCACGCTGAGGCCGTTGGCGAAAGCGTCGTCCAGTTTCTTGAGCAGGGTATAGGTGGTGGCATAGTCGGGGGAGGTGTGGTTGTCGAACAGGTTGGGCAGAAGAACGAGCGCGTGCAGCGTGTGCAGTTCATCGGCGAAGCGCGTGGCGAAGAGCCAACGGATGAGGCGTGCCAGTTCGAGAACCGCCCCGACGGCGAGCGGATCGACAGAGGAGAGCACCAAGTAGATGAGGCGCGTGTTGACGACCTCAAACCCTGCACGTCGCGCCGCCTCTATATCGCCGAGGCTGCGCGCTTCGAGCAGCATGTCCGAAAGCACATCCTCGGCCTCGCGCTGCCAACGCTCGAAAAACTCCTCGGTCTTGCTGATAGTCGTGCCGTCCAGACGCTCGCGCGCCGCCTGCAAATCGAAAGCGGAGTGGTTCCGGTCAGGATCGAGGTACTGATTGAGGTCGCGTTCGAAGCTCAGCCCGTCCCCGTTGCTGACAAGCCCGCAAGCCTGTATGAGAGTGTTGCTCTCGCCGAAGTCAATCCCTAGTTGTCGTTCCAGCCGCCGCCGCACCTCGGCGCAGAAGACTGCGGCGGCGGGGTCTAGAGCGAGGACAAGGGTTGGCTTGAGGCTCTTCTTCTGTTGTTGCATGTCAGAAACGCACCGGAGGGATGCGGTTTAACTGATGGTGTCCATCTGCTTGAGGTACGCCTCGATCTCCTGAATCTCGCTCTCCACCTGTTCCTTGATGGCCGAGTCTGTGACGCCCGTGACCTGCAAGATTAAATCCTCGATGTGCGCGCGCAGCAGGGCTTTGACCTTCGCCTGTCCCTCGACGCGTATCACGGAGTCAACCTTCTCCTCAACCTCTTTAACCAGCTCGCGGTCGCTCTTGAACTTCTCGTAAGCCTTGATGCGTCCCTGATCCAGCCTCAGTTCGCCGTGATCCGTCCGCCGCGCCTTCTTCGAGCGGATGTAATACCAGTCGTTACGCCGCGAGATAAGTCCGAGCGGATCCGGTGCGTGTGCAAGGGCGAACCAGCGCAGGGCGCCGCCGTCGTCAACGCGCGGAATCGGGCTGGGGAAAGACTCCCAGGCGAGGTGGATGTGACTGGAGACGTTCTTGTCCGGGTCGTTGTAAGCGCGCTCCATCTCGTCTATGCCGTAGAGGGCGAAGAGCGGGACGCCGACCCTGACCTTGAAGAGCATGATGCGTTGCGGGTCTTGGGTCGAGACGAAGGAGAGTTCGGTCGTGCCGCGAGGGACGCGGGGAGCGACCTTCGGATCACGCAGGGCGGTCTTCTCCGCGTCGGCGACCCCGTAGTGGTACAACTCCGTAATGATGCCTTTGTTTTTAAGCGGTATCTCGGCGTCGTCGTAGTGCCAGAGGGGAACCGAGAGGTGATCGAGTTGGCCGAGTTCCCGCCCGACGCGGTCAGGATCCGTACTGTGCAGCACGTCGTCGATGGTGATGCCGGTCAGCGGGCGATAGCGTTCCTTGATGAAGTCCTTTATCTCGCGTGCGATGTCCTCGTCGCGCACAACTATCCAGGTGCTCAGGCTGCCATGTGTGTCCTTGCGCCACTGGACGAACTCGTCGGGCGTGATGGTGGGGCGGTGGCGGTCAACGTCGAATTTGAGCGTGTGCTCGAACGGGCTTTCTCCGCCGCGCGTGGCGGTCGCGTCGAGGTACTGCTGTTCCAGAAGGACGAGCGCCGCCTTCAGCTTGTGGCGGACGCTCTCACAACGCTGCGACAATTCGTCCACGCGCGCCCGGAGTGCGGCGTAGAAGTCGGAAGCCTTCTCGCGTCGCGCCTTCTCCACATATAGATCACATTCGAGTGCGACCTGCCCCCTGTAGTTCTCGCACGCGGCCTTCACTTTGCCCGCGCGTCCGACGTAAGCACCTGCTGCCTGCTGAATCTGCTCTTCATACGTGCGGAAGCTGAGCGCGCTGACGCGCGCCGCCGTCTCGCGCGCCTCGCTTTCCATTAAGTGCTGGAACCCTTCCAGCTTGGAGGAGAACTTTCGCAGGAAGCGTGCCGCGTAGGTGGAGCCGTTCGAGCGGTTGATGGCTCCCTCCCACCATGCGTCAATGGCGCGCAGCACGCCTTCGAGCAGTTGTTTGTAGTTATCCTCCATGCGCTGCGCGACATGCTGCTCCATGCGGCTGCGGTGCATGGAGTGGAGCCGCGTGATGAGAGCCTGCGCCGTGCTGTCGTAGCGCGTAATCTGTGAGAGCTGCATGGGGAAACGCATCCGCCCGCCCTTCTCCTGCGCGGCGAGAGCGTCGATAACGTCGTCGGTCTCGTCCTCTCTGAGCTTGTGGTCGCCAATGAAGCGCATCACCTCGGCCTCCAACTCGCCCTCAGGGAACGCCCCGGAGAGAAGGCCGTCGCTCAGGAGTTGGCGCGCGGCGTCGATCTCCATCGCCTCAAACTGCCGGACGGGCAGGGCGAGCGTGCCGACGCCGAAGCTGCAATAGCTGGCCGAGCGGTTGCGCACGCGTCCCGCAGTCGAGAGTTGCGTCTTGATGTTATCTACCGTGTTCTCCTTGTTCGTCCCGATCTGCGAGCCGATCTGGAGATACATGCCCTGCGCGATGATCGAATGCAACTCGGAGGTTTCACGGATGCCCCGTCCTAACTCGTTGACGTTATCGATGAGATAGACGAGGTCGAAGGGAGGCTGCTTAGCCTCGACGCGGTGATGTGTGCCGTACTCGATGGTGAAGTGGTTGTTAATGCCGAGGGTGGAGAACTGCTCCAACTCCTTGAGCGCGCCGAAGGCATTCGGCTTGACGAGATGGACGCCCGCCTTGCCCGCGAAGATGCCCGGCAGCACAAGGACGCCCGTGATGTTCGAGGTCGCGTCGAGAAAACTGCGGGCGATAAAGGCCATGTCGAGGAACATGCCGCTCCCGGTGCCGCCCGCCAGACTGCCGACGATGTAGACCTCGATGCCGCCCCGGTCGGAGACGAGGAAGTCATCCTTGTGCATCTGCTTGCGCGACTTGATGAGTTCGACATCCCGAATGGCTTCGCCGACGCTGCTGATGATCTCATCGCTCTTGGTGAAGAGGGCTAATCGCCCGCGCGCGCGCACCTGCCCGGCACCCGACACAATCGCGCTGATAGGGATGTTCTTAGGCCACCACGAGTCAATGTGCTCGTTGACGCCGCCGAGGAGTCCCGCCGGGTTCGCCACCTGGATGATGTGCTGCTCGGTGCGCGGTTCAAGCGTCACAGGCAAGCCGTCGCGCGCACGCTCACTGTGCTCGACGTTCTCGGTCGTGTCGAACGTCAGGAGACGGATAATCTGCGGCAACGAGCCGTAAGCGTCTCTGAAGTGCTTCTTTAGCTTGAGAACCGCTCCATAGCCGGTGCCGCCCAATCCGATGACGACAGTGGGGCGAAAGACAACGTTACTTTTCATCCAAGGCTCACTCCTGTGATTAATCTATACTGGCGACGCGCACTCGTCCCGCTCAGGCGAGGTCGTTCTCTATTTCTACCGGACGCTCGTGATCCAACCAGGTGAAACGAAGCCGCGCGTCTCCAAGTTCGATTGTGTCGCCATCGTAGAGGACTGTGAAACTGACTGGCGCGTCGTTGACGCGCACCTCCCCGCGCTTGCTCTCTAGCCGCACGACCTTCACGCCGTTGGCGTAAGCGGTTTCCAACTCGGCGTCGTCGGTGCCAGCCGCGCCATCGGGCACGACCTGACTGAGCGCGAGGCGGCGGAGCCTGAGTCCGTTCAGGTTGACGAAGGCTTCCTCGGCCTGTGTGGGCTTGGGACGCAGTATCTCCAACTCGCCTTCGAGCAGGCGACGCCTGACAAACTCATCGCGCAGCGCCCACGGAGTTGTGCCTTTATAGGCGCAGTAAATGATGAGCGCGATAAGCAGTAAGACCAGAAAGACAGCGAGCCACCAGAGGAACGTGCGCACGAGCGGGACACGCTTTACCGTGAGACGTGCTTCTGACCAAGCTGCCTTGATGATAGCGTCGGGCGGCAGCCGCCCCGTCTCGTCGCGCACGTTGACCTTGATGAGAAACGTGCGCGCGCCGTCGGCGGCGTCATTTGCGGCGGCGAGTCGCACTCTCACCGCAGTGCTCTCGCCAGCCTTCAGTGCGACGGGGCCGGACGGCTCGATGAGGTTGATGCCTGCGGCGTCGCCGTTAAGCACAAGTTGGACGGCGAGGTCGGTGTCGCTGGTCAGGTTGAGCGTCTCGCGCCCGGTCTGACTGCCCGGCTTGATCTGGCCGAAGTTGAGGTTGATCGGTTCGACGCCGATGGTGACGCTGATGGGGGTCGGCACGGGCGTGGGCGACGGCGCGGCGGCGGCCTCGATGGGCGCGCGGATGGTTTCGGCGAGGTTCTCTATGTTCTCCGCGTTGGGGTCGCGCAGCACCTTGCTGCGCCCCTCATGCACGGGGTTGTTGACGAATTCGTCAAGTTGCGGGTCGTGCTCCCGTCCGAGCGAGACGAGGAAGATGTAAGGCTTGCTGTTGGGGATCAACTCCACGTTCGAGGGGATGCTGACCGGGTTCGGGACGCCACGCACGTCCTGTATGCCGTCCGTCAGGAGGACAATGCTCGGCGTCCGACGCTCGGCTTTGCCCCGGCCTCGTAGTTCCTGTGCGCGATCCAGCGCGTCGCGGATTGCTTTCCCCGTATGGGTGCGGTCGCCCGTGGCATTGAGGTTCCTGATCGTGTTGCGCAGGTCGCGCTTGTCCGCTACCGGGTCGGAGATTAGCACGGTGGGGCGCGTGGTGGTGTCACGGTCGAAGGTGTAGATCGTGACCGAGTCGCCCTCTTCCGTACTGTTGATGAGGGTTTCAAGCGTTGTCTTGACTTTGTCGAAGATGTCACTCGTGCCGCCTGTGCCCTTCATCGAGGCCGAAGTGTCGAGGACGAAGATCCAGTCCACCCTCCCCCGACGCGCCTGATCGCCCTGACCCTGCTGCAGACGCGCGACCGTGGGGGCGAGATAGGCTGCCGCGGCGCAGACGCAAGCTGATAGTAAAAAGGAAACCTTCCAAGTCCGGTTGAAGTACTTCATCCTCATATTTTGTTTTCGCGGCTAAAACAATCTGCAAAGGACGGGTAGTCTTGTGAGAGGCTGCACCGAGTTGCTAGCTACAGATTGTTGAGTGAGTACAACCGGCCCGCACCGGGTAGAGATAGGCAAGGAGCCGACGCGCAATTTACCGGCTGAGATTAGTTCCGTCAATCGTTGATGTCAACATTTAGTGTGACTAGGGAGCAACTAAATTATAGTTGCGAGCCCCACGGGTAGTGCGGGCATTATGTTATTTTCGTAGCTGGCGTGCTCTATAATGAAGTGCGTGAACGAGTTTGCTCGATTGACTTGCACCACAGATAAGAGGGTGCAAAAAGGAAAGCGCGAGAAGGCAATAAAAAGCGGATTTGCTAAATTTTCCGATCATTACCTTGTCAGAAATTTTTATTTTTTTCTGAGGCAACTCCGAACCCGGATTACCAAGAACCAGAATCAAAGTTGTAGAAATAGACCCCGCAAAGGGGTGTACCGAATTAACTTAGCCAAGTGAGGAATGACATAGAGACATCGCCCTCGCAGTAGACATCGACAATCGAAGTGACAACTCCCTCCCGCCCGTGATGAAACGGATCGGTCGGTTACTCTACTCTTAATACCATCGCATGCGCCACAGCCCTCAACGATGACACGTGATTTCTGTATAGTCATCGACAGTTCGTTGTCTTAGACGAGGGTTCATCTCGGGAGGCTCGCCTTGAGCTCCGTATTGCAAAAGTCTATTGGTTCAAAAAGAGGATACAAAAAGGTTCGAAAGCGGGCGATCAAGAGGGGTGCGCCCGCACGCGCGGTCCGCAGGATTGTTACTCCTGAGTTGAGCGACTTGCAGTTTCTGTCCGCCTTCCACGGCGACGCGCATCGCCTCGAATTACCGCCGAACTCGGTCGACTGCGTCGTGACTTCGCCGCCGTACTGGCGGAAGCGCGATTACAAAATTCCCGACCAACTTGGCTGGGAAAGGAATCCGGACCAATACGTCAGCAAGATGCTGATCGCGCTCCAAGAGTGGAAAAGGGTTCTGCGGCCCACGGGGTCCGTCTTCCTCAATATTGGTGATACCTTCCACAAGCGCAGCCTGGTCGACATCCCCGGGCGACTGGTGGTCGCCGCCCGGAACGATGGGTGGATCATTCGTAACAGGATCATCTGGGCAAAGGACAACGGGGTGCCTGACCCGGCCAAGAACCGCCTCGTGAACCGCCACGAGTACATCATCCACATGACAGTGACACACCGGTACTACTATGACTTGTACGGCTACACGGAGAAGTTCGGTAATGGGTCAAATCCGGGAGACGTATGGGTGATTAATCCTGGCAGGAATGCCAGCAATCATCTTGCCCCGTTCCCGGAGGAGATCGCCGAGCGGATTTTGACGCTGGCCTGCCCGATGGAGGTCTGCGTGAAGTGCGGCGCGCCGCGGAGGCGCCAAGTTCGCCGGACAAACAAACTTAACCCTGACCGTCTACAGGCAAAGCGGGCAATGGCGATCGCCAGGGAGCATGGCCTGACGCGGGAGCACATTGCGGCCATCCAGGCAACTGGGATAGGGGATGCGGGAAAGGCTCTCCACTTCCAGACCGGTTCGGGAAAGAGTTCGGTCGACGTCCAGAGGTTGGCTCGGGAGGCTAAAGAAATTCTGGGGGGGGTATTTCCGCGAATTTACTTTCCCGCTCTGGAAGTCAGTCAATTGGACTCGCTGTAAGTGTAGACGAGGGTTTATGCCTGGTGTGGCTCTCGACCCCTTCATGGGGACATCTACGACCCTCAAGGTCGCGGCGAGGATGGGGCGTTCGGCGATCGGTGTGGACCTGAGCCGCGACTCACTACGCGGATTCTCATCTCTACTTCATTCAGTATTCGTTTGATAAAAATCTGCCGTCGACGCGCTCAGCGATGAAATTGGCTGCGCAGGGTGACATGATGAAGAGTAGAGAGAGCGTACTTTAACCTCCTCAATCCTTTCGTTCAGCAAAGTATCGATAGGCTGCTGAAACTTCACCAAAACATGGCGAAGTGCTATAAGTTACGGCTGTGCTTTCAGGGCGTGCCGCTTCTGAATGATGAGCACTAGTCTCGGAGCCTCATCCGATGCCATCGCCCATGGGAACTTTCTCCCCTGCTCTTTACCCCTTAGTGAATGACCTTATTTGCGACCGACTCAATAAAATTAGACAAGATAATTGAAGCGTAACTGAGTACATGTCTCGTGGCCGGGTTGATGGTCCGAGCGGAATCGCTCAGGGGAAGGTTAGTCAGATGCCCTCGTTGAGTAAGAAGTCCTTATCTTTATTCCTCCGCAATAACTGCGAGCGCCAATTCATCCTTTCACTTTATGGCGACGACGAGCGAGTCAGGCACGAACTGCCTCCGAGGGATCAGAACCGCTTTGCGCTCGGCTTGGCAGGGGAGGAGGGTTATAACTGGCAAGCCGAGAAGGTCAGCGAGTTACAAGAAGTGTTCGGGGAAGATAATGTTCATATCAATCCTCCGAAGACAGGTAACCGTCCAGGGACAAAACCCCTCTGTGAAGAACTGCTCGGTAAGCTACGCCCCTACCAGTTTATTGTCGAGGCCGAATACAAGTCTGACGCGCCTACGTTCCGAGCGGCGATCGGCCTCACCCATCTGAAAGATTTTTTGGCAACGACGTCAAAATCAGTGAGACGCACCCCGACATAATCCAAATCCTTCCACCGCTCTATGAAGATCAGACAGAACACGACCGTGAGCGCGACACCTATAGGATGGAGGTGAAACCAAACGGAGAGACTGTCCTGATGAACCCCTATGACACCCGCCTGCGGCTACGGGTGATCGACGTGAAACTCACGTCCGATCCCGGAGCACATTACTTCGCCGAGGTGGTTTACTACTCAATGTCTCTGGCGGCCTGGCTTGTTGATCACAGCTTTGGCGACAGGTTCGTGGTCATTGCCGCTCCGGTCGTCTGGCCGGGCTCGCACGAGGCCTCAGAGCTAGCTAAACAGACTGCCGAGTGGAATCGCCGGGCCCACCAGCCGACTCCGGCGGAGAGGGCTGAAGTGTTGGAGAAGGACATAGAGGTTGCGCCTTTCGACGTCTTCGCGCCTTGGCTGCGCCGGTTCCTGAGCGAAGAGTTCCCGCTGCTGCTCGGTAAACCTTGGCAGGATTTGATGTGGTACGTTGACTATCGGTGCAAGGGTTGCGAATTCCTGGGTTACCCGTGGCGTGATAAGGAGGGTAACGTCAAAAACGACCCTTCTCATTGCTGGCCGACTGCCGAGGGGTTGGGACACCTTTCGCGGGTTGTCGGCCTTACTCGCGGCGGGAGCGAGCAGCTCAGGAGTGGCAACGTCAGGGATGTAGTAACGCTCGCGGCCACTGACGCTAGGGCGACGATCTTCGACGAGCATCAGGGGCTGCGCGCCAAGCGGTCGACATTCCCATATAGAGCGGCAGCGCTGCAGAACAGCACGTCGTCTGTCATCCCGTACTCGGGCGGCGACGCTCTCATGCCAAAGTGGCCTGACCTTCACGTCTATGTGTTCCTTGATTACGATCTAAGCAGCGCCATCACGGCCTCGATTGCCTCCAGCGCTTTTTGGGTGGAGCCCGTGCCCCGCGAGTCGGGGCTAGAGCGAAAGACGCTCCGGTGGCCCGAGACAAGGGATGAGGCAGACGATCAGGAGGTCTTCCTAGTTGACAGGCGCAGCTTGGAGCGCGAGCGTGAGGAATTTTTGAAATTCCTCCGCCGTCTGCGGGAAATATTCAAGAAGGTCATTCAGCAGGATGAGGCCGACGCGCAGGATGGCCGACGCAACCCGAAGAAGCCGGTCAGCACCTACCAGATTTACCTCTGGGATGAGTCGCAGCGTAAGCACTTGATCCGGCTTGTTGGGCGGCACCTACCGTACATTTTAACTGACTCGGAGCTTCGTGACCTCGCATGGCTCTTCCCGCCTCCGGAGCTTTTGCAGCACGCTAGAGGACGCCACCAGGCAGTCGCCGATTACCCTAGTTT
>Ga0307513_10004673_pt1 | contig 18211 bp, 13 predicted proteins | sample 15_EM_MG_FD_202174 | JGI IMG/M metagenome (GOLD analysis project Ga0307513, IMG submission 202174) | Populus trichocarpa ectomycorrhiza microbial communities from riparian zone in the Pacific Northwest, United States - 15_EM | ecosystem: Host-associated > Plants > Roots > Unclassified | place... | reverse complement strand
CTCTCCTGATGGGCAGCACATCATATCCGGATCTCGTGACAAGACCATTCGAATCTGGGATGCTGGGACTGGTGCTGCGGTTGGCAAGCCTTTGGAAGGGCATACTGGGACCGTGTGGTCCGTTGCTTACTCTCCTGATGGGCAGCACATCATCTCCGGGTCCGATGACAGGACCATTCGAATTTGGGGTGCTGAGACTGGTGCTGCAGTTGGCAAACCTTTAGAGGGGCATACTGGGATCGTGTGGTCCGTTGCTTACTCTCCTGATGGGCAGTACATCACCTCCGGATCTTATGACGAGACCATTCGAATCTGGGATGCTGAGACTGGTGCTGCAGTTGGCAAACCGTTGGAGGGGCATACTGGGACCGTGTGGTCCGTTGCTTACTCTCCTGATGGGCAGCACATCGCCTCCGGATCTTCTGACAACACCATTCGAATCTGGGATGCTGTGACTGGTGCTGCAGTTGGCAAACCTTTAGAGGGGCATACTGCGCGCGTATCGTCTGTTGCTTACTCTCCTGATGGGCAGCACATCACCTCGGGATCCGCTGACAGTACCATTCGGATCTGGGATGCTGGGACTGGTACTGCAGTCGGCAAACCTTTAGAGGGGCATAGTAGAACCGTGTTCGCCGTTGCTTACTTTCCTGATGGGCAACGCATCATCTCCGCATCTGGTGACAAGACCATTCGAATCTGGGATGCTGGGACTGGTGCTCCAATTGGCAAACCTTTGGACGGGCATACTAAGTTCGTGTGCTCCGTTGCTTACTCTCCTGATGGGCAGCACATCATCTCTGGATCCGATGACGATACCATTCGAATTTGGGATGCTGAGACTGGTGCCGCAGTTGGCAAAGCTTTAGAGGGGCATGCTGGCTGTGTGTTGTCCGTTGTTTACTCCCCTGATGGGCAGCACATCATCTCCGGATCTGAAGACAAGACCATTCGAATCTGGGATGCTGGGACTGGTGCTGCCGTTGGCAAACCTTTAGAGGGGCATACTGGGACCGTGTACTCCGTTGCTTACTCTCCTGATGGGCACCACATCATCTCTGGATCTTCTGACAACACCATTCGAATCTGGGATGCCGAGACTGGTGCTGCCGTCGGCAAACCTTTAGAGGGGCATACTGACTGGGTGCGGTCTGTCGCTTATTCTCCCGATGGGCAGCATATCATCTCCGGATCTGACGACCAGACCGGTCGAATCTGGGATGCTGGGACTGGTGCTGCAGTTGGCAAACCTTTAGAGGGGCATACTGGCTATGTGTGGTCCGTTGCTTACTCCCCTGATGGGCAGCACATCATCTCAGGATCGAACGACAACACCGTTCGAATCTGGGATGCTGGGACTGGTGCTCCAATTGGCAACCCTTTAGACGAGCATAATGAGATCGTGTGCTCCGTTGGTTACTCTCCTGATGGGCAGCACATTATCTCCGGATCTTATGACGAGACCATTCGAATCTGGGATGCTGAGACTGGTGCTGCAGTTGGCAGTCCTTTAGAGGGGCATGGTGGCTCTGTGTTGTCCGTTGCTTACTCCCCTGATGGGCAGCACATCATCTCCGGATCTGAAGACAAGACCATCCGTGTGTGGGACTCATTTCGACATGATTGTATCCAATCTCCCTTCCTCTCTAATCCAACTCAGCCTCATTTTTTTTCATTGCCAGACGCAGATGGTTGGGTCCGTGACTCAGAAGGTCACCTATTATACTGGGTACCCCCAGACTGTCGTACTGGTTTGCATTCGTATGCTCTTCTGACAATCCTTCCTACATCTCATTTTCGGTCAGTTTCTCTTGATTTTGAAGATTTTGCATATGGAACCTCTTGGACCCAAATTTTCAACAGTACGCAGCCCTAGTCTTTCCTTCCTCCGCACTCTGTGTTGTAGCTGGTGTATTACTACTCTTTAGTCGTTGAAGTTCTAGTCCCCTCGTCCTTCAACTACTTACTTTGTCACACCGAGGAATCCAAAACAATCCCCTCTGTTTATAAGGTCAGATTAAGGGTCGCAGTGAGCAGTCTTCCCCTCCTGTCCTTCTGAGGCTGGATACCAGGTGCGTGTACCCTCCCAAGGCTAGTCTTCCCATCCTCCCTCTAATAAATCATAGAAATTTTGCAGAAATCATCACATTTAGAATATTCTTGAAGTCACACGAAGTGTCATTGAATACTTGGGAATCTTAAGACCTTAGTTACTGGGTACCCCCAAAATGCCGTCGAGGTCTCCATTCACCTGCTCTTCTGATAATCTCTCCAACATCACATGTTTGATCATATCAGTTTCTCTTGAATTCGGGGACTCCGTTTATGGGACCTTTTGGACCCAAGTTTCAACCGTCCACAACTCTAGTATTTTTACCTCTCAACTTTTGGTTTTGGTTTGGTGTACCAAGGTATGTCCCTCCAATTGCTCTCCTGTTCTTAAGGTTTGAGAGCCATACCGAGGACAGGAAAAAATCGCATTGCCAGATGGTTTCATAGGCCCCTCTGTAGCTATGACTGGCGCGCACGCATTGTTAAGTCCTGCATTTATTGGCAGCCCTTTACTCTTAAACGTTCGATTTAATTGAACGACTTGGTCCCACGCTTTCCGTGATCTTAGGTATTCAAGTTGCTACCTAACAAACCAATGCGAGGTGCCACGGAGGTAGTAAATTTGACTGGCTTCACTGAGTTAAAAAAAGATTGTTTGCGTGTAAATTCTGGGGTAAGAGTGAGTTCCCAGAATATAAACATTGCACAATACGGGACAGTTAGTTGACACGACGAATTACTGGCATACTAGATTCTGAGACTGCGGGGTTTTGGCTCAAATTTCTTCCATATAGCCCCTCCATATTAACTGTACGGTGTCCCGGAGTCAGAATCCCAACTCGGAATTCCAATTGTACACCTGCTTCATATTCTAGCCCGACCTCTGTTGGAAACTAGACGAAGTCAAGACTTGGTGAGTGATCAGCAAACTCATTATGTATGAATGTATCTAGACGAAGTCACTACTATACAAGTCAGACATAAACATAAGCAAAAGAGGTATTACGACAGTAAACTCACAGACCCTGAGGAGTCCTGCTACGAGCGCGTTTTATACGACCAGTATAGACGGCCAGTAGACCGAGGAGGTCTGCAACCGTCGGCAAAGACCAAAAGCAATATAACTGAAACCGATGCTCGGTGCGGCGAACCATATTTCGAACACTCCTTCTCAGTTCACTTCGTGTTCAACTTCAACTCTATTGCAAGTTCTACCTATCAGACAAGACTACGCGGACCGGGAGCGAATTCCCCGTCCTGCCCTCGTCCTAATATCCCGCATTAGCGCCTTGCCAGTTATGCCTGGTGGGACCAAAATCCGTTGACGGGCGTGGGATCGAGAACGAACGATATCTCGTGCCTAGTCTTCTTCAGAGCTGTGAAGTCGACCTCCATCGCTCGTCCCAACGCGTGTGAGATCATAGCGGCCGATGAGCCCTTGTAGTCGAACCAGACTTTGAACTTGACGGGAGATGCGCCGGGGGTCACGGTGGGTGTATCCGACTCGAAGGGGTTGTCCCGCGTGGAGTTGGGAGGTGAAATGGAGTTGCGGGTCCGTTCGTCCGGGGTGGAGACGGCCCAGGATGAGGAAGCCCGATCGAACGAAAGAACTGGAAATGGAAATCGGTTAATTGCGCATGCCATGTACTGAGGTAGGTTACGGGGATTACTGACCGAGAGAAGAAGTGACGATCTCTCCGTCGCCAGACGCCACAGCGACCATTGAAGTTCCCTCTTCCCACGAAAGAGTCACGTTTGGAGTTGTCCTGGTGTAGATCTCGATGAGAAGACGGGTAATACGAAATATATAATTTTTGCTTACAGTCCCTGGTACACAACGGTGTACGCGCCATCAACAAGTTTGGCTACGTAGAGCCATAAACCTTTGCTGCTGAGCTCTTGCAGAAACTCTCTAGCAATGGTGATATGTAGCGTGTATGTTATCACTTCCATCTGAGAAATGTATCGATGCCGTTCCTGGCGTGTACTTGGAGGAAGCGGCGTCGACGACTCGACGTAGTCCGGAGCCAAGATGTCATAGGGTACTCTGCGGCAATAACTCTGCATGGGAGGCACAGTTACGCGGCACCCACGGCGTCTTGTATGTACCAGAAATTAACGGTTCCGTCGCGACGTCAATGACAGAACTTCGCCATTGGAGAGCGCGTCGAAGGCCTGGCTGCGGGCTGTTCCATTGCACGCGGCAGGTCGAAACCGTTGAATAATGAAGAGTTTTCCTTCTGCAAAATACTACCTGTAGACCCACAGCAGTCCCGATTTCGTGCTGTCCGGTGCATGAGGACCGTCATGGGTTGAATATCGCGCTTCATTATGGATAGCAGCAAGTGCGCGTCATGCCGCAACGTATGCAGACTGGCATAGCAATATTTCTCAAAAAGTCTCTGCGGTGGAGGTTGTCTGAAATGTTGAACTGTGTGGGTTTCCCTAATGTCTCATCTGCTCCTCCCAAGTCAGTGAACACACCATAACGGCCGACCATTCCTAGGATATTGGATATATTTTCCTAAATTGCTCTCTCGCCCTTCTGCTGCCTCTGGTTAAATCTGGTTGATACACACTTTTTTGCATCTACTCCACGCAAGTCTCGGGTAGAAGTTGCACGGGACAACGGTTGACCGCTGCTACACCCTGGATCGATACGGTCTGGCCACAACAGCCCGGCCCGTACGGCGCATCGCCCAGGGATTAACTTGGCCGAGCTTTCCGACGCGACGCGACGGTGATTAGCGCGTCCTAAAAGGCCTTATATTTTCGGTGCATTCACTATAACACGTTACACTTGTTCAAATATGCCAGTAACTGCCCACGGGTCGCTGTCACAAGTTTCGCGCAAAGTCCGTTTTAAGACCATTGAGGGGTTGACGACCACACAACTAGACAGCTACACAATCTGATCTTCCTGGTCATCGTCAACAAACACCATTTTGGTCAAATTGACATCCGCATGCGCCACACCCCCCAGCTGTCCCTCTGCCCATGTGACGCTTTGGACCTCGCCAGATAGACTGACGGAGAATCCCTGAGCACTTCTTAGCCTAGCCCAGCCCGACTGTCACAGGTTTATGCACCGTTGCTTCGTACTCAATCCGTGGGAGAGAGGTTGGGATGGGCGAATCAATGCTTCTCCGTTGTTGATCGCTATCACGTACTGCTCCCGCAGAGCCACGGGTAAACATAAGTATCGGTCTGCAAGAGCCGGAACAGTCTTGCACTCTTCTTGCAAGTTGAACCACCCACCCCCCAGTCGCAGGAGGTCTCCATAGGACGGTGTAACGACCTGCAGGACCTCTTGTATTCCCCGAGGAAGTCCTGAGGGTAGTGAGGCGGTGTCATCCTCCAAGTTGTTCCCACGCTGACAGTTTATTTGTCCTCGGTTGACCCCCGCCCTCGACCGCGTCATAGCGTCCCCGTCTTGTCCGCCATACAAGACCTATTGTAGTCAAGGTCGTGGAGACTCTTGCTGCATTCTAGCTCATCCGGTGGCTGTAACTGGGCTGTCGTCGAGTGGTCGAGTGGTCGAGTGCGACGAGGATCTGCAGGCACCTGCAACGCACTCGCTGGCGAGGAAAATGCTAGACCCAAATATAAATGCTAGAGGAATAACCTACTCACGACCCGTTGACCTCACTAACCCTGTAAGTCACCTACCATATCCCTATCGCTCAACTCCCTGTTACACCGGGAAACGCTCCCCCTTGGAGTCGCTCCTTGTGGTCGTACGGAATCCTCTGCTTAATCTTATGGTAGTGCTGTCTTTGAGCGGCCTTTCCTCTCTCTTCGGTACGCCTCGAGGCACCGTTTTATTGTCTCGATTGATCTATCCAGTGGACTCAAACTGTTCCTTGTATCATGCGCCTGTTACCGTATCTTGAATCTGACGCCACGGTCCTTTGCAGGTATTGGATACGATAGACGACCTAGCGCCTGGAACATCTGCGTCGAAAGGCGATGCTTATCTCCCGTCCAGTTTAAGAACGCCACTGGGCCTTGGACGACCCTCCACGCACTCAAAACTGTTACCACCCTCTTCTTTTCCTCCACCCCAAAGAAGGACTGCGTCTGACTCTGACACATCAATGGTCTCGTCGAGCCACAGCCGACCATCGTTGGACTCCTCTCCTTCTCACCTCTCCTCTTCCGACTCCTTTCCCTTTCCTCATACTCCCACGAATGATATGCCCTTCTCTATGGTGACACCCCCGGCACCCATCATACCCGCCAGCCCAACAAAACGACGAAAATTTATGATACCACGGAAAGTGCCCCTGCGGGACACATCTTCTACCGCTACCCTTAAGCCAAATGCGCTTTCAACGCCTCCAGATCCCGCGCCACCATCGAAAACGCTTCGGCGCACTGGCCGTTTGCAGAAGCTAAAGCTCGACCTTGTTGGACCGGAGAGACGATCGCCTACGGCGTCGCAGACCCCGTCATCACTGCCGCCCGCCTCCATCTCCCCTACCTTTATGGCCCAACCGATAAACGCATTAACCCCCACAGCAATTGTTCCCCCCTCTGCTGTTTCAGTCCACTCGGCGGATGCAACGCTCAGTTTTAACGATTTGTACCTCACGCATCTCGCCACTCCTGCTCAATCGAACCACTCGGATGACGGCCCGAAGAATCCGCGGGAGACGTTGGAAGGAAGGGACGCCGGCAAAGGCCCGCTTCTCCAGTTCAAACCCAGAGGGAGGGTAATGACCCCCCGCAAACGGGTTCCGAGCACGTTAAACGAATGTCCTCCGTTCGCTGGCTTCTTACACTCAACAGTAGACGCCTGTCAAAGCGAACCTACTCGTCCATTACACTCGACGATGGTTGGGTTGGCACAGGAAAGAGATGCCATGGACCATGCGAGCAGCAGCAGTGACACTCCCGAAGAACGCGCGCACGCACGTAGCGAGTGGTTGCGCAGTTTGAGGACCAGGACGATCTCCCGGCTCAAGAGTGTCAATGGGATGAAAGAGCTGAACGAACTCAAGAAGAATGTCGAAATATGCGAGCAGAGGAGTTCTGAACGGTCCGACGCTGCTGTTCGCGTACGGGTCAGGGCGAACAATATAGTCACAGGACCAGTCAACCGTGCATCGCTAGGTTCTAATGCGACTATCGGAGGGAGTCACCCCCGTCTTGAGAGCGCCTCGTCGGGTCCAGGAATGGGTGTGGTTGACGATCCAAGGACAACACCTGTGTTGACACCTTCACCCTCATTACATTCATTCAGAGCTCATTCGAGGACTAGCGTCGCCTTTGCGGAGTTGCCTCACCCTGAACCTCACCCTCAACCTCCCGAGGCGAAGGGGACGTTCGGTTCGTGGTCCCGCAGGTCCAGCGGCTCCGGCACTACCAGCCGGCCTACGAGCCCGAATCGGCCGCGAAGGAAGTCCAGCTTCATCGGCTCTATGTTCTCTCGATCATCCTCGATGAGCACGCACGAGGAAGAACGAGACAATGGGACAGAGGAACTAGAGACAATGGCAAGGAGGACAGAGGAGATGATGAGGGCTACTGTATGGGGAAGGGGTGTTACTGAAAAGCGGTGGAGTGGTGTAAGTGCCAGGGGTTCCAAGCAGTACCAGCACCATCGGGGAAGTCGGAGTAGCGTCGACATCAACCCGAGTGCAAATGCTAGTCGCAGCAGTGTCGATGTGGGATCTTCTAGGAGCACATCTCCGCTGCCCCCCGCCGTGGGCTTTGGGCCAATGCCGCCCATTGCGACAACACCGACCCTGCAACCTAGGAGGAGACCATCACGACTGCTCAAGAAGTCAATCGATTGGTCCGCCACTGCACACCCGAACCCCCCAAGCGCTTATCAGGAACCAGTATCCCCTCGAACGCCAGTTGCTCGCCCTGCTTCTCCTTCCCACGACGAGGCCGCTCGCAAGTCAATGGGCGAGTTCAGCGAGTATGTTAAAACACTTCCCAGGAGCTTCGCCACGAGTTATGTCGCGCACGTCCTCGAACAAGGGGAGAAGGCTTCCACTTCGAGTTCGAGTTCGACTACCCAAAAGGATAAAGAAAGGAGAGGGTCGAAAATGATCGCGCGTGAGGTTTCAAGAAAGATTAGTGCCGTTTTTGTCGGAAAACGGTGATTGTATATATGCTGTGGTGAGTCTACCCATCCGGGGTATCGAACGCCCAAGGTTGACATGGATCCACAGTGGATAGGACTCAATGACCAATGACGAAAAAATAAAACGACTCACCATGATCATGATCGGTACAAAGGTCCTGACGATACCCTTCGGATACGAACAAGAACTACACATACTTCGATCTTCTATTTCCTCCAAAACTGGAGAAGACTTCAGCCCACGATAATGAACACTCCTCGCGAAATCGTGTACCATACACACTGTCGATCCCCTTGTCATGCCTATATGCCAACTCCCCTCTCGTATATCCACTACTTACTCGTGTCTTTGTGTTCTATCCCCGTTAACGTTATCTTTTCGGCACTCTAATCGTGTTCGTTCTCGCCTTTCCCTTTTTTTTGTGTTGTTTAGGTTGGATGTTTTGGACCGTGCACGATGTTGGTATTCCGGAAGAGTGGAACTGTTTCTATATTTAGCAGATCAACGCTTGGCTGATATATATTAGAATTGTTTATTGGATCATTGTGTGTCTTGTGACCTGAACATGGGGCGGAGTGGCTGATGTGCTCAAGCGGTGATTGAATAGGTTTTCAAAGTTGATGCAATTTCTGTGCGACTCCTCGGCTATCGAGTAGGTAGTTTCAACGGTTCCCCGGCAGTTTTCGCGGATGGCAAACGTAATGGCACACGCAGAGACCGGCGGAGAGCGATAAAACTGGGTGTTTAGTTAGGAAGATGAAGAACTCTTCTATTGTTCAGTTTATTCATACACGGGCCGTAAACACCACTGAGGTTTGGAATGTAGTTGGTGGTAATGGGTTGGCCCAATAACCACGTATATGGCACCTGCCACATCTTTCGTCCGCGGAAAAAATCCTCACGCTTGACTCGTTTGGCACTCTCCTTCTTCCACGGCAATTACTCACACCCAACGAAGCTCAATAACTCAGCATAATCGCATCATCTCCGCTCCAGCCACATAGCCCTATCCTAAATTCGGGCTACGGCTTCAGTGCGACGGTACGTATATATTCAGTCGCCGATTGAGGCGTCGATGGAGAGGCCGGAATCGACTACTGGTCCTTCTAGAAGGCGAGTGGGGTGTATAATCATTACAGTGTACAGAGAGCTGATACAAAAGTAGATGGACGAACGAGAGGCGTTCCAAAGAATGCAGAGGGTCCAACTTGGGGGCGATGCTCCCAGGTATGGCAACCTCGGGCGATATTACAGGCCCTTTGAAGAACGTGTCGCTCCCATCCGCGTTCCCACCAACTCCACTAAGCATGCCTGCTCTTGCACGGTTCGAGGTTGGGGTACCCGTGGGCAGGACGACTCTTACTCGTCAATTCGTAGACACCTACATCTCCCGGGCTTTCTGCCCAGGACCCGATTGTCCCACCCTTGTGCGCCACCATGCAGCGACTCCGCCACCACTGTCTGTAACAACAGAATTCCCTGCTCAAGCTCCATTTGATTCGACTTCCACAGAGAGCTTGGGTACTATCAACGGAGCGAAGGAGACGGAAGGCCACGCTGAGGAGACTGAGGACGAGTATGGCCCTACCGAGAGCACGGGCCGCACCCGGGACTTCGAACCGAAGGGACAAGAAATCGGTCCGACGCGCCCAGGAGCAAGCGGCACCGTATCATTCGGGGAAGGGCGGGTACAATGCCCGTGTAGTTGCCGACGAAGACGATTTCCCCCACCCGCCAACCCCCGACCTAGGCGATGCTCGCGAGCAAGCCGACTATAATGCGCGGAAGCACCAATGGTGTCCTCCGACCGTTGTTGATTACCGCACCCAGGCCCCTTTCAAAGGACGGTATCCCATAAATCGGCGACGCTTGGAAAGCGTTCCATGATGAGCACTTGGTGGGTATATTCCCCTTTGAATCTCTTGATCAATTATCTGACCTTTCCCTCAGAATTCCATGTCACAAACGCGCACGGCTGGTGCAAAGGTCGGTCGATCGAAGTCAGCAATCTTCGTGCGCCTCAAGCGCACTGGTCAACCGCGAGGTAAATAGTGGAGTAGAGGTGAGTAGTATTTAACCCGTGTTTCAGTGATTTGAGGTTCTGATTTTGGCCAATAGTTCAAGAGCGACGCTCAAATCACGGCGGTTGGGTCCTCTACCCACCTAATCAGGCTATAGAGCGGATCAGAGTCAAGTATCCTACTTCTTGTTGGAGGTGACGCATCAACTGCCAGATTCCATAACACAATCCCCGACGGATAGCGACTAGAGTTGACGTAAGGACTTTGTAGCACCCTTTAAGGACATTCTATCCACCCTCCAGACCGGTTTCCGGCGTATACCCTTGTTTTGGGTTTCTATGCGCACATACCTTCTGCTAACCACGATGGACCATCACCTGAACGTTGTACTACAAAAGAAGTGATAAAATAGGATAGCTAGATAGAGTCCTGTGTGTTCTGGACGGCAGTTGAGATTGGGGCTCCAAAGTGGCATCGAGGTTGACTCCAATTCCAAGTGGTCCGACGAAGAACTCCAGAGATGTAGGAAGAGGAAAGATGACCCATCAGGGAATCGAACCCTGGTCTCTGCGAATCTAACAGCAGCGCCCTAACCGCTGGGCCGCTGGGTGAGGAATCATCAACTCAACAGATTTCAATAACGAAGGAGCAATTATACATCAGATTACAAGCAAAGGGACCAGTGGAAGAAAGGCTAGGCTTGTGACCTAGTGAAAAAATTTGGTCCAAGAGGTCCCAAACACAAAGTCCTGAAAGTCGAGAGAAACTGACCGAATATGAGATGTCAAAGGGATTGTTAAGAGAGCAGGTGAATGGAGACCTGCACGGCAGTCTGGGGGTATCCAATACAGCAAGCCACCCTCCGAGTCTCTGACCCAACCATCTGCGTGTGGGTGTTTACAGAAATCAGAATGCATTGGGTTAGAGTAGGAAGAGAGCTTGATGGGGACATGTGGAACTGAGTCCCACACATGGGTAGTGTTATCACTAGATCCAGAGACAATGTGCTCCCCATCGGGAGAGTAGGCGACGGACCGCACATAGTACACGTGCCCTTCGAAGGGTTTTCCAACTGCAGCACCAGTCTCGGCGTCCCAAATCCGAATGGTCCTGTCATCAGAACCCGAGACGAAGTGCCGCCCGTCGGGAGAGTAAGCAACGGACCAAACCCAGTCGGTATGACCTTTTAGGGGGGTCGCCGACTGCCACACCAGTCCCGGCGTCCCATTTTCGAATGGTCTTGTCCCCAGATCCAGAGATGATATGGCGTCCATTAGGAGAGTAAGCAACCGAATTCACACTCATTGTATGTCCTTCCAGAGGCTGGCCAACTGCAACACCAGTCTCAGCATCCCAGATCCGAATGGTATTATCACCGGATCCAGATATGATATACCGCTATCGAGAGAATATGCGACGGATCGTACGTGCTGAGTGTGCCCCTCGAGGGGCCTGGTGACTGCAACATTAGTCTCTGCGTTCCAGATTTGAATGGTCTTATCCCCGAAACCAGAGATGATGTACCGCCCATCGGGAGAGTAAGCAACCGACCACACCCAGTCAGTGTGCCCCTCCAGAGGCTTGCCGACTGCGACACCAGTCTTAGCATCCCAGGTTTGAATTGTCTTGTCTCCGGATCCAGAGATGATATGCCGCCCATTGGGAGAGTAAGCGACGGACTGTGTATAGTTAGTGTGCCTCTCGAGAGGTTTGTAAACTGCAGCACCAGTCTCGGCATCCCAGATTCGGATGGTCTTGTCACCAGCTCCGGAGACAATGTGCCGCCCATCGGGAGAGTAAGCGATGGATAACACATAATGAGTGTGCCCTTGGAGAGACGTGCCCACTGCAGCACCGGTCTCAGCATCCCAGATCCGGATGGCCTTGTCCTCGGATCCAGAGATGATATGCCGCCCGAGAGTAAGCAACGGATCGCACGTGATGAGTGTGCCCTTGGAGAGGCTCGCCAACTGTAGCACCAGTCTCGGCATCCCATATTCGAGTGGTATTGTCCCCAGATCCAGAGATGATGTACCGCCCGTTGGGGGGCATAAGAAACACACCGCACGCTCGCTGTATGCCCTTTCAGAGCCTCACCAGCTACGGCACCAGCCTCGACGTCCCAAATTCGAATGGTCTTGTCACCAGATCCAGTAACAATATAACTCTCATTCGTGGACCAACTCACGCAGTGGACAGCACCAGTGTGTCCAATACATTCTAATGGCGGCGCTGGCCATGACATCAATTTTCCTCGTTGCATACTAATGGCTTTCGTAGACCTTGTCCCGAAGACGGTTGACAAAGGTGACTGTGAAGATAGGAAGGGTCCTGTTGAAATATATGTGTGTGGCGCGCTAATAGAGATGGGGGTGTTGGAGGTGATGATTCGAGTTTATGGAGCGACGAGCACAGAGATTCCGTCTATACGGACACTATTAGCTGGTTGCAATGGACAGTCACGATGAGACGGACAGTAGCTCCCGCAGAGAACTGTAGTTCTAGGGTGCAACTATGCTCTCCAACGACAATGACCACTGCGCCTCTCGATCAGATATCAACGGACTGGTTGGTGCGCACAACTGACCTTGTCCTGCGAGCTCGTGCGCTTTGGGGGTCCAATAGTCATTGAAAAGGTCTTGAAGGTCGATATCTTTTCTTTTTTCGTCCACGGCAGGTGACTGCTCTTCATTCGGATCTCCACGCGCATCTAGGATGTAGGAGAAACATCAATATATACGTACAGGCCTCAGCGAGTGTATGTAGTGAGGAACCAAGGGACATACCGGTGCTGCGTTGGTGCCCAGGCCCGGCTGTCCATCCTCTGTAATTCGCTCTCCTCATTTTCTACTAACAACCTCAGCTTATACTTCAGCTTTGGGACACCTTGGAATGTAATCCCTGTATGTTGCCAGAGATGAGCAGTATGGGCCTTAATCGAAGTGAAACGCCGCACAATCATCAGCCACAATGCCGCGCTAACCTCCAAGGTGCCCACAGGTTCTCTTTCTTGGCTCGTGACGTCGCCATACTTGGTTACTATCGGAGACTTAGAGGTCCAGGGTCGGGGAGGTGCAACTCGATGGACCTGCACCGTGGGAGTGCCTGTTCTAATGACCCGGTGGTGCAGCGGGATCCGGTATTAGGGAGACCTGTGGTTCGATCCCCGGTCTGGCCTTACCTTTTCTCCTCCAACAGTGCCCCCGCCGATGACACCGTCAGAAACAGTGAGTTGCAGAGAATCAATTATTAATTCCATTCGACGAGCGGCTGCCTTCGAACCGCAGGATTGAAGCGCAGTGTTTACAGTCTGCATGCGCTTCAATACGCTTATAGAGCCACGCGTGGGCGGAAGACTATAGACTACATCAATGACTCGGGTATTTATCAGGTGGTACTTGAAGCGGACTTTGCAAATTTCGCGGTTTTCCTACTGCCATCTGGGTAGGTGGTAGTCACCCCCTCATCCTCCTGCATCGGCTCCTGAATCGGCTGCTCGGCAGAGAAATAGCTCGACGTCATTCGACGTCATCTGTAGAAGAGAGGCACTCTCGAGTAACACGAGGCTCTATCCGAGACAGAGAGGATAAGCAGGCAGATGGGCAGAGGCTTCTGGTGCGGGGTGTGACCTACTCAGGGCCGAGACAGGGTAAGTCGATGCCAGGAACACACTGATGTCTCACAACTCGACGGGTTTGTTGAATCCTCTCCGCTGTCACATGATGAGGTCACCAGCGCAATTCGCTCCTTCCATCACTTGGAAGTTATTCACGAATACAGCACCCTATTCCCTGTGTACCTCTGCTATCGCTGTTGCCGTTCGTCCATTCCTGGAAGGCGGTATCGCAACTACACAATCAAATTCCCATCGGAATGGGGGTCGCTGTTCGAAGCCGGTAGTTTGGTTCTGTGCAAGGGACCACACTGCACAGGGACCCTTGTTGGGAGTCTGAGATTGGAATAGTTAGTGATTTAGAGATTTTCGATTTGATTTCAACACGCAACCCTGAAGGTTATGATGACGTCATAGATCGATCCCGCCAAACCCAATCCTCGTGATTACGAGCAGACACAGCGGGTTGAAAGATATGAAGGATTACAATATGTACTTTTAATTAGATAGCTGGCAGCAAATGTGCCCTCGACGTTGCAAAGCGGTCGATGGATCGGGTATAAGGGTGCAGCTGGTGTGACGTGATGTCGCCATATAGTAGTACCTGATCCACGCAGCCTACGCCGATGGCTGAGATAGGGACGGCCTAGCATCGACATGTTCGGCATGCCTCTGACATGTGTACCTATATGGAACCAGCAATTAACACTATAAAGTCACGTGAATTTATTGAATTCCGCGACAGAAATTGGGATTGCGGCCCGCGAGGAGCCGAGTGGCCGTCGGCTGGGCCGTGTGCATGGACGGAAACCTAAACGGAAAGAAGGAAACCCTCTGTGGGTACCTCCGTTGCGTACCTCTGTTGGGTGCCTCTGTGCGTGCCCGGCTCTAGGTTGTGACGCGCTGGACGAGACAGTTCAGTTGGGGGCGACGACGTCAGAGTTTTAGAGCTGCGAATTCTATATTAACTGTTCACACACACACACACACACAGATTCAGATCTCTTACAGCTCGTCGGCAGCTTCAGACCCTTCAGACCCTTCAAACCGAGGGCCAAAAATCATGCAGCAACTCCGGAAGAAATTGAGCGTCCACCGTCGGTTGGAGCGCGAGCAATCCTGGGAGTTTATCGGAGATCGTCCTGCGAGCTGGCCGGCGCCCTCGACGACGTTGTCGACCGTCCCCCAATCTTGGTCCGGTACCACGACCCAGTCGACAACAAGGCTGACCGCCGTCGACCCACCCCTCTGCTCGTCCCCGCCACACACCCCAACGCCCACTCACATGGACCCGAGACGTCGTGTGGGTCCCCGACCACAGGCTCCACCTACGCCAGAGTCGCGAAACGCCGCCTACGAGGGCATCTTTGGACGGCCGAGTGTGACCCACCACCTCACCCCGCCAAATCAATATGGCCCCAGAGGCAACGGTGGTTTTGGCTACTCCCACTCTCTCCGCCAGCCAGCAAGTACGTCGTCGCTCGCTCCCTCGCAGGTCGCAGCCCATTATCGCCAGCAATACCAGCAACACCACACCCAGCAGAGTCACCAGGGTTACAACTATAATAATTACAACAATCACAACAACGGCTACGCCAATTACACCCACAACCAGAACTACAATCCTCCACAGCCCCTCGCCCCGCCATCGGTCCACTCGCGCGCTCGCTCCTTCGCAGGCACTCCTCAGTCAGGCGATATCGTTCCCCAGCCAGTACTACTCCCAGACCCCGCTCTCGAGCGCTACACCCGCCAGGGAATGACCCCCGCCCAGGCGTACCAGGCCCAGGTTTACAGCAACGATCGGCAAAACCACCCCCGTGCAGAGCCGCCGAGGGGGCCTCCCCCCCATCTCGAGGTCCTTGAGGTGGACACCGACGGCGGACACCTCGATCTCGACTTTAATCGCGGCGCCTCTACCGCAAATGGCTCGCACGCCCCCCGCGATCTCGACGAGAGCGACTCGGAGCTTCCCTGGGCCGCAAATGCCGGTCAGCGCACACGTGAGTCGTTCCCCACAGGTCCTGTTGCGCTTGCTGAACCCCCCGCTCGATTCCGCGCCCTGCAGCTACCCTCAATTCGGCGCGAAGAGCTCCCTCGATTTTGAATTCCAACGCACTCGCATCCTCAAGTTACAGCAGACCTTTCACAGGTGAGACAAGAAATCCCACCTTCCACCCAAATCGAGATTACCCCCTCCGACAACAATCCCCTTTTTTTTTCCTATTTTTTGGGCGATTTATCCGCGCGTCTTTCCCCGTCGGTCTCTCGGGACAGCCCATTCAGAACGTACCAGTCCACGTAGCCAGTGCCTAGCACAATGGTGATTCGCCCAGCATGGCCGATCGGGCGCTTCCGTTGCCTCGAGGGCCGCTGGTAAGCTGAATAATATCAATCGCAATGCGATACGATGGGCGAAATCAATTCACCCCTTTGCCCACTACTGCTTGCGAGATGCGTTCACCTTCGTGCCACTAGTTGGGCTTTTCCATCCGAACAGGTGTGATTCCCCAACCACGCTCCTGCGATACCCTTATTGCACCCAATGGTACCAAAACCCATCAACGGCGTGCGGGGTATTTAAATACGAGCGAGCCACCACCTCGTTCCGCCGAGTCTCACCAAAAACTCGTACACTCCTTCGTCTCTGTTAATGAGGAGCAGTTATTTCACTCTCCTACGCATTCCCTTGCGCATTCGCAATGAATCGTCTGCTGACCCGCCTGCAGCCCCTCTTCCAGACGCGAGCAGCAAGGCACTCCCCAAACGACCATACACGCCCTCGATCTCGACCACTTCAACAACCTCTCCAGCCAGCTCGATTGACCCATCGAACCACCAGCTGCACGTGGATCCCGCACACCCTCCGCTCTCCCCTTTATCGGACGTCACGTCGCCCCCTGTGCGGGGCTCGTTCGAGTCCGCCAAGACGATGCCGCCCGTGTGCAACTTCCAGCAGAGGCTGCCGCCCTCAGACCGCGGCCGGTCGATGTCTGCGTCACAAGGTTCCGCACGCGCCGTGGAAGTACGCAGGCGGCGCGAACCAAAAAGTGCACCGGTCGTGTACGCTGCTCTGCTCTCGAAAGTCGCAGAGGCGTTCCGCGCGCGAATGCCCCTCTCGGAACGCGGCAAGGACGGGCTGGCGTACCCCAACGCATTCGACGGCGCTGAGGCGGTCGACAAGATCTGCTTCATCATCAAGACGACCGACCGGAGTCTAGCACTCCTCCTCGGGCGCGCACTGGACGCGCAGAAGTTTTTCCACGACGTCACGTACGACCACCGGCTGCGCGACAACCCGAACGAGATCTACCAGTTCCGCGCGCGGCTGCCGAGCGCGTTTGCGAGTGGTGCAGACGGCCCCGGGGTGCCTGGTGGGGAGCCGATGGGCGGGAGCGGGCTGTCGTCGTCCGGCTCGCGATCGTCGCGGCCCATGAGCACCGAGTCCGCCGCGAGCAGTACGGCGACGTCGCGCGCGCCGTCGTCAAGGGACACGCACACGCAGTCGATAGTGTCCAACGGGTCGAGTGCTACCTCTATAACGACGCACGCGCAGGGCCTCTCGCAAGCGACTGTCACTGGCCCGGCGTCGCCGGGCGCGGGCGCGGCGGGCGTGGGTGGTGAGGACGAGCTGCCGACGGGCGTGTTCACGATGCTGACTGAGTGCTACTCCTCGACGTGCTCGGCGATGCAGCTGTGCTACTCGGTCACGTGCCCCCGGCGGATGGAGCAGCAGGCCCGGCACAACACGAAGCCCCAGCGCGAGCTCAAACACCAGATCTCGCAGGAGAGCATTGGAGAGGGTAGTGGGCCCGATGCTGGCACGCTGTGGATCCACTCGGTCCCCAAGGAGGTCGCGGATGCGCTCAGCGACACGGAGAAGAGGCGCCAGGAAGCGATTAATGAGGTTATTTATACCGAGAGGGACTTCGTGCGGGATATGGAGTACTTGAAGGAGGTGTGTGCCTCGAGGCTATGCTGGTTAAGGCTGACGATAGGATTTTCTGTTTTCTTTGGGTGTAGGTCTGGGTCAAACGTCTACAAAACTCCGATATCATCTCCCCCGCGCAAAAACGGGACCACTTTATCTCGCAGGTGTTCTGGAATTTGCAGGCGATCATCGACACCAACACCCGCCTCCGGGACGCGCTCACCAAGCGACAAAAACAGTTTGCGGTCGTCGGCGAGATTGGCGATATCATGGAGGACCACGTGCCGCAGTTTGAGCCTTTCGTTGATTATGGTGCGCACCAGCTGTACGGCAAGTACGAGTTTGAGAAGGAGAAGAGTGCGAACCCCGCGTTTGCGGCTTTCGTCGAGGTGTGTCGCTTTGGATTGTTGGATCGTCGATGTGTACTGAATGACTGGGATGGGCGATGTTTAGGAAACAGAACGATTACCAGAGTCTCGCAAACTTGAGCTCAACG
>Ga0307513_10004672_pt1 | contig 18213 bp, 17 predicted proteins | sample 15_EM_MG_FD_202174 | JGI IMG/M metagenome (GOLD analysis project Ga0307513, IMG submission 202174) | Populus trichocarpa ectomycorrhiza microbial communities from riparian zone in the Pacific Northwest, United States - 15_EM | ecosystem: Host-associated > Plants > Roots > Unclassified | place... | reverse complement strand
TGAACTTCTGCAAGTTCACCAACGAGACCCGCAACGGGATCGAGGACGCCACCGCGAACTCGGGCCAGACGTGGATCGCGGCGGTCAACGGCACCGCGGCCGGTGGCGGGTACGAGCTGGCGCTGGCGTGCGACCAGATCCTGCTGGTGGACGACAACTCCTCGGCCGTGTCGCTGCCGGAGGTGCCACTGCTGGGTGTGCTGCCCGGCACCGGCGGCCTCACGCGGGTGACCGACAAGCGCCGCGTGCGCAAGGACCGCGCCGACGTGTTCGCCACACGCCCCGAGGGCGCCCGCGGCAAGCAGGCCGTCGAGTGGAAGCTCGTCGACGAGGTGATCCCGAAGCGCCAGTGGGACGAGAAGGTGGCCGAGCGAGCCGCGGAGGCCGCGGACCGCTCCACCCGGCCCACCGAAGCCACGGGCATCGCGCTACCGCCGCTCCAGCGTGACGAGACCGCTGACGGCATCGCCTACCAGCACGTCAAGGCCGAGTTCGACCGCGCGCAGGGGCTCGTCGAGATCACCGTCTTCGGCCCCGAGGGCGACGTGCCCGACACCGTCGAGCGGGTGCACGAGCTGGGCGCCGCCTTCTGGCCGCTGGCCATGACCCGCGAGCTCGACGACCTGATCCTGCGGCTGCGCACCAACGAGCTGGAGCTGGGCACCTGGGTGCTCCGCACCAAGGGCGACGTCGAGGACGCACTCGCGTTCGAGCGGGTCATCGAGCAGTTCAGCGGATCGGACTGGCTGGTCAACGAGATCCGCCACTACTTCAAGCGCGTGCTCAAGCGCCTCGACGTCACGTCCCGCTCGCTGATCGCGCTGATCGAGCCGGGCTCGTGCTTCGCGGGCGCGCTGCTGGAGCTGGCGTTCGCCTGCGACCGGCAGTACATGCTCGAAGGCTTCATGGAAGAGGGCGACGAGGAGGGCGAGCCGGCGCAGATCGTGCTCTCGGCCTCCAACTTCGGCACCTTCCCCATGTCCAACGGGCTCTCGCGCCTGGGCTCGCGCTTCTACGGCGACGACGACACGGTCGCGAAGCTGCGCCAGGAGACCGGCCGCCGGATCGAGGCGGTCGAGGCCGCCGAGCTGGGGCTGGTCACCGACGCCTTCGACGACATCGACTGGGAGGACGACATCCGGATCATGCTGGAGGAGCGCGCATCGCTCTCCCCCGACGCGTTGACCGGCATGGAGGCCAACCACCGGTTCGTCGGCCCCGAGACCATGGAGTCGCGGATCTTCTCCCGGCTCACCGCCTGGCAGAACTGGATCTTCGTACGACCGAATGCGTCAGGCCCCGAGGGGGCGCTGCGTCGCTACGGCACCGGCCGCAAGGCGGAATTCGACAGGAAGCGGGTCTGATCATGTCGATCGACTACTCGGAGAAGATCCCGAACAACGTCGACCTCGCCGGCGACCGCAAGCTGCAGCGCGCGCTGGAGTCCTGGCAGCCCAACTTCCTCACCTGGTGGAAGACGATGGGCCCGGCCATCCCCACCGAGGACGTGTACCTGCGCACCGCCGTCGACGTCGGCCGTGAGGGCTGGGCGCACTTCGACCACGTCGCCATGGAGGAGTACCGCTGGGGCGTGTTCCTCGCCGAGCGCAACTCCGACCGGCGCATCGCCTTCGGCGAGCAGAAGGGCGAGCCTGCCTGGCAGCAGGTGCCCGGCGAGTACCGCGCCGACCTGCAGCGGCTCATCGTCATCCAGGGCGACACCGAGCCGGCGTCCGTCGAGCAGCAGCGCCGCCTCGGCGAGACCGCGCCGAGCCTCTACGACCTGCGCAACCTCTTCCAGGTCAACGTGGAGGAGGGCCGCCACCTGTGGGCCATGGTGTACCTGCTGCACGCCTACTTCGGCCGCAACGGCCGCGAGGAGGCCGAGGCGCTGCTGCACCGCAACTCCGGCGACCTCGACAGCCCGCGCATCCTCGGCGCCTTCAACGAGGAGACGCCCGACTGGCTGTCGTTCTTCATGTTCACCTACTTCACCGACCGCGACGGGAAGTACCAGCTGGGCACGCTGAAGGAGTCGGCGTTCGACCCCCTGAGCCGGACCTGCGAGTTCATGCTCAAGGAGGAGGCGCACCACATGTTCGTCGGCACCACCGGTGTCGACCGCGTGGTGCAGCGCGCCGCCGAGCTGATGCGTGAGCACGACACCGAGGACATCGCCCCGCACGGCGGCATCCCGCTCGACGTGATCCAGAAGTACGTGAACTTCCACTACTCGGTGAGCCTCGACCTGTTCGGCTCCGAGCAGTCCACCAACGCGGCCAACTACTTCACCGCCGGCCTCAAGGGCCGCTGGCAGGAGGAGCGCCGCAAGGACGACCACGTGCTCACCGAGGACGCCGCCGACATCGACGTCGTCAAGGACGGGCAGCTCGCCACCGAGCAGGTCCCCGCGCTGATGGCGCTCAACCACGATCTCCGCACCGAGTACGTCGCCGACTGCCGCGGCGGCATGAAGCGCTGGAACCGCATCCTCGAGCAGAACGGCATCGACTTCCGGCTGTTCCTGCCGCATGTCGGGTTCAACCGCGACGTCGGCCTGTTCGGGCCGCACCACATCACCCCCAAGGGCGACGTCGTCAGCTCCGAGGTGTGGGAGGCCAACCGCGGCCGGTGGCTGCCCACGGAGGCCGACAAGACCCACGTCCGCTCGCTGATGCGGCCCGTCTACGAGCCCGGCAAGATCGCCGGCTGGATCGCGCCGCCGTCGAAGGGCATCAACGAGAAGCCCTTCGAGTACGAGTACGTGCACTTTCCCTGAGTAGCTGAATCACGCCCGACAGGCGCACGCCCACATGGACGTGCGTCCCGTCGGCCTGCCCACCTGGAGGCCCCGTGCCGTACGTGATCGCCGGTCCGTGCATCGACGTGATGGATCGCTCCTGCATGGACGAGTGCCCCGTCGACTGCATCTACGAGGGCGCGCGCAAGCTCTACATCTCCCCCGTCGAGTGCATCGACTGCGGCGCGTGCGAGCCCGCCTGCCCCGTCGAGGCGATCAGCCAGGACCGGGCGCTGGAGCCCGACCAGGAGCTGCACCTGGCCGACAACGAGGCGTTCTTCACGACGGTCCTGCCCGGCCGCGACGAACCGCTGGGCGACCCGGGCGGCGGATCCGCGCTCGGGCCGGTCGGCGCCGATACGGAGCTGGTCAGCCGACTCGACGCGCCAGCGTGACGCCGTCGCGCACCGGCAGCATCACCGACTCCACGCGCTCGTCGGCGACGACGGCGTCGTTGAGCAGGCGCACGGCCTGGGCACGGTCCCCGTCGTGGTCGGGATCGAGGACGCGCCCGCCCATCAGCACGTTGTCCAGCACCAGCAGGCCGCCGGGGCGCAGGCGCGGCACCAGCTCCGCGTAGTACTCGGGGTACTCGCTCTTGTCGGCGTCGACGAAGGCGAAGTCGATCACCGGGTCCGCCGGCAGCGCCCGCAGGGTGTCCAGCGCCGGACCGATGCGCAGGTCGATCCGGTCGGCGACCCCCGCCCGTTCCCAGTAGCGCCGGGCGACCGAGGTCCACTCCTCGCTCACGTCGCAGGCCAGCAACCGGCCTCCGGGCTGCAGCGCTCGCGCGATGCACAGGCCGGAGTAGCCGGTGAAGACGCCGACCTCGACCGCGTTGCGGGCGCCCACCAACCCGACGAGCATCGTGATCAGCGCCGCCTCGTCGTGGCCGACCTGCATCTCGGCGGCATCGGGGAAGCGCTGCACGGTCTCGGCGGCGAGATCGCGCAGCACGTCGTCCGCCGGGGTGGAGTGCGCGCTGAGGTAGTCGGACACCACATCGGCCGAGGCACCGGCGCTCATGACGGTCAGCATGGGGCAATCCAACACCCGGGATCCGGGGCTGTCATCGCGCCGCCGCCCGCTCCAGCACCGGTGTCCACTGATCGAGCAGCCACGGGATGCCGAGCAGGGTGGGCTGGTTGCCGGCGGTGGCGGACAGGTTGTCGGCCACGAACACCCGGTTGTCGCGCACCACGGCCAGCCCGGCGTAGAGCGGGTTGGCCTTCAGCTCCGCCTGCAGGGCGGGGCTGCCGAAGCCGAGGTTGAGGAAGTCGCAGTCCAGCGCGTCGATGCGTTCCGGGGAGAGGCTGCGGTCGACGACGGCACCGGTGAACGCGGGCGCCTGACGCATGCCCAGCTGGGCCAGCAGGCGAGCCGCCGTGTGGTTGAGGTCGCTGTTCGCCGCGAACTGGCCGGGGCCCCAGTAGTAGGCGCCGGCGAACGTCTTCTCGCGCAGTCCCGGCAGGCGGGTGCCGAGCGCGTCGATCCGGGCGCTCACTGCGTCGACGGCCGTGGTCATCTCGGCCTCGCGGCCGACGGCCCGGCCGATGACAGCAGCGTTGTCCTGCCAGGTCGCCAGGCCCCACCCCTCGGCGAACGCGATGGTCGGCGCGATGGCGGCCAGCCGCGGGTAGACGTCGTCGAGCGAGCCGTAGTTCGTGGCGAGGATCAGGTCGGGATCCAGCGCGGCGATCCGCTCCAGATTGACGCCGGAGTCCGCGACGACCGGTTGGCTGCTCGCGAGGTCGACCTTCCCGACCTGTCACGGGTAGGGCCTACCCGGTTCGTAGGCGTTGTCGGCGTGCCCGACCGGGGCGATCCCGACCAGCGACAGCGCGTCCTCCTCGAAGCTGAGCGCGACGATGCGCTTCGGCCCGGACGAGATCGTGGTGGCGCCGAACCGGTGGGTGATCGTCACCGGGAAGGCGCCCGCGTCGGATGCCGGCCCCGAGGATTCCTGCGGGGCCGGCGCGCAGCTGGTCATCGCCAGGACGGCGAGCAGGAACAGCACGAGTCTGCGCACCGCCGGAGCCTAGGTGTGGCAAGGGTGCCCTAACAAGCATTACTCGGCGAGCAGGTCGTCGAAGAACCGGACGAGCACCTCCAGCTCGGCGTCGCTGCGGCGGGCCAGTACGGCCCCGAGATGTTCCGCATGCTGGCGGTAGTGCTCGCCGACGCCGGCGAGCTTCGCCTGCTCGAGGGTGACGATCACCTTGCGGCGATCGTGCGGGTCCCGGTCGCGGCGGACGTAACCACCTCTCTCGAGCCGGTCGAGGACGCCGGTGACCGTGCCCGTGGTGAGCCGCGACAGCTCGGCGAGCCGGCCCGGGGTGAGCGGACCGTGGGTCTCCAGCAGGGTCAGGAACTGCGAGTCGCTAGCACTCAGCCCCAGCTCCTGGGCGACCCGATGGTTGTGGATCACGACGTCGGCGATGAACCGCCGCATGGCGACGCCGAGCTCGGTGTGGAGCACGCTTGACATTATCTCGGTTCTCCAAGAGACTTGATTTGCCAAGATACTTGGTTCTTCGAACTACTCTAGCGGAGGCGACGACCATGACCGCAGCTCGGACGGCACTCGTGATCGGGGGCGGCGTGGCCGGCCCCGTGCTGGCCATGGCCCTGCACAAGGCCGGGATCACGGCGACGGTGCACGAAGCGCGCACCGATCCCGACGAGGACCTCGGCTCCTTCCTCACCCTGCAGGTCAACGGCATCGCCGCGCTGCGCGCCATCGACGCCGGATCGGCGCTGGACGGCATCGGGTTCCCGACGTCGTCGATCACGTTCCGCAGCGGGACGGGCAAGGTGCTCGGCGCGATCGGCACGGGCGATCCGCTGCCCGACGGCACCGTCGGCATCACCCTCGCCCGCGCCGACCTGCACCGCGTGCTGCGCGGGGAGGCAGAGCGGCGCGGCATCACGGTCACCTACGGCAAGCGGCTGATGGACGTCCGGGAGTCGGCCGACGGCGTGACCGCCCTGTTCGCCGACGGCAGCACCGCATCGGCGGACATCCTGGTCGGCGCCGACGGCATCCGCTCCCGCGTGCGCACCCTGATCGATCCCGATGCGCCCGCTGCCCGGTACGTACCCGTGCTCAACCTCGGCGGCTTCGCCCGCGTGCCCGACAACGACGTGCCGCCCGGGCAGTACGAGATGGTCTTCGGCAAGCGGGCGTTCTACGGTCAGGCGGTCGCTCCCGACGGCACGACCTGGTGGTTCGCCAACCCGCCGCGGCACACCGAGCCGGCGCCGGGTGAGCTGGCCGCCACGTCCACCGAGGAGTGGCGCGCGCTGCTGATGGCGCTGTTCGCCGACGACCGCACCTCGGCTGCCCGGGTCGTGGCGGCCACGCCCGGCGAGCTGCGCTGCTGGGCCACCTACGACCTGCCGTCCGTGCCGCACTGGCACCGTGGCCGCCTGGTGCTGGTGGGCGACGCGGCACACGCCACGTCACCGTCGTCGGGGCAGGGTGCCTCGATGGCGATCGAGGACGCCGTCGTGCTGGCGCGCTGCCTGCGCGACCACCCCGACCCGGAGTCGGCCTTCGCGGCGTACGTCGACATGCGCCGCGACCGCGTGGAACGGGTCGTGGCCTTCGGCGCCCGCTACAGCAACCAGAAGGCTGCCGGGCCGATCGGGCGGGTCCTGCGCGACCTGGTGCTGCCGATCATCCTGCGCCGGACCGCCGGCTCGAACTCCGCTTCACCGACCTGGCTGCATCACTACGCGATCGACTGGGACGCACCCGTCACGGCCGACCAGGTCACTGCCAACCGGTGAGCCGCAGGTCCCGTGGTGCCTCCACGCCGAACCGCGCAGTGGCGATCCACTGCGCACCGGGCGCCACGGTCGCCCGCCACTCGACGCGGCCCAGCTCGTCGCGCTCGGTGGGATCCGGTTTGAGCGTGACGTCGACGATCTTGATGTCGGCGCTGCGGGTGACGGGGATCCGGTCACGCACGACCAGCTGCACGGGATTGGCCCGGCGGTTGGTGACCGTGGTGGTCCACTCCTCGACCGAGGCGCGGTTCGCGCCGAAGCGCGCCTTGTGGGCGGTGCGGGACGCGAGCTCACGCTCCACCACCACCCGGTCGTCGACGCCGAGGGCCAGCTCGAACTCGCCGTCCGGCGCCGTCTGCTCGACCGCGGTGGTGCCGACGAAGGCGTCGTCGAGGTAGCAGGAGGCCGGCCCGGCGAGCAGGACGTGCCCGGCGGAGTTGGTGATCGTGGCCCGCAGGTGGGTGTCGGTCGACACCGCCGGCGCGACGACGTGATCGAGCCGGACGGGCAGCTCCGCGGTCGTGACGGTGGTGCGGTGCGGTGCGCCGTCACCCGGCACAGCGGTGGGCCGGGGCAGCCGCCAGCTCGCCGCCACCGAGTGCTCCGACGCGTCGGACACCAGCGCGGCCTCCATCGCGACGCCGCCGTAGCCCATCTGCTTGGACCGAACGCTGTCCATGCCCGGCGCGGCGACCGCCCGCGCCATCATCGGCATCGGCGGTGGTTCCGGCGCCACCCACCACGGGTCCAGCTCCGGCACCGTCGCCGCGACGGTGGGACGGGCCGTCGAGAGCGTCAGCTCGCAGGCCGGCCAGTCCTCGCCGCTGTGCTGCCAGACCATCCCGTACCAGGTCAGCGCCACGGCCTCGGCGCCGGTGAGCCGCGCGTCGTACGCGGTGCTCCAGCCGGCCTGCTCCACCTGGTAGACCGCGTCGAGCTCCAGCTCACCGGCGGACTCGGCGTCGATCCCCACCACGATCTCGCGGCGGCTGCGCCCGGAGTGCTGCAGCCGGTCCAGCTCGGCGCGGGCGGCGGCCACCGCGTGCTCGGCGTCGGTCCGCTCTTCCGCGTACTGCCGGCGCAGCGTCGCCACCTCGGCCACCTCGGCCGCCACCGACTCCCCGATCTCGGCGATCCGCCCCAGCTGCGCCGTGCCGTCGGCCAGCGCCGCGGCCAGCTTCGCACCGCTGCGGTCCGCCAACCGGGAGAGCAGCTCCTGCCGGGCCGTCGCGCCCGCGTCCGCCGCGTCGATCGCGCCCCGCGCACGCTCCGCGTCACGCACTGCGGCCTCGGCGGCGCGGACCCGCTCGTCGGGAACGTCGGCGAGATCGCGATACCGCACGTCCACACCGACGACGCGGACCCCGACCCCGCGGCCGGCCACCCGCACCGACTCCTCCAGCAGCGAGCCGGGCAGATCGGCCACCACGACCTCGGCAGCGCCCTCGGCCACCGTCAGCCGACCTCGGCGGGTGATCCGGGCCCGTCCGGGATGGACGGTCACGGCGACGATCGGCGCGTCGAGGGTCACGGGCTGCTCCATGGCCGCGAAGGTACGCGAGCCCGGTCACAGACAGCTTTCGCCCAGCGCGCGCGAGACCGGAGGGGAGGACTCCCGCGAGTCTCCCGTTCGGTGCGGCGAGTCTCCCGTCTCGTTCGGGAGACTCGCGCGACGGAACGCAGGACTCGCCGATCCGATCGCAGGACTCGCCGAGCGAGACGGGAGACTCGCGGTGTGACCACCGAGCGGCTCGACGCGCTGGCCGGCCCGGAGGGGCAGGCCGTGCTCGCCGAGCTGGCCGCGCTGGAGCCGCGCGAGCTGACCGGACCGCCCGGCCTGCGGCTCGGGGCGCAGCTGCGGGCGCGGTTTCCCACCGAGCTCGTCGTCGACGCGTTCGGGCAGGCCGAGCTGCGGGCGGCAGCGCGAGCGAAGTTCGCCCGCGCGGCGGACATGTGGTTCACCCGGGCCGGGCTGGAGCAGGCCTCCACGCAGGAGGTGGCGCAGCACCGGCGGGCCCGGTTCGCCGGTGCCGCAGCCGTGGCCGACCTGTGCTGCGGGATAGGTGGTGATCTGCTCGCGCTGGCCGCCGATCACGACGTGCGTGCCGTCGATCGCGATCCCGTGCACCTGTGGATGGCGGCTCGCAACGCCGAGGCGAACGGCCTCGGGGACCGCGTCGTGCCGGTCGAGGCCGACGTCCGCGACGTCGATCTCGACGGGGTGGATGCGGTGTTCGTCGATCCCGCACGCCGGGCCGGCGGGCGCCGGCACCGTGTCGGGGAGTGCGAGCCGCCGCTCGACTGGTGCGCGTCGCTCACCAGGGGCGTAGCCGCAGTCGGTGTGAAGGCGGCCCCCGGCATCGATCACGAGCTGGCCCCGGCCGGCTGGGAGATCGAGTTCGTGTCGGTGGGACGAGAGCTCAAGGAGGCGGCGCTGTGGTCGCCCGCGCTGGCCGGGGCCCGCACCCGCGCCACCGTGCTGCCAGCAGGTGCGGTGCTGCTGCCGGAGCCGGGGGATCCGGTGCCCGTGCGTGAGCCCGGCGAGCTCCTGCTCGATCCCGACCCCGCCGTCACCCGGGCCGGGCTGGTCGCCGAGCTGGCCCGCGCCACCGGCACGTGGCAGCTGGATCCGCAGATCGCGTTCCTGTCCGGCGATGGGTCCGTCGAGACGCCGTTCGCCCGCACCCTGCGCGTCCTCGACTCCGCTCCATGGCATCAGAAGCGGCTGCCGCAACGGCTGCGGGATCTCGACGTCGGTTCCGTGGACATCCGCCGGCGTGGCCTCGCAGGCGACGTCGACGCCCTGCACCGCACCCTGCACCGCGGGCTGACCGGCACTCGCAGAGTCACGCTCGTGATGACCCGGCTCGACGGGCGGCCGTGGTCGCTGATCTGCGCGGACCTCTGAGGGTCGCGGCCTGCACACCTCTGAGGATAGGTTGACCTAACCTGCTCCCCATACCGGAGGTTTGTCCGTGTCCGTCGCCCTGCTCGATCTGCCTCGCCCGTCGATGTCCGTCGAAGGATTCAGCCGGGACATCGGCCGGCGCGGCTTCCTGGTCGGCTCGGGTGCGGCGGCGCTGCTGGCCGGCTGCGGTGCACCCGCCGCGGCGCCCGGTCCCGCCGCTCCTGCGGGTGGCGGCTTCCCGCTCACCGTCACCCACAGCCGGGGCACCACCGCGATCCCCGCCGAGCCGCGGCGCATCGCCTGCGTCGGCTACAGCGACCAGGACCCGTTCCTCGCGCTCGGGCTGCGACCCGTCGCGGTCACCGACTGGTACGGCGACTACCCCTTCGCCACGTGGCCGTGGGCGCAGGACGAGCTCGGCGACGCACAGCCGGTGGTGCTCAACCGCGGCGAGTTCACCGGCACACCGAACTACAAGTTCGAGGAGCTGGCGAAGCTCGGACCGGACCTGATCGTCGGTCTCTACACGGGAATGGACGAGAGCCAGTTCGGCAAGCTGTCGCAGATCGCGCCCACGGTGGCGCCACCGGCCGGGTTCCCCGAGTTCGGGGCGCCGTGGCAGGAGTACACGCGGCTCGCCGGTCGGGTGCTCGGCAAGCTCGACCGCGCCGAGGAGCTGATCGCCGGCGTCGACGCGAAGCTCGCCGCGGCCCGCGACGCGAACCCGCAGTTCGCGGGACGGACCGCGGTCGTGGCCGAGCGGCTCGAGCCCGGGCTGACGTTCGTGCGCTCCCCGCGGGACCAGCGCTCCCAGCTGCTGGCCGGGCTGGGCTTCGTCATCCCGCCGGAGATCGGCGAGCTGTCCGGCGACAAGGACGGCATCGAGATCAGCGACGAGCGGATGAAGCTGCTCGATCGCGACGTGCTGCTGTGGAACATCGGGTTCAACCCCGAGGCACGACCGGAGATCGAGAAGTCGCCGCTCTACCCGGGCCTGGACGTGGTGCGCGCGGGCCGTTCGGTGTTCGTCGCGGATCCGCTGGTGTCGGCCGCCTGGACCTGGGGCACGGTGCTGAGCCTGCCGACCGTGATCGACGCGATCGCCACGCAGCTGGCGGCGGTGCTGCCGCGCTGATCTCCTGGGCTGATTTCCTGGGGCTGATTTCCTGGCGTGGCACGCCCCGGAAATCCCGGTGAGAGTGCGACGACACCTCCCCCGGGCACCGTGACGGCATGCCTGAGACCAGCGTTGACGTGCCGGTATTGATCATCGGTGCCGGACCGGTCGGCCTGACGGCCCGCGCGCTGCTGCAGCGGTGGGGGGTGCCGACGCTGCTCGTGGAGCGCTATCCCGAGCTGTCGCCCTTCCCGCGCTCCCGACTGGTGAACGTGCGCACGATGGAGATCTTCCATCAGCTGGGGATCGCGGCGGCGATCACGGCGCGCGCGTTCCGGCCGGAGTTCGGGCGCATCCGGTTCAGCGACAGCGTCGCCACCCCCGACTACGCGTCCGCCGGAATGGTGGGGGTGAACGAACCGATCCCGGAGAGCCCGGTGCTCGGCGTCGTGTCCTCGCAGGATCGGCTGGAGCCCGTGCTCGCGGCGGCGGCGACGGGTGAGATGCGGTTCGGCCACGAGGTCGTCGACCTCGTCGACGATCAGGACTCGGTGGTGGCCTCGGTGCTCGACCGTGCGAGCGGCGAGACCTACCGCATCCGTGCGGGCCACGTCATCGCAGCGGACGGCGCGAACTCGCCGACCCGGGACCTGCTCGGCATCGGGACCAACGGTCCCGGCACGCTCGGCGACGCCGTCACAGTCGTCTTCGACGCGGACCTCGCGCCCTGGTGGGGGGACCGCCCGGCCGGCGTGTACTCCACCGCCGGCGGCGGGTTCCTGCCCGTGTACCCGGAAGGCACCTGGGCGATGATCACGCCGCTGCCCGTCGGTGGCGAGCCCGCCGAATGGCGCGACGTGGTGCTCGCCGCGCTCGACGTCGACGTCGACGTGCAGGTCCTGCGCGTGCAGCGCTGGACGACCCATGCGTTCGTGGCCGAGCGGTTCGCCGCCGGCCGGGTACTGCTGACCGGCGACGCCGCGCACGCCGTCCCGCCGGCCGGCGGACTGGGGATGAACATCGGCATCGGGGACGTGCACAACCTGTGCTGGAAGCTCGCCGGAGTGGTGCACGGCTGGGCCGGACCCGAGCTGCTCGACACCTACGACGTCGAACGCCGGCCGATCGCGCACAGCACGCTGGCGCAGGCAGCAGCGAACGCCAAGCTCATGTGGCAGGTCACGGCGCACCGGAAGGCACAGCTCGACGCGGGGCTCCCGCCGGACGGGCAGCTGCCGTGGTCCGAGCAGTACTTCGCGCAGATGGGGCAGGTACTCGGGGTCAGCTACGCGTCGGCCGCCGTACATCCCGACGGCACCGCCGCCCCCGATGTGGCGGACAGGTCGACCGACTACGTGCCCGTCGCCCGTCCCGGCCATCGCATGCCGCACCTGCGGCTGCCCGACGGCCGCTCGACGCTGGACGCGCTCGGCGAGTCCTTCACCCTGTTCACCGCCGACCCGGGCGGCTGCAGCGGCGCGGCGACCGGACCGTGGCCGGTGCACGTCGAAGCGCTGCCGTCCGAGCACCTGGCCGCGTGCGACATCGGGGCACACGGCGCCGTGCTCGTCCGCCCGGACGGGCACGTGGCGGCGCGGTGGAGCGACGGACCGGCGAACGGCGACGTCCAGGCTGTGATCGCCGGCATCACCGCAGCGCCGGCGGGCGCGGAGGTGGCGTGACCATGATCAAGGGCAAAAGGTCGCTCGGGAAGATCGAACAACGACCGTTTGCCCTTGATCAACGCCACCCAGCGGTCGGGTGAGGTGACCGCGCGGCGACTATGCTGATCACGGGTGTGCCGGGAAGTCTGGTCGGCGTCCGATTCGCCGACCCCACCGGAGGACGCCCGGATGATCCGACCCCGCACCCGCCTGTTCGCCCGCGGCTCGTGGCCGGAGGTCCGCCGCATCGGCGATCTGCTGGGCACCGAGACCACGGGCGGGCTGCTGCTCGTCGGGGCGGCGGCGCTGGCACTGCTGTGGGCGAACTCGCCGTGGCGCGAGGTCTACGTCGAGCTCTCCCGGCTCACCGTGGGGCCTGCCGCGCTCCATCTCGATCTCTCCCTGGCCGCATGGGCGGCCGACGGGCTGCTGGCCATCTTCTTCTTCGTCGCCGGGCTGGAGCTCAAGCGCGAGTTCGTCGCGGGCGACCTGCGCGATCCGCGCCGGGCCGCGCTCCCCGTCGCCGCAGCCGTCGGTGGGATGGCCGCACCGGCGCTGATCTACGTGGCGTGCACCGCGGCGGGAGGCGCCGGGCTGGCCGGCTGGGCCATCCCGACGGCGACCGACATCGCGTTCGCGCTCGCGGTGCTGGCTGTGATCAGCACGCACCTCCCGGCAGCGCTGCGGGTGTTCCTGCTGACGCTCGCCGTGGTCGACGACCTGCTCGCGATCGTGATCATCGCGGTCTTCTACACCGACGAGCTGCACTGGGTGCCGTTGCTGCTCACGCTGGTCCCGCTGGCGTTGTTCGCGGTGCTGGTGCAACGGCGGGTCCGGTCGTGGTGGCTGCTCCTGCCGCTCGCCGCGGTGACCTGGGGGCTGATGCACGCCTCCGGGGTGCACGCCACGGTGGCGGGAGTGCTGCTGGGCTTCACGGTCCCGGTCATCCGGCGGAAGGAGGGCCCGGGGCCCGGCCTCGCCGAGCACTTCGAGCACCGGTTCCGGCCGATCTCGGCCGGGATCGCCGTCCCGGTGTTCGCGTTCTTCGCCGCCGGCGTCTCGGTCGTCGACGGGGGCGGGTTCGCCGCCGCGCTCACCGACCCGATCACCCTGGGCATCGTCGCCGGACTCGTCGTCGGCAAGCCCATCGGAGTGCTGGGCGCGACCTGGCTGGTGCAGCGGTTCACCCGCGCCGAGCTGGCCGACGGCCTGTCGTGGTGGGACGTGTTCGGGCTGGCGTTGCTGGCCGGGATCGGGTTCACCGTGTCGTTGCTGATCGGGGAGCTGGCGTTCGGCAGCGGCTCCGCGGCCGACGACCACGTCAAGATCGGCGTCCTGCTCGGGTCGCTGGTGGCGGCGCTGCTGGCCAGCGTCCTGCTGCGGATCCGCAACGTGCACTACCGGCGGATGTGCGCCGAGGAAGAGGTCGACGACGACCACGACGGCATCCCGGACGTCTACCAGCGCGACGAGCGCGGCTGACGCCGGCGGGCGCGCCGTACGTTGCGCGCCCCGACGACGGCGATCCCGACGTAGCCGGAGATCAGCGCGGCGAGGCCGAGCACATCGCCGATCACGACGCCCGCTCCGCCGGGGCGGCCGCGCCGACCTGCTCGGCCAGCGTGACCGCGACGAGCAGCTGCTCGCGGTCCGGGCGGCGCACCCGGGAGCTGGCGGTGAGCAGGAACCTGTCCGAGCCCGCCGGCAGCTCGATCACGTCCATCGTGGGCAGGCCGTCGAGGGCGACGTCGACGGTGTGCTGTCCCCACGTCACGACACCGTCGGCACCGAGGACCGGGCGCACGGCCGAGCCTGGCGGCTGCTGGTCGAAGCGGCAGTCGTCGAGATCCAGCACGTCGGCGATCATGCGTTCGACCGTGACCACGAGATCGGCCTGCGCCGAACCCTCGGCCGCCATCCGCGCGGCACCCGCCACCTCCGCCAGATAGCCCTCGCGGCGGATCGAGCGTGCCCGCTGACCCCGGCCCCACAGCGCGATCTCGGTGACGGCGACACCGATCGCCAGCAGCAGCACCGCCGTCTCGATGTCGTCGCGGTCGAGGATCGCGAAGGACAGGTACGGGGCGGTGAGGAAGAAGTCGAACGCCGCCGCGGCCGACAGCGCCGCGAGCACCCCGGCGATCCGGTCCCCCGCCACCCCGATCGCGACGACCACCAGCACCAACACCAACGCAGCGCTCGTGTTGGCGACCAGGTCCCTGGCCAGGCTCGCTGCCGCGGCCACCGCGATCGGCGCCGCCACGGCGGCCGCCCGGACGCGGACGTGCCCCTGCTCGTTCATGACACCAGGAGAGCCCCGGGTACCCGGACGTGCAAGGCTCCTTGACGAGACCTTGACGCGGCAGCCGCGCCGGACCGTGTTGCAGGAACCCCGGGGCGGCCGACCGTCAGGATGCCGCCTTGCGCGGCAGGCCCGGCGGGTTGATCGCCGAGGTGGTCAGGGCCTCGTTGTTCAGGTTCCACCGGCCCAGCACCTGGCCGTAGCGACCGTCGGCGATCAGGGAGTTCAGCGCCTCCTGCACCGGGCCGACCAGCCCGTTGCCCTTCTTCGTCATCGCGGCGATGTCGGCCTGCACGGTGCCGCCGCCGTTGACCGAGCCGACGATCTTCGTCTTGCCGCCGGTGGCGACGTGGTAGGCGGCGTTGGGGTTCGGGCCGAGGTAGAGATCGAGCCGGCCGGAGTCGAGCGCCAGGTAGTAGTCACCGGTGTTCTGGTAGTACTGGACCGTCGCCGGCGCCTTCCCGGCGGCCTCCACCTGCCGGTTCCAGTCGAGCAGGATCTGCTCCTGGTTGGTGCCGGCGCCCACCCCGATCACGAGCCCGGAGATGTCGGCCGGCTGCGCGATCTTCGCCACCTTGCCAGTGGTCGAGGCCTCGAACGCGACGGTGTCGACGCGGTAGGTCGCGAAGTCGTACTTGTCCTTGCGCTCCTCTGTCACCGTGATGTTGGAGAAGCCGGTGTCGTACTGGCCGGACTCGACCGACAGGAACAGGTTCTCCCACGACGTGGGCTGCAGGTCGAGCTTCAGCCCGAGCTTGTCGGCGACGAGCTGGGCGAGATCGGGCTCGATGCCGATCACGGTGCGGTCGTCGTCGGCGCGGAACGACAGCGGCGGGCTGCCGCTGCCGGTGGTGCCGACGACGAGCGTGCCGCGGTCGCGGATGGCCTGCGGCACCTGCGCGGCGATCGCGTCGACCTTCTCGGCGCGCACGCGGTTCTGCTCAGGGCTGGTGTTCACCGTCGCGCCGGGGGTCGCCGGGGCGGCTGCCTGGTCGGGATCGGGGCCGGCGCACGCGGTCGCGGCCAGCAGGGGGAGCGCGAGTGCGACGAGGGCGAGCCGCAGTCTGGGGACGCGGGACATGGGTGGTTCCTCTCGGGGGAAGATCAGTGCCGGACGGCACTCAGGAAGGCGCGGGTGCGGACCTCGCGCGGGGCGTCGAGCACCTGGTCGGGCGGCCCCTGCTCGACGATGCGGCCCTCGTCGAGGAACACCACGGTGTCGGCGGCCTCGCGGGCGAAACCGATCTCGTGGGTGACGACGATCATGGTCGTGCCGCTGCCGGCGAGATCGCGCATGACGTCGAGGACCTCGCCGACGAGCTCGGGGTCCAGCGCGGACGTCGGCTCGTCGAACAGCAGCAGGGCAGGGCGCAGCGCCAGCGCACGGGCGATCGCGACGCGCTGCTGCTGGCCGCCGGAGAGCCGCCGCGGGTACTCATCGGCCTTGTCGGCGAGCCCGACCCGTTCCAGCAACGCGTGCGCCTCGGCGACGACCGTGGCGCGGTCGCGGCCCTGCGCGGAGATCGGCGCCTCGACGATGTTCTCGAGCACGGTGAGGTGGCCGAACAGGTTGAAGCTCTGGAAGACGAACCCGATGCGGCTGCGCTGGCGCAACACCAGCCGTTCGGGCAGTTCGTGCAGGCGGTTCCCGGATCGGCGGTAACCGATCAGCTCGCCGTCGACGCGCACCACGCCGCGATCGACCTTCTCCAGGTGGTTGATCGTGCGCAGCAGGGTCGACTTGCCGGAACCGGACGGGCCGAGCAGCACCGTGACCTCGCCGGGCGCCACGCTCAGATCGATGCCGCGCAGCACCGCCAACGGGCCGAAGCTCTTGTGCACCCCGCGCAGTTCGACCATCGGCGCTGTCATGACGCCCGCCGCACGGCCGCGCGCAGCTTCTGCAGCGGTGTGGGCGGCAACGTGCGCAGCGCACCCTTCGCGTAGTGCCGCTCGACGTAGAACTGCCCGACCGACAGCACGGTGGTCAACGCCAGGTACCAGGCCGTCGCGACGAGCAGCATCGGGATCACGCGGCCGGTCCGGGTGTAGATCACCTGAACCTGGTAGAAGAGCTCCGACAGCGCCATGATGTAGACCACCGACGTGCCCTTGACCAGGCCGATCAGCTCGTTCGCCGCCGTCGGCACGATCGTGCGCATGGCCTGCGGGAGCTGGATCCGCCGGAACCGTCGCCAGCGCGGCAAACCCAGCGCGGCGGCCGCTTCAAGCTGGCCCTGGTCGACCCCCAGGAACCCCGCACGCACCACCTCGGCGGCGTAGGCGGCCTGGTGCAGCGCCAGGCCGAGCACCGCGGCGGTGAGGGGGCTGACCAGGTCCATCGTCTCGAACTCGAAGAACGCCGGGCCGAACGGGATGCCGAACGACAGCGACCTGTACAGCAGCGCGAGGTTGTACCAGAACAGCAGCTGCAGGATCAGCGGCACCGAACGGAAGATCCAGATGTAGCTCCAGCTGACGCTGCGCAGCAACGGGTTCGGCGAGAGCCGCATGACGGCCAGCACCGTGCCGAGCAGGAAGCCGATCACGATGCCGAGCACGGTCAGCACCACCGTGAGCCACACGGCCCGCAGGATCGACGGGGCGAACAGGTACTGGCCGACCGTCGGCCAGTCCCATGCCGGGTTCGTCACCAGCGCGTTCACCGCCATCGCGACCAGCACCGCGACGACGGCGGTGGCGGCCCAGCGCCAGGGATGCCGCGCCGGGGTGATGACGAGATCGGCGAGATCGGATTCGGGTGGGTCGTGCGCGGTGCTGCGCGTCTCGACGGCGGTGCTGGTCACGGTTGGCTCCGGGTGAGGTGCTTCTCGAAGGGGTGCGATCCGACGAGCTCGGGATCGAGGGACCGGTCGTAGAGCGGCGCGTAGCCGGCGGCGAGGTACAGCTGCTGCGCCTCCGGCTGCCGCGGACCGGTCGTGAGGTAGATGCGCCGGTAGCCGCTCGACTCGATCTCGGCCTCCAGCGCGGCGAGCACCTGGCGGGCGAGCCCGCGCCGCCGGTGCGCTGCGGCGGTCCAGATGCGCTTCAGCTCGGCCGTGGTGCCGTCGTAGCGGCGGAACGCGCCACCCGAGACCGGCACGCCGGCGTCGAGCAGCAGGAGCAGCCCACCGTCGGGCGGGGCGAACCGGGCGCGCTCGCGGCGCATCTCCGCGCCGAGGTCGCCGAGGGTGCGCCCGTAGCGCTGCCCGTACTCGTGATCGAGCTCGACGAGCATCGGGAGCACCAGCGGGTCGGTGTAGTCGACACGCCTGATCTCCAGCGGCGATGTAGGCACAGCTCTCCCCCGGTCCCGACATCCGGGTACGGCGGAAGAGCGACCCGGGCGATCAGCGGGTCAGGAACAGAGCGCGGCCTGGGTGCGGCAGAGATCGACGTGGCGGCGCTGTGTCCAGCGCTGGTCGAGCGGGCTCACGGTCGAGGTCTCCCATCGAACCCGGCGTTAGCACCCACACGCGCGGTGGCGCGGGTTGCTGCGGCGTCGACGAGCCGGGACTCTCGACCGCTCTGGATGGACCCCTCGATGGGAACCCGCGAGACGGTGCGGTGTCAAGTACGCGTGCCGACCGTCACGCGCCGCTGACCTGCACAAACGTCCGTACATCCGGC
>Ga0307513_10004671_pt1 | contig 18215 bp, 24 predicted proteins | sample 15_EM_MG_FD_202174 | JGI IMG/M metagenome (GOLD analysis project Ga0307513, IMG submission 202174) | Populus trichocarpa ectomycorrhiza microbial communities from riparian zone in the Pacific Northwest, United States - 15_EM | ecosystem: Host-associated > Plants > Roots > Unclassified | place... | reverse complement strand
CTGCAATACTTAGTTAAATGGAAGGGTACCACTGACATGGAAAACTCTTGGGAACCACAGAAGAATCTGGCAAATGCACCAGATAGCATTAGAGAGTTCCATGATAAACATCCTGATGCACCAAGACGAATAAACAGTATATTCTTCAAGGAAATACCTTGGAAAAAACTAGAGAACTATACCTCTCTAGAAAGCAAAAAGAATTATACCAGAAGGATTCTCAAAGATTCTAACTTACTCCTCTAGGAAGTCTTGCTCAAGGGACCTTGCAACTTGAGGGGGGGGTATTGTCAGGATAGTAGTCATATGTAATTTTTATTCTTTTTTCAAATACCTTTTTGCCCCAAGCACAGACACAAGTCAGTGTGCTTGCCACTGTTCGGAGGCACTTTGCCACCATAAGAGTCATAGTCCAATCTGCATAGTTAGACGTGCTATGATCTGTTCAACATGTACATAGACCAGGGACTATATAAGCAGAATGATCAGAGCCCACCAAAGCCCCCCAGCTTTGACCTCCTTCATCTATCAGCTATACAGCCTACTCAGCCTGTATCAACAACACACTCAGTACACTCTATACCTGTTACACTGTAAGTCATACCTCCTATTCTTTTAGAATAGTATTCTCCTTAAGTAGCAGTGTACTGCTGCCCTATGGGCTGGGGGGTAATACCCCAATGCACTACACAGTATTTAAGTTATATTTTACATTACATATCCTTGGGCTATTGTGGGCAACAGCCCTTGACAACAGATAACTGCACATGCTGTGCCCTGCATCACACCCTAATGGTTATGTACTAGCAAGCAGAAGTGGCTTGGAGAAGTTCTGGTGGCATAACCATTCACACAAGATCCAACATTGATCCAACATTGAGCAGAGAAGCCCTCCTGTGCCCTCAAGATATGTACATAGATAATAATATTATTTAGATCACTGCAATATCTTTTGATTTGGGTGAGCAATTGTTTGCATGAGATTTGGAAGGTGATGATGAAAAACAGGGCATGGACAAAGGCAGAAAGGCAATAAACCAGGTGGATACTACCTGAACATGTCCACTACTAAGCTTATGAACCCATTGCTTGTGATTAGAAGCAAAGTCATACAGTCATTGGGGATTCCTTGGACTGCTGATTGCTTTAGGCTGGTGATTTCATGTGTAAGGGTTACAGATAGATGGTGCAATGTGATTGTGACCATTTGATTCACTGCTGTTGGGCATGGCTCACCACAAGCCATGTAGTCTGGTCCAAGTTGTACAACCTATGAAACAGACAACTGCATGTGCTGTGCCCTGTATCACACCATTACAGTTATGTACCTGAAAGCAGAAGTGGATTGGGGAGGTTCTGGTGGTGTAATCATCCACACAAGATCAGATATTGACCAATCACAAATCTCACTGAAAGGCCCCAAATTTCAGCCTGTGCCCTTGACATATTTTTATAGATGATACTAAAGTTTACATTGCTGAAATATCTTTTGATTTGAGTGAGCAATTGTTCACACAAGATTCATTTGGAGGCTAGTGAGGGGGGACAAAGCATCCACAAACAAAGGTGAAAACAGCAAAAGTAGGTCTTGTAACTCCATTATGGTGGAAATTCAAGCAGTGTCTATCAAATCCTCCAATAATGGGGTGCACCATTCATGATTTCATAATGGTTTTGGAGGGTGTGAGAGTGAATACTTCTTGTATTGCATGAAGTTTATGATAGAAATAGTCAGTTGGGTATTTGTTTTCATGTCCCTTTTGTTGATATCTCATTCAGAGAATTTGTCCTTTCATTTTATCAAACAATTGTTGATTCATGAAATGACTGCTTATTGCAAGTTTAAATGTTCCCCAATCTCATTGTATATGTTGCTGTGATTCAGTGGGTAGCACATAGAACCATAGCTTTGTGCACCCAGTGAGGCACAGTGGTGCTATGACTCCTGATTGATGATAAACTCATGGGTTTTGATAGGCAGTATGGTTGATTCAACCCAGCCATTTGAGAATTGAGTTGTCAATTCCACCCCAAGTGGGCATGTTGTCAATCTTGATTTTCATTGCAAATCTGGATCCCTCATCTTGATTTCCTTGATTTCCAATGTTTTGAGGTGGTGGTCTGGGCAGTCCTCCTGGATATCTTGGTTGCCAATTAGGAAATCCTCCTGGTGGTCTGGGTGGTCCTCCTGGTCCAGGTGGACCATAGGATCCTCCACTGGGCAGCCCTCCTCCTGGTGGTACAAAATGTCAGGGTCATCAGGATCTCCTCTGGGCAGACCTCAATAAGCATCTTGATCACTGTGGCTTGAACTGGACTGGGTGCTAGGAAGTTTGTTGAGATAGATTGAAGGGTCTTCAGGCTCAGGTCTCATGTTGGATCAGTTTCAAATATCAGGTCTTTCATAAGATTCACCCCTGGTATGGAAGTACTGAGGTCCAGCAATTGATTCTCTGAGGCATCCTTGTCTGATGTTAAACAAATTTCCTTGAATTGATTGCTGTGTTCCTACATGTTGTTCCACTTGTTGGGCACATATGTTTCAAGCATCATGATTAGTGAAATCAGTAGTGAAATCAAGTGGTTGATAAGTTCTTGATTCTTCATAGTCAGTTTGCATGTTTGTGATGTCTGCTGATTGGAAAGTTGCTTGTTTCCTGCTGGTGGATACATGAGGTGGAAGATCTCCTAGAATTGATCTTTCATTAAGGTCTTCCCTGGGCTCATTTGCAGTTTCCTCCTTCCAGAATGGCATTGTGAGGTTCCATATAGTGTGTTGCTCCCTTGTGAATGTTCTGGAGGATATCTTATCAGAACTATGTGTGATTATTTCCTTTAGAACTGCTTTGAGTTCTATGTGATACAAGGTTATTGCTTGTTGGGACTCCAGCTGTGTCATACCTTCTCTCATCAGTTTTGAGGTATTCCCCATCTTGGTAATGGGAAAAAGCAGTTCAATTTGAAACTCACTTCTCTCTTTTTCAAGTTTCTTGATGAGTTTCTTATGTTCTGCTTCATCTATGAAATACCTTACTTTAACTTCTCCTGCATTGTCTGTTCCTTTTACAACATTGAGGCTAGTTGCTTGTATTATCCCTTGTAGAAACTCAAAGGTTCAGTTTATAGGGGTTACTCTGCCCCAGCCTGTTTCTGATGGATAAATTCATGATATATTGGTGAGTGGAGTTCTCCATTTCCTTAGAACTTCTAGGGCATGTAGTTTCATCATTTCCCTGATAGCTATGTATTCTTCTTTTGCCATAGCAGCTAGGGGATATGGGTACCAAATGGTGACTGAACTGTAGTCATTTGTCAGGCTTTTCTCCTCTTCCTGTATATTCATGTTACAGTGCAGAGGTTTCCAGAAATGTCTACTTGGTAACTTGAGCAGATAGGTCTGGGCAGTTGATTGGGTAGACTCTTATTTCAGTCTATGTAGCTTACCAGAAGCTACAAAGAGGTTGCAATACAATAGAAGGATCTTATAAGGATATTCTTTAAGCTTAGAGCTTCAGGAGTTTAACCAGAATATAACAGAATAAGAACACTGCAAGTTATTGTATAGGCTTAAGAAGGGTTAAGTATACTCATGTCAAGAGATACACTAAGGGTTTGGTAGTATTCTCATGTCAGGAGTAACACTTAAGGTAGCAAGATCTCTCATGTCAAGAGTAGAACTTAGGTGAATATATACTGTGTCAGAGTATGTACTTGATTACTTATAGCAGTCAACTACTAAGTAAAGTAGAAGCTTTGTGTCAGGAAGGTTTCTTAGGATACAAGGCAAGTGTTAGATGTAAGTGGCTTGTTCATTTCTGGTCAAGAGTGGGGTCCCTTATATAGCTGAGGACCCCCACCAGGTTGACCAGGTCAACCAGGTACTTTTTGATATTACTATTCAGATAGGTGCTGGGGGCACAGTCTGCAGCTTGTAGACTGCAGCTCTGAATAGGGGCTATGTCAAAAGAACCTGGCCATTGCTAAGTACATGAATATGAGGCTGGGGAACCCAGTTATCTGTACATGTGATTCAGGATCATGTGATTATAAAGGAACAAGATCACATGACTACAAAGGTAGAATACTACAGGTATTGCATAACAAAAGAAGATTACCATTCAGTTAAGATTCCTTTATACTCAAGCAGGTGGGTAATAAAGCAAACTTCTCCAAAGATTGGGTGATGTATTGTGTTTGTAGCAATATAATTATAAATGATATATTGCTGTTAAACATATCCAAGGACATAGGTGTATGTCAAGACATTAGTTAGCCATTGGTTAAATCCAGGAAATATGTCATGAAACTGGTTCTATAACAATTTCCAAGGCTCCATCCCATGATCTGAGCTCCAATTTCCTTCTTGTGACAGTCATGCAGTCAAGTTTATTGGTGATTAAATGTTGAGGGTTTCCTCATGAAAGACAGCAATCATGAGTTCCATCACTAGCATTAGTGTCTCTGTGGTTAATAGTCCATTTTCTGATTTTCCTCAAGCTTCAATCTGGCAGTTTGGATTTCAGTGCTTTTGTCTTCTTCAGATGGGAGTGGTAGTCCTTTAAAATTGGATACTTGCTGATGCATGTAGTAGAGGTGGTTGGTTGAGCTGGAGGGGTGATAGGGGTGCTGGTGGTTTCTGGCTAAGGTGTGTGCAAAGTCAGAATGGTGTGGCTAGTTCTGTTTCCAGAATTGATTGTGGTTGGTATGGGCATTGTAGCAGATGTTCTGAAGACATAGGCACTCAATCCTGAGGACATGATATGGGCTAGTTCTGGGTTGATTGATGGAGTTATTCTAGGGTGGATTCTAGTACTAGCTCTTACCTGAGGTCCTCTATCAATTGGCACTGTGAATTTCAATGGTTGCAACTCAGGGGGTAGTGGCACTTCTGCAATTTGAGGGGAGAGATGAACTGAAATGTGGGCTTGTGTAGTACTTGGGTCTATATCACTCTTGTACTCATGGTCTTCTTGAATTTCATGTTGGGGATCTTGAGTTTGAGGGACCAGAATTCTTGTTGATGAGAAGGATCCTGCCCTTGATTGTGGTAAACAAGGCAATTGGTGTTGAGACATGTTTTATATCCTGGAATATCACACTGCAGTGGCTTCAGCAAGTATAAAAGGAACACAAATAATTTAAAATAATAATAATTGCTACATCCAGTGTATGTCAGGGGTAGATGAAATATAGCTATTATCTCTATGGGTTGCAGATTTAATTTCCCAGTGAGGCCCCCAGATGTTACATGTTGGTATTTTTTATAGAATTTTAATACATAACTGTCTAGTAGCCTAGGTCTAAATTTGAGGACTATTACTTCAGTCCCATGTATATAGGTATATTTATCAATTGAGAAATAAAACTATATACACTCTTTTTGGAAGGTGTTGATAGGGGTGTCTACAGCAATATATACTGTAGGTTTTTATACCTCAGACCAGTAGTCAATATATACATTACTTATTGTAGATAATAAGAGTGAGTTAGAAGTGAGATGATCAAGTACAAGTTGTGGCAAATGCTTACAAGATCTGTCCTGCCTTTGGCCTGGAGCTCCATGCACACTGTACCTCTTATTTCAGGTAGGCTGCTAAGTGGGGCTTGTTTAGGCAAGTAAGGCTGGCAGATAATGATTGGTGAAAAGATTTTCATTTGGAGTGCCTGCAGGATTGCACTTTTATAGGTTTTGTGACCCTGCATAGCATAGCATGTCTACATAAGTTTACATTGACTTTCACATAATTATCCTGGTTGGGGTCAATGATTTGTCCTAAGACTATGGAGTTGCTATGTGTCTTATTTGCATAGCCCAGCAACTTCAATAGTAATAGATTTGAGTGGATACAACCAGATCCAGAATGACCCACACAGGTGGTGAACAAAGCAATATTCTTGAGGGCAGGCAGAACTCAAGATTGTATATTTATTGATTGTGGCACCTCATGAATGATGCCCAGGATGATAAATATCATAAAATGGGGCATACATCAAGGCATATAAATATGATCACAAATCATTGAGACCAGTGCCATAATACACATCAAGCACATTGCAAATAGCTCTATTAAATGGTACAAGGCTCATTTGGTTGCCCAAGGCTTTTCCCAGCAACCTGGTTGGGACTTTGTTGAGTCCTTTGCCCCTATAATCTGCCTTTCTGTTGTGTGTGCTCTCTTTGCACTTGTGGCTGCAGATGACCTTGAATGCAACTCGATCAACATTACCACTGAAAGCAGTGGTAATGTTGATTGAGGAGGAGATTTACAAGAAGCCACCAGAGGGCTATGAGCAGTATTCAAAGGACGGTTTGCTACTCTATTGCCTGCTCATGAAGGCACTCTATGTCCTCAAGCAAGGTGGAAGGCAGTGGTATCTCAAGCTCAGCAGAGTCATGAAGGAGATTGGGTTTAGGAAGGTGCAAAGTGAACCCTGTGTCTATGTCTGGGAAGACAGTGCTGGAGAGAAGGTGGTTGTGCCAACCTATGCAGATGACTGTCACATCATTGGAAGAACCAGGGAGGGCATTCAGCACATTAAAGCAGAACTGCAAAAGCACTTCAAATAATGTGACCTGGGACCTACCAACTGGTTCCTTGGTATTGATATTCAGTGCAACTGCTCCACATGCCAGATTACCCTGTCCCAATTCCAGTACATTATCAATATGCTCAAGGACTTTGGTATGGAGGATTGTGCACTGGTGAAGACACCCATGGTCCCTGGTCTGCACTTGGAGAGACTGCTACCCCACCTAGCCCCAAGATTGAGTTCATGCAGGACGAGCCATACCTGCATGCAATTGGCAAGCTTACCTGGTTGGCTAATGGCACAAGGTCTGATATTGCCTATGCTGCTGGGGTCCTTGTGTGCTTCAACAATTGGGCCAGGAAGGCCCAGTGGACTGCAGTCAAGCATCTCCTGCACTACATCAAGGGCACTCTCAACTACAAGCTCCACTATGGACCCTGTCCTCACCCACTTGGAAGGATAAAATTGCTTGTAATTCTCCTTCTTTTTGAGTCATTATCACTGTAATTGTGTCTTGGCACTCACTGCTTCCTAGATTTTCTGTATGCCTTCTGGCCTCCAGTTTGTGTGGGAATGATGGCTTTGCTTCCCCTTGCAGGTTTTACTCATTCCCATTGCTCCCTAGGTTAGTTCTACCTCAAATAATGAATATATCATGGGTTTTACTCATTCTCATCGCTCCCTAGCTTGGTCACTTGCAGTGGTCATGAGCCCTGTTCACTAGAATGCCAGAAATCACCATTAATGCCTCTATTTGCTTCTGCCTTGCACTGCACACATTGACAAGCCATCTGCAGTATCTTGCATCCATTGTGAATGCAAATATTGCACCAATTTTGTGTTCTGACATGCCAGCTGTTCACCAGCTGACCAGCCCTCTTGTTGCTCCAAACGACCACTTGTCAGCTCTCTAGCAGCCCAACTAGCAGCCCAATCACCTTGCAAACTTGCACAAGGGTCTGCCTCACTCGGCCCATCTCCCATGCCAAGAATCCCAACTTGCAGCATTGCAGCTACCTAGCAATTATAAAAAAATCTCTGAACCACTGGTTTGAACCCTGCACACATCCCAAAACTCCAAAATCTCATGTACCCAGCCTCCAAACTTCATATTATGTCCACCATCAATGCATTGGACACTGATTTCACTGCCAAATGACCTGAACTCACCCAGGGTTGCTGGCATGCATGGTGGTATCATACAACACATCACCTGCAGGAGGGCATCCTAGGCCTTGCCAAGGGTGACCAGACACAGCCTACAACCCAGGGCAGGGACTACTATGAGTATGTATGTCTTGCTGAGCATGCCTGCTTCATCCTGTACATGTGCCTGGGACCCTGGCTGAAGACAATGACATTGACTACAATGACCCCCAGCACATCTATCAGAATCTGAAGCAGGAGTTGGAGCCAGATACTGCTGCCAATCACACAGATAAACTCAGCAAATACCTCAATGCTATGGACTCTGCCACAGGCCCAGGCAGCCTTCACCACACAGGTTACCCCCAGCAACATGCCCAACCCAGCAGGCTCCTCCTCTGCCAGCAGCCTGCCTTACTTTTGACTGTCTATGGTGTGAGACCAATGGCAACCACTTCACTGAGGAGTGTCACAACCTGCAGCACTCCAAGGAGCAGCAAAAAGCCAACCACACCCAGACCAAGGTCAGCACTAGCAAGGGCAAGTCACAGCAAGCCAAGCCTGCAGATGCCACACCTGCAGAGTTTGCTGGTGAAGCAAGTTGCATCTTGTCCTCTTCAGACCTCATCACTAATCAATACTGGAACCCAGACACAGGGGCCATGTGCCACAGACACTGCACAAGGGTGGTTCACTCACTACAAACCCCACCACATCCAGCTAGGGAATAACAGTATTGTCTGGTCTGAAGGAATTGGTGTCTGCTGGTTTGAGCCATTGCTGGAGGGTAATCCAGGACCCCTGGTGCAGTTCTCCAATGTACTCTATATACCTTGCCTTGCACCCAATGTACTCTCACTGTTCTCCCTTACTGCACAGTTACACTTCCCCTGGTACTGGCTGCTGCCTCTCCTTCAGCAAGGATCGACACGTCCTGTTCCAGGCCACAGTCACAGGCTGATGCATTGGCCCACTTCTAGGTCACACCCTACCTGCACTTCATGTACACCATACTGCCTACATTGCTGCTGTTGTGCCACTCACTCTCCAACTCTGGCATTAGCCCATCAACTACAGGTCAATGGGTGCAGTTGAGTGTGCTGTGCAGCATGTTGAGGGGCTCACTGTGTCCTCAACACAATTGTCCTGCAAGTGCAGATGGCAAGCAGCATCACAACCCTTTTCCTCCCTCATCCTCTTGTGCCTTGTATGCACTCAAACTTGTGCACACTGACCTGAGTGGTCCAGCTCATGTACCAGGCACTGGTGGTGTTATCTATTGCCTCACAATCACAGATGACTTCACCTGCTGGCACTGGCTCACCAACAAGCATCCTAGATGCCTTCAAGTACAAGGCAATGGCTGAGGCCCAGCACCCTGCTTGCAAGCTGGTCACAATCCAAGATGACAAGGGAGCTGCATTCATTGGGAACCAGATTGCAGCATGATGCAAGGAGTATGGCATACAAGCCCAGCACATTATGTGTGCAACCCCTCCACAGAATGGGAGAGCAGAGCACAGCTTCAGGGACTTGGCTGAGAGTGCTACTTGCATTATGGCCAAGCAGGATGGCTGTATCCTGGTGGGCAGAGGCTGCTCATGCCTCCAACTATATCTACAACCAGCTCCCCCATAGTGCACTAAGAACATGTTCAAAAATGCACCTTGGATCCCCTGGCCTGAGGAACCACCTGTACCACAGCCCCTACACCACAGGAGGTTCCAGCCATACCACAGCAGCCAGCTGGTCAACCCATGCCACCACTCCCAGATGATGATATCCTAGATTTAAGGGGAGATGACACCCCCACTCCTGATCACCACCACCTGATCTCCCTTGATCAGTGACACCAGTAGCTACTACATCAGGGTACTCTTGACTATGAGCTCCACTATGGACCCTCACCCTGCTGCATGTGTCTTTCTCAGATACTGACTTTGTTGGAGACATTGACTCTGCTAAGTCAACAACTGGTAATGGGGTGGTGGTGCTGTTTCCTGGTCCTCCAAACTGCAGTCTTGTGTTGAGTGCTCAACCACTGAGGCAGAATTCATTGCTGGTGAGTCCTGTGCCCAGGACATGGCCTTCTTCCAATACATCCTGGAGGATTTGAGCTACAAAATCACACTGCCTCAGCCACTGGGCATGGAAAACCAATCAGCTATTCATGTAGCAAAGAACCCAGAGCATCAGGGACATATGAGGTACCTCAATCCAATCTACTATGGCTTCAGGGAGGTGGTAGAGGCTGGGGAAGTTCCTCCCTGGTTTGTCCCAACTGTGGACATGCCTGCAGACATCCTGACCTAGGCATTGACCCAAGAGCAGGTTGAGAAGGTTGTAAGTATGCTGGGTCTTTGAGCATGAGGATTGGCCTCCAGGCAGGTGACTTGGAAGGATAAGATTGATGGTAATTCCCCATCTTTTGGAGTTGTTATCACTGTAACTTGTGTCTTGGCCCCTCACTATTTTCTACATTTCCCCTCATTTCTGTGTGCTCTCTGGCCTCCAGTTTGTGTGGGAATGATGGCCATGCTTCCCCTTGCAGGTTTTGCTCATTCCCATCACTCCCTTGCTTGGTCATTCACAGTATCTGTGATGGTGAGGTGATAGATAACACCACCAGTACCTGGTGCATGAGCTGGACCACTCAGGTCAGTGTGCACAAGTTCAAGTGCATGTAAGGCATGAGAGGACAAAGGAAGAAAGGGTTGCAATGCTGTTGGCCATCTTTGCTGAAGGAGAGGCAGCAACCAGTACCAGTGAAAGTATAGCCACATGCAGTAAGGGAGAACAGGAAGAGTACATTGGAGAACTGCGCCAGGGGTCCTAGGTGCCCCTCCAGCAATGGCTCAAGCCAGCAGAACTTGGAAGGATAAAATTGATGGTAATTCTCCTTCCTTTGGAGTCATTATCACTATAACTTGTGTCTTGGCCCCTCCTCACTATTTCCTATATTTCCCCTTATTTCTGTGTGCCCTCAGGCCTCCGGTTTGTGTGGGAACCATGGCTATGCTTCCCCTTGTGGCTTTACTCATTCCCATTGCTCCCTAGGTTAGTTCTACCTTGTATAATGAATAAATCGCGGGTTTTACTCATTCCCATCGCTCCCTAGCTTGGTCACTTGCAGTGGTGATGAGCCCTGTGCACGAGAAATCACCATTACTGTCAGAATAACAATAACAAGTGATTTTAAATATTTTTTTTGATACCTTTTTGCCACAAGTACAGACCATAGTCATTGTGCTTTGCCACTGTAAGAGTCATTGCCCAATTCTCATGGTTGGATGTGCTATAATCTGTGCATCATGGACTATATAAGCAGAGTGACTGGAGACCACCAAAGCCCCCCAGCTTTGACCTTCATCTATCAGCTAAACCAGCCTACTCAGCCTGCCTCAACAGCACAGTCAGTATACTCCTTACCTGTTACACAGTAAGTCAATCATCGTATTCTTTAGAATGGTATTGTCCTTAAGTAGTGGTGTACTGCCACCCTTAGGGGCTGGGGGGTAATACTGGCACTACATCATTATGTATCCTCAGGCTATTGTGGGCAACAGCCCTTGATAATTACTGCCTCTATTTGCTTCTGGATTCCCTGCTCACAGTGACAAGCTATCTGCAGTATCCTGCATCCGCTATGAACACAATAATCACACCAATTTTGCGTTCTGCTGCACCAGCTGTTCACAGCTACCTGCAGTCTCCTGCATCTGTGGCAAATGCAATTATTGCACCAATTTTGTGTTCTGACGCGCCAGCTGTTCACCAGCTCACCTGCCCCTCTTATCACTCTAAACGACCACTTGTCAGCTCTCTAGCAGCCTAACTAGTAGCTCAATCGCCTTGCAAACTTGCACAAAATTCTGCGCTGCCTGGCCCATCATTCACGGCGAGAATCGCGACTTGCAGCATTGCGGCTACCTAGCAATTACTAAACAGTCTCCAGGCCACTGGTTCGAACCCTGCAAACACCCCAAACCTCTGTAATCTCACCTATTCAGCCTCCAAACTCCATATCATGTCCACCAACAACGTATCGGACACCGATTTCACTGCCAAATGCCCTGAACTCACCAAAGGTTGCTGGCCGGCATGGTGGTATCATACAACACTTTGCCTACAGAAGGAGGGCACCCTAGGCCTTGTCAAGGGTGACTGGATGCAGCCTACAACCCATGGCAGAGACTACTATGAGTATGTACGCCTTGCTGAGCGTGCCTGCTTCATCCTGCACATGCGCCTGGGGCCCCTGGCTGGAGAGCAGGTCAAGGACATCAAATGACCCCCAGCGCGTCTATCAGACTCTGAAGGAGTTTGAGCTGGACACTGCTGCCAACCACCTAGATAAACTCAGCGAATTCCTCAACGCTCTGAAGAGCACTGGGGAGTCGACTGTGCAGCTCGGTGGGCGCATCCGTGGCCTGATTCACAAGTGGAGCGAGCTCCGACCTGCTGCCTACTCCCTCATGCTCAAGGACGAGCTCTGGATGTATGGACTCCTTCGCGGTCTTGCGCCTGGCTTCCAGCACATCAGAAACGGCTATGCCGGTGCAGGCAACCAGAATGCTGCCACATTGGAGTGGCTACTTGACTCCAATGACACAATGGACTCTGCTACAGGCCCCCAGGCAGCCTTCGCCACACAGGCACCCCCCTGCATCGCCAGCGCTCTGCCTTCTTGTTCGTCTGTCTGTGGTTTGAGACCAATGGCAACCACTTCACTGAGGAGTGCCACAACCTGCAGCAACTCCAAGGAGCAGTGCATAGCTAACCGCACCTAGCCCAAGGCCAGCTCTAGCAAGGGCAAGCCACAGCAAGCGAAGCCTGCTGATGCCGCACCTGCAGAGCTTGCTGATGAAGCAAGTCACATCCTGTCCTCTTCAGACCTTGTCACTGATCAATACAGGAACCCATACACAGGGGCCACATGCCATATAACGCCGCACAAGGGTGGCTCAGCCAATACAAACCCCGTCGCGTCCCTGTCTTCACCCGCTGGCGCTAGCTCAAGCTGCTCACCAACAAGCGCGAGGACACCATCCTAGAGGCATTCAAGGAGTACAAGGCAATGGTTGAGGCCCAGCACCCTGCTTGCAAGCTGGTCACAACCCGAGATGACAAGGGAGCTAGTTCATTGGGAACCAGATTGCACAAGGCCCCAACAGAATGGGAGAGCAGAGCGTGGGTTCAGGGACCTGACTGAGAGTGCTTCCTGCACTCTGGCCACAGCATGGGTGTATCCTAGTGGGCAGAAGCTCCAACTACATCTACAACTGGCTCCCCCACAGCGCAGTAGGCGGTCCCCCCTTTGAGCTCTGGTATGGCTGCAACCCCAATATTACTAACCTCCGTGTGTGGGGCTGCTTGGGCTATGTGCACCTGCAGAAGGTACACCACAGCAACCTGCTGGTCAACTGATGCCACCATTCCTAGATATGACCTAGATTTAAGGGGGATGGCCCCCCCCCCGCTCCTGATCACCTATCTCCCTCAGCCAGTGACAACAGTAGCCCCTGCTCTTCCAGCACTCCCCTCCACATCCTGCGCTTCCTCCAGCACCTCCAGCACAACATGGCCGCTCACGGTCTCCTTCTCCTGCACTACATTACTCCACTTGCCAGCAATTCGAGCCTCACCCTTACTGGGTCAGCAATGCACCACTCATCCCAATTCCTCAAGATGCATCAGCGCCACCAGCTGCCTTCGCTTCACCTGAGCCTGCAGCTATTGACGAGGATTCTTACCAGGAGTCAGAGGATGAGCAAGCAGCTGAAATTGCACACCAGGTATGGGGTTCCATCCTGGAGGGAGTGGGCATTTATTCTGAGTATGTGAAGATGGAACTTGACGATGTGCGCAAGCTGGCCTATTCAGCAGCCCAGCAAGCATGCGCGGCCTCAAGCCCTCAATGCCCAAGACCTTCAAACAGGCTTGCTAGTCCACAGAGAGCAGAATGGGAGGAGGCTTGCCAGCAGGAAATAGCTGCACACATGGAGAATGGTCAACCGATCTTGTTAAGGTCATGAAGGAGATTGGGGTTAGGAAGGTGTGAAATGAACCCTGTGTGTATTTGTGGGAAGACAGCACTGGAGAGAAGGTCGTTGTACCACCTATGTGGATGACTGTCACATCATTGGAAAAACCAGGGAGGCATTCAGCACATTAAAGCAGAGCTGCAAAAGCGCTTCAAATTACGTGACCTGGGACCTACCAACTGATTCCTTGGTATTGATATTCAGTGCAACCACTCCACACACCAGATTACCTTGTCCCAATGTCAGTACAGCATCGATATGCTCAAGGACTTTGGTACAGAGGATTGTGCACTGGTGAAGATATGCATGGTCCATGGTCTGTGCTTGGAGAGACCTGCTACCCTGAGGAGATCGAGTTCATGAAGGACAAGCCATATCTGCATGCAATTGGCAAGCTCACCTGGCTGGCTAATGGTACAAGGCCTGATATTGCCCATGCTGCTGGGGTGCTTGCATGCTTGAACAATTGTGCAGGGAAGGCACCCGTGGACTGCAGTGAAGCATCTCCTGCGTTACATCAAGGGCACTCGACTACGAGCTGCACTACGGACCCTGTCCTCACCCTGCTGCATTTGCCTCTTTCTCAGATGCTGACTTTGCTGGAGATATTGACTCTGCCAAGTCAACAAATGGGTTTGTGCTTCTCATGGGTGGTGCTGTTTCCTGGTCATCCAAATTGCAGTCTTGGGTTGCCCGCTCGACCACTGAGGCAGAATTCATTGCTAGTGAGTCCTGCACCCGGTACATGGCCTTCTTCCGCTACATCCCGGAGGATTTGGGCTACAATATCACACTGCCTCAGCCACTGGGCATGGATACCCAATCAGCTATTCTTCGTGTGGCGCAGAACCCAGAGCATCGGGGACGTATGAGACACCTCAATCCAATCTACTATGGCTTCAGGGAAGAGGTAGAGGCCGGGGAAATCTCTCCCCACTGTGTCCCAACTGTGGACATGCCTGCAGACATTCTAACCAAGGCATTGACCCCCGAGCAGGTTGAGAAAGCTGTATATATGCTGGGTCTTCGAGTGTGGTGACTTGGAAGGGTAAAATCGATGGTAATTCTTCCTTTGGAGTCGTTATCGCTGTAACTTGTGTCTTGGCCCCTGCTCACTATTTCCTATATTTTCCCTCATTTCTGTGTGCCCTCCGGCCTCCAGTTTATGTCGGAACGATGGCTATGCTTCCCCTTGCTGGTGTTACTCATTCCCATCACTCCCTCGGTTAGTTCCACCTTGTATAATGAATAAATCGCGGGTTTTACTGATTCCCATCGCTCCCTATCTTGGTCACTCACAGTGAGACAGGCCAGGCGGGGCAGACCCATGTGCACGTTTGCAAGGTGATTGAGCTGCTAGTCAGGCTGCTAGAGAGAGTGGTCATTTAGAGTGACAAGAGGGTGCATGTGAGCTGGTAGCAGCTGGCATATCAGAACACAAAATTGGTGCAATAATTGTGTTTGCAACAGATGCAGTGCGTGGTGCAAGGCTGAGGGTACAGGTGACCAGCTGGCACAGCAGAATGCACATCTGTGCCTATGTCCAGGTGACAGCACTGGAGGGGAGGTGGTTGTGCCAACCTATCCACATGACTGTCACATCAGAAGATGAACCAGGCAGGGCACTCAGCACATTAAAGCAGAACTGCAAAGCACTTCAAATGACATGACCTGGGACCCACCAACTGGTTCCTTGGTATTGATATTCAGCATAGCTGCTCCACATGCCAGATTACCCTACCCCAACACCAGTACATTATCAATATGCTCAAGGACTTTGGTATGGAGGATTGTGCACCTGTGAAGACACCCATGGTCCCTGGTCTGTGCTTGGAGAGACCTGCTACCCCACTTAGCCCTGAGGAGATTGAATTCATGAAGGACAAGCCATACATGCATGCAATTGGCAGGCTCACCTGGCCAGCTAATGGCACAAGGCCTGATATTGCCTATGTTCCTGGGGTGCTTGCATGCTTCAACAATTCTGCAGGGAAGGCCCAGTGGACTTGCAGTCAAGCATCTCCTGTGCTACTGTACATAAAGGGCACCCTTGACTACAAGCTGCACTATGGACCCTGTCCTCACCCTGCTGCATTTGCTTCTTTCTCAGATGCTGACTTTCCTGGAGATCTTGACTCTGCCAAGTCAACAACTGGGTTTGTGCTTCTAATGGGTGGTGGTGCTGTTGCCTGGTCCTCCAAACTGCAGGCTTGTGTTGCTTGCTTGACCACTGATGTTATGGACTGGGTTCTCAATGATTTGCAATTGTATTTATATGCCTTGATGTACACCCCATTTTTATGATATTTATCATCCTGGGCATCATTCATGAGTACCACAATCAATATGTATCATAAATCATCTGCACTCACCTGGGTTCAAACTGTGATCTCAGGTTCTGCCTGCCCTCAAGAACATTGCTTTGTCATCCACCTGCATGAGTCATTCTGGATCCAATTGTACTGACTCAAATCTAATACTATTGAGGTTGTTGGGCTATGTGAACATGATGCATAGCAACTCTATAGTCCCAGGATGAGTCATTGATTGCAACCAGGATTGCAGTGTTAGCACAGGAGGATTGGTGCTAATCACTGCTTTCCAGCACAGGATAATTATGTAAAATCAATGTATACCTATGTAGACATGCAGGGCTATGCAGGGACATGAAACCTATAAAAGCACAACCCTGCAGATGCCCCTAATGACAATCTTTTAGCCAATCATTTTCTATTGGCCTTACTTGCCTAAATGAGCCCTATTATCAAGCTTACCTGAAATAAGAGGATGGAGTGCCCAGAGCTCTAGGCCAAGGGCAGGACAGATTTTGTAAGCATTTGCCACATCTCATAACTCAATCATCTCACAACTAACTTGCCTTTATTATTTACAGTAAGTGATGTATATATATTGACTACTAGTCAGAGGTATCAAAGCCTAAAGGTATACATTGCTGCTCATCATAGAAACCCCTACCACCACTTTCCAAAATGTGTATATAATTATATTTCTCTATTGATAAATATACCTATATATGTGGGACTGAAGTAATAGCCCTCAGATTTAGACCCAGGGCTACTAGACAGTTATGTATAAAATCTATGATAAATTCACCAACACATACAGTACACTAATTCTTGGTAAACAAAAGGGTTGTATTGAGTGTACACACCATTGTGAAGGGCTAGCTCAGTGACATACATAGCTTTGCACAGATTTGAGTTCTGTAGTCCAGACATCATCATGATTAGTGTCATTATCAAAGCTGAGGTATACAGTTTTGTTTCCAAGCTGACCTTTACTAAGCATGTACATCATAGTGGCTTGGTCAAACTGGGTCATTTGCACCCATGTTACAGTGCAGAGGTTTCCAGAAATGTCTATTAAGTAACCTGAGCAGATAGGTCTGGGCAGTCAATTGGATAGACTCTTATTTCAGTCTAAGTAGCTTACCAGAAGCTACTGAATGTTTGTACTACGATAGAAGGATCTTATAAGGATATTCTTTAAGCTCAGGGCTTCAGAGAATTAGTCAGAATATATAAGAATAAGGAATCCACTAGCTATTGTGTAGAATGAACAAGATCTCTTGTGTCAAGAGTAGAACAATGATTTGAATATATACTTGTGTCAGAGTATGTATTCTATTACTTAAAGTGGACAACTACTAAGTAAAGTAGATGCTTCATATCAGGAAGGTATCTTAGGATGCAAGGCAAGTGTTAGATGTAAAGCGGCTTGTTCATTTCTGGTCAAGAACAAGGTCCCTTATATAGCTGGGGACTTGACCAGGTTGACCAGGTTCTTATTGGTATTACTATTCAAACAGGAGCTGGGGGCACAGTCTGCAGTCCACAGTCCATAGTCCACAGCTCTGAATAGGGGCTATTCTAAAAGAACCTGGCTGTTGCTAAGTACATGAATATGAGGATGGAGAACCTGGTTCTATGTGAGGCTGGGGAACCTGGTTATCCGTACATGAGAATCAGGATCATGTGATTACAAAGGAACAAGATCACATGACTACAAAGGAAGAATACTACAGGTATTGTGTAACAAAAGTCATGTGATAACAAAGGAAGTTCACCATTCAGTTAAAGCTCCTTTATACCTAAGCAGGTGGGTGATAAAGCAAACTTCTTTGAAGATTGAGGATGTATTGTGTTTGTAGCAATACAATTATAAATAATGTATTGTTGTTTAACATACTCAAGGACATAGGTGTACATCAAGACATTAGCTAGGTATTGGTAAAACTCATGAATTATGTCATAAAACTGGTTCTATAACAACCCAGGTGTGACGAAAGTCACTTTTACCACTATTTTTCATCCTTTTTTCCTTACATATCAGTACCCATATCGATATTTTCTTTGTCATCACATGACATGAGCCTGACCTGAGCCTGACGTTGTCACTTCCTTTGTCATGGATTGTGACCATGAGCCTGACCTCACTACTCCTTTGTCACCACTTGTGACCATTCATGATGTC
>Ga0307513_10004670_pt1 | contig 18217 bp, 10 predicted proteins | sample 15_EM_MG_FD_202174 | JGI IMG/M metagenome (GOLD analysis project Ga0307513, IMG submission 202174) | Populus trichocarpa ectomycorrhiza microbial communities from riparian zone in the Pacific Northwest, United States - 15_EM | ecosystem: Host-associated > Plants > Roots > Unclassified | place... | reverse complement strand
CTTGAACTTCCTCTTTGATAACAGAGAGGAGGTGAATAAATTTTCCTTGTGGCGCTTTCGCTTATCTGAAATCTAAAGTTGGATGCCCGAGCGCTGTGGCGGTTTCAGTTCTTATAGGCCGCCGTAGACAAGCTAGAGGGGATGAGTGATGATTTATAGGCTGGTGTTGTGAGCGTCATTATGGAAAAGATGTCTGATATGTGCGTAGTAGGATTTGGTTTCCCCTTTATCGGCGAAATATACTTACGAAAGATTGTGTGTAGATCTCTCCTCGTTTCGCTAAAAATCGACGCTATCCTACGGGAGGTTACATTTCGTCGGGGAGGCAAGAAATTTGAATAGGTGGCCGAGGGAATGGGCTGACCGATGCAGGCACAGTAATTCTTACTGGACTGAAGGAGCAGAGGGGAAACGGGTCGGTACTCGGAATGAAGGTGCTATTGTGTTTGTTGTACTTAGAACGGTGCTTGTCGGCGGAGAAGCTGTCGGGCATCAGGAGTGGAGATAGGGTTTGCGTATCTAGATGCGGAAAACGTACTAGTGCTACAGACACTCCTGTCATCTTGTCTGAGGCCTGCGACTGTCGAGGGATTTTCGTCTACAGTCAGACTAACGCACTCTACCCTTCCGAAACACCCCCGGACGATTCGGCTCTATTTCATAATCCTCACTCAATTGCCGAGGTTCGCTAGCCATACGTGAGTCCCAGATATATCGTGGCCCTTTCACCAACTCTTCGCTCGAGTCCCTCAATAATGCCCCTTCTAGAATATGGTTTTTTTTTTACTGGGGTGTCCGCACAAGAAGGGGCACTGCAGGGAATGTCGAGACACTTACGTCCAGGGTTCTCGCCAGGTTTGATGAGCATATATCTATTCAACCGCTCTTACCGGTATTGTGTTAGAATAAAGATCGACTCCCGGATATCATTTGTTACTAGAGGGGAGCAGCTAGAGAATTTATAGGACTCGGAGTCGCGTATCCCGAGACCATGGAGATGGTTGCTGCCCTTTTGGAGATGAATGGGACATTAATGCAACTGATTGCGTGGTATTGGATAATAAGATACACCATCTTATGCAATCACACACGTCTATCTGCTGTACGACACACCTACGTGATTACACGGCTCACAGACATTTCCTTGGGCGTGGCGTTGTATATGCTGAGGCACTGGGGGGGGTACGGTATATGTGGCGGTGGATTTTCCTTTTGATTGCCATATAGTTCAATAGCGCAAGCGCGGAAGTGCATCTTTGGGTCTAAACTCTATTTTGTTCAAATCCTATGATACCTACGAACTTTATCGCAAAACGTGACAAGATATCAATAGCTTCACACAGGCGATACGACTCTTATCTGGGCAATTCCGAGCGCGGCCGGTTGATATATTAGTCACGTGCCTGATCAAAATGCGCAGCGACCAGAAGGCTCACCAAATCTTTTCTTATCTGACCCACGTGACTGATATATCTATCAGCCGCCGTAGTAGTGGAGGACGTGAGGAGCTGGCAAGATGCTTCCAGGATGAGAGGACGTCAATCCTAACTGGCAGCCACCATACTGTATGCTGATGGGCGGACGCCACTCGTGTTTCCCGCTATGTACTCAGTACACTACTTCTATTCTCATCGTGTATTCGGAATACGGTTGCTATAAAAGTACAGGAAGGTTTGTCAGAATTATTTGAATTATCGAAGATCTGATGTCTTTAATACAAAGAGGATAATGTAACTGATGGTAAGTGAAAATAATGATGATTATGAAAATAGTGACAGCAACTGTGACGGTAGGATGAGGGAAGGTGTTCATTCACAGTTGAGGGTAGCCTTGATGCCGCTTTTCAAGCACAGTGCAATAAATTCTAAAGTGTTAGTCTATTCTCATACATGGGCTTCACTAGCTACTGGCGCCACTCACCGCAATCTTTCAAAAAGCATGAACACTATATTTTCTATGGGCTTGTGATGGCTCTTCCAAAATGGGAAACAAATTTTGGTACGGAAATGACTTGTATGTGAACTAAGAGGTAATAAAAGAGAACAAGCTTGGCCTGGTATGAGAATAAATGATGTAAGGAGTAGAAATTACTACTAGCCATGTTGGTCATAGTAATAAGAAATAAATCTTTAATATTACCTGATTCCGAATACGCGATGAAAATGGAAGTACTGTTATCTTAATTCTCACACACCAACGTGTACTGAGAACAAGAAAATCGGTGGTATAGTATCTACTTAACTGAAGTGGAGAAGTACGGGAAAACAACTGTCACTCTCAAAGAACCTTCATGTAGAAAACAAAACCTTACAAGTCACGATCAATCTCAATTTACTAAGCTATGTCGCAAAACAATCCCACAAACCGCACAAAACAGAAAATCCCCGTCCCAAAGAAAGCCCAACCCAGCAGGTTGTCTGACTAGCTAAGTACAGGTCCAATTTCCTCCTTCAAACACTCACGATCCTTGTTGCCGTTGTCCTCTCTGCAGTGGGAGGTCGTTCCACTCCGGGGAGAAGGAAGGAAAGCGTGAGAGAAGACAAAACCTAACTTACATACCGTAAAAACTGGAATAATTGGCCCTCACGCTAGTATGTTGACTTAAGGTATGTCTCGCCAAGGTTCATACATTTGTTTAAAATTTTCCTCTTTCTACTTCGCCACTCCAATCACTGCAGTCATATCAAGAGCTAGCGTTCAGACTCGGAGAAGTGAGCCCTAGTTTTCAGTGTTGAAACACCAATTTCCTTTAAAATAGGGACTTTCCGTGCGCCCAACCTTATATCAACATACTAGCGTGAGGGCCAATTATTCCAGTTTTTACAGTAGCAGTCCCCTGTCCGCCAAGCCTAGGCAACAGCCACCCATGCAGAACCGCGCAACCTCCTAAAGCTAAGATCGTGACTAACTATCTATTTAGTATAAGTTAATCGGAGACAAGCTAGAAAACAGCAAGTCAAGAAAGTCAATTTTAAACCGTAACGGCACCTGTGGCAGAGTTATGGCTGGTGAAAATGTACCATTCCTAGCGATCTTCGGTTGCCTGATACACTCTCGCTAGCAACAACACTGCCACAAACACATGTTTGGGAATGAGAGTTAAGTGAACAGTACGGTAGTGTAGAGGCACAATCCCGACCGGCTGGTAACCGAATCTGACCAAACGCCACTCTCATAGATGGCTGGGTACGGGCACGAGGGAGCACTTGTCCCAGGCCATAAGTACCCGAAAACAGGGATTAAAGAAATATATGGCAAAACATCCGTGCGTGCCTGTGCCCCCATACAAATGATCCCCCTTCATTTTCGGGTACTTATGGCCTAGGACAAGTAGTAGACAGTTTTTCCCAGAATAAGAGGACATCAATCTGGATTACCGCACGTGGCCGAATGCCACTCTCGTGCGCCGCGATGCGCGGGCGCCTGTAGGTAGCAAAGCTTGTTTCGGAATGGGAAGACGTTTGCACCCCCACGGGAGATAACCGGGACAAAGCTCGACTGTCGCTCGCTCTCCCCGAATGACAGGATGAGGTTTTGGGGATGTTACTGCGGCGGGGCAATACCAATTGTGTCGCAGCAGATCGCGGTAGCCAGACCTCCGCCCCCACACCAGAACCCTCTTAACCCCCAATTACATAAAGTCCTACCATATCACAAACACCTCTTTCGCGTGGCTCTTTTATGCACGACGGTGCCCACCGATTCAACAGATAGTGTTATTATACTGCTGCTTCCTGCCGCTGGTTGAGAGAGATGATCTTTTGTTCTGCCCTACTTCGCATATTGTTTCATGTTTTTTTTGTTTTTTTCCTAGTACTTGATTCGGACTCGTATTTGGTAAATTATGCTGTAAACCTTTTAAGTCTGCTTGACCCTTCTCGCACTATTAGGAAAATATGGTTGGGACGGAAAGGGCAGATCGCCCCGCTCTCCTTCAGTTTTCCCCACAGACATGTTTTGTGAAACCCCCATGAACCCTAAAAATTGCTCCACCATTTCTATGCGCAGCCAACTCTTTGGAAAGAGCACCATTGCCTAGAGTACTCGTACCGTACACTGTCACAACCAGTCAAATTGGGCGAGGGAAACGCCAGCTGCGACAACAGAATACCGATTTTCAACGACACCGTCTGTCTATCAATCCGACAAGAATGGGCGAATTATAAGTTGGCTACCTCCACTACAGAAAAACAACAGAAATAAAGGCATGCGCAATGACCGATTCGACGATGTCGTGCATCGAGACTCAGAAAAAGCGACTCTCCGTAGTGCGAGGATTGAGAAGGCTGAATCCTGCCAGGAGCAGGAACCCCCCCTCGGTTAGTTTTGCCGCGACACCACCATACCCTCTAGGCGGGGAGCAGAGGGTTTTAAGCTACTGATACTGGCACCTTACCCTATTATGGCAATGCTAGGACAGGGGGCTGCATATTTCTGCATTAGCTATTGATGCCAGGTGTGGGCACAACTTGGGTTTCAACAGGAGGAAATTGTACAAGTACACTTTCTTATTGAGAATCGCCTACCGGAAATTGTATGTATCGGGACTAGGGAAGCCATAGATATTTTGTTATTGGAATGTCATCTTGGGCTAAGATTAATTTAAATGATGACTCGATAATGTTCGCTATTGTTTATTGGTTTTGTAGGGGGCAGTTTACTAGCACAGCTCTTTTTTGTGTAATCGAGTTTTCTAGGCCATAATTCAGAGTCCTTGCCCGGGTTCTTCCGTGCTTTGCCAGCTCATCCGATCACTCAACAAAAAAAAACGACCAGAAGGGGGGAAAGAAAAAGGAAATTTATCATGGATGGAGCTGTGATCCCTTGTAGCCTATTCTCGGCCACTGCTCATAATCAGAGATGTCACGTGATGAGGCGCTGCTCCACCCTGCGAGGAATTTGTGAATAGAAAGACCGCCAATTTTTGGCGGTATTCGATAGTTAGCCCTTTTTCAAAACGCTTCAATATTGCAAGTAGAGCAGAATTTGTAGTGAGCACCCAGGTGATGACACGTTTTCTTCAGATCTTCGCTCTAATCCTGTCGGAAGTATTGTTGCAGTGTAAAGGAAAGTACAAACATGTTCGGCTATCTGCCAGACTACCTGGGAGATCGGAATCTCGGAGGACCAGAGCCAATTTAATGTATATCGATGCTACTATTTGTCAGAAGCGGGGCAGCTTTAGGCGCATCGGTATATAAAAGAAAATAATTAGAATACAGGTAGCAACTCCCCCCCTGTATTTTATTTGATACTACCGGTATCTTACCACTTTGCTTTTCAACCCTGGCTTCTTGTGTGGGGCTAGTGGCATAATCGGTAGGATTATTGAGAAGGTGAAAACATAACTCTTACCGTATCTACATAGAGGATTGTGTGGGATTAAGAGAAATAGTTTTGCGATTTTTAATGGCACCCCCGATCCAGCATCCGTCCCTCGATATTTGGGAAATTCGTATCACTGAGTGGGGCCAGAGTCTCGCTAAGGGGATCACTCAGGGAACTTTATCACACGGAGCTGTATCCCCGGTGTTATCAGCAATAATAGCAAGGGGGTCAACATTCCGGGGTAGTGTCGTCCATTGGACCGTTGAAGTGTTCTATGCAGCCAACGCTACACTTCCCAGGCATATTGAACCCAAACACAGTGAGTAGAAACGTGTATGGCGAATTGTCGGTACACATCCGTGCGCCCGTACTAAATTTGGACTCAAATGTTCGGGCTCAGTGTGCCTGGGACATGTATCATTGTGCTACAAGCCTATCAGCCCACAGCACACCCCAGCCAGATGGGCCAGGCGTATGATGGCAGCATACACGACCGCGATCCGGGGGCATAATGGGTGCTTCCAGCCAGAGTTTCGGTTGCATGGGGTACATCACTGAGGTGTGCACGTAATTGGAAGACGGTTGTCAACACAACTGCTATTGCATGGCGCCAGAATTCATCAGGACAGATCCTAGCATTAGGCAACAGTCGTCGCAATTGCATTTCGAGTAGGAAGAGTTGCTGGTATGGGCAAAAGACCAGGATTAGGCGAGGCGGCGGCGGCTAGTGCAGTAACTGGTGAATCATGCCCTGTCGCTCCCTGTTGGTTATTATTGCTGTGCTGTTCGCGACTCCACTACCGACACGCTTGGGGACACTACGGTACCTCAGTACCGTAGGCATTTCAAAATGGCAACAAGCTCAGCCCATGGGAAGGACAAAAGTTATTAGGATGAAATACTACTGGTAATAAAAAATTGCTTCCTATCAGGCTGAAGGCTTTTCTGCAGGGGAGCCCAGTTTAGAATCTTGAACTTGTTCAATAATGTAAATGAAGCGCAATCTATTGTATGTGGATAATACTTCGCAAGTGCTCAGGGTGTTGGGAGACATTCTTAGCCAGGCGGTGAAGAGCAGATTGGTAAGTGTTCAGGTTCTTAATTCATCTAAGTCAGGTGGGCGGTAGCACATTATTTATAGAAAAGTGCTCCATATATACAAGAGAGATATAGGGAAAATAATGTAAGAAACATAAGTGCCTACATGTTTGACCCTTAAATCCAGTCAAGTAAATCCCACAAGAATGTGCAGGAAAAAATAAGGGTGTGGAGCGATTATTAGAAAAGTCATGACCAAGAATGGTGCATAAGAGATGCATAAACAACAGGAAAATCCCAAAGACCTGGTGGGAAAGCACATGCCAAATCACCAGACACCATCCTGAAATAAACAATAAAACACCATAATATATATCTTAGTTGTAGTGATGTGAGCGGTGGACAGGCGGAGCTGACACACAAACCAAGTAACAGAATAGTACTAGGAAATTTCTTTAATATTCGGACGCCTTGGCGCGGATTTGTATGTGTCTTGGCGCCAAGGTGTCTGGATACTTTTGAAATTGGCTAGTACATGGTAGTGTCATGAATATACATATGAAATATACCAACAATTCCAACAGAACTGCGGTTTTACCATCTTGATGGGGAATGGTGATTGAAAGTAAGCCCTTAGCGAGTAGTCTCCACCAACTTGAGACGCAACTGAAAGGACAGTCTCTTGGGGGCAGCTATGGTGACAAAGGGCTCCAAATATTATCTGCGAAAACGGAAACATGGAAACTAAATGTGACAGAGAATACGTTATTCACGGTGAAATGGAGTTAACCGGTGTGAGCATTCTAGAGAATCTCTCCTTTGAAGAGTCTCATCCACCCATGACAGTTCTGAAGATTGGAGTGTGAGTCTTGATTATTCTTATCGTGTTTAGTGTGGTGCACGAGCCAAGCGGACTCGAGTCTCTTGGCAACCGGTCTCTTGGCGGCTCGAACAGGGGTCCACGAGGGACTCGAGTCTCTTGGCGGCTCGAGCCGGCTCGTGAACAACACTAATCGTGTTATTCTGATTCGCACTCTATGATTAGGGACTACAGGAATGTGGGGGGACAAGTTTCATATCACGAAGGCTTTAGTCGGGTGGCTGTCACATAGAGTACTGTTCCTTATGCTTGTGGATACACCGCAGCACGACACCGCGATTTACCGTAGTCTCTGAGACGGGGTCATGTCGCGGCAATTCAGAAAACCCTCCAATTGGTTCATGTTTCCTTGGCGTAAAAATGACTGGGGCACGGTTGTCAACTGTATTTCCCCGCTTTTCTCTACCTTTGCCCAGAGGAAAATTTTGTAAACTCCTCCATCAACTTTTTCAATTACTTTACTATTTCTACAAACAACCAAAATTTTGGATCGAGAATCATAGTCCAGGCTTCCAACACATACTCGATACGATTTAGCGGCGGCGGTGTCATGACCGACTACATAAGACGTAGATTGCACAAGTACAACTATGGCGACCGGATGGATGCCCGTTTTCAGGAGCACATCTCTCAGATAGACCCAGCGATCAGACATCGTAGCATACGCACCACCAGGTTTGAAGGCGTGGGCGATTGGATTCTGAAAACAGTCGAGTTTCGGGAGTGGAGGAGGGGCGAGGGTGGAGTTGATAAGGCTGTCTTGTTTTGCTCCGGGAATCCCGGAGTGGGCAAGACATATCTAAGGTAAGTGGCAAGATCCCTCGAAAGAAGAAGGTACCACTAACCGCCAGAAATACTAGTTCCCTCGTGATCGATAGCCTACACGATCGGAGAAAGGAGGAAGTTTTAGCAATTGCATGGTTGTACTGCGACCACAAGTCTGTGCCTCCGCAGACAGGATTCACGGTGTTAGGAGCGATTTTTAAGCAGCTGATATCCAGGGAGGGCATGAAAAGTGTGCTCAAGGAGTCGAGGGGGGGGGGGTTGATGGATCGTGTGATGCAAATGTTGAGAACCACGATTGCCTCGTTAGACCAAGTGTTCATCTGTATTGATGGGCTCGACGAATTCCCACAGGAGAATCTTCCGTTGCTTCTTCGGAGGCTGGGGGACATCGTCCGGGACTCTCCGAGGACAAGGATATTTCTCACAGGGAGGCCCCATGTCCAGGGAATCGTTCGAGGACAATTCGTCGGAGCGGTTGCGATACTCATCTACCCTAACTTGAGGGACATCAGAAATTATGTAGGGATGAGGTTGGAGAGGGACGACAAACCAGGGGTGATGGACAATGATTTAAGAGCGGATATTGGAGAAATGATTATGGAAAAGATGTCTGATAGGTGGGTAGGCGCATTTGGTCTTTCTCTTCTATTAGTGGTGTATAGGTGTATACTTACAGGCTGCTGAGTCCAGCTTTCTCCTTGTTTCGCTGAGCGTCGATGATATCCTGAGAAAAGCCACAATTCCCTCAAGGAGGGTGAAGCTTGAAGAGCTCGCGCGGGGGGATGGGCTTGGTACTGCCTACATGGAAACCCTAGCCCGACTGAAGGCCCAGAAAGGAAATGAGTTAGTACTAGGGCTGAAAGCACTGGTGTGGGTGGTGTATTCTGAAAGGCCATTACGGGGGGAGGAGCTCTGTCACGCCCTGGGAGTGGAGACAGGATCTACTGGTCTGGCCTCGGAAAACGTTCCTACCATGCAAAAGCTCCTTGCATCTTGCCTGGGCCTTCTCACGGTCGAGGAGTCTTCATCCACGGTACGGCTCGTGCACTTCACTCTGAAGGCACATCTCTCAAGCGACCCTACTCGACACCATTTTTCCCACTCGAATATTGCGGAGGTTTGCTTGACATACCTCAATTTTGGTTCTGTTAGGGATCTTTTGCCAGCTCTGGACTCGGCCCCTTCAACAATGCCACTTCTGGAATATGCTTCCGTTTACTGGGGAGAGCACGCGAAAAGAGGGATCACCGAAAATGTCAAAATACTTGCACTGAGGCTTCTCAATAGATTTGATAAGCATATATCTGCTCAACTGCTATTATTGTGCAATCATCGATATACAGGCTGGAGCTCATTAATTAGCCAGGTAGCCGGAGGACCTATAGGATTTACAGGACTGCATGGGGTAGCATTCTTCGGAATTACAGAAATGATTTCTCCGGTATTGGAAATGAGGAAATGGGACGTTAATGCTTCCGACTGCACGGGGAATACGCCTCTCATCTGGGCAGCCCGACGAGGCCATGAGGAGATAGTCGATGACCTTTTAGAGAGAAGAGGAGTTAATCCCAACCATGCAGACAGCGTATATGGCCGAACGCCGCTCTCGTGGGCGGCCGAGTACGGATGTGAGCAGATAGCGATGACGCTTTTGGCCCGGGACGACGTCAACCCTAACCAGGCAGACATCAAATATGGTAGGACGCCACTCTCGTGGGCTGCGGAGTCAGGGCGTGAGGGGATAGTTATGATGCTTTTGGCCCGAGAAGGTGCCGACCCGAATAACGCAGACAGCGAATATGGCCGAACGCCACTCACCTGGGCGGCCATGAACGGGCACGAGGGGGTAGTAAAGATCCTTTTAGAACGAGAGAACGTCGATCCCAACCAGATAGATACGGAACATGGCAGGACGCCACTCTCTTGGGCGGCAGTGGGAGGGCACGAGGGGGTAGTAAAAATGCTTTTAGAACCAGAGAACGTCGATCCTAACCAGATAGATAAACATGGCAGGGCGCCACTCTCGTGGGCGGCAATGGGAGGGCACGAGGGGGTAGTAAAAATGCTTTTGGAAAGAGCGGATGTCCTTCCCGACTATGCAGACACCGAATATTGCCGGCCGCCGCTTATGTGGGCCATTATGGCAGGGCGTGAGGCGGTGGTAAAAATCCTTTTGGAACGAGAGGACGTCAATCCCGACTATGCACACCCCAAATGCGGCGTAACGCCACTCTTACTGGCGGCGGTAAGTGGGCACGGGGGTATTGTGAAGGTGCTTTTGGAGCGAGAGGACGTAAATCCAGACCGCGCAGACATTGAATATGGCCAAACGCCGCTCTCTCGGGCGGCTGCCTGGGGGCATGAGGGGATTGTAAAGATGCTCCTGGAACGAGAGGACGTTAATCCCAGTCGGGCGGACTCCAAAGATGGTCGTACTCCACTAGCGTGGGCTGTTAGGAACGGGCATGGAGGGGTAGTCAAGATTCTTTTGGAACGCATCGATGTAGGACTTGATGAGGTTGCACGGATCCGGACAATGGTATTTTCTGAAAAAGCCAATCATAGTTGCTAGGCCTCCCTCCCACCCTGGTGGTCTCGGTTTCTTTCTACCTTGCCCCAAAATCTCTTCCGTCGACCGGAAAAGCCAAGGCTAGCTGTAACAATGCTTAACCAATCTTCAGGCTTCTGCTGAACCGGTGTTCTGTCATCGCCTCCCTTATTCGTCCTTTCTCTTTTCCCCTCCACATCCTTCCTCCTATGTAACTAGCTATATTCTTATTCCATACCCCACAGGTGGGCAGTTGGTGTGGGCACGGTTTGGATGTAAATAGGCATCGGCGAGGACATTTTTCTAGCTTCTTTGAGCTATCACTATTTATCTACATTCTGATTTTTTTCCTACGCATGTTTATTCCTTTGGAGTTCTGGTTAGACCGGGTCTTGTAGCTACAGCACTATATAATATCAAAGAGGGAAATGGGGGTAGCGCGGAAGTAGCCGACAGACCAGAGGAATTCACTTGGAACTTTTGGCACTTTTGAGGAAGGATATGGAAAGTAGGTTTTTACCGCCTATACTTCTTTCATTCGTTCGGTCTCGCTCCTTCCTTCATCTAACTAAGGAATCAAACTAACTCTAGAAACAGATGCACAAGCAAAAAACAAATACCATAAGATGATCCTACTTGGTTTTGAACAAAATGGTTTGGTGCACAGCGGATTCGATCGGTGAGGGTGGGAGAACCAAAGACTTTTATCGATACGAACAAGTAAAGTGACAAGAAAACAAATCCAATAAACAATAAAGAAACGAGAGACTGATACTCTGTGTACAGAAGATAGAGCGAAGAGAAAAGCGAATGTCTGATGGATGGTCAAAACAATGAACAAAGGGAAAACAGGAGTCCTTTTATCCTCCTCCAAGTACAAACTCCCTTTCGGACGTACGACCTGTGTATTCCGATTCTCTCCTCGCATTTCCTCCACTACCCAGCTTTGCCGAATCTCCTCCGACTCATAACCAAGGTGAAATCTAGTTTACCGAGGGTCAGGGAAGGCACTTTGCTGTCGGTATCATGATAGACCGAGGGATGTTGTGTTCGGTTGATATCACAGGCGTTGTGCTGTTGTCGTGATGATAGTGTGTTTGGGTGTTGTTGTACCTTTTACTTAAGGTGTTTGGTGGTTGTTGATCCGTGATGAACTAGGTAAGCAGGGTTGTGCATGATCCATATGAAGCTAACGGTGGTGCAGTAGGGATCAAACAATGGTTGTCTGGAACTAGTTTGTTCTAGTAGCCTTTCGATAAGAGGTCGTCCTCGTAGTAGTAGTTTTCCGTCAATGAATCTGAATGTGGTGAGCAGCAAAATTTCAACACTTGGATCACCACACCTATCTCTCTGCTTCCCGCATGCCCCTGTTCCTTTGCACACTTCCGTTATAACATAGAAAAGACAGCGGGAAAAATCTATTGTTGAACATTCTCCCCCATCGATTCCATCCTCATGTCTCCTGAACTCTCCTTCCCACTCCCGTAACAAAGCCAAGCACATCCGTTCAACATTTGACACCTTTTCCTATTGGGGTACCCTGGGTAGTAGAATTTCCTCCGAGATGACATCGATTATTTGGTCGAAATTCGATGGTCGAACTCATCCAAGCCTCAACTTAACTGCCTTGAGGTTTCCTTGGCGTGGAAATTATTGGACTGTGGCTGCCGCAAGAGAAGCCACACAACCCCGTGGTTCCTGAGCTTTGCCGACAGGAATTTTTTTTAATTCCCCCATTCACCCTACATATCGCTTTTTCATACTATTTCTACACTCAACCAACCTTTGGATAGATCATGGCCCTGATTGTGTGTACATAGATTATCGGTTAAATTAAGCCATAACAAGTGCTAGCTGTGCAAATATAATGGGGGTTTGCAGCAACACCGTTCATAGATGCGACGGGGGGGCACAGATTCTGTGCCGGTTGCATCCACAAGAGCCAGACAATAGATATTGTGGGGTGTGCACCAGCCGATTTGATGTTGCTGGGAGTTGGGGGATAAGCGAGTTTCAGGGGTGGAAGGGCGTTGGAACCGATACTGTACATGTACCCGAGCACCTGTAAAATCACACTATGGTCGTTTGACTGCCTTATCATCGCCCCGCTGGCCTTGCTCCGACCATGTTGGGGTAAGCCCGGTGTTTTTGAATATCGCTTTAGTCCTAGCCCACAGGGGAATGAAGAAAATGGTGAGGCTGGCCATGGTTGAAATATGTTGCTGCAAGGGTGGGGACTTTTTAATTTGCAGGAGGTTCCGGTTGGGAATCTGAAAATGTTGTTTGCTCATCGGGCTGTGAATGATGGTAAAACAAATCCCAACGGATAATCCTGATCTACTCGAGTACTTGATCTACCATGAATCTAAGGAGACCAAGCCAACAATATTAGCGAGGATTTCTACACATTGCCGCTCAAAACAAGGGAACCTGGCGAGTAAATATACTCGGGTATGGATGCAAAAATCGGAAAAAAACTGATCGCCATGATTGTGTGGGGAAAAGAGTACAAAGTTGAACGATCGGAAAAGAAACAGGCTTGGCAGACATCAGAAAGTCGGATCATGATGTTTTTGTGGGGTCAGCGGCTTGGAGTGATACAACAATGATGTATGTACTCGAGTAGATGATATCGTGACTGGTAGGGAGAAAACCTGTTCACGATCACGTTGAAAGAAAAATCACCTAATATAAATAGGAATCTGGAGCAAGCGTAGCTAGAGTAGTCAAGCTTAATATTATATGGGAATAGCAGCGAAACTTACCTCTAATCTATTACCATGAATGCTTCTACTCCTTCCTCTCAAGCTTCAGCTATCCGCTCTCCTACTACCTCTGGGTCGCATGCTCCTGCTACCTCTCTTGCTCTCTCCAAGTCCATAACGTTTGCCTCCGAGTCTCCAATTGTCGTAGCGTAGTCTGAAAACCCTTCGGATGAGAGTGGAGAAGGCCAATCGTATTCCCCACGCACTTCACCAGAAACACGTATCGTTGTTCACACACTTGGTCATTATGCGAATTGGTCATACAGCAAGCTCCAGACCCGATTCAATATTCCATTAAGCACTTTACATCGAATGATCAATGGTGTAAAGGCTACCAATCCAAGCGAACATCGCCGCCAGGGGCACTACCAAACTGTTAGCCCTGCTATCAAACAGCAGCTAATAGCAGCAGCTACAACCAATTCGCATACCCGTCGCCTCGCCTTATCGAGTGTGGGTGAGTTGGGAGGAGTAAGAATCAGTGCCCGGGTTCTTCGCCGAATGTTTGCTAGCGAAGGGTATCATCGTCGAGTTGCCCGAGTTAAGCCATTTCTCACTACCTCTGCTAAGGCGAAACGCAAGGCGTGGTCAGAGCAGTTCAGCGATTGGGATGTGGGAGATTGGGCAGATGTGATATGGTCAGATGAATGTGCCATATCTGTTGGTGATGTTTCCGGAACAGTTTGGGTGACACGGAAACCCGGTCAGGAGTACCTCGAAGATTGCCTAGTCCCAAAATTCCCCCGACAAACGACCATCATGATTTGGGGTTGCATCTATCGTGACCTCAAAGGACCTTTAGTTATTTGGGATCTCGCTAACTGGGGAACAATCAATAGGCCTACCTATGTCAACAATATAATTCGCCCTCATCTTTTCCCTTGGTGGACTTAGCTACAGCATCAACAATTGACTAACTTAGGCTACATCTACTATCAACAGGATGGAGCCCTAGCATAGCGCGCAAAACATACTACTGGCGTATTCAAGGAACTTGGAATGGGTCCTGTAACATGTGTACATGTTCCAGTAACGGTACAAAGGAACGGGCAGTGCAGGATCTCCTGTGTTTAGTTGATTTATATTTGGTTTATTTGATTTGATTTCAGCTCCGCCACTGCCTCTGAGTCAGATAGGCTATGCTATCGTATTGCTATGTTTAGTTTGCTTTATTGGAAATTTATATTTAGGATTCCGGGTATGGAATGGTCATGTAACACTGGCGAAGGCTGAGCACTGTTTGTTTGTTGGTTTCTTTGGTCTTGCAGGATTACAGGATTCCGGTATGTGCGCAGCTACTGGTAAGGATCGTGATTGCAGAAAGGTTATCGCTCTAGGGTTTTGTATTTAAACTAGTTTCCTGGCTAGCATGAAACAGCAGACTTCGACAGACCTTCAGTCTAAGAATACACTTGGTTGAACGGCAATCCCGGAGTTCTATTTGTCCTGCAACTATTATCTCTTACCTCCTGTCCCTTGAAGCCTGTAACAGGTTTATTCCTGTCTAACGAAAATACAATAGGACCAGCGATAGACCTGGTAGCGCTGGTGCTAAGGGAGGCTTCAAGGGACCGGTAGCTAGAAGGATAATAGTTGAAGGACAAGTTGGGCTAAGGGAGTCAGGGATTGCCGTTCAACCAAGTGTATTCTTAGACCGAAGGTCTGTTGAAGTCTGCTGTCTCCTGCTAGCCAGGAGACTGGTTTAAATACAAAACCCAAGAGCGATAGCCATCCTGCAATCACGATTATTACCAGTAGCTGCGCACATACCGGAATCCTGTAATCCTGCAAGACCAAAGAAAGAAACAAACAATGCTCAGCCTTCGCCAGTGTTACATGACCATTCCATACCCGGAATCCCAAATATAAACTTCCAACAAAGCAAACTAAACATAGCAATATGATAGCATAGCCTATCTGACTCAGAGACAGTGGCGGAGCTGAAATCAAATCAAGTAAACCAAATATAAATCAACTAAACATAGGAGATCCTGCACTGCCTGCTCCTGTGTACCGTTACCGGAACATGTACACATGTTACATTCCCTTATTCTGAAAAATCAACAATCATTCCAAAATCTTCGCTGTCCTCAGCGCTCTCATCGGTGTGCCATAGGAGGCTGTCGTCATCTGTGGGGAAATAGTCCTGCTCAGAGCTGCTAGAATCATATTCCTCATCGTCATAAGGTTCCCAGAAGTCATCTGGGCAATCGTTTGCGGTGCAGGGTGTAGAGGAAACTTCCATAGGTTCCCAGGAAGCTTTAATGTAGTGGGAGGTGATCTGGGGCTTTGGTTCTGCTGGGTGGTTAGCGTCCCAGTATTCCTGTATGAGTTCCAGGGAGTGGTCGAGGTTCTCGATAGGTTCCCAGGAGTCGTCTGCTCGCTCATAGCCTTTCCAGTAAACCAGGAATTCGTGCCTGTTGTTCTGGCGGCGGTAGTCGAGTATCTGCTCTGCTTCCCATTCTTCTGCATTGTCGATTAGGTTGGGTGCTGGCTTGTCCATTCTGCGGGACTTGAATCTATCGGGATCGTTGTCTCTGTATTCCTTAAGGGAGGAGACGTGGAAGTAGGGTTTCTGGCGGGCCATTCTGGGCGGGAGGTGTAACTTGTGGTTGTCTATGTCAGGTAGATGTTCTAGGAACTTGAAGCGTCCGAACCAGCGTGGCTCGAGCTTCTTGGATCGTCCAGGGGAGGAGGTATAAGGGCGGCCTCTAACAAGAACTCTGCTGTGATTCTTGAAGGGTTCCGTTAGGGGTGTGCCGCGTTTGTCAGCCTGGACAGTCTGGCGGAAGGTAGCATGCTTTCTGGCCATGTCTACTTGCATTCTTGTTGCTTCATGGGCGTTTAAGATATCGTCAACAGCTGGTACCTTGCTGGCGCATCTCTAGACAGGGTTGAATATCTTCCAGGGACGTCCATAGAGGGCATGGTATGGCGAGATACCCAGGGATTCATGGGGGGCGCCATTAATGGCTGCTGCAATAGTGGGAAGGGCGCCGGACCAGTTGTTTTGTCTGGGGTTAACAAAGTTCCTTATTAGCTGTTTTAGGGTACGGATCCTTCGCTCAACCTGGCCATTCGTTTGGTGGTGGTATTGGGTCGGCATCCAGACATGGATACCAAGGGACTTCATCATTTGTGACCAAAACTTAGAGGTAAAGCGAGAGTCCTGGTCAAGCACAATGCTGAGAGGGAGGCCATGGACGTCAAAGATAGTGCTGTTGAGTTTCTTGAAGACCTTTTCAGAGGTAGCCGCGTCCTTGAGTGGGATGAGATGTGTGTAGGAGGTAAAGCGGTCCATGATGACCATGATGGATGTATAGCCAGCGGATTTGTTAAAAGGGCCGGCGAAGTCTATGGCTAGGAATTGGTAGGCTTCGTCGGGGTCAGGGAGGGTAAGGGATCGTCCATAGAGTAGGGTAGTGGGCTTGTTGTTGATCTGGCACTTATTGCATGACCGACAGTAGAGGACAAAGTCCTGGCGCATCTGTGGCCACAAGAAGAAGCAAGCCGCATAGGAGTAGCATTTGTAAGATGAGAAATGTCCGAGGCCTTCATGGACAGTCCAGAGGATGAACTCCCGTAGGGATACCCCCTTCTCAAGAGGTCCTACCGGTATATAAAGGTTTTCGTACCCATTGGTGTTCGGGGCTAGTAGAAGGCCATCGGGGATGGAATAGTGCAATTTGTTATCGGTTTCCTTGACCCTGGTGTAGAGGGCATCGGTCTTAAGGGCTTCTCTGACCCGCTGGGCGAGGATAGCCATAAGGCGGGAGTGTAGGGTGCTTAGGAATTGGTTGGCATTGGTTGCCTCATCGGAGTCATAGCCTGCATGGCTGTAAAGGGGACTAAGGGCCGGCGAGGCCATGGGCGGTGTGGCTAGAATGGTGTCATTGATACGAAAAAGCGTGAGGCTTTCTGAGAGGTATGGGATATTGGGGAGCGAGGCCTGGCCTGCCTCAAGGGCTGTATTCGATGTTGAAGTCCTATCCTGCTCTTTGCTCTTTGTCTTCTTACTCTGCTTCAGGACCTTAGGGTCCTTTGGCCAGTAGCCTGCACCTTGTTTTTCATTCTTATATATTTCACACCCATCGTCAGTGCATGACATCCAGCTCATTTCTGAGTCTCGTCTTTCCATTTCACTAGAGATTGGGAGGGTTGTATTATCACCCCAAGAGGTTCCAATCGATATTGTGCTATCGTTGCTGCCTGCGCTTGAAGTACCTGGCGAGGAAGCAGAGGCCTTACGCTTCTGGTAGCGAGTCACTGCATTGCTGGTAATCTCGTCCATGAGGTATTCAGGGTGGCAGCGACTGATAGAGTCACTGCTGGTAAGGGGGGGAGAGGTTTGGGCTTCGCCTGAGTGGTACATGGGGTTGTCTGATTCAATGCTAAAATCGCTAGAGGAGGCGTAGCTTGTATTGATCTCTAGGGGTTGGGTAGGGTCAGGTAGCTCAAGGCTATCATAATCGATAGTGGGGTCCTTGAGGCTTATATCTAACGGTCCTGGGGTTCCCTCATGGATTCTCGATAGGTAGTCTGCTAGGAAATTCTTCGCTCCTGGCTGGTATTCTATTTTAAAATCAAAGTGACTGATGTGCGTTAGCCATCTCTGCTGTCGTCCATTGAGATTCTTTTGTGTCATGAGTTTGGTGAGACTCTCGTGGTCTGTAACCACTGTAAATTGCCTGTGCAGCAAATGGGGAGCGAACGCTTCCATAGCCTCAATGATTGCGAGCGTTTCTTGTTGGTGTGTGGGGTAGTTGCTTTGTGATGGCGTCAGCTTCCTGCTGTGGAACGCTGCAGGTCTGGCTGCATCTCTGGTTGGTCCTTGGCCTATCCAAGCGCCCGTACCTGTAGGGGATGCATCGG
>Ga0307513_10004669_pt1 | contig 18219 bp, 17 predicted proteins | sample 15_EM_MG_FD_202174 | JGI IMG/M metagenome (GOLD analysis project Ga0307513, IMG submission 202174) | Populus trichocarpa ectomycorrhiza microbial communities from riparian zone in the Pacific Northwest, United States - 15_EM | ecosystem: Host-associated > Plants > Roots > Unclassified | place... | reverse complement strand
CCTGGATGTCAATTTTGATTGCTTGTAAGCTAATAAGCATGGTTTTCAAGTTTTTGACGTGTTTTTCTCCACAATTAGCTAAACGATGCAGCAGCAGCAGCAGCAGCCGCCTCGCAAATTTCATTTTCAAATCAGTACTCCATTTGTGTTTTATTTAATATTTAATCCTGTCTCGTGCACATGAGATATAGTAAAAGAACTAGTTTATAGACCCACGCTCTCCTGCGGGGATCAAAATTTTTATAGATCTAAAAAAACAATCTTAAAATTATTTGATATTATTAATAAACTCGATATATTCTCTTTAAATTTTGCTTCCCTTCAAGATACTTATTTTAGCTAATATAATGTTTTTAACTGTAATCATTGGTTCTCTTAAAAGAAAAATATTTTATGATTGTTAAAAAAATCTTTTTTAAAAATCAAAATAGTATGTCAATATTTTAAGTGTGATTGAAAATTAAAAACAAATCATAAATGTGATAAAATCATGTTAAACATATTTTTGAAATTTCTAGGAATAAGAAACACTTTGAATCAGATTATTATGAATAATTTATTATTAGTATTATTATTTTCATATTAGATATATAATAATTGAAAAAAATATTAAAATTCAAATAAAAAATTATAATAGTATTCAAAAATCATGTTAAAACTGAAAAGTAAGTGAATCTGTAAAATTTTTTTATGAGGGTAAAAACAAAACCAAAAACAATAAAAAAAAAAAAACAAAGAAAAAGGCTATCCCAACGATTGGCTTGCTAGTAATAGGCTAAGCGTGCGTGAGCTTGGCCTAATTTTTTTGAAAAAAAAAACATAAATGATTGGTGTTTGTACTTGCTGCAAAGAAAATGGAGCACACCTCCCTCAACTCAATCTTACAACCTCTAAATTGTGTTGCACATTATTATGGAATGTTATTATGTATATTTATATTTATCTTATATTTACCTTATTTGATCATATGTAGTATACTACATGGTTAGTATTATGTACAACCTTACATCCATATATATATATATATATATATATATAAGGGGAGTGCTCCACACAACACATTACAACCTCCAAAATATATTCTAAGACTCCTTCTCCTTTAAACTTTAACTTGGTATCAGAGCATTATACTTTCGAAAGGGCTTCCATCTACAATCGGCGCCTCCCTTTTATCCTCATGGACCCTACCGCAGCTCAATCCTCTCCTCTTCTTACAGCAAACATGCTAGCCGCATCACTTCCTGTTCCCTGCTAATTCTTCAATTATGCAACCCGCGTCAGGTTTTTCAATGGCACCTCCACCTGTATTTTTTGCGTCATCACCTGTTCATTCTCTTGGATGTAGTTTCCCTCTAACAATGGTAGCAATATCTGTAGGGAACTCCGACCGGTGATGTTCTGATATTTGCTCATTGGAGGCTAAGCACATTGACACAATATTTAACGTGATTCGACAAACCGCCTACATCCACGGAAGAAGCCATTGCATTATATAGGGAGAGAACACGATTTACAACAATAGAGGAGGAGGAATCATCCCCTCTTTGGCAACTCTCAACCTCACTCTATTTCTCTCTTCTCAGTGCTGCAATGGCAGCTACTGCTGGCTGCCCTTGGCAGCCCACTCTCTCCTATATTTCTCACATCTTTGGCTGCACTCTCAATCTCATTTTGCTCTCTAATGTATGCCTTTATTTATAGGCATCCATGACAGCTTCTCTTGCTCTTTTGTCAATAATGGTGGCCACCAACTCCAACTCATCTTCAACAATGGTGGTTGCACCAGCAGCCCTCTTTGACTCTATGATAATGGCAGCCATCCTCTTCTAGAAGATAGGCTGTAGATGCTCTATGATTGCTGCATATTAATGGCAACAATCCTAACAATCACCCCCTTTGCCATTTATATGGGAAATTATCCTCTTGCTTCTTCAGCACATGCTTGCATTCTGCAGCTCTTCCAAGTTTACAATTCTAAGAGCATCTGTGGCCAAGTTTACAGGTACTTGCCAAACCTTTCAATCACTAGAGTCACCCAAGCACCCCTTTGCTCACTCCAAAGGATCACTTCAACCAGATGGTTTGTCACATCTCATCTGAAGAGTGTTTAACGTTTGTCTCTGGAACAACATCCCCCTTCAAGCATATCAACCATGCTTGGCCCGGAATGATTTATCAAGCCTTACATCAAGGCTTACAACACCCCCTCAAACGGATATTCCCAAGTGCAACAGTCAATGAGTATTTCAATGTGATCACTAGCTCACCACTCTTTCAGGAGTCTACTCATCCCGGAGTTGCGTCTGCCTTCTGTTCCTCCCTAGGAACCACGCCTTACTTCTCCGTGAGTCTCCCGCTCTTAGTCTCAAGAGTCCAGGTAGCTCTCCACCTTTAACCATGGGGGCAGCCCATTAAAGGTTGATCCATCTCTATCTTCATACTCTGAGTATTACAATGTCATTACTGAGCTCACCACCTCGACAAGAGTCAACTTGTTCCCGGAACCTGCGCATGCCCTCTGCTCTTTCATAGCAGTCGCGTCTTAATGCTCCACAAGTCATCCACTTATTATCCAAGGCAAATATCTTCTAGCTCATTGATCTTTAGCATGGGGCAATATCCATGAAAGTCAATCTTGCATTTGTCTTCATACTCATCATCGCCTCTTCATTGGCTATACACTTGTCCACTTATATCCAACCATCACATAGGCTTTAGGGCACTCTGAAATTGGGCTCCTATCATGGCCCTCACACCTTCTCCTGAGGTGTCTCTGCTCGTCGTGGAGCGGTCACATCCTCCTTCATTGGGGATGTATCCAGTGACTCTAAGATTTTCTATGACCATGTGGACTTGGGAGAGATCACTGCCACTGATCACATAGAAAGAGAGAGTTGCAGTGCACTCTTCGCAATCTTCCATCTCATTTTCTATGTCTGGAGCTTCTATGCTTTTCTGTTTGATAGCTCCACCCACACCAACTATCTTTGATGTCTTCGCCTTTCATCGGCGGTTGCACCCCTTTAATTAGGTGCTTCTGCAACAACTCATTTTTCCATCCTTGCATGCATTGGAAAGGTCCTTGCTTGTTGCCTTTATCAAGAGCACAAGAGACTTTCTGTTGTACAACTTTTTCACACAGTCTCTGCTCTGAGCTTCATCTGGGAACTCTTCTTCTCCTTGCACCTATCGTCTCATTACAATACCTCGTTGGATCCTACGGGTACTCCTGCACAATCTCCGTGTGCTCTCGTGCAATTTTGGTTCTCCAGATTTCTCCCTATTCTTTGCTTTTATGTTTGACAGCAGCTTATCCTGTCACAACACCTATCCAAGTCAAAATAGGGTGTCAATCTTTATCCCCTTGTGTATTTCTCTTCCATGATCAGGGTCTTCATTAATTCTCCCTTTGAGAAATTACAGTCACCGAATCTAACTTCTTTGGAGAAATCACCACTCCATCAGATCCTTGAACATACGGAACCCAACTGTTCCTTTATGCCATCATCTTGCTAGTCTTCAACAGTTTCATTACAAATTATTACATATATAAAAATAGTACTGTGTGGATGATCCTTCAACTAAGCAAGTTCCCAGGAAAGATTTGGAGGGGTCACACTGGTCCCGCTTAAAACCCAATCTCCTAAACAGAACTTCTTAGAACGTATCTATCCACCGTACTGCCTTTTCGTATATACAACCATTTGCTAGCTTTGTTGCGGCTTTCCTTTACAAGTGATCTGGGGTATCCTGGTTTTATACCTGATTTCTCAACATCTGGCGAGACTACCATGCTTAGATTCGTCAAGATTGGTCTTCATCAATTTCCACTCTCCACCTCAAATCATCCACATGATAGGGTGTCCAGAGTATCCCAATTTTGCCTTCCCTCAAGGCAATTAAAATTCCCCACTTAGTAGTTCAGCACATGTAATTGGGCAAACATGTGCACTTTCTCCTTCTTCATCTCCATCGACCACCATGATGACCTTCAGATGCCTGCTCATCGGGCAATCTCTCTTTAATAATTCACCACCACCATTTTCGGTCTCAATCTCAATGATCAGACCATACCATTGCATTAGGAACGATCAAATTAGCTAGAAACAAGTCTGAAATCATCCAAATCGCATTTCAGGTGGCTAAGATTTGATCAAAACAATTCTGGCTTGATTAACGGCCCATATTCAATCTCAGATCCGGTTGCACGTAGGATCAGCTACACTGGATCCTTATCCCCTCGACTCGCAGCTTGGCTCAAACTCGGCTCTACTCGCGGTTGATGACGTGGCAGGTGGGTCCCACTGTGCTGACATGTCAACTGACTGGGTGCTGATATGGTATGTCAACTATACATGCTAATGTCATAATTACGTTATGCTGATGTCATCCTTATCCGGGTCAGTAACATGGGTTGGGTTATCTGGTATTCGGTCGGGTCAGCCCATCCGGGCGAAGAAGACGCGTGGGGCGCGTTTGCGCGCGTGGACTGCCACCTCGTAGGTGCGTGGGGGCTCGTGCGGGCATGTTCGACGTCCGATTTTGACGCCGTTTTCACAAGTGGCTTCGTCGTTTCCTCCTCTACATAATGGTATGGTCAAAACACAATTTTGACAACTTTTATTTTTGGGCAAAAAATCAAACACCACTTTAAACCATCAGCTCTGATACCAATTGTAAGGAACTCCGACCGGTGATGTTCTGATATTTGCCCATTGGAGGCTAAGCACACTGACACAATATTTAACGTGGTTTGGCAAACTGCCTACATCCACGGGAGAAGCCATTGCATTATATAGGGAGAGAACAAGATTTACAACAATAGAGGAGTAGGAATCATCCCCTCTTTGGCAACTCTCAACCTCACTCTATTTCTCTCTTCTCAGTGCTGCAATGGCAGCTACTACTAGCTGCCCTTGGCAGCCACTCTCTCCTATATTTCTCACATCTTTGGCTACACTCTCAATCTCATTTTGCTTTCTAACGTATGCCTCTATTTATAGGCATCCATGATAGCTTCTCTTGCTCTTTTGTCAACAATGATGGCCACCAACTCCAGCTCATCTTCAACAATGGTGGCTACACCAGCAACCCTCTTTGACTCTATGACAATGACAACCATCCTCTTCTAGAAGATAGGCTGTAGATGCTCTATGATTGCTGCACATTAATGGCAATAATCTTAACAATATCTTCCTCTACACTGATTGTTTCGGCACTTTCTGGACTCTCCTCTACAGTGTCAATTGTTCCCAACACACATCTTCATAGTGCTGTGGTAGTTCCTCTCTCAAATACTCATCAGGTTATCTCCTTGAAACTGACCAACAATAACTACCTACTAGAGAATGCAAATGAAACCATATTTGTTGGGTGAAGGTGTGTATGCTTTTGTTGACAGGTACTATCTTTGTCCTGCACTCTATATTACTGCCATCGATACAACAACTCCTGGTATCAATCCATTTTTTCTTTCATGGAAGCAACAAGACTAATCAATTATGAGTGCTCTCCTTTCCTCTTTATCTACTGAAAATCTATATCTTGTGGTTGACTGTAACACATCTCATAGCATCTGGCAAACACTTGAAAAAACTTTTGCCCCACTGTCACATTCAAGGATTATGCAATTACATGGTTCCTTTCAGGATTTGTGTTAGGGGGATGATTTAGTTAGCGCTTATCTGCAGCGAGTCAAGGTCCTCTTTGATGAGTTGGCTGCTGCTAGTTGGCCTATTTCCTTAGAGGATTTTAATCTTTATGTATTTCGGGGCTTACACAGTGATTTCAAGAAGAAAGAGGCAGGAGTATCAATAGGCTTTAAGAAGAGATAATCATTTCAAGCCATACAAAGACTTATAAAGACGACAAACAAGGAAAGAAAGAGTAGAGTGAACAAAACTAGATGGGTGCTCTATATACACTTCTTCTTAAAGTATCATATTTAAGAAGGAATTATGAACATCTAGTTAACTAATTTTCCAACCTCGAGAAACAACAATAATAAAAACCAAATGTTTAATAGTTGGCTTAACTACTAGATTAAAAGTCCCAAAATAATCAATCTTCTCCTGTTGAGTGAACCCTTTAACAACTAAATGAGTTGTGTATCTCTTAACACTACCATTAGCTTGTATTTTAATTTTATACACACAACAACTACCAACAACATTCATAGATTAGTGAAAGGCAATTAAAGTCCATGTACTATTAGAGTGTAGAGCCTGGATTTTCTCTTGCATGGCTTGATGCCATGTCAGATAACAATTGACGTTCTAAAAATTAATCGGTTTCTTCTCATGTAAAGTAACACATGAAGCACAAAAAAAAAGAGTAGTATTTGCTATTCTGGGCTTACTTATATGAAGAACCATAAAGTGTTGTTGTGGAACCTAAGTATGAGAAATCCTGTTAGAATTCAAAATCTACTCAAGAGAGAAGTTAGAGAGATCAACCACTAAAGCCAAGCTAGGAGGTGACAAGTCATAGGTGGATGGTGAAGAATAACCCAAGGCTGAATCATGTCGTGTAAGTACATAAGAAGCTAAAGAACCATGTGGACATTAAGAGAAAGAACCTGTACCTTAATAATGATCAGTAGAAGAGGAAGCACACAAAGATAAATCATTAGGAATATTACTCATTGAAATAGGTTGATTATGTAAAGTATGTGCAGGTGTTGGGTTGAGAGATGAAAAGGGAGAAGGTGTCAAGGTAGGAATAAAAGTACTTATGGATATTGTAGACAATGTTTCTATCTATTCAAATTCTTCAATAGGAAAAACATTTTCATGAAACCTAATATGATGAGAAATGTATATTCATTTAGAAAAAAAAATCAAGACACTGATAACCCAAGTAAGAGGATCTATATTCGAGAGACATAAGGAGTAGAGCAAAAATCTAACTTATGAATATTATATGGATAAAGGAAGGGAAAACATATAAAGAAAACTATAATTTGGTGTAGACTTAAAAAGAAATTTAAAAGGCATTTTATTATTTAACACAAGTGTTGGCATGCAATTTATTAAATAAATAGATGTTTCAAATGCATAAGTTCAAAGTTTTAAGGGTGTTTTATATTGACCAGGAAGGGTAAGACCAATTTAAATAATATGTCTGTGCGAACATTCAACTGTGCCATTTTGTTCATGATTATATGGACAAATCAATCTATGTTGAATACTAATAGTATTAAAATAAATTCTTAATTTTTTTATACTCACCACCTTAGTCCATTTGTATAGATTTAGTTTTAGTAAAAAACTATCTTTCAACTTGAACTTGAAATGGTTGAAAAACAATAAAAACATAGACTTAGTAACTAAAGGAAAAAACCTAATATATTTAGTATAAACATCCATAAAAATAATAAAATAGTGAAAACCATCAGAAAAAAAAAACATAGGAGAATGTCCCCAAGCATCACTAAATACCAATTTAAGAGGATTAGGGGTTTTGTGACCTGTAAGTTCTAAAGACAAACATGATGCTTTTCTTAAAGAACATGTTGAACAATTAAAATTAAAATGTTTTGAAATACATGACACATTTTTATTTGACACTAAAAGACTCAGAATTCATGGATTAAGAAACACATGCAAACAAGAAAGGCTTAAGGTAAAGACATTATAGAAGACTCGGAGATAATATAAAGACCATCCCTACATATATTAAAGTTCTCCATAGAGCTCAGTCTCCTTGCAACAATAATTCATCAAAGAAAGGCTTTGCCTTCTGTAAATAAGCATTGACTGTATCATCGCCTTGTCATATATCTTGAAAAGAACTATGAATTTGCATAATTCTAGAATTAAATAGAGAAGCAAGTGCCTTTTCAAGAGTATACTATATACTATATGATGTATGACAATCAACAACAAGGTGTAAGACTTCAGTAGATAGCGAAGACAAAATAACACTCATGATTAGATTATCTTATTGTTTCCTTGAAAGAAAAGAGAGGTTGATAACGGGGGCAACCATATTTGTAGAGATGATATGAGATGGAGGACAAGAGTAGGAGCTATCAATAAAAAAAACAAAAAACAAAACCCGCGGACCTTATAGATGGGGCTTTATATGCATCCACCATTATAGAAAATTGGTATTGGTTAACTTTAGATAGATAACTTCTTGTGTTTTAGAAAGAAGAGTGACGACTACACCCTAAGAAACCATGGCCATTGAATTATAATTTTCAGCGGCAGTTAATGGAAGAGAAACAGGGATTGATGCGGCAACAGTGAATGAAAAGAAGACAACAGTTGGTTTAACAATATGATGGAGGGGGAAGCCATCAATGCAACAACAAAAATTGAAGGAGCAATTAACATAGCAGAGGGATTAGTGGATGCCACAATTTGATTGTTTATAGAATTCATTAAGAGCAATTACGCAAATGAGACTCTAATACCAAGTTAAAAAAAATATGAGAAATAAGTTTTGAGAATAATAGGTGGCTTAATCAGTATTATATACCGAATATTGATTTATGCTTTCCTGCCAATGCTATTATATATATATATATATATATATATATATATATATATATTACCATCCAATATATATATATATATATTGGATGGTAATTATCTTGTTTGGTAGGCCCTCTAAATGATTTCAATGAACATTCTAAGAGCATGTATTCTTATCGAAAACAGTTTGCTGGTGTTGATTAATAAGTTACGAAACCTCTGCTTTCTCTTTTAATATCATTCGAAGCAAGATGGCAAGAGGGGCTTTAACAGGACCACTGAATGATGAGAGTGTGATATGCTAATTAAGTTATCATAATTACACATTTTTAACTAGTAATCTGACATTTTGTTTAATTTAAAACGGGATTTTAAATATTAACTTGGATTCTAGAAAAAGAAAAGGCTATATCCTACGTGGTCAAAAGTCTTGTAGGTTTCAAAATGGCTATAGATTGGAAATTTTATTCGGGGGACCTGTTCGACTGTGGGGTACTAGTTTTAGGTCACAAAAATCAAGAGGTGATATTTTGTCAAGGCTACTCACCATGCATCTACAAAACTATTGGCTTGAGAAATTATTCTACTTTTTTTTCTTTTCATGAAGTAATCAAATTCCATCCCATTCTTCTCAATATTTGATCCTTGATGTGCCCCAGAAATCTTTAATTCAAATCACCAACAACTTGGAGTTTCCTTTTAGTAAATATTAATTAATTAATTAATTGTCACAATTCAAGAATTCTAGTCACTGTCACGGCAGTCAACTTCACCCGTTCTTTAATTCTGTCTATTTTAAATTATCTACCTTCGTTAAATAAAAACCAGCACAAATGGGGTCGGGTGACCTTAGGCTGCAGTGTACAGCAAACAAGGCTCCAGACCTTTGATATTCTGGTAGCTGGTTGATGATAATAATATTTCCATGTGGTTGGTGAAGTGGGATGTTAGACAATAATGATGGATTAATGGGTTCAGTGGGTATAAGACCACCTACCATCATCGTTGACAATTATTGTCTTTGCCCTAATCTTTATCAGACTATAATCTTCATACATGACGAAAGTGTATTTCCTCTGTCCCTTAAAACCACAGTGAAGAACGTTCTTACTTATTAGAATTAATATAGACGAATGTTTGTGGAATATTCACATAAACCTTTTGTTCTTCTTTTATTATTATTGTTGTTATTATTGTACCTTGGGATTAATAAGCTTTCAAACAAATCTTGTAATCCTAATCTATGCCAAGTGAATTTACCCACAAGGAATCTTCTCAAGCAATAAGCAATCTTTTGAATTAAGTGTTTATTTGATATTGTACGTAGTAGTTTTTAATTTTTAAAGGTTTTTCAAATTATTTTTTGTATGAAAAAAATATTAAATTGATGTTATTTTATGTATTTTTTGATGGTTTTGAGGTCTTAATATATATAAAATAATTTTTTTAAAAAATTATTTTAATTAAAAAAATATCATATATCATAATATTAAACATATTCCGAGTATGGACGACTCAAACTTCAAATCACATTCTTATTTTAGCTCTTTTTTTGTGGCTTGCAAGTTAAAAAAAATATTTTTATAGAAAAGTGAAGTTCTTAGGAAATTAATTATCTTTTTATAATTGATTGTGACATGTATAACAAGCTATAACAATATTATAGCATATATTGAAAATTAAAAAACCAATTTTATGTTATTTTTGGATTAAAAAACTAATATATATGATTCATGATCAATGAATTATTGTGAAATTTGACACATATACAACATGAAATGAAATGTACCTAAATTAAAGAATGATTTAGAATATGCTTTTGTTAATGATTTAGAATATGCTTTTGTTCAGAATCTACTATCGAACTTAGCCCCTCACCATCCGATTGTTAGAATAATGTATAGCATGCATCATAATGCATGTTTCGACGCTTTGTTAATTAAACACCAACAAATCTCTCTCTAATAAAAACAAAACGTTGTTATCAGTAATTTTGATATAATATATATTTATGGGCAAGCCTTGGAATGGCATATGATGGTTACCAACCATGCATGATTTACTACTGGTGTATCTCATATATCATCAAGGGCGCATGCAGCAAGTTTAATTATATGTGGCTATTTTGTCGCAGACCAATTTGGATTAGGGCTTAAGTGTATACCACAAATGAATTGATCATTGACCCAGCCAGCTTTTTGGGTGTCTGGGTAGAAAGAGGCATGGTGGGTCAATGTAAAATCAATAATTTATATGATGTAGAATATTTTGTCTCGTGAAATGAGAGATTTGAGCCTCAATTTTGAGTTATCTACATATTAGCTAGATGCTTACTAATCTTTCTTGTCCCTTCTTCTTCTGATCAATTATTTGTTGGTAATTAATTATGTTGTTCTTGAAGGAAGTTGATAGCTAGGATGAAGGTTTTAAGTGATGAATTAGTTGTCAAATTCTTTTGTTCATCACGAAATCTTTTTTCAATCCATATGAACATGAATATGGTGTATAATGTATTGTTGTGTCCCTATTTTCATATAGTTTCCAAGGTAACCACGTTTTAGCTCCTCATTTTATTGGGTAATGCGAGAGAAAATTAATTATATAAATTAGAGAGGTTAAATAAGTTAATTTTACCGTTTTTTACCAGAAGAAAGTCTTTTATATTGAAAGTTTAGAATAAAATATTAATTGTCATAACCTAAAATTTCACCTTTTATTTTATTTTATATGGTAGAAAGAAACATTATGAGCATTAATTAAAACAATTTTTTTCCAATAAAAGTAGAAATTTTCAATTAATTTCTCTTTAAAGGAAAAAGATCTTCAAATAACTTTTCATTAACAAAAAAATCTTCAATTAATTCTTTCCTAATTGATTTTGCTATTATATTTAGAAGGCAATTAACATAAAAAGAAAAGAGAGAGGAGGTTTTTGTGAGAAGAACAAAAAATAAAGAAGAAGAGAAACACGAGAGAGACACGCAAAGAGAGAGAGAGGACAATAAAGAAAAAGAAAAAAGAAATTGTCCTTTTAGGTTTTTCTTCGTTAGGAGAGTTACCCTCTCTCCCTCATGATTTCTCTAATATTTTTTTCATCAAGTTCATTGTTTTTGCAGCATCAGACTCTCTCATTTTCCAACACCCAAACCAAACCAATTTCATCCATTAAAACATCATCTAAACAACCACCTCCCATCCTACAAAAATCAATTTGCAACCACCACATAATAGCCTAAAAACCCCAGTTGCAAAACCCCCATAAAAAAGCTTGGAAACTTTGTGTGAACCAGAACATTGTTTAGTTTTTAATTTATAATAGGAGCCATCCATCTCGTTTTTAGTTGTTTTTTAGGTTGATGGAAAGCTAAGACTTTTATAAAGAATTTAAAACCTAGTTATGCTGTTTGGAAGCCTAGGAAATAGCCAAAACAAAGAAGTCAGAATTTGTTTAGAAGTTCATAGCAACTTAGATGTATTTTAGTTTTCAGCCTTTATTTGAAGTTACAGAAGTCATAATAATGCAAACTTAGATGCATTGAAAAGTTTAAAAAAATGTTTAAAACTTTTTTGAAGGGTCTAACTCCAAACTGTGTCATTTTAACACTCGAAATCAAGTTGGAAGTTCCAAAAGAAACAACAACAGTACTTCACTATAGCATCAATGTGCCACCATTTTTCTGACTGCCTCTGCACGTTCTGATAGTTCCTAGACTGCCTTGGAATGTTGATATCTAATCTTAAATCATTTATTTATATGAAATGTTAATATTTAGGACCAAACATTAGTTGTGTATGTGATTTTGGACATTTTGGTGATAAGTCATGATGATATGGGTTTGTATTATAATAGAAAATAAAAACATTTATCCTTATCAAAGTATTTTTTTTTTTAAAAAAAGCACCACTTGATAATGGTTTGACAAGTTTCATTTTTATAGGGACCGGTGTCAAAAAAAAAAACAAGTCTCCTTTTTAGAGGGGCAGCGACAAAAAACCTTTTGTGAATAACCAAAATAACAAGTTTTCTTTTAGAAGGGACCAATGTCAAGATTTTATTATTTGTGAATAACCAAATCGTCGAGTCTTTTATTTTTAAGGACTGGGGTCAATTTTTTCACAAAAAAAATTAGAAATTAAAATTGAAAATAAGCTAAAAACAATAAGGATAATTAATGGCAATCACAAAGATAAATTTAGATAAAAACATATAGTAAAGGAAATTTTTCGTAAGAAATGATGTGCTAAGGGTGATGTCGCTCTTTCTTTAGACATAACTAACTTCATACTTGAATATCTGGAACCAGTGCTAATATGAGGATTCCTAGTTTCCTTAAAATACTAGGTGATAACTCTAAATTTTCCATGATATATACTTTTCCACTTAATTTCAAGTCTTGGTCGACGTCGAGGTGCACACAGCAATTGGAAGGTGCGCTCCTCCATCTCCTTGCCCACATCCTCCATAGATCTGTTTCTTTTTCTCGACTACACAATGAAAAAAATAAAATAAAGAGATAACAAACACTCCTAATTGGTTTGTTTTTTTTTAACACTGGAGTAAAGATGAAACCAGTTTATAATTTATTTTTTCACTGATTACCTAGCTAAGTTCTTATTAATGACTCATTTGATATTTAAAAGTTTTATATCAATTTCAAATAATTTTGTCAACAACAAAATTATAATTAGCATCAACTAGCAAGTTGTTTCGCGCGCTACTCCGAAACACAACCTTTTCTTTTCTTTTGTAACTACAAAAAAAATATTACTTTGTATCGTTAATGATGGCAACAAATTTTTAAAAAATAAGTTTAAATAAATGTTGCTCATGCTCCTCTGTGAGTATGAATTTGAGATGTTAATAGTGTTTTCATGAGTTTTTTTCATAAAAAGTATAAAAGAATAACATTCTAAATTAAATTAGTCCAAACCTGAGATGACTACAAATATTATAAAGCAATGATGTTCAAACTTTTTTTGTTGAAAAAATAGCAGTATTATTTTATTGAACACAAAAAAAAAAATAGGTCATCCGAAAATAATATGCATGCATTGATAGTGCTTGATGCAACATTTAAAAAAGCAAAAAATAAATGTGTGTTTGCTAAAATAAGTTGAGAAGCATATGCGTTAAAAATCTGAATTTTTTATGAGAATTTATTCATATAATTAAGATTGAATACGACCCAATTTTAAGGTGATATTTTTTTTTTTAATATCGAGACAATGACAAATTAAATTGACAATGGGTAACCCAGGTTAACCGCAACATTCACGACCCAAGTCATGGACATGATTACGATATACTAACAATGTGGGGCATCTATCTCTTTCTTTTCCATTTTCATTATTCCCTCCCAATATTGGGCTTTTATTGGACTCGTGTTGGATGAAATTCTAGACTAAATTGAAGAGTTATTAGTGAAATATAGACTAAATTGAAATAAGATGGCTTGGGTTCAAGTGGAATTAAAATCGGGACTCAATTGAGAAGTTTTAATATATTCAGAAACCAAAATAAAAGTGAAGAAAAAAAGATTATCATGTAAAAGACATGCGCCAACATGTGGAAAATGACCACAATCTTTAAGAAGCGCGTGAGACATCATACATCCTCTAAAAACAATTTTTTTTGGTGTTATTGGAATTATCTCACCGTCTCGTTCTGTCAAGACAACGCATGCATGAAATGAAAATATGGTGCGTCTCCAACAACCATTTCTCTTTCTTTCTTTGATAGACGAAAAAAATGCCTTCTTGTTTTGCTAAGATTCAATTGTAGTCCTTCTAGTTCTAATTATTTGAAAAACAAAAAGTTAGAATATTTTTTGGTAAAATTAAGTGTGAACCTAAAACCAGATTTTCTTTTTACACAACAATAACCCTACATTAAGTTAAGTGAATCAAGATATCAAGCCCATATCTCAAACCAGCAAAATGTGAAAGTACCTAATAAAAAATAAGGATGAAAAAACAAGCAAACAGTGGGTCCAAATTAGTTTTTAGCTAATTAATTAATAATAATGTGTTTGTATATAACTTTTTAATAGATAGGAAAACAAAAACAAAATATACTAATATTGGGATCTGGGACCTCTTTATAGTTAGTTTTGCCCCCTTATTGCCGCGCAAAAATCAACATGATTCATCACTTGATGCCTATTCTTCCCACCACTCGACACATCACCTTCATCAGTTAAAATTACTGAAATGCCAGTGGTGGTTGTTTTGAAGTTTTCTTTAGGCATGGATGTAGAGAGGTAGAAGAGGAGGCTTGATGTTTTTCTCATCCTTGAATTCTTTATTTTGTATTTACATGGTTAATCTACTATTTTTTTTTTAATCTTAATATCAACTATGTATTTTATATTTATTATTTTTACATCATATCGATAGTTAGTGTCATTAACGCCGTTTTTTTGCTAATATACATTTTCATCCTTGGAATTATTGAAAATTCTATTTTGGTCTCATATTATATTTTTTTACAAATAAGTCCATATTTGAAATCTTTATCACCATATTTTACACTCGAATACAATTTAGTCCATAAACGATTTTTTTTTAATAAAGTTAAGTCCTTATATGTCAAATCATAAACTTAGTCCAACTTTGTCAAATAATTAAAAATACATTGATGAGTATGAATTATGTGGATTTAAATAGTTGTGTTATTAAAAAAAATATTTCATATGATATCATATATCTATTGTTATAAAAAGGTTTTTATCTTTTTTAATCCATTTACTTGATTTAAACCTAAAATAAATATGATATGGAATTCTTCTTTACTTATAATTTTATTATTAATTCACTAACCCTTACCTTATCTTCCAATACATTTAAATTATTTAACTAATTTTTGATAAGTTTATATTAGACATGCATGGACTTAATAATAAAAAAAATCATCCAAGGACTAGATTGCATATGATTGTAAAATATGATGATAAACAAAATTTCAATTAAGGACATATTGATAAGAAAAATGTAGGGACTAAAATAAATATACAAAAAATTCTAAGGATCAAAATGCACATTAATAAAAAAAAATGCCTTTGGATTGTCAGTTTTTAATAGTGTTAATGATACTAACCGATGAAATGATGTAAAAATAACAAAATATAAAGTACATAGTTGATATTAAAACAAAAAAAAATTAATAGTAATAATTAAGACCTTTAAAATACAAAACAAAGAATATAAAGAATTTTTTTTTTTGAATAGTTACCATGTATGATTATATTTTTTTAATATAATATAATATCACACACAACATATATATATATCACTATTTTATAGTATTTAAATAATTGATATTTATATATATATATATATTTGAAACTCAATAAATAAGATATTGATATTTAATTTTCTTTGCCCATTAAATAATGATTATGACATGAATATAATAAAACTCGACATCCATTATTGTAGTTGAACCTAAAGAAGGATTCCGTGGATGCATGCTAGTAAATATTAGTTATGTATCCTGCACTCCGTCACAGGTTAAATATTTATATCTCCTATAAAAAAGTTATATATATAGGTTTTTTTTGATGTATTTTTGTAGTTAAAACATTTTTAAAGAAAATAAAAAAGTTTATGCATATATATAATCAAATAAATCAAGAATTATATGTGATAATAAATTAAAAAAAATTAACGATAACTAAAAATAAAACTAGAAAAATTAAAAAACATGTATAGATCAAGATACTTAATCTCGCAAGATAAAACATTTACCCGATTGTGTTTGCTAATTGTTTTTTATTAAAATAATTTATATTCAATCAAACGATAATAAAAATAAATGCACACTTTAAATTGATTGAATAAAAAAAAAGAATACAATGTAAAGCTACACATATTAGAAATATTATTTTAAAATAAAATTTTTTATTTTAAAAAATAAATTTCATTTGTACAAAAGATAGAAAAAAAAAAGTTATAGATGAATTAGAAAAGGCACTTCAAAAATTAAATACATACAAAATAAAAATCTATATCTAAAAAAGGTTAAATAAGCAAAAAAAATTTAAAAATCATACATGAGTAATATTAATTGAAACATAAATTTAAAAACTATTTTAAAAAAAAGACATATTAAAAAAGGTATCAACAAAAAAACAAAATTAAAAAAAAAACTAAAAGCATGAGTTATGGTTTAACTTGTCAAACCTGTGATCTGGGTCATAGACTCAACTAGGTTAAACAATTGTTTTCTCTTAAATTTATAATTAAGTTATATATATTAAAAAAAACAAAAAAAAGACCAAAAAAGAGCCCAGGCGCGGGGGTGGCCCTTTAAACTCAGTCCTGCGTGTCTAAGATTTTTTTTATTTTACTTTTCAAAGGGGTGGACGATATTTTTCTGAAAAAAAATATGCAGGCGACACGTCGCCTAAGAACCCAAATTCCAGCCACCACTGTGGTGCCTGGAAAATCAGAGCAACGCCTCTTTTGCCATAAGAACCTAAATATTAAGTCATTTCAACCCAAAAACACCTCACTAACACCCCCTGGAACAATCACAAATCAATCCATCAACTCAAAACACTTAAAAAATTAATCCAAAAACTTGTAATCAAACCCAGCTAGATTCATCTTTCTTGAGTTAGATTTTTTTTTCCAAGTAACATTGAGACTCTAAACAATCATCATCTACCTTCTCTCATCTTATGGAACATGTGAACACCAAAAAAATTCATTTTGGTGGCCATAAATAGTTTGAATGACTTTCTCTCTCATCTTTGGAGTCCAGAGACCCCTCTCTCTCTCATCTCTTTAACCAAAAATTTAAAAATAATACAAATAATCTTTTATACAAAGACTTATTTAAAAAAAAAAGGACCTAAATTGTATAATTTGGGTTATTTTTAAAGTTTGAGGATCTATGTATATTTTTCATAAAGTCTCTGCCACGCCACTCATGTTTGGCACCTTTATTTTGGTCCCTCTTCTTTCAATTCCATTATTGCTTAAGAAATCAAAAGTAATTGGCCTTCAATTAGGATTAAATTACCCAAAATAAGACTTTAAGGACCAAAATAAATTATTAAAAAAATACACAATATGTCTAATGTGTTTTGTGAATGTGTGAACAGTGCCGGTAAAAAACTCACACCCTTCCCTTTTGAAATTGCATTCTAAACGGTATTTTTAAAAAAAAATAATTTTTCTTATTTAAAAATAATATTTTTATATTTTTAAATTGTTTTGATATATTACAATAAAAAATAATTTTTTAGAATTAAAAAATTATTATTTTAATATATTTTTAAATAAATATTTTTAAAAAAAACAACTAGTTGATACATCTCAAACTTTCCCAAAATGTTTTTATATAATAAAAGGTGAGGCTAGAAGAGAAATTTTGATGATCCCGAGAAGATTATCGTGGGAACTATTTAATCAGAGTTGCAGCTTTTCTTTTTTTCTTTATCTTCAGAAAGAGACCAAGGTGAGATAATGACATTTGAACTGTCACTTGTGAACTGTCTACTGATTCCTTCGTCAAGTCCTCTCCTTTGTGTACTTTATGCCATACATGAAAACTTTAATCTAATGGACAAGCTTTCACTGAATATAATTTAATTTTCGAGTTTAAATGGAAACCATTCGTGTTTTTTTCAAGGGCTTCGTTTTCAGGTGGCCATTGGGTGGTCATCGTCTCAGCCGGCCGGCTACGGGTAATCGGCTTCGCTTCCAAACTCTTGCCAATGCGTGCATGAAGTGG
>Ga0307513_10004668_pt1 | contig 18220 bp, 11 predicted proteins | sample 15_EM_MG_FD_202174 | JGI IMG/M metagenome (GOLD analysis project Ga0307513, IMG submission 202174) | Populus trichocarpa ectomycorrhiza microbial communities from riparian zone in the Pacific Northwest, United States - 15_EM | ecosystem: Host-associated > Plants > Roots > Unclassified | place... | reverse complement strand
TTGTCAAAAACGCTATGTCGCTCCTGATCCATAAATCATCAGCGAAAACTGATTCATTGTAGAACTTGAAATCATCACTAAAAACTGAGTGCCAGCTGACGTATGGAATCGATAGCAAAAATAGAGTCATGGCCGACGCATGGAATTGTCAAAAACGCTATGTCGCTCATGATCCATAAATAGTAAGCAAAAACTAAGTCATGTAGACCTTTAAATCGTCACTGAAAACTAAGTGACAGCTGACGTGTGGAATCCGTAGCGTCAATGAATTCAAGACAGACGGATGAAATCGATAGCAAAAATAGAGTCATGACTGATGCATGGAATTGTAAAAAATGTTATGTCACTGCTGATCCATAAATAGTTAGCAAAACCTGAGTCGCTGTAGACCAAGAAATCATCCCCGAAAACTGAGTGACAGTTGACGTGTGAAATCCACAGCGTCAATGAATTCACGACCGACGCATCAAATTGATAGCAAAAAAAAAGTCATGGTTGACGTAGTGGAATTGTCAAAAATATTATGTCACTGCTGATCCATAAATCGTCAGTGAAAACTGATTCATTGTAGACCTTGTAATCGTCACAAAAAACTGAGTGACAACTGACGTATGGAATCGACAGCGTAAATGAATTCATGACCGACAAATCAAGTAGATAGCAAAAATAGAGTCATGGCTGACGCATGGAATTGTCACAAACTCTATCTCACTGCTGATCCATAAATCGTCAGCGAAAACTGAGTCATTGTAGACCAAGATATCATCCCTGAAACCTGAGTGACTGCTGACGTATGGATTCCATACCGTTAATGAATTCACGATTGACGCATCAAATCGATACCAAAACTAGAGTAATGGTTGACGCATGTAATTGTCAAAAACGCTATGTCATTCCTCATCCATAAATCGTCAGCGAAAACTGAGTCGGTGTAGACCAAGAAATCATCCCTGAAAACTAAGTGACAACTGATGTATGGAATCGACAATGTAAATGAATTCACGACCGACGCCTCAAATCAGTAGCAAAAACAGAGTCATGGCTCACACATGAAATTGTCAAAAATGCTATGTTACTGCTGATCCATAAATCGTCAGCGAAAACTGAGTCGCTGTAGACCAAGAAATCATCATTGAAACTGAGTGACAGCTGACATATGGAATTGATAGCGGCAATGAATTCACGTTCGATGCCTTAAATCAATAGCAAAAGTAGAGTCATGGCTGACGCATGGAATTGTCAAAGACTCTACGTCACTTCTGATCCAAAAATCTTCAGTGAAAACTGAGTCGCTTTAGACGTTGAAATCGTCAATGAATACTGAGTGACAACTGCCGTATGGAATCGACAACATCAATGAATTCACGAAAGACGCATGAAATCGATAGCATAAATAGAATCATGGACGACACATGGAATTGTCAAAAACGGTACGTCATGGCTGATCCATAAATCTTCAGCGAAAACAGAGTCACTGCAGCCATTGAAATCGTCCATGAATACTGAGTGACAGATGACGTATAGAATCGATAGTGTCAATGAATTCAGGACGGACATATCAAATCGATAGCAAAAATAGAGTCATGGTGATGCATGGAATATTCAAAAACGCTATGTCGCTCCTCATCCATAAATCGTCAGTGAAAACTGAGTCGCAGTAGACCAAGAAATCATAGCTGAAAACTAAGTGACAGATGACATGTGGAATCCATAGCGTCAATTAATTCACGACCGACGCATCAAATTGATAGCACAACTAGAGTAATGGCTAACGCATGGAATTGTGAAAAATGCTATGCACTGCTGATCCATAAATCGTCAGCGCAAACTTAGTCGCTGTAGACCAAGAAATCATCTCAGAAAACTGAGTGACAGCTGACGTGTGGAATTCACAGCGTCATTGAATTCACGACCGACGCATCAAATCGATAACAAAACTAGAGCAATGGTTGATGTATGGAATTGTCAAAAACGTTATGTCACTACTGATCCATAAATCGTCAGTGCAAACCGAGTCCTCTAGACCTTGAAATCGTCACTGAAAACTGAGAGATAGCTAGCATATGGAATCGACAGTGTAAATGAATTCATGACCGACACATCAAATGGATAGCAAAAATAGAGTAATGGTGACGCATGGAATTGTCAAAAACGCTATGTCACTGCTAAACCATAAATCGTCAGTGAAAACTGAGTCGATGTACACCAAGAAATCAACCCTGAAAACTGAATCATAGCTGATGTGTGGAATCCACAGCTTCAATGAATTCACGACCGACGTATCAAATCGATAGCAAAACTAGAGAAGTGGCTGACGCATGGAATTGTCAAAAACGCTATGTCACTGCTAATCCATAAATCGTAAGCGCAAACTGAGTCTCGTACACCTTAAAATCATCACTGAAAACTGAGGGACAGCTGGCATATTGAATCGACAGCGTAAATGAATTCATGACCGACATATCAAATAGATGGCAAAAATAGAGTCATAGCTGACGCATGGAATTGTCAAAAACGCTATGTCACTGCTGATCCCTAAATCGTCATTGAAAACAGAGTCCTATAGACCTTGAAATTGTTAGTGAAAATTGAGTGACAGATGACATATGGAATCGATAGCGTAAATGAATTCATGACCGACACATCAAATACATAGCAAAAATAGAGTCATGGTGACGTATGGAATTGTCAAAAACGCTATCTCACTCCTCATCCATAAATCGTCAGCGAAAACTGAGTCGCTGTAGACAAAGAAATCATCCTCGAAAACTAAGTGACAACGGACGTGTGGAATCCATAACGTCAATGAATTCATGAACGACATGTCAAATCGATATTAAAACTAGACTAATGGCTGACGCATGGAATTGTCAAAAACACTATGTCACTGCTGATCCATAAATCGTCAGCGCAAACTAAGTCGCTGTAGAACAAGAAATCATCCTTGAAAACTAAGTGACAGCTGACGTGTGGAATCCACAACGTCAAGGAATTCACGACCGACGCATGAAATCGATAGAAAAAATAGAGTCATGGCTGACGCATGGAATTGACAAAAAAGCTATGTCATTACTGATCCATAAATCGTAAGCGAAAACTGAGTCCTGTAGACCTTGAAATTGTCATTGACATATGGAATCGACAATGTAAATGAATTCATGCTCGACACATCAAATAGATAGCAAAAATAGAGTCATGGCTGCCGCATGGAATTGTCAAAAACGTTATGTCACTGTTGATCCATAAATCGTTAGCGAAACCTGAGCCGCTGTAAACCAAGAAATTATCCCTAAAAACTGAGTGACAGCTAACATGTGGAATCGACAACGTCAATGAATTCACGACAGACGCCTCAAATCAATAGCAAAAATAGAGTCATGGCTGACGTATGGAATTGTCAAAGACGATATGCCACTACTGATCCATAAATCGTTAGCAAAAAGTGAGTTGTTTTAGACGTTGAAATCCTCAATGAATAATGAGTGACAACTGCCATATGGAATCGACAACGTCAATGAATTCACGACCAATGATTCAAATCGATAGCAAAAATAGAGTCATGGTGATGCATGGAATTGTCAAAAACGCTATGTCGCTACTGATCCATAAATCGTCAGGGAAAACAAAGTCGCTGCAGACTAAGAAATCATTCCTAGAAATTGAGTGACAGCTAACGTGTGGAATCCACGGCATCATTAAATTCATGACCGACACATGAAATCGATATCAAAACTAGAGTAATGGCTGAGTCGCTCCTCATCCATAAATCATCAGCGAAAACTGAGTCGCTGTAGACCAAGAAATCATCCCTGAAAACTAAGTGACAGATGACGTGTGGAATCCACAACGTCAATGAATTCACGACCGACGCATCAAATCGATAGCAAAAATAAAGTCATGGCTGGTGCATGGAATTGTAAAAAAAAAAGCTATGTCATTACTGATCCATAAATCGTTAGCGAAAACTAAGTCCTGTAGACCTTGAAATCGTCACTGAAAACTGAGTGACAGCTGACGTATGGAATAGACAGCGTAATTGAATTCATGACCGAGACATCAAATAGATAGCAAAAATAGAGTCATGGCTTACGCATGGAATTGTCAAAAACGTTATTTCACTTCTGATCCATAAATCGTCAGCGAAATCTGAGTCGCTGTAGACCAAGAAATCATCCCTGAAAATTGAGTGATTCTTGAGGTGTGGAATCCACGGCGTCAATGAATTCACGAACGATGCATTAAATCGATATCAAAACTAGAGTAATGGCTGACACATGGAATTGTCAAAAAGCTGTCACTGCTGATCCATAAATCGTCAGGGAAAACTGAGTCGCTGTAGACCAAGAAATCATCCCTGAAAACTCAGTGACAGCTGATGTGTGGAATCGACAACGTCAATGAATTCATGACTTACGCATCAAATTGATAGCAAAACTAACGTAATGGCTGACGAATCGAATTGTCAAAAACGCTACGTCACTGCTGATACATAAATCGTCAACAAAAACTAAGTCGCTGTAGACCAAGAAATCATCATTGAAAACTGATTGACAACTAACGTTTGGAATCTACAGCATTAATGAATTCACGACCGACGCATCAAATCGATAGCAGAAATAGAGTCATGGCTGACACTTGGAATTGTCAAAGACGCTATGTCACTACTGATCCATAAATCGTCAGCGAAAACTGAGTCACTATAGAAGTTGAAATCATCAATGAATACTGAGTGACAGCTGCCATATGGAATCGATAGCATAAATGAATTCACGACCGACGCATCAAATCGATAGCAAAAATAGAGTCATAGCTGACGCACAGAATTGTGAAAAACGGTATGTCATGGCTGTTCCATAAATCTTCAGCGAAAACAGAGTCACTCTAGAACTTGAAATCGTATGGAATCGATAGCGTTAATGAATTCACGACCGATGCAACAAATCGATAGCAAAAATAGAGTCATGGCTAACTCATGGAATTGTCAAGAATGGTATGTCATGGCTGAGCCGTAAATCCTCAATGAAAATAGTCACTCTAGACCTTGAAATCCTTAATGAATACTAAGTGACACCTGATGTATGGAATTGACAGCGTAACTGAATTCACGACTGACGCATGAATTCGATGCAAAAATAGAGTCATGGCTTATGCATGCAATTGTCAAAAACGCTATGTCACTACTGATCCATAAATCGTTAGCGAAAACAGAGTCACTGTAAACGTTGAAATTGTCAATGAATACTGAGTGACAGCTATTGTATGGAATCTATAGCGTCAATGAATTCACGGTCGACGCATCAAATCGATAGCAAAAATAGATTCATGGCTGACACATGGAATTGTCAAAAACGACATGTCATGGCTTATCCCTAAATCTTCAGCGAAAATAGAGTCATTGTAGACCTTGAAATCGTCAATGAATACTGAGTCATGGCTATCGCGTGGAATTGTGAAAAACACTATGTCATGGTGTATCTATAAATTGTTAGCGAAAACAGAGTCGCTATAGACCTTGAAATCATCAATGAATATTGATTGACAGCTGACGTATGGAATCGATAGAGTAAATGAATTCAGAACCGACATAAGAAATCAATAGCAAAAATAGAGTCGTTGTAGACCTTGAAATCATCACTGAATTCTGAGTGACAGATGATGTATGGAATCCACATGGTCAATGAATTCACGGCCGACGCATTAAATCAATAGCAAAAATAGAGTCACGGTTGACGCAAGGAATTGTCAAAAATGCTATGTCACTACTTATCCATGAATCGTCAGCGAAAACTGAGTCCCTGTAGGCCTTGAAATTGTCTCTGAAAATGAGTGACAGCTTACGTATGGAATCGACAGCGTCACAGAATTCACAACCAAAGGGCCAAATCGATAGCAAAAATAGAGTCAAGGCTAACGCATGGAATTGTTTAAAACGATATGTCAAGGTTGTTCCCTAAATCTTCAGTGAAAACAAAGCAAGTGTAGACCTTGAAATCATCAATGAATACTGATTGACGGCCGACGTATGGAATCGACAGCGTAACTTAATTTACAATCGACGCATGATTTCGATAGCAAAAATAGAGTCGTGGCTGATGCATGGAATTGTCTAAACTGCTATGTCACTACTAATCCATAAATCATTAGTGAAAACAGAGTCCTTGTAGACCTTGAAATGGTCATTGAAAAATAAGTGACAACCGACGTATGGCATCGACAGCGTCAATGAATTCACGACTAACGCAACAAATTGATAGCAAAAATAGAGCCAAGGCTGACGCATGGAATTGTCTAAAACGATATGTCATGGTTGTTCCCTAAATTTTCAGCGAAAACAGAGTCACGGTAGACCTTGACATCGTCAATAAATACTGAGTGACAACTGACGTATGGAATCGACAGCATAACTGAATTCACGACCGACGCATGAATTCAATAGCAAAAATAGAGTCATGTCTAATGCATGGAATTGTCTAAAGCACTTTGTCACTACTAATTCATAAATCGTCATCGAAAACAGAGTCCCTGTAGACCAAGAAATCATCACTTAAAATTGAGTGACAACCGACGTATGAAATCAACAGCGTAAATGAATTTAGGATCGACACATCAAATCGATAGCGAAAATATAGTCATGGCTGACGCAAGGAATTGTTAAAAACGATATGTCAGTGCTGATCCATAAATCATCTACGGAAACAGAATCGCTGTAGACATTGAAATCATCACTTAAAACTGAGTGCCAGCTGACGTATGGAATCGACAACGTCAATGAATTCACAACCGACGCATCAAATCGATATCAAGAATAGCGTCATGGCTGACACATGGAATTGTCAAAAACGCCATGTCCCTACTTATCCATAAATCGTCAGCGAAAACAGAGTCACTATAGACCTTGAAATCGTCAATGAATACAGAGTGACAGCCGACGTATGGAATCGACATCGTCAATGAATTCACGACCGACACATCAAATCGATAGCAAAAATAGAGTCAGGGCTGACACATGGAATTGTCAAAAATGATATGTCATGGCTTATCCCTAAATCTTCAGCGAAAACAGAGTCACTGTAGACCTTGAAATCATCAATGAATACTGAGTGACAGCTGACGTGTGGAATCTACAACGTCACTGAATTCACGACCGATGCATGAATTCGATAGCAAAAATAGAGTCATGGTTGAAGCATGAAATTGTTAAAAGCACTATATCACTACTGATCCATAAATCATCACCGAAAACAGCGTCCGTGTAGACTTTGGAATCGTCAATGAATACTAAGTGACAACTGACGTATGGAATTGACAGTGTCAATGAATTCACGACCGACGCATCAAATCAAGAGCAAAAATAGAGTCATGGCTGACGCATGGAATTGTCAAAAATGCTAAGTCAGTGCAGATCCATAAATCATCAGTGAAAATGAGTCGCTCTAGACAGTCATATCGTCATTTAATACTGAGTGACAACTGCCGTATGGAATCGACAGCATCATTGAATTCACGACCGACGTATAAAATCCATAGCAAAAATAGAATCATGGCTGACGCATGGAATTGTCAAAAACGTTATGTCAAGGCTGATCCATAAATCTTCAGCGAAAACAGAGTCACTGTAGACCTTGAAATCATCAATTAATACTGAGTGACATCTAACGAATGTAATCGACAGCGTCAATGAATTCACGACCGACGCATCAAATCCATAGCAAAAATAGAGTCATGGTTGACGCATGGAATTGTCAAAAACGCTAAGTAAGTGAAGATCCATAAATCATCGGTGAAAATAGAGTCCCTGTAGACAGTCAAATCATTATTTAATACTGAGTGACACCTCCCGTATGGAATCGAAAGCTTCATTGAATTCACGTTGGCAAATAAAATCCCTAACAAAAATAGAATCATAGCTGACGCATGGAATTCTCAAAAACATTATGGCAAGGCTGATCCATAAATGTTCGGCAAAAACAGAGTCCCTGTAGACCTTGGAATCATCAATGAATACTGAGTGACAGCCGACGTATGGAATGGACAGCGTCAATGAATTCACGACCGACGCATCAAATCGATAGCAAAAATAGAGCCAGGGCTGACATATGGAATTGTCAAAAATGATATGTCATGGCTTATCCCTAAATCTTTAGCGAAAACAGAGTCACTGTAGACCTTGAAATCATCAATGAATACTGAGTGACAGCTGACGTATGGAATCGACAATGTAACTGAATTCACGACCGACGCATGAATTCGATTGCAAAAATATTGTCATGGCTGAAGCATGGAATTGTTAAAAGAACTATATCACTACTGATCCATAAATCATCATAAAAACAACGCCCGTGTAGACTTTGGAATTGGCAATGTATACTGAGTGACAACTGATGTATGGAATCGACAGCGTCAATGAATCACGACCGACGCATCAAATCGGGAGCAAAAATAAAGTCATGGCTGACGCATGGAATTGTCAAAAACGCTAAGTCAGTGCATATCCATAAATCGTCAGCGAAAACTGAGTCGCTGTAGACAGTCAAATAGTCATTGAATACTGAGTGACAGCTGCTGTATGGAATCGACACCGTCATTGAATTCACAACCGACGCATAAAATCCATAGCAAAAATAGAATCATGGCTGACGCATGGAATTGTCAAAAACGTTAGGTCAAGGCTGATCCATAAATCTTCAGCGAAAACAGAGTCACTGTAGACCTTGAAATCATCAATTAATATCGAGTGACATTTGACGTATGGAATCGACAGTGTCAATGAATTCAAGACCGACACATCAAATCGATAGCAAAAATAAAGTCATGGCTGACGCATGGAATTGTCAAAAACGCTAAGTCAGTGCAGATCGATAAATCATTAGTGAAAACTGAGTCGCTCTAGACAGTCATATCGTCATTTAATACTGAATGACAGCTGCCGAATGGAATCGACAGCGTCATTGAATTCACGACCGACGCATAAAATCCATAGCAAAAATAAAATTATGGCTGACGCATGGAATTGTCAAAAACGCAATGTCACGGTGGATCTATAAATCGTGAGCGAAAACAGAGTCACTATAGACCTTGAAATCGTCAAAGAATACTGAGCGACAGCTGGCGTATGGAATCAACAGTGTCATTGAATTCATGACCGACGCATAAAATCCAAAGCAAAAATAGAGTCAGGGCTGACACATGGAATTGTAAAAAATGATATGTCATGGCTTATCCCTAAATCTTCAGCGAAAACAAAGTCACTGTAGACCTTGAAATCATCAATGAATACTGAGTGACAATTGATGTATGCAATCGACAACGTAACTGAATTCACGACCGACGCATGAATTTGATAGCAAAAATAGAGTCATGGTTGAAGCATGGAATTCTTAAAAGCACTATGTCACTATTGATCCATAAATCATCACCGAAAAAAGAGTCCGAGTTGACTTTGGAAACGTCAATGAATACTGAGTGACAGCTGACGTATGGAATCGACACCGTCAATGAATTCATGACCGACGCATCAAATCGAGAGCAAAAATAGAGTCATGGCTGACGCATGGAATTGTCAAAAACGCTAAGTGCACATCCATAAATCATAAGCGAAAACTGAGTCGCTCTAGACAGTCAAATCGTCATTTAATACTGAGTGACAGGTGTTGTATGGAATTGATAGCGTCATTGAATTCACAACCGACGCATAAAATCCATAGCAAAAATAGAATCATGGCTGACGCATGGAATTGTAAAAACGCTATGTCATGGTGGATCTATAAATCGTGAGCGAAAACAAAGTCACTATAGACCTTGAAATCGTCAAAGAATACCGAGTGACAGCTGGCGTACGGAATCCACAACGTCAAAGACTTCACGACCGACTCATCAAATTTATAGCAAAAATAGAGTCATGGCTGACGCATGGAATTGTCAAAAATGCTATGTCAGTACAAATCCATAAATCATCAATGAAAACTGAGTCGCTGTAGACAGTCAAATCGTCATTTAATAATGAGTGACAGCTGCTGTATGGAATTGACACTCTCATTGAATTCACAACCGACGCATTAAATCCATAGCAAAAATAGAATCATGGTTGACGCATGGAATTGTCAAAAACGCTAAGTCAGTGCAGATCCATAAATCGTTGGCGAAAATTGAGTCGCTGTAGACAATTAAATCATCATTTAATACTGAGTGACACATGCTGTATGGAATCGACAGCGTCAATGAATTCACGTCGGACACATAAAATCTGTAGCAAAAATAGAATCATAGCTGACGCATGGAATTGTAAAAAATGTTATGTCAAGGCTGATCCATAAATGTTCAGCGAAAACAGAGTCACTGTAGACGTGGAAATCGTCAAGGAATTCTGAGTGACAGCTGCCGTATGGAATCTATAGCGTCAAAGACTTCACGACCGACTCATCAAATTTATAGCAGAAATAGAGTCATGGCTGACGCATGGAATTGTCAAAAACGCTAAGTCAGTGCAGATCCATAAATCGTTGGCGAAACCTGAGTCGCTGTAGACAATTAAATCATCATTTAATACTGAGTGACACATGTTGTATGGAATCGACAGCGTCATTGAATTCACGTCGGACACATAAAATCCGTAGCAAAAATAGAATCATGGCTGACGCATGGAATTGTCAAAAACGTTATGTCAAGGCTCATCCATAAATCTTCAGCGAAAACAAAGTCACTGTAGACCTTGAAATCATCAATTAATACTGAGTGACATTTGACGTATGGAATCGACAGCGTCAAAGAATTCACAACCGACGCATCAAATCGATAGCAAAAATAGAGTCATGGCTGACACATGGAATTGTAAAAAACGCTAAGTTAGTGCAGATCCATAAATCGTCGGTGAAAACTGAGTCACTGTAGACAATTAAATCGTCATTTAATACTGAGTGAAACATGCTGTATGGAATCGACAGCGTCATTGAATTCACGTCGGACACATAAAATCCGTAGCAAAAATAGAATCATAGCTGACGCATGGAATTGTCAAAAATGTTATGTCAAGGCTGATCCATAAATGTTCAGCGAAAACAGAGTCACTATAGACGTTGAAATCGTCAAGGAATTCTGAGTGACAGCTGCCGTATGGAATCTATAGCGTCAATGAATTCACGGCTGATGCATCAAATCGAGAGCAGAAATAGAGTCATGGCTGACGGATGGAATTTTCAAAAACGCTAAGTCAGTGTAGATCCATAAATGGTCAGCGAAAACTGAGTCGCTCTAGACAGTCAAATCATCATTTAATACTGAGTGACATCTACCGTATGGAATCGACAGCGTCATTGAATTTACGACCGACGCATAAAATTCATTGCAAAAATAGAATCATGGCTGACGCATGGAATTGTTAAAAACGCTATGTCACGGTGGATCTATAAATCGTGAGCAAAAACAAAGTCACTATAGACCTTGAAATCGTCAAAGAATACTGAGTGACAGCTGGCGTATGGAATCAACAGCGTCAATGACTTCACGACGGACTCATCAAATTTATAGCAAAAATAGAGTCATGGCTGACGCATGGAATTATAAAAAACGCTATGTCAGTACAAATCCATAAATCGTCAGTGAAAACTGAGTCGCTGTAGACAGTCAAATCGTCATTGAATACTAAGTGACAGCTGCTGTATGGAATCGACACCGTCATTGAATTCACAACCGACGCATAAAATCCATAGCAAAAATAGAATCATGGCTGACGCATGGAATTGTCAAAAACGTTATGTCAAGATTGATCCATAAATGTTCAGCTAAAACAATGTCCTTGTAGACCTTGGAATCATCAGTGAATACTGAGTGACAACTAACGTATGTAATCGACAGCATCATTGCATTCATGACCGACGCATCAAATCCATAGCAAAAATAGAGTGATGGCTGACGCATGGAATTGTCAAAAACGCAAAGTTAGTGCAGATCCATAAATTATCACCGAAAACTATGTCGCTATAGACAATCAAATCGTCTTTTAATACTGAGTGATACCTGCTATATGGAGTCGACAGCGTCATTGAATTCATGACCGACGCATAAAAACCATAGCAAAAATAGAATCATGGCTGACGCATGCAATTGTAAAAAACGCTATGTCACGGTGGATCTATAAATCTTTAGCGAAAACAGAGTCACTGTAGACCTTGAAATCATCAATGAATACTGAGTGACAGCTGGCTTATGGAATCGACAACGTCAATGACTTCACGACCGACATATCAAATTGATAGCAAAAATAGAGTCATGGCTGACGCATGGAATTGTCAAAAACGCTATGTCACGGCGGATCTATAAATTGTCAACAAAAGTAGAGTCACTTTAGACCTTGAAATCGTCAATGAATACTAAGTGACGGTCGACGTATGGAATCGACAGCGTCAACCAATTTACTACCGACGCATCAAATCGATAGAAAAAATAAAGTCATGGCTGACGCATGGAATTGTAAAAAGCGCTATGTCACTATTGATCCATAAATCGCCAGCGAAAACAAAGTCGGTGTAGATTTTGGAATCGTCAATGAATACTGAGTGACAGCTAACATATGGAATCGACAACGTCAATGAATTCATGACCGACGCCTCAAATCGATAGGAAAAATGGAGTCATGGCTGACGCATGAGTTGTCAAAAATGCTATGTCAGTGCAGATCCATAAATCTTCAGTGAAAACTGAGTCGCTTTAGACAGTCATATCATCATTTAATACTGAATGACAGCTGCCGTATGGAATCAAGAGCATCATTGAATTCACGACCGACGCATAAAATCCATAGCAAAAATAGAATCATGGCTGACGCATGCAATTGTAAAAAACGCTATGTCACGGTGGATCTATAAATCTTTAGCGAAAATAGAGTCACTATAGACCTTGGAATCGTCAATGAATACTGAGTGACAACTAACGTATGGAATCAACACCGTTAATGAATTCATGACCGACGCCTCAAATCGATAGGAAAAATGGAGTCATGGCTCACACATGAATTGTAAAAAACGCTATGTCAGTGTAGATCCATAAACCGTCAGCGAAAACTGAGTCGCTCTAGACAATCATATCATCATTTAACACTGATTGAAAGCTGCCGTATGGAATCGACAGAAACACTATGTCACGGTGGATCTATAAATCTTTAGCGAAAACAGAGTCACTGTAGACCTTGAAATGGTCAATGAATACTAAGTGACAGCTGGCGTATGGAATCGACAGTGTCAATGACTTCACGACCGATGTATCAAATTGATAGCAAAAATGGAGTCATCGCTGACGCATGGAATTATCAAAAACGCTATGTCAGTGCAGATCCATAATCCGTCAGCGAGAACTGAGTCGCTATAGACAGTCATATTGTCCTTTAATACTGAGTGACAGCTGCCGTATGGAATCGACAGCATCATTGCATTCACGACCGAGGCATAAAATCCATATCAAAAATAGATTCATGGTTGACGCATGGAATTGTAAAAAACGCTATGTCACGGTCGATCTATAAATCTTTAGCGAAAACAGAGTCACTATAGACCTTGAAATCGTCAATGAATACTAAGTGACAGCTGGCGTATGGAATCGACAGCGTCAATGACTTCAAGAACGACGCATCAAATTGATAGTAAAAACAAAATAATGGCTGACGCATGGAATTGTAAAAAGCATTATGTCACTACTGATTCATAAATCATCAGGGAAAACAAAGTCCATGTAGACCTTGGAATCGTCAATGAATACTTAGTGACAGCTATCGTATGGAATCGAACACGTCAATGAATTCATGACCGACGCCTCAAATCGATAGGAAAAATGGAGTCATGGCTGATGCATGAATTGTCAAAAACGCTATGTCAGTGCAGATCCATAAATCTTCAGTGAAAATTGAGTCGCTCTAGAGAGTCATATCGTCATTTAATACTGAGTGACAGCTGCCGTATGGAATCAAGAGCATCATTGAATTCACGACCAACGCATAAAATCCATAGCAAAAATAGAATCATGGCTGACGCATGGAATTGTAAAAAATGCTATGTCACGGTGGATCTATAAATCTTTAGCGAAAACAGAGTCACTGTAGACCTTGAAATGGTAAATGAATACTAAGTGACAGCTGGAGTATGGAATCGACATCGTCAATGACTTCACGACCGACGTATCAAATTGATAGCAAAAATGGAGTCATCGCTGATGCATGGAATTGTCAAAAATGCTATGTCAGTGCAGATCTATAATCCGTCAGCGAGAACTGAGTCGCTCTAGACAGTCATATTGTCATTTAATACTGAGTGATAGCTGTCGTATGTATTCGACAGCATCATTGCATTCACGGTAGAGGTATAAAATCCATATCAAAAATAGATTCATGGCTGACACATGGAATTGTAAAAAACGCTATGTCACGGTGGATCTATAAATCTTTAGCGAAAACAGAGTCACTGTAGACCTTGAAATCATCAATGAATACTGAGTGACAGCTAGCGTATCGAATCGACAGCGTCAATGACTTCACGAACGACGCATCAAATTGATAGCAAAAATAAAGTCATGGCTGACGCATGGAATTGTCAAAAACGCTATGTCAGTGCAAATCCATAAATCGTTAGCGAAAACTGAGTTGCTCTAGATAGTCATATCATCATTTAATATTGAGTGACAGCTGCCATATGGAATCAAGAGCATCATTGAATTCATGACCGACGCATAAAATCCATAGCAAAAATAGAATCATGGCTGACGCATGGAATTGTAAAAAATGCTATGTCACTACTGATCCATAAATTGTCAGTGAAAACAAAGACCGTGTAGACCTTGGAATCGTCAATGAATACTGAGTGACAGCTAACGTATGGAATCGACAGCGTCAATGACTTCACGACCGACGTATCAAATTGATAGCAAAAATAGAGTCATGGCTGACGCATGGAATTGTCAAAAATGCTATGTCAGTGCAGATCCATAATCCGTCAGCGAAAACTGAGTCGCTCTAGACAGTCATATAGTCATTTAATACTCAGTGACAGCTGCCGTATGGAATCGACAGCATCATTGGATTCACGACCGACGCATAAAATCTATAGCAAAAATAGAATCATGGCTGACGCATGGAATTGTAAAGAACGCTATGTCACGGTGGATCTATAAATCTTTAGCGAAAACAGAGTCATTGAAGACCTTAAAATCGTCAATGAATACTGAGTGACAGCTGGCGTATGGAATCGACAGCGTCAATGACTTCACGAACCACGCATCAAATTGATAGCAAAAATAGAGTCATGGCTGACGCATGGAATTGTCAAAAACGCTATGTCAATGCAAATCCATAAATTGTAAGCGAAAACTGAGTCACTGTAGACAGTCAAATCATCATTTAATACTGAGTGACAGCTGCCGTATGGAATCGACAGCGTCATTGAATTCACGATCGACGCATAAAATCCATAGCAAAAATAGATCCATGGCTGATGCATGGAATTGTCAAAAATGTTATGTCAAGGCTGATCCATAAATCTTCAGCGAAAACAGAGTCCCTGTAGACCTTGGAATCTTCATTTAATAATGAGTGACAGTTGCCGTATGGAATCGACAACATCATTGAATTCACGACCGACGAATAAAATCCATAGCAAAAATAGAGTCATGGCTGACGCATGGAATTGTAAAAAACGCTATGTCACGGTGGATCTACAAATTGTGAGTGAAAACAGAGTCACTATAGACCTTGGAATCGTCAATGAATACTTAGTGACAACTGGCGTATGGAATCGACAGTGTCACTGACTTCATGATCGACACATCAAATTGATAGCAAAAATAGAGTCATGGCTGACGCATGGAATTATAAAAAACGCTATGTCAGTACAAATCCATAAATCATTAGTAAAAATTGAGTCGTTGTAGACAGTCAAATCCCCATTGAATACTGAGTGACAGCTGCCGTATGGAATCGATAGCTTCTTTGTATTCACAACCGACACATAAAATCCATAGCAAAAATAGAATCATGGCTGACGCATGGAATTGTCAAAAACGTTTTGTCATGGCGGATCTATAAACCGTCAGCAAAAACAAAGTCACTTTAGACCTTGAAATCGTCAATAAATACTGAGTGATAGTCGCCGTATGGAATCTATAGCGTTAACGAATTTACTACCGATGCAATAAATTGATAGCAAAAATAAAGTCGTGGCTGACGCATGGAATTCTCAAAAGCGCTATGTCACTACTGCCATAAATCGTCAGCGAAAACAATGTCCGTGTAGACCTAGGAATTGTCGATGAATATTAGGTGACAATTGACGTATGGAATCGACAGCATCATTGAATTCACTACCGACGCATAAAATCCATAGCAAAAATAGAATCATGGTTGACGCATGGAATTATAAAAAATGATATGTCACGGTGGATCTATAAATCGCCAGCGAAAACTGAGTCGCTATAGACAGTCAAATCGTCATTTTATATTGAGTGACAGCTGCCGTATGGAATCGACAACGTCATTAAATTCACGACCGACGCATAAAATCCATAGCAAAAATAGAATCATGGCTGACGCATAGAATTGTCAGAAACGTTATGTTAAAGCTGATCCATAACTCTTTAGCGAAAACAGAGTCCCTGTAGACCTTGGAATCGTCAATGAATACTGAGTGACAGCTTACGTATGGAAATGACAACGTCAATGAATTCACAATCGACGCATAAAATCGATAGCAAAAATAGAGTAATGGCTGACGTAAGGAATTGTCGAAAACGCTATGTCTCTTCTTATACATTAATCGTCAGCGAAAACTGCGTCTCTATAGACCTTGAAATCGTCAATGAATACAAAGTCACAGCCGATGTATGGAATCGATAGCGTCATTGAATTCAAGACCGACACATCAAATCGGTAGCAAAAATAAAGCCAGGGCTAACGCATGGAGTTGTCAAAAATGATATATCAAGGCTTATCCCTAAATCATCAGCGAAAATAGACTCACTGTAGACCTTGAAATCATCATTCAATAGTGAGTGACAGCTGACGTATGGAATCGACAGCGTAACTGAATTGACTACCGACGCATGAATTCGATAGCAAAAATAAAGTCATGGTTGACGTATGGAATTGTCAAAACCGTTATGTCACTACTGATCCATAAATCATCAACGAAAATTGCGTCTCTATAGACCTTGAAATCATCACTTAAAACTGAGTGACAGCTAACGTATGGAATCGACAACGTAAATGAATTCATGACCGACACATCAAATCGATAGCAAAAATAGAGTCATGGCTGACGTATGGAATTGTCAAAATCGTTATGTCACTACTGATCCATAAATCATCAGCCAAAACAGATTCCCTATTGAACTTGAAATCGTCAATGCATACTGAGTGACAACTGCCGTATCGAATCGACAACGTCAATGAATTCACGACCCACGCATCAAATTGATAGCAAAAATAGAGTCATATCTGACGCATGGAATTGTCAAAAACGCTACGTCATTGTTGATCCATAAATCATCAGCGAAAACAAACTCCTTGTAAAACTTGAAATCGTCAATGAATACTGAGTGACAGCTAACGTATAGAATCAACAGCGTCAATGAATTCACGACCGACTCATTGAATCGATAGCAAAAATAGAGTCATGGCTAAAGCATGGAATTGTCAAAATGTTATGTCATTGCAGATCCACAAATCGTCAGTGAAAACTGAGTCGCTTTAGACAGTTAAATTGTCATTTAATACTGAGTGACAACTGCCGTATGGAGTCGACATCATCAATGAATTCACGACCGATGCTTAAAATCCATGGGAAAAATAGAGTCATGGTTGACGCATGGAATTGTCAAAAATGTTATGTCAAGGCTGATCAATAAATCGTCAGCGAAAACAAAGTCCCTGTAGACCTTGGAATCGCAATGAATACTTAGTGACAGCTGATTTATGGAATCGACAGCATCACTAAATTCACTACCGACGCATCAAATCGATAGCAAAAATAGAGTCATGGCCGACCCATGGAATTGTCAAAAACACTATGTCACTGCTGATCTATAAATCATCAGCGAAAACAGAGTCACTATAGACCTATTAATCGTCAATGAATAGTGACTGATAGCCGAGGTATTTAATCGACAGTGTAAACACCCAAAAGAATATATATATATATATATATATATATATATATATATATATATATATATATATTTTTTGACTCAA
>Ga0307513_10004667_pt1 | contig 18221 bp, 15 predicted proteins | sample 15_EM_MG_FD_202174 | JGI IMG/M metagenome (GOLD analysis project Ga0307513, IMG submission 202174) | Populus trichocarpa ectomycorrhiza microbial communities from riparian zone in the Pacific Northwest, United States - 15_EM | ecosystem: Host-associated > Plants > Roots > Unclassified | place... | reverse complement strand
TCTCGCCCTGGAGGGAGTGGTTGGTGCTCCGGCGGCAGGATGTGGGACACCGGGTCGTAGTGCGGCGAATTGTCGGCGTACGTAACGATCGTCCGCTCTACTCGGACGCGCTCGGCGAGCTCGTGGAAATTACCGAGACGGACCTCACTATCGCGACGTCAAAAGGGCCGCTGCGCGTACCACTGGCTGAGATCCATCGCGCGAAAAGAGTGCCTCCGACGCGGCGGCCGAATGCCACGGACGTCGTCGCCCTGGAGCTCGCCGCCAACGAGGCGTGGCCGGCGCCCGTGCAGGAGCACCTCGGCGGCTGGCTGCTGCGGGCGGCCGAGGGCTGGACCGGGCGGGGCAACTCGGCGCTGCCGATCGGCGACCCCGACCGCCCCCTTGAGGCGGCGGTCGACGCGGTAGAGGAGTGGTACCTGGCCCGGGGGGCGCAGCCCCTGATCAACACGCCGCTGCCGCTGGCCGCGCCGGTCGGCGCGGCGCTCGACACGCGCGGCTGGACCGCCCGCCCGCTCACGCTCGTGCAGACCGCGCCGCTGCGCTCGATCCTCGACGCCACGCCGCCCCGGGGTCGGGTCGACCTCACCCGCACGCCCTCGGACGCCTGGTTGGAGATCGCCGCCGGGCGCAAGGGCGGCCTCCCGGACGCCGCGCGCCACATCCTCACCGCCGTACGCCGGATCCGCTTCGCCCACATGTACGACGAGAGCGGTGCCCTGCTCGCCGTCGGCCGGGGCACGGTCACCGGCGGAGGGCAGTGGCTCGGCCTCGCGCTCATCGAGGTGGTGCCGGACGCACGGCGGGGCGGCCTGGCCAAGGACGTGATCGGCGCGCTCGCCCGATGGGCCGCCGAGACCGGCACGAGCCGCGCGTTTCTGCAGGTCGAGGAGCGCAATACGGCGGCCGTGGGGCTGTATTCGAAGCTGGGCTTCGCCACCCACCACAGCTACCTGACCCGCGAGGGCCCGAAGCCCGCCTAGAGCGTGTCCTCGCGTTCTGGGGTCGAGTCGCTCTCAATCCCGACTTTCCGGACGATTTGAGCTACCGCGGCGCCCGCCGTGGTCCGGACCGTCGCTCCCGCGGCCTCACCCTGCGCGCCTGGTCCCGCTGTGATCAAAGCTCCGCTCAAGTAGCTAGAACGACTTGAGCGGCCCTTTGATCACCGGGGTGCCACGTTCGGGCCGGGCAAGAGGCTCTTGGGCAGGGCCTAGCGGCGGACGACCCGGCGTGGCTTGGCCCTCTTCGCCTCGGCGAAGCGCTTGAGGCCCTGCGAGCGGTAGTCGAGGCCGAGCGCCACGAGGATCAGGAAGCCGACCAGCGAGCCGCCGATCGCGAACCCGCAGTAGAGCCAGATCTGCGCGAAGAAGTCGCCGGCACCGCCCTCGAACGGCGTGTCCCCGCTGATGAACGGCCCGACGAAGATCGACAGCAGCATCGCCACGATCACGGCGGCACCGATGTCGGCGATCCACCGGCTGGCGGGATGCCGGCGCGCCCAGAGGAACGCCATGACCGCCAGGATCAGCCCGATCACCACGAACATGCCGAGCGAGATGCGGTCCTGCGCCTCGCCGTCATCATTGAACCCGAGACGGGCCACCAGGCGTGCCGCCGCGTTTACCGCGAACAGCACGGCCGCGAGCACACCGACTGGCAGCCAACGGTCCTTCACCGCACACCCTCCCCAACGACAGGTGAACAATCCTCGCCAGAGAGAGATTAGTGCCGGAGTGTCTCCCGTCACACCCTCGGTTTGGTGGGAGGTAGCTGTGTCTTTGCTGAATAGGCCGGCTGGGCGAGCATCAACCGGAAGCCGACGGCCGCGAAGGCGATCGAGCCGGCCAAGATCACGACGACGCCGACCCAGCTGTCGCCGTCGACCAGCGCCCCGCCCTGCGGCCCGACGAGCAGCAGGTCACCCTCGGTCGTCCGGCCGGAGGCGGTCACCATCAGCACCAGCCAGGCGGCGGCGGGCAGGGCCACGGCCCACCTGCGGCCGACCGTCGTGTACGCGAACCAGCCGAGCGCGATATTGGCCACCACTGTCGCGACCACCGCCACGCCGATCAGGTGGCCGCCCAGCCGCAACGGCACGATCATGAGCTCGCCGACCGCGGTGACGAGCGCGGCCAGCACCGAGATCACGCCGCCGGCCACCCGGAGGGCGGTCCGGAAGGCACCGCTGAAGCGGGACGGCGGGCGGGGCTCGGCCGGCGCCGGCGCCTCGCTCGGCACCGCGTCGTCGACCGGGAGGCTGGGGGTGGACAAAGTCACCGCGGCCTCATGTCGAGAGGCCGGCGAAGAGATCACTCTCCCAGCCGTGCGGCCCGTCGCCGGATCCGCGCTCGCCCGCGGCCAGCGTGTAGTACTCCACGCCCATGAACTCGCTGCCGAAGTTACCGGCGATCGAGTAGAGCCAGGAGGTCTCCGGGATCTGGGTGGCGTGCGCGCGCATCGCGGCCACCTTGGCCTCGTGCTGGTCGGTGGCGTCGATGCGGGCCGCGACCTGCTCGTCCGAGGTACCGAACGGGAAGTCCTCGACCTTGTCGATGCCGGCGAACGGGTTGTCGGTGGACTGCGCGAACGCGCTGATGCCCGCCTCGAGCACACTCCTCGGCACGGTGGTCCAGTAGATCTTGGTGGGCCCGAAGCCCTCGCCCTTGGCGAGCTCGGCCGCGCGCATCGCCACCCGGTGCGCCTGGATGTGGTCGGGGTGGCCGTAGAAGCCGTTCTCGTCGTACGTGATCAAGACCTGCGGGCGGACCTCTCGCATGATCTCCAGCAGGTACGCGGTGGCCTCGTCCAGGTCGGCCTGCCAGAAGCAGCGAGGGTGCTTGTTGGTCTCCAACCCCATCATCCCGGAGTCGCGGTAGCGCCCCGCGCCGCCGAGGAAGCGGTGGTCGGTCACGCCGAGCGCGGCGCACGCGGCCTCCAGCTCGGCCAGCCGGTAACCGCCCAGCTGGTCGGCCTCGGCCGCGGCGAGCAGTGCCAGCTCGGGTACGTGGATCTCGCCTTCCTCACCGAGCGTGCAGGTCACGAGCGTGACCTCGACGCCCTGGGCGGCGTAGTGGGCCATCGTCGCGCCGGTGCCCACCGTCTCGTCGTCCGGGTGCGCGTGGACCAGCATGAGTCGTCGTGCCACTGTGCCTCCTGGTTGGCTCGCTCATGCGGCGCTGACAAGGCGACATCTTCCCTCGCCCACGCGGGCCACTCTACGCGCGCGGGATTTTTCGGCGCCGCGTGCCACGTCAAGGCCCTGATACGGCGATTACTTGGGGACACGCCGTCCATGGTCGGGCGGACCGATCAGCCGGATTTACGATCCGTAGGTGGAGTACCCGGAGTTGGCCGCCCGTACCCGGAGATTTACCCGCGGAGCGCCGCGGGCCGTGACTGTCGCGAGCGACGGTTCGCGGGTGATCTTTCTGCGCTCGGCGGGGCCCGAGGACGCCGCCGACGCGCTGTGGGTACTCGATGTCGAGACCGCCGCCGAACGGCTTGTCGCCGAGCCGGCCGCGCTGCTCACCGACGACCAAGGTGAAATGCCCGCCGAGGAGAGGGCACTGCGCGAGCGGCTGCGCCTGTCCGCGAGCGGCATCGGGTCGTACGTGACGGACCCGGCCGGGCGCGTGGCGGCGTTCCCACTCGGTGGCCGCCTCTTCCGCGCCGACCTTGTCTCCGGCGTGGTCACCGAGGTCGCCACGAGCGGCCCGGTGGTCGACCCGCGGCCCGACCCGACCGCCCGTCGCATCGCGTACGTGACCTCGGGCAGCGTCCACGTCATCCACCCCGACGGCACCGACGCGCTCCTCGCCGGCGAGCGGGGGGACGTCACCTGGGGGCTCGCCGAGTTCATCGCGGCGGAGGAGCTGGACCGCTTCCGCGGCTACTGGTGGGCGCCGGACGGGCGCTCGATCCTCGCCGCGCGCGTGGACGAGACCCGGGTGCCCCGGTGGCACCTGCACGACCCGGCACGGCCCGAGGTGGCGCCGACCAGCGTGGCGTACCCCTTCGCGGGCTCGGCCAACGCCGAGGTCACCCTCCACCTGCTCGACCTCGACGGCGGCTGGGTCGACGTGCACTGGGACCGGGAGACGTATCCGTACCTCGTGTCGGTGCACTGGGCCGAGGGCGGCCCGCTGATCACCGTGCTCCGCCGCCTCCAGCAGCACGGGCTGGTGCTCTCGGTCGACCCGCGCACCGGGGAGACCCAGGTGCACGCCGAGCTCGCCGACCCACGGTGGGTCGAGCCGGTGCTCGGCACGCCCAGCCACCTGCCCGACGGCCGGGTGCTGGTCGGCGGCGAGCTGGCCCACGATGGGTACGATGCCCGCTGCCTCTTCGCCGACGGCACACTGCTCACCCCGCCCTCGCTGTACGTACGCCGCGTCGTCGGCCGCATGTCCGCCGGCGCCGGCGCGGGCTCCCCCGACCTGCTCGTCGAGGCGAGCGACGGCGAGCCGAGCGAGCAGCACCTCTTCCGGGTGCGTACCGCGATCGGCGCGGGCGGCGCCGAGATCCGCCCGCTGACCACCGCCCCCGGCTGGCACGTCGGCGCGGTCGGCGGCGACGTGCTCGCGGTCGGCTCCGCCTCGCTCGACCGCGCCGGCACGCAGTGGACCGTGTGGCGGGCCGGCAAGCAGATCGGCGAGATAATCTCGCACGCGGCCAAGCCGCCCTACGCCCCTCGCCCCGTGCTGGAGCGGGTCGCCGACCGCCGCCTGCCGGCCGCTGTGCTCTACCCGCGCAACCACGTGACCGGGCGCCGCCTGCCCGTGCTCCTCGACGTCTACGGCGGCCCAGGCCACCAGGAAGTGCTGGCCACGCGCGCGCGGTGGCTGGAGCGGCAGTGGTGGGCGGATGCCGGCTTCGCGGTGGTCACGATCGACAACCGGGGTACGCCCGGCGTGGCCCCCTCGTTCGAGAAGGTGGTCCACCGCCGCCTGGCCGACGTGGTGCTCACCGACCAGGTGGACGCGCTTGCCGCGCTCGCCGGCAAGCACCCCGACCTCGACCTGGACCGGGTGGCGATCCGCGGCTGGTCGTTCGGCGGCTGGCTGGCCGGGCTCGCGGTGCTGCGCCGCCCGGAGATCTTCAAGTGCGGCATCGCCGGCGCCCCGGTGACCGACTGGCACCTGTACGACACGGCGTACACCGAGCGCTACCTCGGCCTGCCCAGCGAAAACGAAGATGTGTACGCGCACCACTCGCTGATCGAGATCGCCGCCGAGCCGGCCCGCGACGCGCGGCCCCTGCTGCTGATCCACGGCCTCGCCGACGACAACGTGGTCGCCGCGCACACGCTGCGCCTGTCGGCGGCGCTGCTCGCCTCCGGGCGCCCGCACTCGGTGATCCCGCTGACCGGCGCCACCCACATGACCTCGGGCGGCATCGGCGAGCAACTGCTCCGCCTGGAGCTCGACTTCATCCGCCGCAACCTCTGACGGCGCGGCCGGGCCCGCCCCTCGGGACGGGCCCGGCCGCCGGGCGCTACTGCTTGACGAAGGCGTTCACGAACGCGGGGTAGCCGAACACGCTGGAGATGAAGACCCCGCCGGCCTTGGAGCCGTGCAGGTAGTAGGCGACCTCGACGTACATCGGGACGGCCGGTGCCAGCTCCTTCATGATCCGCTCGTCGAGCTTGGCCCACTCGGATGCCTGGGCCGCCGGGTCCATCCCGAGTACCCGGTCGAACTCGGCGTTGATGGCGTCGTTGTTGATGTACGACGTGTTGCTGTTGCCCTCCGCCTTGATCGAGCGCCCGTCGAAGAGCACCGGCAGGATCGAGGCGCCGCTCGGCCAGTCCGCGGCCCACGAGTCAAGGTAGAGGTCCCAGGGGTTGCCCTTCTTCTTGGTCTCGTCGAGCTTGGCGTCGGCCGGGATGGTCTTCACCGTGACCTTGAAGCCGGCGTTCTCCAGGTTGCCCTTGAGCTGGTTGCCCTCCTCGACCGAGTCGTCACCGACGCCCAGCACCAGCTGGGGGGTCTTGCCGGCGAGCAGCTCCTTGGCCCTCTCCGGGTTGCCGTTCGGCCCGGCCGGGTACGCGTCGTACTCCTTGTAGCCGATCGTCGCGGGTGGCATCAGCGTGGTCAGCGGAGACGCCACCGTCGCGCCGCCGATCGACTTGATGAAGCCGTCCCGGTCGATCGCGTGGTTGAGCGCCTGGCGCACGGCCAGGTCGGTGACGCGCTGGGTGTTGACCGTGAGGCGCCACGCGGTGGGCGTGGGCGAGACGATCGAGCGCTCCTTGAGGGCCGCGTTGTTGGTGACCTGCGAGACGAGCGCGGAGGGTACGCCGTTGAAGGCGAGCGCGGACTGGTCGGGCCCGCTGTCCGCGATCACCCGGTTGGCACCCGCGTCCGGGTCCGGGCCGAACGTCCACACGAACCTGTCCGGGTACTGGTGGCGGACCGGGTCGGTGGCCGGATCCCAGTGCTCGTTGCGCTCCATCACGAGCTCCACGCCGGGCGTGTGCTTCGTGACCTTGTACGGACCGGAGGAGAACGGCTGGTTGTCCAGGTTGACGCCGGTGTCCTTGTCCGGTGGCAGCGGCGCGCTCGCCGGCAGCGACAGCGCGAACGGCAGGTCACAGCGCGCCTTGGCGAACTCGAAGCGGAGCGTCTTGTCGTCCGGAGTGGTCAGTCCGGGCGGCAGCGCGGTCTTGTTGGCCTTGAAGTCCCACTTGGTGTCGTAGTCGGCGGTGTCGGCGAGCCACTCCTGCACGTACGTGGGGCCGCCGGTGAGGTCCGGGTCGAACGAGCGGGCGATGCCGTACGCGATCTCCTTGGCGGTGATCGGACGCCCGTCCTCGAACTTCACGCCGTCCTTGACCTTGAACTCCCACACCTTGCAGTCGTTGCCGACGTTGGTGCCGGGCGTCTCGGCGAGGTCACCGACGAGCGTGAGGTTGCCCTTGCCGTCGTCCTTCCACGTTGTCAGCGTGCGGGCGTAGAGCGGCGCGTTCATAAGGCCGGCGAACGAGTAGATCCGCTGGGGGTCGAGGTGCGAGATCTTGACCTCGCGGATGATCGTGAACGTGCCGCCCTTCGTCGCGCCGGGCACCTCTGGGGCGGGGCCGAGCGAGTCCTTCGGGTCGGTCGCGATCACGCCGGTCGCGGTGCGCTGCTGGTCCACAGAGGGACCGTCGTCCGTGGTCTCGCTACAGGCGCCGGCCACCAGAACCAGGGCGAGGGCCCCTGCCACTCGAGTTCGCATGATCCCTCCTAGATGTACGTTGAAGGAAAGCTACAGGTCTTGCGTCACCGTTCGGTAAAAATTAGCGAAGGCGGACACGCGGGTCGATGGCCGCGTAGAGCAGGTCGACCACGACGTTGGCCAGCACGACGAAGACCGCGGAGATCAGTACGGTCGCCATGATCATGGGTAGGTCGCCGCCCCGAACGGCGTACACCGCGGTGCGGCCGAGCCCCTGGATGCCGAAGGTCGTCTCGGTGATCACCGTGCCGCCGAGCGCCGCGCCGACATCCAGGCCGGCGATCGTGACCAACGGCGTGATAGCGGCACGGAGCGCATGCCGACCGTACACCGTCTTCTTGGCCAATCCCTTTGCCCGCGCGGTCCGCACGAAGTCCTCGGAGAGCGTCTCCAGCATCTGTGCCCGGGCCAGCCGCGCGTAGATGGCCGAGAAGAGGAACGCGAGCGCCACCCACGCCAGCACGAGGCCCTTCGCCCAGTCCACGGGATCGTCCAAAATGGACGTGTAGTGGGGGTTGGGCAAGATCTTGAGCTGGTACACGAAGACGATGAGCAGCACCGCGCCGGTGAAGTAGAGCTGCAGCGACGCTCCGGTGAGCGAGAACCCGATCGCCAGCCGGTCGACCCACGTGCCCCGTTTGAGCGCGGAGATCATGCCGAGCCCCACGCCCAGCACCATCCACAGGATCGCGGCCGGGATCACGATGCTCAGCGTCACCGGAAGCACCCGGGCCAGTGTGTCGGTGACCGCCTCGCTGTTGACGTACGAGTAGCCGAGGCAGGGCGCGTCGCACCGGCCGCCCTGCGCACTGCCGAGGTCACGCCCGACGAGGATCCCCTTCATGTACGCGGCGTACTGCTCGACTTTGGGGTCGTTGAGGCCGAGCTCCTGCCGTACCCGCTCCAGCCGCTCCGGGTTGCAGTTCTTGGGGCACATGCCGGTCACCGGATCGCGGGGCAGCGCGAAGAACATCAGGAAGCTCAGCACGCTGACCGCGAAGAGCGTGAGCACCGCGGAGAGCAGTCGCTTGACCAGGAATCGTCCCACCGGCCGCTCCTATCGGGAGGACTTCGGGTCGAGCGCGTCGCGCAGCGCGTCGCCGAAGAGGTTGAAGGCCAGCACGAGTACGAAGATCGTGATGCCCGGGAAGAAGACGTACGCCGGGTCGCCCTGCAGGTAGTCGATGCTCCGGAAAATCATCACGCCGAAGTCAGGCGTGGGGTCACGGATGCCGATATTGAGGAACGAGAGCGCCGCCTCGCCCGTCACGTACGCCGGGACGGCCAGCGAGAAGGAGACGAGGATCGGCGCCCACAGGTTCGGCAGGAGCTGGCGGAAAAGCATGTGCCCGAGCCCGGCACCGCTGGCCCGGGCCGCCTCGACGAACTCGCGCTCGCGCAGCGAGATCACCTGCCCGCGGACGAGCCGAGCCATGCCGGTCCACCCGAACGTCGCGAAGATGGCGATCAGCACCGCCACCCGAAACCAGGTCGGCACTTCGTCACGCGGGCCGTAGAAGATCAGGAAGGGCAGCGCGAGCGCGAAGTCGATGATCCAGCCGATCACCGCGTCGACCCATCCGCCCAGGTAGCCGGCGAGGATGCCGAGCGTGATGCCGATCAGCGAGGTGAGCAGCGCCGCCGTTACCGCGATGAAGAGCGAGGTGCGGATGCCGTAGATCAGCCGGATGAAGATGTCCCGCCCGGAGTTGGGCTCCAGGCCGAACCAGTGATCGCCGGAGATCCCGCCCGCGTAGCCGAGCGGCATGCCGTCGCTGCGCCGTAGCTTGCTCTGGAACTGCTCGTACGGGCCGATCCCGTACGCCAGCTCGATCAGCGGTGCGGCGATCGCGATGAACAGGAAGAACAGCAGCGCACAGCCGCTGATCACGGCGACCCGGTCGCGGCGCAGGCGGGCCCAGGCGAGCTGCCCGGGCGAGCGGCCGGCGACGTCCACTCCCTTCGGCGCTGGCGGCGCGTCCGGCGTGAGCTCTGGGCCCACGATCTCCGAAGAGAGACTCACTCCCGACCCCCCTCCGGAAAGTGACAGGCCACGCCTTCGTCCAGCGGCGGCTCGGTCGTGGCGCAGACCTCCTGGGCCTTCCAGCACCTGGTGCGGAAGCGGCAGCCGGACGGCGGGTCCAGGGGCGTCGGCACGTCGCCGGCCAGGCGGATCCGCCCGTCCGCCTTCGCCGGCACGGTGACCTCCGGTACGGCCGAGAGCAGCGCCCGCGTGTACGGATGGCGCGGCCGCTCGTAGATCTGCTCCCGGTCGCCGATCTCCACGATCCGCCCGAGGTACATCACCGCCACCCGCTGGCAGAAGTGCCGCACCACCGCGAGGTCGTGCGCGATGAACACGAACGCCAGCCCCAGGTCCCGCTGCAGCCCACGCAGCAGGTTGACGACCTGCGCCTGGATCGACACGTCCAGCGCGGAGACCGGCTCGTCCGCGACGATCAGCTTGGGGCGCAGCGCGAGTGCCCGGGCGATGCCGATCCGCTGCCGCTGCCCGCCGGAGAACTCGTGCGGGTACCTGTTGTAGTGCTCCGGGTTGAGCCCCACCAGCTCCAGCAGCTCCCGGACCCGCTGCTTGACGCCGCCCGGCGGGCTGATCCCGTTCACCTCGAGGGGCATCGCGACGATGCGCCCGACGGTGTGCCGGGGGTTCAGCGACGCGTAGGGGTCCTGGAAAATGATCTGCAGGTCCTGCCGCAGCAGCCGCAGCGCGCGCCGCCCGGCATGGCTGATGTCCCGCCCCTCGAAGACGATCCGGCCGCCGGTCGGCTCCAGCAGCCGCACCAGCATCCGCCCCGTCGTGGTCTTGCCGCAGCCGGACTCCCCCACCAGCCCGAGCGTCTCACCTGCCGTCACCGTGAAGTCGATGCCGTCGACCGCGCGCACCAGGCCCCGCCCGCGTACCGGGAAGTGCTTGGTCAGCCCCTCGACCTGGAGCAGCTCATCCGGCATTGGCCACCCCCGGTTGGTGGCAGGCGACGAGATGCCCCGTGGTCACCTCGCGCAGCTCCGGCACCTCGGTGCGGGACCGCTCGTCCGCGTGCGGGCAGCGAGGGTGGAACGCGCACCCCGGCGGCAGGTTGATCAGGCTGGGCGGGCTGCCCGGGATGGGCACGAGGTCCGCGTCCGCGTCGCCGTGGAGGGTGGGCACGCTCGACAGGAGCCCCCACGTGTACGGATGCTGCGGCCGCCGCAGCACCTCCTCGACGCCGCCGTGCTCGACCGCCCGTCCGCCGTACATCACCAGCACGTCGTCGGCCACCTGGCTGACCACACCGAGGTCGTGGGTGATCAGCACGATCGCCGAGTTGAACTCCTTCTGCAGACTGTCGAGCAGGTCCAGGATCTGCGCCTGCACGGTCACGTCGAGCGCGGTGGTGGGCTCGTCGGCGATGAGCAGGTCGGGGTCGTTGATGAGCGCCATCGCGATCATCGCGCGCTGGCGCATGCCGCCGGAGAACTCGTGCGGGTGCTGCCCGGCCCGCCGCGCCGGCTGCGGGATGCCCACCCGGTCGAGCATCTCGACGGTGCGCTTGCGCGCCTCGGCACGGCCCGCCCTCGGGTGATGGACCCGGTACGCCTCGGCGATCTGCCGCCCCACCGGGTAGTACGGGTGCAGCGCGGAGAGCGGGTCCTGGAAGATCATGGCCATGTCGCGGCCGCGCAGCCGGCGGACCTCCTCGTCCGGGCGCCCCACGATGTCGCGGCCGCCAACGACGATCTCGCCGCTGATGGTCGCGCGCTTCGGATCGTGCAGCCCGAGCACCGCCAGGCTCGTGACACTCTTGCCGGAGCCCGACTCGCCCACGATGCCGAGCGTCCGGCCGCGCTCCACCGTGAACGACACACCGTCCACCGCCCGCACCACGCCGTCCTCGGTGGCGAACCGGACGCGCAGGTCACGCACCTGGAGGTACGGGTCGGCGGTCGCCACCACAGCACCTCGCCTTCGTAGAGAACTTACAGCGCGTCGCTGAAGATGAAAATAAGCTACAAGCCGTCATCTGTCAGCAGCCGCTACCGTAATGAGATGGCCGCTCGGCGCTCTACCCTTCTCGGGCGCGCCCTCACGGCCGGGCTGCTCGCGCTCGCGGGCTGCCACGGTGCCACGCCCGCGCCCGCCACACGTGCCGAGGCGCTGACCTTCCACACGCTGACCTACACGCCGGCTCCCGACGAGTCCGACCGCGCGCTTGCCAGCCTGCGGCGCGTCGACGACCACCCGCTGTACGAGATGACGTACGACGGCCCGGCGCCCAAGCTCGCGCCACCCGGCGCGAAACCAAAGGCGATCGCGCTGCCGGCCGACCGCGACGCGTTCGCCTGCACGGTCTTCCTGGCCGCCGGTGGCGAGCGCCCGGTGCTCGGCCGCAACTTCGACTGGGACCACAATCCGGCGCTCGTGCTGGTCTCCCGCCCACCCGACGCGTACGACTCGATCTCGCTGGTCGACCTGTCGTACCTGGGCTTCGACCACGCCCGCCTGGCAAAGCTCGAGGACCCGGCGGCGCGGCGCGACATGCTGCTCGCCTCCACCCTCCCCTTCGACGGCGTCAACGAGCACGGGCTCGCGGTCGGCATGGCCCAGGTCGAGGGGCGGGCGGAGGTACGGCCGGGCGCACGGGCGGTCGGCTCACTCGCGGTCATCCGCCTCGCCCTGGACACGGCGCGCACGGTCGACGAGGCCGTGCGGGTGTTCGAGACGTACACGCTGGACTGGAGCGGTGGTCCGTCGATGCACTACCTCGTCGCGGACGCGAAGGGCGACTCCGCGGTCATCGAGTTCGCCACCGGCACGATGACCGTCACCCGGGGCGACGGGCGCTGGCAGCTGATGACCAACTTCAACCTGAGCACCTCGGACGCCGCCGGGCGCGCGGCCGACTGGCGCTACGCGACCGGCTCCGCCGAGCTCGACGCGGCCGCGGGCGACCTCGACCCAGGCGCGGCGATGACCCTGCTGCGCACACTTCGGCAGGGCCACACCCAGTGGTCCGTGGTCTACGACCTCGAGGCCGGCACCGCCGCGATCGCGACCGGCCAGCGCTACGACCGCATCCACCACACCACGCTCTAGTGGCATCGTCGTCATGGGACGATTGCGTTGCCGACGCACAGGGGTGACGCTGGGGAGGTGCTGACATTGAATGCGAGGATCCCCACCGCTCACGGTGGGCCGTGGACCGAGGAGGAGTTCCTTGCGCTCGGCCCTACCACGGACCGCACCGAGCTCTTCGACGGTGCCCTTCACGTGACCGCGTCACCCACTCCGTGGCACCAGCACGTCACCACCGAGCTCCTGATCGCCTTCCGGCCCTCGGCGAGAGCGCGTGGCCTTCGCGTGCACGCCGCGGTCAACCTGCGGCTGAGGCCAAACCGGATCGTGATACCGGATCTGACCATCACTTCGGCGATCGACTTCCACGAGCGGGTCGTTGACGGCGAGGCGGCGAAGCTCGTCTGTGAGGTCACCTCGCCGAGCAACGCGTCGACCGACCGCGTGCTCAAGATGCACTACTACGCCGACGCCGGCATCCCCTGGTATTTGCTGGTTGAGCACCTGACCACCGGTCTGCGGCTCTATCGCCTCGATGGCGGCAAGTACGAGTTGGCCGCGATCGCCGAGCAGGGTGAGGTGCTTCGGATGATCGAGCCGGTAACGGCCGAGATCCGTCCGGAGTCGTTGCTGCCGTAGCGCTGGTCAGCGCATAGGGTCGTTTGTCATGACCCACTTCGACGTGGCTACCGCCGCGGTGCAAGCCGCGCTGGACGCCGGGGCGCGTTACGCCGACGCCCGGGTGATGCACCGGCGCTATGAAGCGATGTCCGCCAAAAACGGCGAAATCGAGGACCTTTCCCAGAGCGAGGATGCCGGCATCGGCGTCCGGGCGCTGGTCGGCAGGGGCTGGGGCTTCTACGCCGTACCAGATCTGTCCGACGCCGCCGCCCGCGCGGCCGGTAGCCGGGCCGCGAAGACGGCGGCCGCCAGCGCGAGGGTGCCCGGCCCCACCACCGATCTGACCCCAGTCGGGGCCGGGGCCGGCTCGTGGGCCTCCCTTTGCGAGGTCGATCCCCTCACCGTGCCCCTGTCCGACAAGGGCGACCTGCTGGTGCACGCGACGAAGACGATGCGCGAGCACGGCGCGGACGTCGCCGAAGGGCTGTACCAGATCTGGGACACCGAGAAGTGGTTCGTCTCGAGCGAAGGACACCGGATCGACCAGCACATCCGCGAGTGCGGCGCGGGCATCTCCTCCTCCGTCATCGGTGACGGTGAGGTGCAGCGGCGCAGCTACCCGGCCTATCGCGGTCAGTACGGCACGCGCGGCTGGGAGCTGGTCCAGGAGCTCGACCTGGGCGCACACGCCGCCCGTACCGCCGAGGAAGCGCGCGCCCTGCTCACCGCACCGCTCTGCCCAGCCGGCGAGACAACACTGATCCTGGGCGGCGAGCAGATGGCGTTGCAGATCCACGAGTCGGTGGGGCACGCGATCGAGCTGGACCGGATCCTGGGTTGGGAGGCCGCGTTCGCCGGCACCTCCTGGCTCGACCTCGACCAGCTCGGCAGCCTCCACTATGGATCCGAGCTGATGAACATCACGATCGACCCGACGATCCCGGGCGCGCTGGGCAGCTTCGGCTTCGACGACGAGGGCACGCCAGCCGCGCGGCGCGACGCCGTACGCGAAGGGCGCTGGGTAGGCGTGCTGGCCGGGCGGGACTCGGCCTCGGTCGCCGGGCTCGACTACGCCGGCAGCGTGCGCGCCGACGGATGGGCCCGCCTGCCGATGGTCCGGATGACGAATGTCGGCCTCGAACCCGGCCCGCACACGCTGGAGGAGATGATCGCCGCCACCGACGACGGCATCTTCATGGAGACCAACCGCTCGTGGTCGATCGACGACAAGCGGCTCAACTTCCAGTTCGGCACCGAGGTCGCCTACGAGATCAAGAACGGGCGTCAGGGGCGGATGCTACGCAACCCGACGTACACGGGGATCGGGCCGATCTTCTGGCGCTCGATGGACATGCTCTCCTCGGAAAGCATCGCGTGGGGCACGCCGAACTGTGGCAAGGGTCAGCCCGGCCAGATCGGCCACACCGGCCACCCCTCCGCGCCGGCGAGATTTCAAAACGTGCGGGTGGGGGTGAGGGGCTGATGGAGGACATCGCGCGCCGGGTCTTGGAGCTGGTGGGGCCGGGGGTCGAGGCGGAGGTCCTGGTCGGCCACACCGCGCTGGCGCTGACCCGCTTCGCCAACTCGTTCATCCACCAGAACGTCGCCGACGCCACGACCTCGGTACGCCTGCGGCTGCACGCCGACGGGCGGACGTCGAGTGGCTCGACCACCGTGACCAACGACGAGGGCCTGGCCGGGCTCGTGTCGCGGACCCGCGAGGCGGCGCGCCTGCTGCCGCCCGACTCGGGTTGGCCGGGCCTCACGCCGCCCGCACCGATCGAGGGTGAGGGCAACTGGGACGAGGCAACCGCGCAGGCATCGCCCGACGCTCGGGCGGATCGGGTACGCGCGTTCGTCGACGCCGCCGGCGGGCTCGAGACGGCTGGTTACTGCCGGACCCTCTACGTAGCCGGCGCGTTCGCCAACACGGCGGGCCAGTCGGTCAGTGGCCGCACCGCCGAGGTGGCGATGGACGGGATCGCCCGTGCGAACGGCGCGGACGGGCTGGCCCGCCTCTCGAGCCGGCGGCTGTCCGACGTGGACGGGGCGGTGCTCGGGGCCCGCGCCGCGGCCAAGGCCCGGGCCAGCACCGACGCGGTGGAGCTGCCGCCCGGCCGGTACGAGGTCGTGCTCGAATCCTCGGCGGTCGCCGACATCCTGCAGAATTTCGCGCTGTACGGCTTCAACGGCAAGTCGTACAACGAGCGCCTGGCGTTCGCCGAGCCGGGCGCCGAGCAGTTCGACCGCGCGATAACGCTGGTCGACGACACGCTCGGCGAAAGCGGGCTGGGCCTGCCGTTCGACGCGGAGGGGACGCCGAAGCGGCGCGTGGCGTTCGTGTCGGCTGGTGTGACGGAGCAGGTGGCCCATGACCGGCGCACCGCCGCCGAGGCGGGCGCGGCGTCGACCGGGCACGCGATCGCGGGCGGTGGCTCGTTCGGCCCGATGCCGGCGAGCATGCTGCTCGAGCCCGGCCCCGCGGCCGGCGCGGCGGTCGAGCCGGGCGCCGTCGTCGACCCGGCGGCCGCGCCGCTGGTGGCCTCAGTGGAGCGCGGGCTGCTGGTCACCGACCTTTGGTACACGCGGGTGCTCGACCCGAAGAGCCTCGTGGTGACCGGGTTGACCCGTAACGGAGTGTGGCTGATCGAAAACGGTGAGATCACCACGCCGGTGCGGAACTTCCGCTTCACCCAGTCGTACCCGCAGGCGCTGGCGCCCGGCGCGGTACTCGGAGTGGGCCCGTCCGTCACGACGGTGCCCGACGGCTGGGGCCCGGCGTGGCGGACGGCACCGGCCCTCCGCCTCGCGTCGTGGAACTTCACCGGCGGCGCTTCGGGCTGAAACGCCCTGGGTCGCGGGGTGCCGGAGACGGCGCCCCGCGATCATGGGGTGGATCACATAGCGTCGCAGTGCTTGACTTGGCGCCGTGACGGACGACGATGCGCCTACCACCGCGGAGACTGTCCCGGACAAGCCGGCCAAGCCACCCGCCGCCGCGGCCCCCCGGCAACGGCGCCGCCTCCTCGCTATCGGCGGTGGGATCCTCGCCGTGCTCGTCATCGCGCTCTGCGCCGGCGGCATCGCCGTGATCAGCGCGATCAACGGCCTCGCCGACCGCCTCGACGAGAACGAGCGGAGCGTGACCCGTACCGGCACCGCGTGTGTCGAGCTTGAGCGGCGACTCAACCGCCTGAGCCCGCCCGGCGCCGCGGCCAGCCCTCACGCCCGGGCCGTCGCCGTCCGCAACGAGAACGCCGCCATCCGCCCGTTCCTGTCCGAACTCGACCAGCTACCGGGCGATCACCGCGAGCACCGGCAGGACTGGCTGGACGCGTGGAGCGGGCTCGTCGAGGCGCGGGCCGCCTTCGCCGAGTCGCTGGATCGCCAGGCCACGGGCGGTGAGCCGGCGTTCTTCGTACCGCCGCAGAGCCAGCGCGGCAAGCCCGTGGTGGAGCGGCTACTCGACGCCGGACCCGACTCCTGCGACGGCTCCGTACGCCGTCTGGCCAGCCCAGACCTCTAGTTCACCGGTAGTGAACTACTGCACAAGCCTCTGGCCTTACGTAACGGGGCTGACACACGCAAGACTCCCATGCACGTGGCCGTCGACACGCGGCGTAACGTGTAGCACCGAAACCGCGCGGATGCGCCGTTAGGGAGACATAAAGAATGACGACTACGGCAACGAGGCCGGGTGCGCGGGCGCGTGCCGCCATCGCGGCGAAGACCCTGCGCACGGACCGGTGGTGGTTCGCCCCGCTCATCACCGTCGTCGGGCTCGGCGGTTGGGTCACGTACGCGACGGTGCGCGTCTACATGCACGACTTCTACTGGGTCGAGGACTATCACTACCTCACCCCGTTCTACTCGCCGTGCATCACGGACCGCTGCATACCCGAGGCCGCGCACTTCGGCACGTTCCTGCCGGGCTGGTGGATCATCCCGGAGGCTGCCCTCAGCCTCCCGTTCCTGCTGCTCTTCCGGCTCACCTGCTACTACTACCGGAAGGCCTACTACCGCGCCTTCTGGATGTCACCGCCGGCCTGCGCCGTGCCGGACGGGCACAAGACGTACGGCGGTGAGACCCGCTTCCCGCTGATCTTCCAGAACGCCCACCGGTACGCGTTCTACGCCGCGATCCTCATCTCGCTGATCAACACGTACGACGCGATCCTCGCCTTCCGCAGCCCCGAGGGCTTCGGCCTCGGCCTCGGCAACGTGATCCTGGTCGGCAACGTGGTGGCGCTCTGGGCGTACACCGTCTCGTGCCACTCGTGCCGGCACATCGTCGGCGGCCGGCTGAAGAACTTCTCCAAGCACCCGATGCGCTACCGCGCCTGGACCTTCGTGTCCAAACTGAACGCGCGGCACATGCAGCTGGCATGGATCACGCTGGGCACGCTCGCGCTGACGGACTTCTACATCATGGCCGTGTCCGCGGACTGGTTCCCGGACCTCCGGTTCATCAACTAAAGGCGCCGGATATGACTACGCGAATCGAACGACACCACTACGACGTCGTCGTCATCGGGGCCGGAGGCGCCGGCCTGCGCGCGGCGATCGAGGCCCGGCTGGCGGGCAAGAAGACGGCGATCATCTCGAAGTCGCTCTTCGGCAAGGCGCACACCGTCATGGCCGAGGGCGGCGCCGCCGCGGCGATGGGCAACGTCAATAGCCGCGACAACTGGATGGTCCACTACCGCGACACGATGCGCGGCGGCAAGTTCCTCAACAACTTCCGGATGGCCGAGCTGCACGCCAAGGAGGCGCCGAGCCGGATCTGGGAGCTGGAGACGTACGGGGCGCTGTTCGACCGTACGAAGGACGGCAAGATCTCGCAGCGCAACTTCGGCGGCCACGAGTACCCGCGGCTGGCGCACGTCGGTGACCGCACCGGCCTGGAGCTGATCCGCACGCTGCAGCAGAAGATCGTCTCCCTCCAGCAGGAGGACAAGGCCGAGACCGGCAGCTACGACTCGCGTATCCGGGTCTACGCCGAGACCACGATCACCGAGCTGCTGCTCGACGGCGACAAAGTGGCCGGCGCGTTCGGCTACTACCGGGAGAGCGGCGAGTTCGTGCTCTTCGAGGCGCCCGCGATCGTGCTGGCCACCGGTGGCGTCGGCCGGTCGTACAAGGTGACGTCGAACTCGTGGGAGTACACCGGCGACGGCCACGCGCTCGCGCTCCGCGCCGGCGGCACCTTGATCAACATGGAGTTCCTCCAGTTCCACCCGACCGGCATGGTCTGGCCGCCTTCGGTCAAGGGCATCCTGGTCACGGAGTCGGTTCGCGGCGACGGCGG
>Ga0307513_10004666_pt1 | contig 18225 bp, 18 predicted proteins | sample 15_EM_MG_FD_202174 | JGI IMG/M metagenome (GOLD analysis project Ga0307513, IMG submission 202174) | Populus trichocarpa ectomycorrhiza microbial communities from riparian zone in the Pacific Northwest, United States - 15_EM | ecosystem: Host-associated > Plants > Roots > Unclassified | place... | reverse complement strand
GAGTTTGATGCGCTGCGCTTCGCCGCCCGAGAGGGTCGTCGCCGATTGGCCGAGGCGGAGGTAGCCGAGTCCCACTTCGTCTAGGACGCGCAACTTGTTCGCGATCTTGTTCACGTCGCGGAAGAAGGTGAGCGCCTCGCGCACGGTCATACTGAGCACGTCGTTGATGTTCTTGCCGCGATAGCGCACTTCGAGGACGTTGGACTTGAAGCGCGTGCCCTTGCACTCTTCGCAGACCAACTCCACGTCGGCGAGAAACTGCATCTCGACCGTGACCGTGCCGTCGCCCTCGCACACGTCGCAGCGCCCGCCGGGGACGTTGAAGGAAAAGTAAGAGGCGTCGAAGCCTTTGGCCTGCGCGTCGCGCGTCGCGGCGAAGACCTCGCGGATGCCGTCGTAAACTTTGATGTAGGTGACGGGGTTCGAGCGCGGCGTGCGCCCGATGGGCGACTGGTCCACGAGCACCACGTCGTCTATGGCCTGCCCGCCTTCGAGTTTCTGAAACGCGCCGACGCGCCCCTGCCATTCGCCGCGCTGCTTCTTCAAACCGGCGAAAAGCACGTCGTGGACGAGCGTGGACTTGCCCGAACCCGACACGCCCGTGATGCAGACGAACATTTCGAGCGGGATGTCTACATCGATGCCCTTCAAATTATGCTCGGTCGCGCCGCGCACGGAGAGCCGCTTTTTCTTCGCCGTGCGCCGTTGCTTCGGCTCTTTGATCTCGGCCTCGCCGCGCAGGTATTTGCCCGTCAGCGTCGCGGAATCTTTCAACAGCCCGGCGAAGTCGCCCTCGAAGACGATGCGCCCGCCGAGTTCGCCCGCCGCGGGGCCAACGTCCAAAATGTGGTCGGCGGCGCGCATCATGTCCGGGTCGTGTTCGACGACGAGGACGGTGTTGCCGATGTCGCGCAGGTTGTGCAGCAACTTGATGAGCCGCTCGCTATCGCGCGGGTGGAGTCCGATGCTCGGTTCATCCAGCACGTAGAGCGCGCCGACGAGAGCCGAGCCGAGGTTGGTGGCGAGTTGGATGCGTTGCGCCTCGCCGCCGGAGAGCGTGGAGGCGAGACGGTCGAGCGTCAGGTAGTCCAAACCGACATCGACGAGAACACGCAGGCGACGACGCACTTCAAAAAGCACTTTGTCGGCGATGGCCGCTTGCTCGTCGGAGAGTTGGAGCGTGTCGAAGAAGACGGCGGTTTCTTTGACGGGCAGCGCGCAGACCGCCGGGAGCGTGCGCCCCCCGACGAGCACGTCGCGCGCTTCCTGACGCAGACGCCCGCCGTTGCATTCGGGACAGCGCGTGTAGCCGCGATACCGGGCGAGGAAGACGCGCACATGCAGTTTGTATTTCTTCGTCTCCAACCACGCGAAGAAGCCGTGGACGCCGCCCCAGTGTCCCTTGCCTTCGACTATGGCGCGTTGCTGCGCGCGCGTGAGTTCGGCATAGGGAACGTCGGTCGGGATGCCTTCGGAGCGTGCGAAGCGTTTGAGTTCGGTGCGCGCCCACTCGTGCTGCGGCTTCGTCCACGGTTCAATCGCGCCCTCGTCGATACTGAGCAGAGGGTTGGGGATGACGAGATCGAGATCGAGTCCGATGGTGTTGCCGAAGCCCTGACAGGTGGGGCACGCGCCGAACGGGTTGTTGAAACTGAAGAGGCGCGGTTCGGGCTGCGCGTAGATCGTGCCGTCGTAACGGCACTCGAAACGCTCGGAGAATTTCAACTCGCGCGGCGCGTCTTCCGCCGTCTGGACGAGCGCCGTGCCGTGCCCTTCGATGAAGCACGTCTGGAGCGAATCGGTCAGACGGCTGCGCACGTCCTCGCGCGCGGCGAGGCGATCGACGAGCACGTACACGTCTTTGAAGTCAGCGCGCTTGTAGTCGTCGGGCGAGCGCAATTCGAGCGTTTCGCCGCCCGCGTAGAGACGCGTGAAGCCGCGCTGCATGAGACTCATGACGTGCGCCGTCACCATCTGCCGACTGAGCGCGCCCGCCGCGTCTTCGCCCGCCTTGCTCTTCTTCGTGCGCCCTTTCGCGCTCTTCTTAGCCGCGCCGTTGTCGTTCGAGGCGGACTCGACTCGCAGACCGGCCTCGGCGGGGAAGAGGACGTAAAAGCGCGTGCCTTCGGCGAGCGTGGCGAGCGTCTCGGCGGCGGCGGAGTCGGGCGAGTCTTTGTGTACCTCGCGCCCGCAGACGCGGCAGATGGTCGTGCCAACGCGCGCGTACAGCAGGCGCAGGTAATCGTAAACCTCGGTCTGCGTGCCGACCGTCGAGCGCGGGTTGCGCGTGGAGTTCTTCTGCCGGATGGCGATGGCGGGCGGGATGCCGCGCACCTCGTCCACGTCCGGCTTGTCCATGCGTTCGAGAAACTGCCGCGCGTAGGACGACAGCGATTCGACATAGCGACGCTGCCCCTCGGCGTAAATCGTGTCGAAGGCGAGCGAGGATTTGCCCGAACCCGAGACGCCCGTCACGACCGTCAGGCGTTCGATGGGGATGGTGAAATCTACGTTCTTTAAATTGTTGACGCGCGCGCCGCGCACTATAATTGCTTGTTCAGTCATGTTTCATTTCTGATGCCGGGACGCACAGCGAGCAATTTCGTCGCCCGGTGAAACACACATGATAACGCGATTCGAGCGGCGGACGAAGCGTGGAGAGGCCGGTTCGGATGTACACGGTGCGGGAGGATAAAAACGGGCAGAGCGTGGGCTAACTCTGCCCGTGAGACGGCATCTGGAGAGGGGCGCGGCGGCAGCTACAGCGAGACGCCGTAGGCTTCCGTGAAAGCGTCGGACGTGTAAGCCCAAGACGCGTAGGCGTAGCCCTTGTCGCCCCAAGTCTCGCCCCAACTGTTGCGCACGATGAAACGGCTCGGGGTGTAGCCGACGATGGCGACGGCGTGTCCGCCATCCTGCGTCTGTGGCTGGTAGACATCCAACTTCCCGTCCGTGTTGGTGGCCTCATACCATGTGTCGTCAACCTCCAGACGGGTCAGGATCGGCCCTTTCGTGGCGAGCCACGTGCGCCAGTTGGCGAGGTTCTTGCCGAGGTTGAAGTAGCTGGCGATCTTGTATTGTGCCGCTATCGAGTAGAACGTTTTCGCCGGGTCGGGGTAGAGCTTGCCGGTCTTGAACGGGAGCACCGTATCGGGCACGTTGCCGTACTTGCGCGCGATGTCGAGCGCGGCCTTGAGGCTGGTGCCTTCGTCCTCGATAAAGGTCGTCGGCTGCGAGTTGAACTCGTCCGTCTCCTTCGCCGACATCCAGATAAAACGCGGCGCAAGCAGCACGTTCTTCGGTAGCCGTCCGGCTTTGACGAACATCCAGCGGATGACCGAATCGGCGGTCGCCCAGCCGACGCACGAGCCGGTTGAGCCTTGATCGTTGATCTCCCACCACGCCGCGCGCAGGTCTTTACTGCCCGGTATCGACGCCGGTGCGCTCGCGCCCGCGCGCGTGGTTGCGCCCGCGCTCAAGATACCGGCCTCGTCGGCGTTCTCGAACATGAAGTCCTTTTCCGGCTTGAGCGAGTTGATGACGTTCAGGATTCTATGGGTGTTGCTGCTGCTTCTGGGGCGCGATTTTTTGGCGGCTTTGTTAGTCGCGCCGTTTCCTTCGCCGTAGGTCTTCCCGGCAGGGGAGCTTTTCAGGCTCGACAGGCTGGATTCCTTTTTGCCGGGGGACTTCGCGGCAGAGGGGCTTTTTCGGGTTGGCATGTGGTTGCTTTCCTTTCAGGTTGACCAAACCCGGAGTGTGTTTGGTCAGTGAGAGATGGGGCTGCGAGAACCGTCGCACCATACGCTGTTCGGGTTGGATTTACAAGAAAGTTTTCCAGCGGCGCGCGTGCTCTACCAGCGTGTGTCGTAGCGCGCGAGGGCGGTGCGCCAGTGGCCTGTTGCGCCGAGCAGAGGGACGTGACCGTCGAAAGTGAGCGGGGCATCGGGCGGGCGTCGCATGCGGTAGGTTCGTCCCGTAGGCGAACTGACGGAGAGCGTGATCTTTTCGAGTTCGATGCGGACGACTGTCGCCGTGCGCCAGTCTTTGCGACAGCGCAGGACGAGATGCGCGCCGAGCGGGAGCGCGCCGAGCGTCGTCAGTGTTTCCGCGTCTTCAATCGGCGTCTCAGTTGTCGCAGACGTGGAGAGGCCGCCGTGAGTCAGCAGCGCAAGTGCGGCGGCTGATTCGTCCGGCGGCCTCTCGAATGTGATGCTCACGATTGATCGTTTCTACACTTCGAGCGGGTCTTCAAAAGGGAGATCGGGTTGGCTCGGGCTGTTGCGGCTGACGGCGTAGGCGCGCATCGCCGTCGAGAGCAGCAGGACGGCGATGACGATCCAGAAGAGCGACCAGAAGATCGCCGGAACGCCCGTCGCGTCCGCCATGTTCATCGCGTCGGTTCGCTCGGTTGACGTGACCGACATCAACAACACGTTCTTCAAGTCGAACACCGCGTTCAAGACGCACTGCACGGCGAGGAAGCCGACGAGGAAGTTGGCCGCGCGGAGTCCGGCGTATTTCGCCGCCGCCAGAAGTCCGGCGGAGATGGCGACGCCCGCCAGCACCGTGAACGGTTGCAGCGACAGGTTGGCGAGCGGTGCGATGAAGCCGAACACGACCGTCAGGCCGAGAATGAGAAGAGCGGAACCGACCAGCACGACGCGCGCTTTGACCTTGCGGCGCACGAGCCAGAGCAGGAGCGCGCCGAAGGCTATCGTGCCGAGATAGCCCGCGCTCGAAATCAGGAAACGCGAGAAGAATCCGCCCTGCGGCGACAGCGTCTCGGTCAGCCCGCTCGTGTCAATCGCGACGCTCAGACTTTGCACCGAACTGCCGGTCAAGACGGCGGCCAGCGCGTGTCCGCCTTCGTGTATGAAGGTCACGAAGAGGCGGAACGGGTAAGTCAAAAAGCTGGTGTAGGGAAGAAACCAGAGCGCCAGCGTGATCAACGTGGCGATGAGCAGGGTTCGCGCCTGCGGGCGCGCGTCGTGTGCGATCTTCATTCTCATCATTTTCATCTCAAACTCTCCGCTTGACCGACTACCAAACTTTCCCGCCAACGGTTGCGACTCATTCTACGACGAAGGGCGGGAAAACGTAAAAGTAAAAAGGTGAAAGAACAGGGGCGGCGCGCTCAACTCACGAAGGCACAACTATAAACGCCTGACCGCCCGCCGATGTTCCTCCCGTTTTTAACCGGGCCGGTCACTTTCCATTTTCTCCCCGCGCCTTTTCCCTCTCATAGTCGCCCGACTTGCCGCCCGTCTTTCGTTCCAGCCTGACCTCCGTGATCGTCATTGCCTTGTCGAGTGCCTTGCACATGTCGTAGACGGTCAGAGCCGCGACCGCGGCGGCGGTCAACGCTTCCATCTCGACGCCCGTCTCGGCGCGCGTCGCGGCTTCGGCTTCGAGGTAGACGCCCGCGTCCTCTATGCGAGCGCGCACCTCTATGTGCGTGAGCGGCAGCGGGTGGCAGAGCGGGATCAGTTCGGCGGTGCGCTTGGCGGCCATGATCCCGGCGAGGCGCGCCGTCTCCAAAGGATCGCCCTTCGGCGTGCGGTGCGCGCGCACGGCCTCCAACGTCTCCGCCGACATCAACACGCGCGCCGATGCGACGGCACGCCTGACGGTCGCCTCCTTCGCGCTCGTGTCCACCATCGCGACGCGTCCCTCCGCGTCCATGTGGGAAAGTTTGCTCATGTGTTCGACCCTTTGACGGCGTGGACGATCAAAGTGTTCCCGCCGAGCAGGATTTCGTCTGACTGCAACTCTGCCGTCCAACGCTCGCGCCGTTTGTCCGCCGGGGCGAAGCGCGCGAGGAGACGTATGAAGGCGACGAGCGGCCAGTATAACCAGAGGTGCGCCTTAGGCTTGTCGCGGTAGAGTCGCACGATCTCGAAGCCGTACTTTTCGAGCGTGTGGCGAAGCTCCGCATAAGAGATCGGGTTGATGTGCAAGGCCATCTCTTCCATCGTGCCGAGTTGTGCGCGCACGCGTGCGAGGGCTTCGCGCGAGATGGGTTTGAAGTGCGAGGTGTAGCCGTGGAGCAGCCACTTGATGCGCTCCTCTATGTTGAGGATGTTGGGGACGGTGACGACGAGTTGGCCGCCCGCGCGGAGCAGGCGCGCAAACTCGCGCACCGCCTGTTGCGGGTTTTCGATGTGCTCCAACCCTTCGACGCAGGTGATGAAGTCGAAACTCTCGTCGGCGTAGGGAAGCGTCGCGGACAGGTCGCCGCCTTTGATCTCGACTTCGGGCAGGCGAAAAATCTGCGGGTAGAGATCGCAGCAGCGAACGTCGAAGCCCGCGCGCCGCAGCCGGGCGGCGAGCGCGCCTTCGCCCGCCGGAACGTCCAGCAGCAGGCCGCGCAAGGTCTGTGCGCCGAGAACCTGCGCCACCGTCTCGTGAATCGCTTCGTGCGCGAGCGGCACGGCCTCGCGCACGGTCTGCGCGTCGTTCGCACGGTCGCGCGGCGGGGCGGCTTCAGACACGGTCGTCGCGTTAGTCTCGCCGAAATTTTTCATGCGAACAAACTAAACATCAAAACGTGTTGATTAAGCAAGAGTCTCCGCGCTCTTTTGCGCGCGAGGGGTAAAACCGCCGCGCCGCCCGCCTCCGTAAATCCCACAGACGCGCAGACAACTATTGACAATTTTGCGCGACGAAATTTTTCCGTTCGATGAGACGCCATCGCCGCAACCGGACGCACGCGTGTGCCGGTTGCGACATGCGACGCGGCGTGTCGTCGAGAGCAAATCCAAACAGTTTGAAGATCGAAAGGGACAAAAATGAAGAAGACTTTCCTGAGCTTGATGCTCTGCATGTTTGCACTGGCCTTGACGGGCGCGACCGCCTCGGCGCAGATGATGAGTGACAATAAGAAGATGGACGGCAACCCGACCGTCGGCGGCGCGGCGATGTACAAGACCAAGAACATCGTCGAGAACGCCGTCGAGTCGCCGATTCACAAGACGCTCGTGGCCGCCGTCAAGGCCGCCGGTCTTGTCGAGACGCTGTCGGGCAAAGGCCCCTTCACCGTGTTCGCCCCGACCGACGACGCGTTCGCCAAGTTGCCCGCAGGCACGGTCGAAACGCTCGTCAAGCCTGAGAACAAGGCGACGCTCACCAAGATTTTGACTTACCACGTCGTCGCCGGAAAGATGGATTCCAAGAAGATCGCGCAAGCCATCAAAAAGGGCGGTGGCCGCGCCACCTTCAAGACCGTCAGCGGCGGCACGCTGACCGCGATGATGCACGGCGACGCCGTCATGCTCACCGACGAAAAAGGCGGCACGGCGATGGTGACCACCGCCGACGTGTACCAGTCGAACGGTGTCATCCATGTCATCGACACGGTCGTGATGCCTAACTAACTCCCGCGTCCGTAGCTCCTTAGCAAAGGGGCAAAGGCGTCTTCGCTTCAACGGCGAGGACGCCTTTTGTCGTCTGTAAATTATTTGAACTGAACTACGCGGGCAAGCGAACGACGCGCACGAGCGTCTCCGCTTCGACCATCTTTACGCCCGCTTCGACGATGACGAGCGCGTCGGCGCGCGTGAAGGCGACGAAGTCTGACGAGCCTCCCCAGCGCAGAGGTTCTGCGACGAGTCGCCCCGCTGCGTCCGTGCCGAGTTGCGCGGGGAGATAACTCGCGCGCTCCAACGCCCCCTTCACGCTGCGACCGAGCACCGCCTGTTCTTCCACGAGCGCCGCCTCGCGCGCGCCCTGCAACGCGCGAATCGCCGTGCGCGCGAACAGGTTGAAGGTGACGGAGACGGAGACGGGATTGCCGGGCAGCCCGAAAACGAGCGTCCGTCCGAGACGCGCGAAGACGGTCGGCTTGCCCGGTCGTAAACTTACACGCTCGAAAAATATTTCCGCGCCGAGCGCACGCAAGGCCGTCTTCGTAAAATCGTAGACGCCCATCGAGACGCCGCCCGAAAGCACCAGCACATCGGCCCGCTCCGCGCTCGCGGCGATCACGCGTCCGAGGAGTTCGGCGTCGTCTCCGGCGAAGGGCATGTGCTCGACGGTCGCGCCCGCCGCTTCCGCGTAGGCGAGCAGCGAATAAGTGTTCGAGTCGCGAATCTGATCCGCTCCGGGCTGCGCGCTCACGTCAACCAACTCCGTGCCCGTCGCCAGCACGGAGACGCGTGGGCGCGCGCCGACCGCTACCCGCGCATAACCGAAAGACGCCAGCGCGGCCATCATTGCCGCATTGATCGTCTCCCCTGCGCGCAGGACTGTTTCGCCACGAGTGATCTCCGTCGCACGTTTCGTGATGAACTGCGCCGGCGTGGTCGCGCGCTCGATTTCGACTAACGCCCCGCCTTCCGTTTCGCGCGTCACTTCGACCTGCTGGACGCTGTCCGCGCCTGCCGGCACGGGTGCGCCCGTCATGATCCGCACGGCCTCGCCCGCCTGCAACTCCCCGCGCCAACCCGCACCCGCCGCCGCTTCGCCCGCGATGCGTAGACGCACAGGCGCACCAACTGCCGCTCCTTCCGTGTCCGCCGCGCGCACCGCGTAGCCGTCCATCATGGCGCGGTCGAACGGCGGCAAGTCTGTGTCGGCGATCACGTCTTCGGCCAGCACGCGCCCGCGCGCCTGAGCGAGCGCGACGGCCTCCGAGGGCAGACGCCGCGCCTGCTCCTCGACAATGCGGATGGCTTCAGGAACTGGGATCATGCGAGTCTTACGAACAACATTTCGCCTGCAACGTTACGAGCTTCACGAGCAAAATTTCGCCTTTAACTTTCTCACCCATCGCTCTTGCCGGACAACTTACACAGACCGACCGGCGTTCGCGCCCGGCAAGTTGCGCTTATCACACGTCGCCTTCGCCGGGCGGCTGTTGCCTGTCACCGGATGAGTTCGGCTTGTGGCCGGACGGCTTGCGCTTGTCGTCGGGCGCGTCGAGTTTATAACCGTCGAAGAGGAAGCCGCCGAAGGGCGCGAGTATTTCCTCGACCAGCGCGACGACCTCTCGCGGACGCTTCTCGCCGAACAGCATCTCGAACGCCGCGCAGAAACGGGCGGCGAAATCCGCGTCAGCCTCGCGCAGGCGGCGCGGGATGGCTTTGCCGTTGGCCGACCAGTGGCCGCGCGAGCGCAGGTAGAAGTCAGCCGCCGCATCGTACATCTGCGCGCCGACGGCCACGAGTTCGGCGTCATTGCGCGGGTGGCGTATGTCGTCAACCCTGTCGGTCAGGTGGTAACGTTTGCCGCGCAACTCCTCGTCGCTCAAGACGGGCGGCCCTGCGGCGAGCACTTCTGCGGCCAGCCGCTTCAACGTTTGCGACAACTCGCACGGCGCGGGAATCTCGTGCCCTTCGCGCACCATGTTCGCCATTGCCGGAAAACCGCTCGCGGGGTCGCCCTCCCGCAAAAAATAGTCGAGCGTCTCAGTATCGTTGACGAAAGTCTCGACCGGCCAGCCCCGGTGCATGAACGACTCGCGGTAGGCGTTGGGAATGTGTTCGTAAACTACGACGAGATCGAGGTCGGATGAAGGCGTGGCTTCGCCGCGCATGACGGAACCGGCGAGAAACATGACGCGCGCCCCGGCGTGCCGTGCGTGGAAAATTTCCAGTGCGGCCTCGACGGGCGCGATGCGTGTTTCGTGCAAGTCTCCGGCATCCTCCTTCGGGCGGTGACGAGGGCGTAAAAGTTATACGCGCAAAAGCAATCGGTTTGAAAAGCCTGATTGTTTTTGTCTTATCAAACGGTGCTAATGATAGTATGTAGAGCGATAGTTAGCACAATTCTACACTCCCCTCTATTCGATTTCGGCCTCTATGCCTGACAAAATACTCATTAACTTCGGACAGAGAGTGAGAGCCGAAAGGCAAAGACAAGAACTATCTCAGGAGGAGTTGGCTGAAAGGGCAGGCGTTCACCGAACATACATTGGCGTGATAGAGCGAGCCGAAAAAAACATCACGCTTCTCAATATTTAGAAGCGTGCAAAAGCTCTTGGAATGCCACTCGATCAGCTGATGAGTTTGGAAAAATAAATGGGCACAAAAGACTTAAGAGAGAGAGCGAATTGGCAAGGCAGCAGTGGAGCCAATGCTGAAGTTGCCGAAAGGAACTTTTACGAAATATTCTCAAAAGAATTTGAAGATACGGACTATAGAATACGTTCAAAGCCAAGAGAGTTCAAAGATATTTACTCTAAAATAGCACTCAGCGAAGAAGTGCTGTCTCTTATCTACAATCCTGATGAAACATGGGTACACGGAGTAATTCCCGATTTTGCCATTGATAATACTAAGACCAACAAAACTTTATACGTTGAAGTTAAGAGACAGGACGGTTGGGTAGAAGGGAAGGAACGAAAGGCCGGGAGAGGGAACGCACACGAGCGATCAAATAAATTCTTTACTCCCGGACTAATGAAACTGCTGAGAGAAAAAGGGGGGCTTGGCGATGATGTCATCCCTTTTTGGGTAGTCTTTCAGGGCGATATTGCCCGCGACCCGAAGCGTGTAAGAGAAATACATTTCTGGTATGGCGATCACTCTAACCATTTCTTTTTGTGGTGTAACTCCGCAGACGGAGAATCGGTAATCAACCATTTTAATACCAAACTAAAACATCTTTTAGACTGAGTCATTTTCCGAAAATAACAGTTTCTGGTTTTCTTTGAGCGCAGGCACTTGGTCGTGTGAGTCGAGCGTCTGAGCGGCGTTGTTTTTCATTATTATATCCAAACCCCATACAGACCAGCCTGTCGTTTCCCTTCTTGCAAACAGTTCGATGCGTTCCTGAGTCGGGAACATTTTGGTTATCGCCTCGATTACTTCCGTCGGTTTCTCGCTGTGTTCTTTCCTCGGGCTTCGCACTAATTGCCGGATGTTTCTTGCGCCTCTCGGGGCGGGGATTCTGCCACGCTTGAACACCAGACATAATTCACAATTTGAAAGGGTATACTTGCCGGGATTATGGCTCATTTTGTCCCAAACAAACGCAACAGTCCTATATTCAAATCCCCACGCTTTACCTAGTTCTATGGCTTGAGCTAAATGGGGATTGGATGTCCACATAAATAAAAGGCAGTCGTCGTTTGCAATCTTGTGAACGGGAATTTTTATTAACTCAGCGATTTTTAAGGTTGGGTATTTGAACGAAGCCGAGCTGATGAATATGTTCCTTGATAAATCAATCTCTTCCGCACTTTTACTGGTTTTATCAAATTGCAGCTTTCCATTGTAATCCCAGGGAGGGTCGGCATAAATTATGTCAAATTTTTTATCGGGTAATCGAGGGTAAAGTTCGGCGAAGGTATTTTGCTTCGTGCGTTTTTTGGTGTCCTCGTTATAAACCGAGTACCCGGTTCGTTTATTCATACTAACTCCAACTTGTGGCTTGCCCGGCTTATGCTAACAAAACGGTCTGCAAAAACACCAATGGCCTCCCCGAAGGGAGGCCACGAGCGCTGCGGATACCACATTTTAGTGGCGGAGCCGACGGGACTCGAACCCGCGACCTCCGACGTGACAGGCCGGCGTTCTAACCAACTGAACTACGACTCCGCAAAAACTTCAAAACTTGGACTGCGGCGGGCGGTGACGCTTTGACGGCAACTCGCCGCTAATGGTAGGCACGGTGGGACTCGAACCCACAACCCCCGCCTTGTAAGGGCGGTCGTCTACCATTGACAGTACGTGCCTCTAGTGAAGACGCGCATACGGCGACCGCATCTCACCATGAAAACGGATCGCGCTAACCCGGCCATCGACAGACCGGCCACGCTTACCTCTTCGTATCTCTTCTCACGCCCGCTTCAAAGACCAATGCTCCGGTTGAAAAACAGACTCGACGTTTCTTGTTCCGAAGCGAAACCCATCCTAAAAGATGCCCGTCGGCAGTGTCAAGCAGAGCGGCTGTGCGTGGCGGCGGCGCGCACGCGGTCGCCGTTTAGAATTGCGGGGGCGGAGGCGGCGGCTGGAGCAAGGGATTGCCGGAGTCTAAAGGGTTGGCGGACTTTCCACGCAGGATGCGCCGGACGAGCGTAAACGCTCCTATCGCGGCGGCCAGAGCGGCGACGTACAGCAGCAGCGTCACGCCCGCGTTCGGCTCCTCAGGCCATCCCAGAAAGATCGCGCCCACGCCGTAAGCGATGCCGAAAGTTAGAGCCACGACAATCTCCGCCCCGATCCACGCGGCGATGCCGAGCAGACTCCACTTGACCGCGCTTCGATTTCGCTCGCGCGCCAACTGGCTCATCATTTTCGGAATGCGGTAGAAGATAAAATATAGTTCGAGCATGATCTAGACTCCGGTTTCACAACATCCAGACGGGCAGCGAAGCGTCGTCTCTGCGCCGCTCGCGCGACGATTCATCCGGCGATGCAGTATCGATGTCTTCGTCTGAAGCCGCCGGGGTTGCCGGTTCGTCGCGCTCCGCCCCGGCGGGCGTGCGCCGCTGTTTGAGCGGGTTGATGAGTACGGCTTCAACTTGATCGTCGAGTCTTCCGATGACGGGCATCGTGTCGCTCCTTTCAGTCATCAAGGGTTTGCGGCTATATTTAACCCCGCCGACTTTTCCGTCTTGAAGTGTAAGTTTATGTTGAAATATCCCTCAAAGCAAAAACGCGCGCGGCTGGCGGCGATTGCATTTCTGCTCCTGCTCGTGCCGTGCGCCGGACAACTCAGAGACTCCCTGGCGCAGACGCCGCAACCGGCTCAGGGCACGCCGCAACAGCGTCCGCGCCGCGTCGGTTCGACGCCGACGCCGCCTGCGAAAGACGCGCCGCGCGCGACGCCCACGCCCGCTCGCGCCGCCGAAGAGGTTGACGAAGACGACGTGGTGCGCGTGGAGACACAACTCGTCACCGTGCCCGTGACGGTGACGGATCGCACGGGGCGCACGCTCACGAACCTGCGCGCCGAAAACTTCGCCCTCTACGAAGACGGGCGTCCGCAACGCGTCGCCAACTTCATTGCGACGGACGCGCCCTTCGAGGTCGCGCTCCTGCTCGACACTTCCGGTTCGACGCGCTCCGAAGTCGGCCTCATCCGCCGCGCCGCCAATGCTTTCATCGACGCCCTGCGCCCCGGCGACCGCATCGCCATCGTCGCCTTCAACTCGCAAGAAGACGGCGGGACGAAACTCGCCACCGTCGAACTGATGACGCACCTGACCGACAACCGCGACTCGCTTCAACAGGCCATCGAGAGCATCGGTTCGAGCAACGGCACGCCCTTCTACGATGCCCTCGAACGCGTCGCGCGCGAAGTCTTTCGCGAACCGCCGCGCCCCGAGTTGCGCGGGCGGCGCGCGCTCGTCGCCCTCACCGACGGAGTTGATTCGACGAGCGAGGCCGACTTCGCCGAGGCGCGCGCGCGTCTCCAACAAACGGGCACGCTCGCCTACTTCATACAGGTCAACACGGAGGATTTCGTCGAAGAGCGTCTGATGAAAGACTGTCAGGACGACGGACGCCTGAGCCTGTCGCGCGTGCAACTGCAACGCTACCGCAAAATCTTCGACCCGCGCGCCGAGGCAGCCGACTACTCCAACTTCTGCCAGATGGGGCCGTTCGAGCGCATGCAGATCAGCCGCTCGCTCTACCAACTCGCCCGCCGCGAGATGCAGGAACTCGCACGCGACTCCGGCGGCAAAACTTTCAACGCCGCCGACCTGCGCGACGCCCGCGCCGCCTTCGCACAGGTCGCCGCCGACATCGGCAAGCAGTACAGCCTCGGCTACTACTCGACCAACAAGACGCGCGACGGCGGCTTCCGCCAGATACGCGTCGAAGTGCGCGGCCTACAGGGCGCGCAAGTCATCGCACGCGAAGGCTATCAGGCTCCGAAGAGTTAAAATATTCCAACGCAGAGGAAATCATTATTAATGTCCCAACACAATCCGTTTGATCGCATCGTCCTCGTCGTGCTCGACAGTGTCGGCATGGGCGAGATGCCGGACGCCGCCGCGTGGGGCGATGCGGGGTCGGACACGCTCGGCCACATCTGCGCTTCGCGCGAGGTGCGCCTGCCGAATCTGCAAGCGCTCGGACTCGGCAACGTGCGACCGCTCGAAAATGTGCCGCCCGCCCGGAGTCCGCGCGGCTCATACGGACGTTGCGCCTTGCAGTCGAACGGCAAAGACACGACGACGGGACACTGGGAGATGGCCGGGATAGTTCTGGACGAGGCTTTCCCCACTTACCCGGAAGGCTTTCCCCCGGACGTGCTCGCGCGCTTCGTCGCGGAGACGGGCGTGCCCGGCGTGCTCGGCAACTACCCCGCGTCGGGGACGGAGATCATCAAGGAACTCGGCGCAGAGCACGTGCGGACAGGCAAGCCCATCGTCTACACCTCCGCCGATTCCGTCTTCCAGATCGCCGCGCACGAAGAGGTGATTCCGGTCGAACGTCTCTACTCGATTTGCCAGACGGCGCGACAGATACTTCGCGGCGAGCACGAAGTCGGGCGCGTCATCGCGCGTCCCTTCACGGGCGCGCCCGGCGCGTTTCAGCGTACGGAGAACCGGCACGACTACGCCGTCCCGCCGCCGCGCGAAAACCTGCTCGTCGCCTTGAGCGACGCCGGACTCGACGTAGTTTGCATCGGCAAGATCGCCTCCATCTACGATTCGCTCGGCGCGACGCAGGACTTGAAAGCCAAGAACAACGACCAGTCGATTGACCAGACCGTCCGCGCGCTCGGCGACAACAACACGCGCGGCCTCATCTTCACCAACCTCGTCGACTTCGACATGCTCTACGGCCACCGCCGCGACGTAGAAGGCTACGCACGAGCGCTCGAACACTTCGACGCGCGTCTCCCCGAAATCGAAGCCGCGATGAACGAACGCGACCTCTTCATCCTCACCGCCGACCACGGCAACGACCCGACCTATCGCGGCACGGATCACACGCGCGAATACGTCCCGCTGCTCGCTTACGGACGGCGCGCCCGCGCGGGCGTCAACCTCGGCACGCGCCGCTCCCTCGCCGACATGGGGCAAACCGTCGCCGAAAACTTCGGATTGAATCTGACGGCGGGCGAGAGCTTCCTGTCGGACATTGCTTAGAGACGGGGAACAAGCAGGAAGCAGATCGCTTCTCTGACCTATCACCTGATCACTGTATTGAAGGATCTTTGATGACGGCGATGTAGGGCAGGTTGCGGTAGCGTTCGGCGAAGTCGAGGCCGTAGCCGACGACGAAGGCATCGGGGATGGTGAAGCCGAGATAGTCAATCCGCACTTCGCGCAGCCGACGCTCCTGCTTGTTGAGAAGCGCGGCCAGTTTGACGCTCGACGCGCCGCGCGAATGCAGATTCGCCATGAGATAGGAGAGCGTCAGCCCGGTGTCAACGATGTCTTCGACGATGAGGATGTCGCGTCCCTCAATCGGCACGTCCAAATCCTTCACGATCTTGACCTCGCCCGACGAGCGCGTGGACTCGCCGTAACTTGAGATCGCCATGAACTCCACGGCGACGCGCAGGTCAATCGCGCGCATCAGATCGCTCAGGAAGATAAACGCGCCCTTGAGAACGCCGAGCAACAGCGGGTTGCGCCCCGCGTAGTCGCGCGCGATCTCCGCGCCGATCTCGGTGATGCGCGTCTGAATCTGTTCGGCGCTGAACATGGGTTCGAGGTTGTCGTTGGTGAACTCGCTGGGGACGGGAGCGGCTGAAGCTGACAAGGGCGGCCTCCTCTTGACTGCGTACCGATGCGAAATTGTCGGAGCTTAAAAGTGCGAATTAAGGGGCGACGCTGTTTGCGCGCGTGCCTCCTGGTGCGACATACTAAAGTAGCCGCTCGTCACAGGTCAATGAAGTCAAGCCGTCAGCCGTCAGCGATCAGCTTTCAGCCAATTTCCGACCTGAGTTGACGTGACCGCGCTGACCGAATTTCAAAAGCTGACTGTTGGCGGATGATAGCTGACAGCTAACTCTTATGCCCGAAGAACAATCCACACGCGACCGCGTCCGCGCCCTCGTGCGCGAGGTACTCAATAACGCGCTGACCGAAGAAGAGAGCGGGAACGCGTCTCAAATAGCGTCGCCTTCATCTACGAGCGCGCCCGCCGCCGATGCGCCGCCCGCACAGGCGACGAACGCGCCGCCACCGCATCCCGTCGCCAAGCTTGCAACGGCGGGTGCGACTGACGAGAAGCCCATCGCGCGCGACGAATCCTCGAAGACGGTCATTACGGAGGCGGACGTGCGCGGCCTCGAAGCGGGCGCACGCCTGCGCATCGCCGAAGGCGCGCGACTCACCCCGCTCGCCGCCGACATCGTGCGCGAACAGGGCATCGAACTCGTCCGCCGCGTCCCGCGTCGCGGCTCGCGCGAGAGCAAGTCAATCGCCGTCGGCGCGGACCACGGCGGCTATCCTCTGAAAGAGGAACTCAAAACTCACCTCGCCGAACTCGGCCACCGCGTCCGCGACTTCGGCACGAACTCGACCGACGCCGTTGACTATCCGGACTTCGCACACTCGGTCGCACGCGCCGTCGCCGACGGCGAATGCGACCTCGGCATCGTCATAGACGGCGCGGGCGTCGGCTCCGCGATGACGGCCAACAAAGTGCCGGGCGTGCGCGCCGCCGCCTGTTATTCCGTCAAGGTCGCCGTCAACTCGCGCGAGCACAACGACGCCAACGTGCTCACGCTCGGCAGCGGCACGATCACGCCCGTCGAGATGCGCGAGATCGTCAACGCATGGCTCTCGACCGACATCAAAGAGGAACGACACAAGAAGCGCGTGGCGAAGATCGTCGCGGTCGAGCGTCAATATCGCGCGTGAAGTCCGACGCCCTGATCAAGTCTGACAGGATAGAAATCATCTCGCTATAATGATTCCGGAAGGGACGTTACTTAAATGTCATATTCAAATAACGGCGACTTGGAACACCTCGTCGAGCAGATCACGGATGTCATCGTGGCGCGCCTTAATGGGGATGCGGACGAGCAGGCGGCGCTGTGCGGGTGCGGGTCGGCCTGTTTCAATCGCTGCCCGGAGCGGATGCAGCGGGTGGTGGACGCGGGCGCGGCGCGCATCGGGTTGGTGCTCGGCGAGACGGCGTCGGCGCGGGACTGGGCGAGTCTGGTGGACCACACGCTGTTGAAGCCGGAGGCGAGCGAAACGGACATCGAGCGTTTGTGCGGAGAGGCGGCGCAGTTTCATTTCGCGAGCGTGTGCGTGAACCCGACGTGGGTGCGCGCGTCGGCGTGTCATTTGCGGGGGACGGGCGTTGCGGTCTGTACCGTGATCGGGTTTCCGCTCGGTGCGACGCTCCCGGACGTGAAGGCGTATGAAACGAGGCGCGCGATCTTCGACGGGGCGCGCGAGGTAGACATGGTGATCAACGTCGGCGCGTTGAAGAGCGGAGACGATTGCGCGGTGGAGTATGACGTACGGCAGGTGACGGAGGCGGCGCACGAGCAGGGCGTGCTGGTGAAGGTGATCATCGAGGCGGCACTGTTGACGGACGATGAGAAGGTGCGCGCGTGTCTGGCGGCGAAACGCGCCGGGGCGGACTTCGTCAAGACTTCGACGGGCTTTGCGAAGGGCGGGGCGACGGTGGCGGATGTGGCGTTGATGCGCCGCACGGTCGGGCAGGAGATGGGCGTGAAGGCGGCGGGCGGCGTGCGCGGCATAGAGGATGCGCGGGCGATGGTCGAGGCGGGCGCGACGAGGCTCGGCGCGAGCGTCGGCGTGAAAATCGCGCAGGAGGCTTCGGGCGTGCGCGTCGCCGCAGGTGGCAACGGCGGATATTGAGGATTCGCGACAGGCGAGCGGTGACGAGCAATAGACGGGCGGCGGCAAGCGACAAGCAATAGACGGGCGTCGGTAAGCAACAGCCGGACAGGGCGACAGGTAAGAGTCACGAAGCAGCGATAAGCATTAGCCCCGAAGGGGCGACAGTTAATAGCCCCGTGCGTGAGCGCGGGGATCATGAGACGAAATAGAGTATGAAGCTCCGAAGGGGCGACACAATCACGCGTTGAAATGTGTCGCCCCTTCGGGGCTTCGTCATTTTATCCTTGCCATGATCCCCGCCCTGACGGACGGGGCTATTAACTGTCGCCCCTTCGGGGCTTTTCTTGTGGCCGCTACGGGACTTTTGCTTGTCGCCATGACGGGGCTTTTGATCGTCGTCGCCGCGTGTGGCTTCGCTTGTGCGTTAGAGCAAATTTCAATCGGCAATAGAACAGTAGGGACAGGGCTCGTCCCTGCCCGCTCGCTTGCGTAACCAC
>Ga0307513_10004664_pt1 | contig 18231 bp, 8 predicted proteins | sample 15_EM_MG_FD_202174 | JGI IMG/M metagenome (GOLD analysis project Ga0307513, IMG submission 202174) | Populus trichocarpa ectomycorrhiza microbial communities from riparian zone in the Pacific Northwest, United States - 15_EM | ecosystem: Host-associated > Plants > Roots > Unclassified | place... | reverse complement strand
TCGTTCCGTCCGGGTGGACGAGACGAACTTCAACGTCGCCGTCGAACTCGTGGTTCATGCGGAATCTGACGTTGATGTCCGCCACGGCTCCCACGTCGGAGACGTTGATCGGGATGTCAACCGTGGTGTTGTCGGGCAGCGGGACGGCGATGTTGCCGCTGCTGTAACTGAGCGCGGGTTGCGGTGCGCCGAGCGCGCCGGTCGTGAAGTTATAAGTGATCGTGCCGAGGTTGGCCGCGCCGTCTTGCAGTTGCAGCGTGGCGATGAGCGCGCCGCCGCAGGAGAGCGCGCCGTCGGCGGTGAAGGTGAAGGGACGTGTCACGGACGCGCCGTTGGCGATCACCGCGCCGTAATTCTGCGGGCCGCTCGGCGAGGTCACGCCGCCGGTCGGGAGCAGGGTGGCGACGAGGTTTGAAGTGTCCGCGCTGCCGGTGTTCTTCAGCGTGAGATTGACCGTCACGGTTTCCGCCGGGTCAATCGCGCCGGTCGGGACGCCGCAACTCTCAGCCGTCACAGCCGAACCGTCGGACAGTATAAGGGGCGTCGGCGTGATGCAGAGATTGACCACGGTCGTATTGCCGTTGGTGATGGCGACGCCGTTCGCCGCGCCGGAGGTGAAAGTGGGCGCGGCGGCGGAGACGGTGTAAGAGCCGGGGGGCAACTGCGTGGAGAAAGAGCCTCCGGCGAGACTCGCTCCGTAGAGGTTGCCGCCGATGGAGATGGTCGCTCCCTGAACGGGCAGGCCGGTCAGGCAGTTGGTGACGTTGACTTGCAGAGTGCCCTGCGCGGGCGCGGTGCATTCGGCGAATTTGAAGCTGCCGATACGCGTCTGCCACGGCACGCCGAAGGGCGTATCGTTGGGCGTCAAGTCGGTGGTCGCGTAATACTCGGTGGTGTAGAAGAAGGTGCAATCATCTGACGGATCGACGTTCAGCGAACTGTAGTCGCCCCAGCGCGAGCCGGTGTTGGTCTGCACGCCCGCGCCCGCGATCAGAGTCGCCTCGCCCTGCCCGAGACTGCCGAGCGGGTCGCCGACGAGACGACCGGCGTAGCGGATGCCGGGGAAGGTGGTCAGACTCGAAACGCTGTAGCCAACGGCGAGGTTGCCCTGATTGTCCATCGCGGAACTGCCGAGCCAGCGGTTGTCCGTATCGGGCGCAAACGTTCCCTGCTCCCTGACAGTCCAAGTGCCGCCGGGGAGAGTGCGCCGGAGTTCGTAATAGCGTATGCCCGCCTGATGCAGCGCGAGCGTCGTGCCCGTGCCGACGTTGACCGTGTGGTTGACGGTCATCGCCTCGTAGCTGCCGAAGTTGCGATATTGCAGACGGTTCATCAGGCGATCCTGAATCGAGTCCAGCGCCGAAGTAGGGGTTGAGGGCGGGGGCTGTTCAACGTCGTCAAGCCCTGCCGGTTCCGTCGGGTTGAACGCGGCGACGGCGAGCGGGCTGTCGGCGCGCTCGGTGAAAGTTGAATTGGCCGGGACGGCGAAATCGGCGTGGAAGTCAAAGAGACGCAGGGCATCGCCCACGTCGCCCGCAAACTCGTTGGCGTTGTAATAGGTGAAGACGTTGGGCGAGCCGGGGGGCGGCGCTGTCAGGCCGTCGGCGTCCGAGGGCAGCAGGGCGCGCGCGTTCGGCACAGCCGACTCCAAATCGAAATAGATGTAACCGGCGGTCGGGTTGCCGGAGAGAATCTTGGCGCGGTCGAAGGCGAAGACGCCTGCGCCGAGGAAAGCCGTTCCGGCGAGGTTGAACTGGTTGTCCGACATGTAGTAGCCGTCAGGCCAGACGCCGAATTTCGGGTAGTCGTTGAACTTGGCGTTCGGCATCGGGAAGTCGTAGGTGAAGTACGCGCCGGTCGCGTCGCCCGTCTGCGAGATGGCGATGCACTGGCCGAGCGGGGCTGCGCCCGACACCACGAACTGAGTGATGATCCAGCGGTCGGCGAATGAATCGTAGAGGATGATGGGGTCGCCGTCGTCGATGGTGGCGCAACGACCGCCGAGCGCGGTGAAGAGAAAGCTGATGGGGCGGGGCGGGGTCAGCGCCGCGCCCGTCTTATCGAAGACGCGAAACAGCAGGTTGGTCGCCTGCACGTACTGCGTAGGGCCGACATCGCCGACCGTGTCGGGCGGCAACACCAGACCCGCGATCACCGGGTCGGCGGCGTTGTCCAGATTGCTCAAGCCCTCGAAGTTAGCGATGGTGGCGGGAATTTTCGGTGCGATGTTTGAGTCCTGCGCCGGGTTCAGGCCGAAGCCCCGGTTGAAGATGTCTATGTGTCCGCTCGCGGGCGGCGTGATCACCTTCTCCGGTCTTTCTTCGTTCGCCTCGGCTTTGCCGCGCCGCATGCTCTGGCCGGGTTCGCGCTTCACCTCGATCTGGTCGAGGCGGGGCGTGGCGGCGAAACCGACCGCCTGCCGCGCGACGGGGACAGGCGCGGAATTATGACCCTGCATCCTGACATTGGGGTGGGGCGCATAAGGGCTTTTCTTCTTCTGCGCGGCGGACTGTTCTTTCTCTTCGCGCGCGAGCTTATCCTGATTCGAGGCGGCTTTCGCACGCTTCACCGAACGCGTCGCAAAGACTGTCGGCAAGATGGTCAGTGACAGAACCAACAGGCAACTCAAAATGAGAAACATCGCGTACTTCTTCATGTTAAAAAATCCTCCGAGGGGTTTTAAGTGGAGGGTAGTCCGGCGACTAACAGACGGAATAACCCGGATGCGACGACCCACGTCTCGATGCGGCACGGAACGTACCCGGCTTGACGACCGTTTCGAGACAGGCGGGGATGTCGCGCATCTATGTGGCGGGTGAAGCCACACGTTGTTCGGACGGCGAGCGAACGGTCTTGAGCCTCCTGCGGCTCAGACGTCCCGCTATTAACTGATGCCCGTGTTCGGAGAGGTAAAGATGTAGTGCTGGCTGATAAAGCTACCGACGTCCGGCAAGGTTGACGTTGGTAGACGAGAAGGATCGCTTAACAGAGATCAGGTTGCGACTTGTGATGCGAAATGGTCTGTTGCCAACAAAGGTTTGAGAACTGTTTTGAACGCTTGAGAGTTTTTTCTTCAACTTCGACATCACTTCAAGGAGTCGAGAAACAATTATTTCGACGGTCTTGAGGTGAAAAAGTTCGAGAGCAGGTTTCTCGTGCCGGAGAGGGGATCGAGTGCCATGTCTTTCCGACGTTCGCCCGTGCTTTCGGAAATTGCTGAGAGTGCTGTTGATGGAATTGGCACGGGTTGCTCGATAAAGAGCACTGCAACAAACTTTGTAGTTGCGCACACTATTACTTTTCATCTACGAGTGTCAATAGTAATAGGTGATTTTGCATTGAGTGAGGGCGGAAAAGCCAAAGCGACGGAGATCAAACTCGTCTTAACTATTCATCTCGCTTCCCCGTCCCACGCACGTCTCTTCGACGGGAACTCTAACGCCGCGCCGCATGACGATTTTTTTTCAAGACATGTAAAGACGGGCGCGCTTAACTCGATCCATCCATCTTGTTCTGAGTCAGAAGCGCAGCCGGGCGCTGGCTGCCGATGAGCGCGAAGATGAAATCATTCTTGAGCGGTGGATCGACCTTGCCGGTTTCTAAGTTCTTCGTCACCACCACGTCGCCGCTCACCTCTTTGATCTCCGTATTACGCCGCAGCTTGATCAGCCCACGGTCGATGCAACGATAGAGTTGCTGCTTATTGCCGAACTTCACGTCGGTCTTGAAGTCTGCTCCGCGCACCAGCATCGTCACCTCGTTCTGCTCTGCGTCAGGGCGGAAATCAATGCCCGTGTCCTTGCGCCATGTGACCAGATCAACGGCGGCCTCGACCGCCGAGTTGCCGCCGCCGACGACGATGAGTTTGAGTTTGGTGTATTCCTTCGGGTCTGAGAGCCGGTACTGGACCTTCTCCTTCTCCTTCTCCTTCCCCTCCTTATCACGATATTTGACCTTTATGTTTACCTCTTCTTTACCCACTTTGAGTCGCGTCGGCGAACTGCTGTTACCGATGGCGAGCACGACGCGGCGCGCGCGGTAGGTCGTCAAGTTGTCCTCGTCGCCCTGCGCTCCGGCTTTTTTTTCGCCCTCCGCTTTCTCCTTCTCGGTCTTGACGTTGAAGTAGTCGCCGTCTTCGGCTTTCTTCACCGACTTGCAACTCTCTTTCTCATAGATCTCGACGCAATTGTCTTCCGCATTCAGAAACCAGGTGTTGAGCAGCACCTCGCGCTGGTCGCCCGCAACCTTACGGCGCGCGTCGGCGAGCGCTTTGAATCGCGCCTCGGAGAGTTTTCCGGCGGCTATCGTTGCCTCCAGTTGATCGCCGTACTGGCGTCGCGCCAGAGCGAGCCGGGATTTGCTGCGCGCGTCCTCGTCCTTGATCTTGCCCGCGCGCTCGTCGGCCAGAAGTTGCCCGAGCAGGTATTTATCCTCGCCATCCAACAACGCCTCAAAACGCTCGCGCGCGCGCTTCAGGCGTTCTCGCGCGTCTGCGGCGAGCGTCTCGTTTAACTCGGCGGCGGGCGTGTCTTTTAACTTGGCGGCGAGCCTCGCTTTTACCTCGGCGGTGAGCAGTTGTTGATAGCGTTTGCGCGCGTCTTCGAGCGTCCGGGCGATTTCCGGCGCGAGTTGGTTTTCCGGCTCCGACGCTAATTCTCCGCCGGAGCGTGTCGCCTCCGCGGGTTTCCGTTCCTCCCGTTCGGCGGCGCGTTCCGCCTCAAGCATCTCCGCGATGCGCCCCCGCTCCGGCTCTTCGAGCACTTCTTCAAGCACCTCTTCCACGTACTCTTCAAGACCCGGCAGGTGAATCGCACCCGCCCACGCTGTCGTCTGCGGCTTGAAGAAGACGTACTTGTTCTTTGAATATTTGACGATGGTTGACATCACCGTGTCCTGCTCGATGCAGATGCACTTGAGGCCGAGTCGCTTCGCCATGATGGCGGCGGAGAGTCCGGCTGGACCCGCGCCGATGATCGCCACTTCGCAATCCACCTTCGGCGGCGCGCCGACTCCGCCGGTTGCGTGCAACTCGTTCGCGAGATGAACCATGACGGCTACGCCTTCGTTGGCGGCGTTCTTGATAAGCGGGATGCCCGACACGTCGCCGATGACGTAGCAGCCGCGCACTTTTTCGCTCTCGTAGGTATTGGAGTCGCGCGGCGGCATCGGCAAGCTCCTGACCTTCTTCATCGTGTTGACGACGATGCACGCCTTCGGGTTGACCGGGCAGGCGGCCTCGCAGGAGGTGTCTTCAAGGCACAGGTCGGGGTCAACCACGGAGGCCACCGGCTGACCACTCTTGGTGAAGCTGATGGTCAACACGTCGTGCGGGCACGACTCGACGCAGGCGTGGCAGCCGATGCAGCGTTCGGCGATGATGACCGGGTGCGGGAAGGCCGGTCCGTCCGAGTCGTACTTCCGCCACAGGCTCTCGTTCCAACGCTCGTCCCACTGCGGCGTGACCGCCGGGGCGGGCGCACGCTGCACCAACATTCTGTGCGCGCCCTCGCCGCGCCGGCGCGCGAAGACGACGCCCGCGATAAAGAGGACGACGATGCCGCTGCCCCAACCGTACCAGGGCAGCCCGCCGTAGCAATGCGTGCAAGTGTCGTTGCCGCCCGCGAGTTGATTGACGACGAGGAAGAGCGCGAGCAACCCGGCGGTGATGATCAGTTGAACGTTGTTCATGGTCTTCCTTTCTCCCCGGCGAGATGGGCGGCGAGCAGCGGATGCTTGCGGCGCGTGTCTCTGACGTGCTGGACGTGGCAGGAGGTGCAATCGGGTTGTTCGGCTGCGATCAGCGCGCGTCCCGTCCGCGCGTCGGTTTTGCCGCCGTGACAGGCGGCGCAGGTCGTGCCCGGCGTCTCGCGGTCGAGAGCCTCGCCGAAGGAGGTATGGCAACTGGAGCAGGAGAGCGTGCCGCCGGGGCTTCCGATGGGAGTCCCGGTCGTGAGCACGCGGTCGAGGTGCAGGGCGTGAAACTGCGCGCTGCGCCGCCAGTCCTCATTCGTCGGAGGCAGCGGCCACCCGGCCACGAACCCCTTGAACTCTTCCGGCTTCTGCTGCCAAGTCTCTTCGTCCAAACCTTCCCACTTCCACCTGCCGTTGACGACCGGATAGCCGAACGTCCCGCCGTGCGGCGTGAACACACGTCGCCCCTGATAGAGTTTGTCGTTGCTGTCGTTGTGGCAACCGGCGCACGTCTCGTTGAGTTGCACGCCTTTTTGGAAGCTGGCGTTGAAGGGCGCGACGCCGGGGCGAAACTCCGCGCCGCGATGCTCGGAATGGCAACTGATGCAGCCGATGCCTGCCGCGCGGTGCGGCGCGGTGACGGTGGCGGTGAAGGCTTCCGTCTGGTGACACGAGGCGCAGTTCGTCTCGATGCTGCGCCCGCGCGTGTGACAGGTCGTGCAGGCGTTGGCGTTGGCCTGCCGTGCGGTCGGTTTGTGGTTGATGAAGTTTGCGCCCGCGTGAGCCGCCGAGAGAGCGCGCGGCGAGAACACAGACAGGCCGAGGAAGGCCATCAGCAGCGCGAAGACGACGACCGGCACGACCACGCACCAGAACAGCAAAGTGAGCGGCCACGGGCGCGCGAGGTCTGTCGTCGGACGCCACTTGTAGCGGGCTTTGCCGACGCGCTCCGGCGTCGAAGATTGCAGCGGCGAGTGGCGCATGGCCTTTTCGCGCGTGCGCTTCGACCAGAAGATTCTCAACGCATCGGCGGCCATCGGCGACGGGGCTGCGGCTTCCGTCCCGGCCTGCTCTCCGTGCGCGCCGGGGCGGGCCGTCGCGTCGTCCTCCACGCTCAACTTCACGAGGACGCGCAACGTCTCGCCCTCAATTTCAAAAGTCAGGTCATACGGCCCGATCTGCGCCACGTCTCCGCCGGAGAGCGCGGTCATCTCGTCGGTGCGGAGCAAATATCCGTTGAGATACGTGGTGTTCGACGGGCTGAGATCGATCAGGTAGAAATGGGAGACGGTTTCGTCGAGCGGGTTTCGGAAACGGCTGATGCCCGCGTGCAGGGGCGACGCCTTCGACGTATTCAAGATCAACTTGCCGAGCGGCGAACCGCCTCCCAACAGGTCGGTCGGGTTGCAGATCAGCAAGACCTCATTTTCCCACTCGACGTCGTCAGCCGTCCGGTCAGCTTCCATGCGCTTGATGACGAAGCGACTTTTAACGAGCAGCCGTGTGACTTTGATCCGCAGCGTCGCGCCGCCGTCGCGTTCGAGTTCAAGCACGTAAGGACCGATCTGCACGATGTCGCCCCCGGCGAGCGCGACCGGCTCGTTGAATTCGGCCTCACGGTGATTGACGAAGGTGATGTGTGCCGGGTCGGCGTCGGTCAGATAGAAACTTTCCCCGTCCCACTCGATGCTCGCGTGCCGCTTCGAGATCGTGAAGTGCTCGTCCAACTGAGCGTAACATTCCGGGTGGCTGCCGATCACGATCTGTGGCTCGTGCAGGTGGCGCTCCTTGCCGTCCCTGTACTCCTCGCCGGTCAGGTCGCCGCTCAGGATGAAAGTTGCGCGCTGTTCGTTCATGGCTTACCCGTAGCTGCCGCCCGCGCGGTCTTTTAATGAACTGCGAAGAAGATGACTTGCACGAGATGCACGGCCAGCAGCGCCAGCATCAACACGGTGAACGCGACGTGCGGCGCGACCCACAACTTGAGCAGCCGGTGCAGGTAGATGAGCGCCTCGACCCGGCGCGACGTGGCCGCCGCCTCGACCGCTTTGATCAGTTGAGCGCGCGTCGCCCGGTCGAGGTGCAACGCTTTCGTGTCCTTGTCGAACTCGTCGCGCGCACTCGCCTGTAGACGTGTCAGCGACTCGCGCCGCAGGAATTGCCGCCACAGGTAATTCATCGTGAAGAAGCGACGCCGGACGTATTCATCGAACAACGGGCGCAGTTGTTCGTTGACGAGGTCGAACTGCCTGAGTTCGTCGTGCAGTTGGGCGCGACGCTCGCGCAGGTCTTCGATGAGCAGCGGTTGCTCCTCGATGCGCGTCATGATACGCGGCGCGAGTTTGTAGCAGGCGATGCCGAAGAGTCCCGACAGGATGACAAGATCGAACGAGATCATCAACGCGGAAGTGAGCAGGCCGCCGGAGCGTCGCCCGCCATGCACGAGCAGGACGACCGCTCCGATCACGCTGAAATAGACGTGAGCCAGCAGCCAGTAGCGCAGCGGCCCGACGCGCCAGCGGTAAACCTGCTTGCGCAGGAGGTAGGCGAGGGCGACGCCGATGCTGCCGAGGCCGACGAAGCCCGTCAGCCAGCGCAGCGTCCAGATCGTTCCGGGGAGCGGCGTGTTCATCCCGTAGCGGATGGCCGCCCAGAGGCTCGCGACGACGATGGCGAGGGTGGCGAGGATGCCGCCCGCGTGCCAGATCAGAGCGGGGATGTCGCGCTTGTGTATGTTGCGACCGATGGCGTGCGTCTGGTCAACGTAGATCGTGCCGATCACGTTCTTGATCTCGCTGAAGTACTCGCGCGGGTTGACGCGCACGAGCGCGCCCGTCGGGCAGTTCTCCTCGCACGAGTAAGCGGTGTGCCACCAACCCGGCAGCCAGCCCGGATTGAGAGACGTGCCGTGACAGAGATTGCACTTGACGGCGACCAGAGACTCCGGTCCGGTGGGCGTGGGCGGTTGCGCCAGTTCCACCTCCGCCGCCCTGACACTGCTGCGCCGGTAGAAATGCGCGCCGCGCTCCTTCCACGCCTGCCACAACTTCTCCGGCTTCTTTTCCTCAGCGGGCTTTTGCCTCGCCGCGCGCTTCTCATCTTTTTTGACGACGAGTGAGATGGCGTTGTAAGGGCACTGCGTGGCGCAGTCGCCGCAGCCGATGCAGGTCTGCGGGTTGATGTCGATTTGTCCTTGCGGGTAACGACCGATGGAGCCGGTCGGGCAGCCGGTCAGGCACTCCGGGTCTTGACAGTGAAGACAGACCGTCGGGGCGAGGACGTGTTGCAACCTCTCGACGGCGACGGGTTGCGGCCTCCCGGCGGTGTGCGTCGGCGGGCGTTCGATCTGTATGCCGCGACGCATGAGGCGCGATTGCCCGTGAACCTTGTGGCAGGCGAGCGAACAGTTGCCGCAGCGCACGCACAAGTCCATGTCCATCACGAGCAGGTTCGTGCCGTCCACGAGGCCGGACGTGATCTCTTCGCGTTGAGCCTCAAGCACGTCTTCGCTTTCGCGCTTCAACAATTCCCCTTCGTCGGCGGTGGAGAAACCGGAGAACACGCGTTGCACGGCCTGCGCCAGTTTGTCATCCCGGCGCAGGACTTCGACGGGCAGGGTCAACAACTCGGTGCGCGCCAGAAGCGTCGCCGTCGCATCCCACGTCGCGTCTGTGTTCGTGATCGCTTCCAGCCCGAAGCAGTTGCCCGCGCCGAGGTAGTGAATTTCCTGCTCCGCACTCGCGCCGTTTCCGGGCGCGGCGCGGCTGTCGGCGGGGGCGTGCGCCACCTCCACCCAACCTTTCTTGACTATCAGGACGTGAGTGATCGGGCGACCCGTCTGAAACAGCGCGTGGTTCTTATCGAAGACCACGAACTGCGCGCCCTTCGTGATCTGCTCCCACTCTTCTTTGTGAAGCGTTTGCTCGGCGGGAAGTCTGCGGATAAGTCGCCGCGCCTTTGCGACGAGCGCGCGAAGGCGACTCTTGTGCTTCTCCCCGGTCACATCGCGCAGGACGCACCTCAGCCCGTACCTTCGATAATCCGCGTCGAAGGCTTTCGAGAACTCGCCATACTTGCGGAGCAGACGAATGGCCGGGCGTTTGAATTCGAGCACGGTCGCGGTCGCGCCCTTCGGGACGGAGGCCGTGTAGTCCGCCGGGTCGCCTTCGAGAAGCATCATCGCGCCGACGGTCGTTCCCTGTTTGGAACACTCCAGAGAGTTCCCGTCGTCGAATTTGAGGTTCAACGTTCCGTCAACAAGGACGAAAAAACTGTTGCCGTCCCACTCGCACTCGCTCTCGTCTATCGAGTCGTCGCTGCCCTTGCCCGGCTGCCTGCTCTGGCGCGCGGTGCGGGTGTGGCGTTGCATGCTCCACTCGCCCTCGCGGATGAGCGTTTCGCCCGCTTCATAGCAGAGCAGGCGCACGTAAGGGCCGACGCGCCCGCCCGTGTAGCCGCGCCCGTAGAGGATCACGTCGAGATCGAGTTCGTGGGGGTAATCACCGTTCGTGCATTTGACGAGTTTGGCGAAGATGGGGAGTTGCATCCACTTCAAAACTTCTTCGTGATTTTTGATGTGATGAGGCATGGCATTCTTTCGTGGTAGCAGACCGGGGCGACCTTCCCGGCGACATAGGCCAACGGCTCGACCCTGACGAACGAGAGGTTCAGGGAAGGCGGCCTGAGTGAAGACTGGTTGGATGTGAGCACGGAATCGGGGTTGGCCGAAATTCCGTGAACGGTTGAGACTTGCGCCTCTGAAGCCTGACGCCACGGCAGCGCCGGATTCTCAAAGCTGTCTAAGCGTGCAGATAATAACACCGGGCGGATCGTCCGGCGCAAGCTTTTTTCGCAAGGGAGACGGCGCGTGCGTCGAGAGCGATTGCGACGCGGGCGGCGCGGCCTGTGTTGGTTGACACGATTAGTCGCCGGGTATTATTTTTGGTCGTCAACTTTCTCCCGGCCTTGCCGGACTACCGTCGTCCACAGTTCTTCCCTTAATTTATCTCTGACACCGCGCATGAGTGCCTTGAGATTCATCTCTCCAGAGGAGCAATATTTCGTGATGCGTTTCCCCGTCCGACACCGTCAAGCGGCTCTCGCCGTCCTCATCTCCATAACTATTTTCGCCGTCGCCCTGTCCCTCGCGGGCGCGAACGTCGTCACAGGGCAGAGACGCACGTCGCCCGTCGAGCGCGCGAGCGTGCCGCAAAGTTCGCCGAGTTCGCAAAGTTCGCAGCGTCCCGCGACGGCTGAACACGTCAAGTCGGGCGCATACCGCTGGCTCGACATCGCTCTCGAAGCCACCGCACGCGAGCACGAGCGCGTCGCCCCGCGCCCCACGGTCGGCTCGCGCATGCTGGCAATCGTCGTGACCTCTATGTACGACGCGTGGGCGGCCTACGACGACAAGGCCGTCGGCACGCGCCTCGGAGACAAGTTGCGCCGCCCCGCCCCGGAGCGCACCCTCGCCAACAAAGAGACGGCCATCGCCTACGCCACCTATCGCTCCCTGCTCGACATGTTTCCCGAAGACGCCGCGTGGCTCGCCGAGCAGATGCGCAAGAACGGACTCGACCCCGGCGACGCCACGACCGATCTCTCCAAACCGCAGGGCGTCGGCAACGCGGCGGCGGCTGCCGTCGTCGCCTATCGTCATCACGACGGCGCGAACCAACTCGGCGACGAAGCGGGTTCGACCGGCAAGGCTTACTCCGATTACACCTACTACAAGCCCATCAACCCGTGGGACAAGATCAAAGACCCCGACTGCTGGCAGCCCATCCAGTTTGAGGACGGCAAAGGCGGCCACACCACGCCCGGCTTTCTCACGCCGCACTGGTATCGCGTCAAGCCGTTCGCGCTCAAGAACGGCGCGCAGTTTCGCTCGCCCCCGCCGCCGAAGGTCGGCTCGGAGCAGTTGAAGAAGGAAGTGGACGAGGTGCTCGCCTTCAACGCCAGCCTGTCGCTTGAGCAGAAGGCCGTCGTCGAGTTCATGCGCGACGGTCCGCGCTCCACCGGACAGTCGGGTCACTGGCTGCGTTTCGCGCAGGCCGTCTCCGTGCGTGACAGGTACGACATAGACAAAGATGTGAAGTTGTTTTTCGCCGTCGCCAATGTGGCCTTCGACGCCTTCATCTCCGCGTGGGAGACGAAACGCTACTACGACAGTTCGCGCCCGTGGACGCTCGTGCGCCACTACTACAACGGACAGACGGTGCGCGGGTGGGGCGGCGCGGGCAAAGGCTTCGTCACGCTCAACGCCTCCGACTGGCATCCTTATTCGCCGCTCACCTTCATCACGCCGCCCTTCCCCGGCTACGTCTCCGGCCACAGCACTGTGAGCGCAGCCTGCGCCAAGACGCTCGAACTCTTCACCGGCAGCGATTTCTTCGGCGCGACCGAAGAGCGACACGCAGGCGAACTGACCGAGCCGGGCATCTCCTGCGAAGTTAAGCAAATGAGCGACGGTAAACCGGCGGCGGGCATCTCCGCCGACGGCGTGGTGAAACTCAAACTGCCGACCTTCTCCGCGACGGCGGAGATGGCGGGCATCTCCCGCGTCATGGGCGGCTATCACATTCAGTCCGACAACACCGCGGGCTTAGAGATGGGGCGACAGGTGGCCTTGTACGTCTGGCCGCACACGCAGGCTTACTTTGACGGCACGGCGAAGTGAGATCGAGCAGAACAGGAGATTTAAGAATTGATCCATTGATCCATTGATTCAATGAAGAAATAGAAATATTGAATCAATGAACCGATGAATCAATGGATCAATTCTTAAATCTCCTGTTTCATCCCTCATCCCTTCTTAATCTCTCCCTACGCCGAGCGCGTCGGCCACGCGGTTGATGTAGTTGAACCACGAGGCGATGAGGGTGATTTGGAGGATGCCCCGGTCGTCGAAGCCGACGGCGCGCAGGCGTTCGTGATCGGCGGGCGTGATGCGTGTGGCGTCGCGCGTTAGTTGCGCCGCGAAGTCGAGCATCGCCCTGTCTTGTTCCGAGATGGGAGCGGCTCTGTAGTCCTCCTGCAAGGCCGCTACCAATTCTTCGTCCAACGTGACCCGACGCAGAAACTCTGCGTGAGACTCGATTCAATAATGGCAGCGGTTCGTGGCCGACACCACGGTCGTGATCATCTCGTGCTGCGCGCGCGTGAGCGGCAGTTCGGGCGACATCAGCACGCCGAAGGTGGCGAAGGCGTGGAAGAGTGCGTCCGGGATGAGACTGTGCGAGGCGACGATGCCGGAGGATTGGCCGTCGGGCGTGGGGTGTACCGGCTCGGCGTACTCAACCGGGTACAGTTCGCGCTGCGCCTCCAACGCGCGGCGCAGTTTCTCGTCGGCTTCCGACATCGGCACGGTTTTAATCCAGGTCATCTCGACAAAGTCCTCTCTCCGGCGAAAGTTTTTTTCAAACTCGTTCACTAATAAATCAACTCGTGTTGAATTTCAATGCGCCTGCCTCAATAATGGCGGCGAACGAAATTTTTCATTGTCTTTATGCCGACGACGCGCGTGCCGGATTTATGCTGCTGGACATCTCACCTTTAAGAATCTCCCGCGACTACCGCCTGCTTTTCTTTGGTCAACTGATCTCGGCCTTCGGCACGGCCATGACTTTCGTGGTCGTCCCGGTGCAGGTGTACCAGTTGACCGGCTCGACGCTGCTCGTCGGCCTGTTGAGCGTCGCGGAGTTTGCGCTGATCCTGTCGATGGCGTTCGTCGGCGGCGCGTATGCCGACTTCATAGACAAACGCAGGATGTTGCGGCTGACGGAGATCGGGCAGACGTTGGTGACAGTGTTGCTCGTGGCGAACGCGCTCCTGCCGCGCCCGCAGGTGTGGGCGCTCTTCGTCTGCGCCGCGCTGCACGCCGGACTCGCCGCGCTGCAACGACCTTCGTTTGAAGCGTTGATGCAGAAGCTCGTGCCGCCGGAGTTGATGTCTTCGATCAGCGCGTTGAACTCCCTGCGCTGGAACGTGACGACGATCTTAGGTCCCTCGCTCGCCGGAATTATTCTGGCGCGGTTCGGCGCGCGCTTCGCTTACTCGCTGGACCTCCTGACCTTCGTCGCTTCGCTCACAGCCGTCTTCCTGATCCGCGCCGTGCCGAAGGCCGTGCAAACCGAAGCACGCCCGACTTTGAGATCAGTCGTCGAGGGCGTGCATTATGCGTGGCGACGCAAGGAACTGCTCGGCACTTATCTGATCGACATGAACGCCATGTTCTTCGGCATGCCGACCGCGCTCTTCCCGGCGATGGCCGCACACTTCGGCGCGGGTACGGTCGGCTTTTTCTACGCCGCGCCGTCGGTCGGCGCGCTGCTCGCCACGCTCACTTCCGGTTGGACGAAGAAAGTTCATCGTCATGGATTGTTCGTCGCGATTGCCGCCGCGCTGTGGGGCGTGGCGATCATCTACTTCGGCTTCGCGCAGAATTTATACCTTGCGCTGGCGTGTCTGGGGCTGGCGGGCGGGTTCGACATGATCAGCGGAGTGTTTCGGATGACGATGTGGAACCAGACGATCCCGCACCACTTGCGCGGGCGACTCGCGGGCTTGGAGATGATCAGCTACACGTCCGGCCCGAAACTCGGCGACGCCGAGGCCGGTCTGGTCGCAGCCCTTTTCAGCGTCAGGACTTCAATCGTGTCGGGCGGAATCCTGTGCGTCGCCGGGACGGCGATCATCTCCGTTCTGCTTCCGCAGTTCTTACGCTACGACGGGCGCGAAGGCGTCAAACAAAAAGAGTTGGAAGAAGCCCTGCGCGAAACCGAAACCAAACACTTCGTGCTCGAATAACGCACTTCGCCGTATCGCTTGCCAAACTTTACTTCGCGTCGCCCCTGCGCCCGGCGAGGTTGGCGACGACGGCGATCAGTTCCGCCGGTTCGACCGGCTTCGGCACGTGCATCTGGAAACCGGAGCGGAGAACGCGCATCCTGTCTTCGGTTCTGGCGTAGGCCGTCAACGCCGCCGCAGGCATCGTGCCGCCGCGTTCCGGCGGCAACTGTCGAATTCTCGCGAGCAGCGAATAGCCGTCCTCTTCGGGCATCCCGATGTCTGAGATGAGCACGTCCGGGCGTGTGCGCTCGACCTGATCGAACGCCTCCGCCGCCGTCGCGGCCAGTATCACCTGTGCGCCGCAGGAGTTGAGCACCGCCGCGAGCAACTCGCGCGTGTCCGGTTCGTCGTCCACGACGAGCACGCGCAGACCCGCGAGTTCGGGCGGGCAGGAGAGTTTGACTTCGCCACTCGCGGAAGGGTGCGTGCGCGGCACGTCGCGCTCGGGTTCCTGACGAAGCGGCAGCAACGGCAGGCTGACGGTGAAACTCGTTCCGCGCCCCTCGCCTTTGCTCTCGACGTGAACCGAGCCGCCGTGCAGTTCGACTAACTGCCTGACGATTGCCAGCCCCAGACCGAGTCCGCCGTGCTGGCGTGTCGTGGTCTGGTCGGCCTGCCGGAAGCGGTCGAAGACGTGCGGCAGAAACTCCGGCGCGATTCCCCGCCCCGTGTCCGCCACGACGATCTCGACGTGCGAGTTGACGCGCTCCAACCTGACCTGCACGCGACCGCCCTTCGGCGTGAACTTGATGGCGTTCGACAGGAGATTCCAGACCACCTGCTGCAAGCGGTCGGGGTCGCCGGAGATGGGACCGGCCTGCGGGTCGAGGAGCGTCTGCAAGGGTATGTTTTTAGCGTCGGCTGCGGGGCGTGCGGTTTCGACCGCCGCCGAGACGACGCTGGCGAGATCGACGGCGCGCACGTCCAGACGCAGTTTGCCGGTGATGATGCGCGCGGTGTCGAGCAGGTCGTCTATGAGTTGCGTCTGCGCCTGCGCGTTGCGCTCGATGGTGTGCAGCGCGCGCGCCGTCGCCGCCTCGTCGAAGTGGCTCGCCTGCAACAGGCGCGACCAGCCGAGGATGGCCGTGAGCGGCGTGCGCAGTTCGTGCGAGAGCGTGGCGAGAAATTCGTCCTTGAGACGATTGGCTTCCTGCGCCTCGCTCAGCAGACGCTCGCGCTCGTGCTCGGCGCGTTTGCGCTCCGTGATGTTTTGCGTGATGCCTGAGAAACGCGTCTGCTCGTCGGTCGCGCTGCTCGTGAGCGCGCCTTGCCCGCGCACCCACACGATCTCTCCGCTCGCCGGGTTGACGAGACGAAACTCCGATTCGTAAGCGTGACCATCCGCGGCGGCTAAAATTTCCCGCGCGGTCGCCTCGCGGTCTTCCGCGTACACCAACTCCATGACGGCGTTCAGATCGGCGGGCAGCGAGAAGCCGATGACGCCCTCGACGTTTCCGGACCACTCCACCTGCTGCGTCGCCAGATTCATTTCCCAGGAATAGATGTGCGCGGCGTCCATCGCCATTCGCAGGCGTTTCTGACTTTCGCGGAGCGCGTTCTCGGTGCGTCGCCGCTCGGTGATGTTGTTGAACAGGAGGGCGACTTTGCGATCCTCCGGTCGCCCGACGCGGAATGCGTAAACGTCGAACCAACGGTTCATCGCCTCCGAGCCGTTGGCGAAGCGGTTGGGTTCGCCCGTCAACGCGACGCGCCCGTAAATCTCGAACCAGTGTTCTTCGAGGTTCGGGATCATCTGGCGCACGGTCATTCCGCTGAGGGCATCGGCAGCCGCGATGCCCGTCAACTTCTCGAACGCCGGGTTGAACTCAAGGAAGCGGTAATCCACTGGCTTGCCGTTCTCGTCGAACAGCATTTCGATCACGCAAAAGCCTTCGTCAATGGACGTGAACAAAGTGCGATAGCGTTCCTCGCTTTCGCGGAGCAGCGTCTCGGCCTGTTTGCGCCGGCTGATGTCGTGGAAGTAGACCGACAAACCACCGCCGGGCGAAGGGTAGGCGCGCGCCTCAATCCACGCGTCGAGCGGCGTGTAAAACGTCTCGAACGTGACGGACGTTTTCTCCGACACCGCCTTGTGAAACTGCTCGTAGATGAGCGAACCGACCGCTTCCGGAAACTCGTCCCAGATGTTCCTGCCGATCAACTCTTCGCGCTTGCGGCGGATGAGCGGTTCACACTGAGGGTTGAGGTAAGTGAATCGCCACTCGCCGTCGAGCGCGTAGAAGGCATCCGAGATGCTTTCCAGTATGTTGCGGCCAAACGTTTCGGACGCGCGCAGGCGATCTTCCGTCTCCTTGTGCGCCGTCTCGTCGCGCAGGATTTTGGCGAAGCCGCGCAACATGCCCGCGTCGTCGTTGAGCGCCATCAACAGCCCGTTCGCCCAGAAGCGCGTGCCGTCCTTGCGGACGTGCCAGCGACGGTCTTCGGCGCGCCCGTTCGCGGCGGCGTCGCGCATCTCGCGCTCGCACTCGCCGCGCGCGAGGTCTTCGGGCGTGAAGAGGATGCAGGAGTCGCAGCCGACGAACTCGTCCTCGCTGTAGCCGAGCAATTTTTCGACGCCGGGATTCCAACTCGCCGCCGTGCCGTCAAGGCCGACAGCGAAGACGGCGAAGTCTTCAACCTTCTCGGCGATGAGGCGAAACAACTCCTCGCTTCGGAATGAAGCACCCCTCTGATCTCGTGTCATAGTCTTATCAATACGTAACGGTGTGCAGGTTTATTCAGTCGCCAGTATAGCGGAAGTCGCTGCGCATCACACTTTCGTCCGGCGGCGCGTCTCTCTGACGAATTCGCAGACAGCTAAAGAACTCGTGCCGGGGCGCGGAAAATAATTAACAACTTGCCCCGACTCTGTTACCCTATGCCGCACCTCGAACCCCGGCGGCATAACCTGTCGCCGATACCTCGACCGGCCTGACCACGACGAGTTCGCAGTATTACGAAGGAAAGAACGTTTTTAAGTTGTGTTCAAACACGCCGCGGAGCACAAGTCAGCGCATCGCGCTGCCGCGTGTCTCCGCACGGCGCGACCGGAATAGAGACGAGTTGACGTGACCCGAACGATTAGCTCGTCAGATATAAGAACGCATCCTAAGGCAATTCTCACCCGGCTGAACTTCCAAAGGTGTTCGCTTGATGGAATGACAGGCGCACGACACCTTGCGGAAACTACCGGGAGTCCCGTTGCCTTGCCTCAACTGAAATCAGTTACCCACCTCTACCGATAGTATTTGAAGGGAGAAAACGAATGCGTAAGAGTTTGCTTCTGGGCCTGCTGGGTCTGATCCTCGCAGCCGCCTCAATGATCCCCTTGACGAAATCCGGCGCGACCCACGCCTCACAACAAAAGGGTAGCAGTCCGGGCAAGTTGCGTGCGAAGACGCTGCCCGACTATGACATCCGCCTCGTCGGCAAATCCGAGTTCGCCGATCACGACCTCAACTTGCCTGCCGCCGTCGCCGCCGCGAAGGTCGCGGGGCAGAACTCCGCGCTCCGCGCGCGCGCAACCGCCGTCGAGAAGTTTCGCGCCGGTCTGGCCGCCGAGCACGCCGACAACCTGCGCGCCGTCGCTAACGAGACGGGCGCGATCAAAAACATCTTCGTTGACGGCGCTTCGCTCTCCGCGCCGCAGGCGGGAGCGCCCGATACGGTGGCGCGCGGTTTCCTGAAACA
>Ga0307513_10004663_pt1 | contig 18238 bp, 19 predicted proteins | sample 15_EM_MG_FD_202174 | JGI IMG/M metagenome (GOLD analysis project Ga0307513, IMG submission 202174) | Populus trichocarpa ectomycorrhiza microbial communities from riparian zone in the Pacific Northwest, United States - 15_EM | ecosystem: Host-associated > Plants > Roots > Unclassified | place... | reverse complement strand
ATGGGCATTGGTGGTTCCTTGACTGCTGGCACTGTCTAAGTACCATTGCAGAGGTGGCCAAAGTCAACTTGTCACTTAGACCCAACCACCACTATCCCCTTCCTGCCCTACTAAAATGGCAACCTGGCATACAACTCCCCAATCTCATTTGTGAAAACAAGAGAATGAGGGCTCAAGTCCAAGAGCTTACCCAACAGCTCAAGGACACTTGAGGATTTCAACAAGGTGAAAGGCAAACTCAAGCATGTGACCAAAGCTTATAAGAGTAAGGTTATCTATATTGATTACATGTTATTTCATTGTCATTGCACATCTCCAGGCTATGCTGATGGCTGTCCGTAATTCTCAGAGGAAACTGGCAAGGGCACAAAAGCAAAGAAAAAACCATTCCAAAGCCAAAGGGACAAGCAGGTTGAAGAATGAAGACCTATAAAGGTGGTTGTGTCACATACAGGTTCAACCCATTCAAGGTAATGCAGCATGCAGAGGTGCCTGTCAGTACCATTACCTACAACTCATTAAGGGTATGTGACCTTCAAAACGCATGTCTCTGACATTCTTTCAGACCTATTCCATAAGAGGCTTGACATGGAACATTACTCAACATTTGCCAAAGTTCCAACAGCTGTTCGTGGGTCTATTGCCATCTCACCACCTTATAGACAAAAGGTACTTATCATTATCACCATTCAGTGAGCATTTCCATCTCACCTGTGCAACAGCCTCCAGCACAAGGAGAGTCAATAAGGAGACCAGTGAGTCGATTTCATTACTAGATACTATCACTAACCACATTTTATCTTATAGTAACTGCTACACATCGCTCAGTTTGGACACAAATGACTTCATGAAGGGGACTCAATTAGCCACCCCCCCAAGCCCTCTTGGTCATCCTCTCCTCTGGTCCATTCTTCTGTTGGTCTCACTTGTCCCTCTCCTTATGCTACACATTGCTCAGTTTGGATGCAAATGACTTTGCGAGGCCCCCTCATAGTATGCCTGCTTCCCCCAAGCCCTCTTGGTCAACCTCTCCTCCAGTATATTCTTGTGCTTGTCTCACTCGCCCTATCCTTATGCTACACGTTGCTCAGTTCAGACACAAACAACTTCGCGAAGGGGACTCTATTAGCCACCCCCTGTGGTACGCCTGCTTTCCCCCAAGCCTTCATGGTCGTCTTCTCCACTGGTTTATTCTTGTGCTTGCCTCATTCATCCCTCCCCTTGTCTCGTGCCCCCTGCCCAGCACCTTGTATCATTTCTTGGCCCCATCCTGTCCACCTGGGCCCCATTATGCACGGACGCTACGAGCACTATTTGTATTGTACATTATCACTAATATGATTGTTTTACCACTTTGAAATCAATTTCTGAGGTGACAAAGTCTACTACACTGAACTTCGCACTGGAATTCAACGGTTTATTCTAATGTACAGCACACTGGATTTCCAATGTACATTACACTGAAAAAATCGAAAAAAAACACTGCCGATATCAAATGTGATGTGCACCGGATCCAGGTGTGATTCACATTACGAATTTCAGAGTGGTACCAATGTGATTCACCTGGGGACCCGGTGCATATCACATCGGATCGCACCGTGTGCATCACATCGGATCTTTGTGTGAGAATTTTTTGCAGTGCATTGCTCCTGGCCAAATCACCCAATCGTCCCTCGCCCGCCTTCGTTTTCCACTCACCTGGAGTACGTGAGTGTGCGACAATCAGAAATTCAAACAATTATCGCATCATAATCACCGGTAACCCCGTAGGAGAAAAACGGTTTGGGCTGCATCCTGAGTCGCGCTGCGCCCAGCGAACTCTCGATCGACGGCTTTGATCAACCCTTGTGACGTTTGGCTGAATTGCTTTCACCTTTCTCCTGTAGATGTCATTGCCCTCCTTCGCCTGTAATTAAACGGGTACTCTTGTGCACATGAACAATAAGTTTTTTACCCCCTAGTCATCCTTTACGTGCTCTTCAGCCCGTTTTAGTCGCCGCACGCCGTACGTCTTTGCGCTCTTTAGGAGGGCCGTGGGCCTGTTTGATATACTACCTACATACCGCCTTTAAGCTTTCTGCCGTATACAAGCTTGCTGCTGACGTCTTTGGGACTCCTAACTGTTAATTGAATTCGGTCCAGCCTCGCTAAAGGCGATCGACAATACATATACCCACTTCACTAGCGATCTCCAGATCAATTTCAATTCGAGACTACTTCTGTTATCAATTGAGATGGCCCCGCCAATAGGACCCGCTGGGGAATTCGAACTCTGAGATGCTCTCTGGCTTCATTTCGATACTAGCAAGGGCGGTGATGATTAGAATTTTTTTAAAAGAGAAGAGGAAGAATGGTCATACCTATATCCTTCGTCCAGTATATTGGGGACATTATAACGCCCATTTTCGTTGATGGTACATGGCCACTTGAAGTGTTCGTGTAGGTGATCGACATACTTGATAGAATAGTAAGCACCCCATAGCAAGGGAGAGCCAGAGAGGGCATACCTCAATCACATTCCTTTCCATCGTCCCGGATACAGCGACGTAATCGATCAAGCTGTATACCGATATCAGCCCACCACCCCCCTTCTTTCTCGGCAACCACACTCACCTCAGGTGAATAACATACTCGCACAGCCCCACACCACCAGCGTGCGGGCATACAGGCTTGCCAAACTTGGCAGCCATAAGGAGCACGGCGAGTACCTCGCTGACACCAGCGAGACGACACGAATCAATCTGAACGACATCGACTGCGTCCGCCTGAAGGAGCTGCTTAAACACCATGCGATTGTGTGCGTGTTCGCCGGTGGCAACGCCGATGCCGTACGGTTTGAGTTCGCGCCGGATGCGGGCATGTCCGAGAATGCTGTCGACTCCATATCATTTTGTGTGATAATTGGGAGTGGAAAAAAAGAGAAAAAGAAAAAAGAATAGCGCGAAAGCTGGGGCAAGACATAAAGGCAGAACGTACTCGTCAGGTGCAGTAGGCTCCTCGATGAACCATGGCCTAATCTCCACAAGCATTTTCACATACTCAATGGCCTGTGGGACATCCCACACCTGGTTCGCATCAATCATAAGCACACTTCCCGTCGGCCCTGCGTTCTTCCCTTCGATGCTACTCGCACTCGGAGGTTTCCTTCCCTTAGGTAGATTAGCCGGGTCATCAATTACGGAGCGGATGATCTTCCCTCGGTTGAGGTCCGACTCGATGTCGGCGCCCACCTTCATCTTGAAGTGACTGAAACCTTGCTGGAGCGCTTCGAGTGTTAGACGGCGCACTTTGTCGTCATCGTACCCTATCCAGCCAGCTGATGTGATGTAAGCTGGGTACCCGACGCGCTTCACTTCTTCCTTGCGTGAGGCCTTGGTTGTAGCTTGCTTCGTGAGCATTTCGAGGGCTTCCTTACGTGTGATTGCGTCGGTTATATACCTTCACGCGAGTTAGATACCGTATATCACGGAAAGGTGGGAATTTTATCGCGAGATGCGGACGAACCGGAATGCAGTGGCGTTTACTAGTTCTTCCTGGAGCTAGAATCAGGTATCAAGTCGCTTTTGAACATACTATTGGACGGACTGGAGTCATGTCGACAACCAACTCCCATAGGGGCTTCTTCCTCGACTTTGCGTACATGTCCCAAAGTGCATTGTCAACTGCACCAGTAGCGAGATGAATGACACCTTTTTCCGGTCCAATCCTGCGCAAAAAAAGTGGTCAGATGCCAGACTATAAACAATAGGAATATGGGTATCTCTGTGTCAGAGCTCCTGCATAGTCGGGCGATGGACTCGAGATAATGGAGGGAGTGGGTGGCGAGTATCCTGTTTCTCAGGGACAGGTCCCAGGAATCTCCACGCTCGCTTGCATCGAGATGCGAGGTACAAGACCCCATGATATTCAATCTGGCCAATCTGAACGAGACCAACCATCGTAACTGAGGGTCAGAGAGGAGATAATCCCACGTCTTTCCCATATTCGCGAACAAGTCTTCCGTTTTCTTTCCGACGAGCCGGTCCGCGACTTGTCGAATTGCCATGCAAACCTACATTCCAAATATAGGTATTCGTTACGTGAGCTGAGATAGAGAGACGGGGCGCACGATGTCGTTACCGCGGCCGATAGTAAAAGTCATCTGGTAAATAGCTGTATGAGTATTGAACTCGCTTGAGAAGCAAGAAGGGCGTACACCATGACCGGCCAAATCGCTGTCTGTGTAGAGCGAGACGTATGCGCTTGAATAGTCGCATTCCGTGTTCCTATCTTCGCGCTCAGCTCCTAATGGTATAACCTACCGGCATAGAGGGCTCAAGGGTGTACATAGCATCAGAGCCATCGCCCGTCAAGCTGGTTGGAAAGCGCACATCTACGGCAGCGACGGCGGGGGGCGGGTCCAAAGGTTAAATCGCGACCTGTAAGGCAGAGGGCAGGGTGGGACGAACCATGCAGCTCGTAGGAGGTAATAGTGGGAGACATGGCCGAAGTGAAAAGGTGAGAGAGACCGACCATGGTCGAGGGCGCAACGACCTCCAGGCACGGACCAGAGCGGCCGCCGGGTTCTAGGGGTAGAGGTGGGGATCCTGAATGACACACAGATGTACTACATCACCTCTTCCTTCCCTCCAACTTAGTTGGTGTTCAAACCCGTTCCCCTAATTGCTCCGCTCCCTGCTCCGCTTTAATCCAGAAATAGAGGCACCCGAATCTCAGCACGACCAACAACCACTTGCCATTTCAGACCCTTTACCTCTCCATTCCAGGGGATTCCTGACCCAGCCAATACCTGGGCTGGCAAGTCCAACACTCGCGACTCCTATGGACGGTGCTTTAGCACGGTCAACTACACACTTTCTGTGCTGCAAAGGGGGTGTGAATCCTCCACCTTCAGATATAAAGAGCGGCATGAACCTTGTGTTTGTACCCAGGATCCATGCATCGACAGGCCCTCGAAAGCTCTCGAACAGTCACTCCATTTCCTTGTCCTTGGGTACACCCTCCACCGACCAACGATCTGGTCGAGATATTCATACGCCATGAGACCATTTACGGAACGATCGATACCGGCGATGTGCCGTGTTCCTGAACGGAAGAGACACGGGTCGGTAAGTATATAACAAGGATACGTTGATCGCTAGTATTTATTTTCCAAGCTGCAGTGGTACCGGAATTGGATAGCCAGGGCTCATACGGGCTCGTTGAAGGCAGTGAAGAACAAACTAGACTGGAATAAAAGGAGCCGGTTGTCAGGTTGCTGGCCCTACATTTGTCAGGGTCAGTCGAAAGTCTACTGCCAACTTGGCCACAACTTCGCACCACCTGAACCCGGCGAGAGAACGTCCAGCAACTTCATCGGTCGAGAGGATACGAGGCCACAACAAAAGAAGTCGCCGGAGATGGTGAACAAGATGAAAATTGGATAGCGAACTGTAGTGGCCATGTTCAAATTGCCTATCCTCCTCACACATGGAACAGAAAAGAACAAACCAAATGCCTTCATTCCTGCCTCGGATAACCCCATACCCCTGCCCCGACACATGACAAGAGAACCGCACGAACCACCTCACTGCCTTAGACACGCAACATCCCTCAATTCCCTTCTTCACCTCCTTTCCCAGTTTACTTATCCAACTACCGACTATGGGAGCCATGCCTTTACACCAGAGTCGTAATCAAAGTCCCAGAACACGGCGTTGGAATCTCTCGGAGACTCTATCACTTCTATCTCTAGGCGCTGCAACCCCTTGAGGCTAATCTGTGATCCTTCAATCAGTTCCAGTGGGTCTCTTTGATCACTGCTTGTCCAGATGCGAAAGCTTTGCAGAGAGAACTTTGACTGTTGTCTTGACTGGATAATGGACTTGAACTCCGGAATCAAGTCAAGATGCTCACTTGGTCGCAACCAGCGACGATAACGGAGCCCGAATCGCTTAAGCGATGGACATAGCGGTGTACCCCATCCCCCAGGAGTAGAAGTGGTACCCGGATTGTTTGAATTGACTGGGGGTACGACTAACAACTGCAAGACTTTCACTCCAAGTGAAGAAGGTTGTGCATTGCCAATCACCAGTTCCTCCAAATTTGACATGAAAGCAAATGCTTCTGTCCACACCCGGTTCGTGGCCTCGATACTGATATGGAGAATTCGTGGTGCAAGTCGGCTCACTTGTAGAGACTGACTCGAAAATCGAGCTAATTCTTGATTTCCCCGTCGTTTATAACAACAGACGGATGTCACAGAGAGATGAGCGAGTTTGTGTGTCAAGACACCATCGAGTATATCGAGAGGATAACCTTCAAAGGTCAAGTGCGTGCAGTTCGGGAGGGTGGTATGGAAAGTGTGCAGAATGTGACGATGAAGTGGAAATAGAATGGTGCAATTCTCAAGAACATGGAAGGTCCTGTTGCTCATCCACTGAATTGAGACTGATCTGAGTGTGAGATGACGGAGTGTGTGAACCAACGGTAAGTCGACGTCATTGTGATAGACGGGAAGAGGGAGACGAAAGGCCGTGAGTGTTTCCAGTTGGTGTAGGTGAGGTAGAAGGTCTACTGGATCACGTAACCGTGGAGTGTCAAGAGAGAGCACCTTGATGGAACGGAAGATGGAGGGATACGTAGGAACAAGGAGTGATATGACATCTGGTGAATTTATTTCTACCGTCGTAAGCGCTCCACTGGCTGATGTGCCAAGGATGCACAAAAGTCGGTTGAGGAGGGGCGACATCTCGCACGCGGACTTGATCCTGAATGTTCTAAGGCGGCTCATGACTATATCAGAGCACCGTTGGAGACCACGGTCCACAAGGTGTTCAGGTAGGTCGGCCTGTGCTGGGAACGACTCAACTACGAGGCTTCGCCATCGTGAGGCTGCTTTTATGGCAGCGAAAATAGCCCCATAAGCACGTTTTGATGGGGTGAAATGACCATGACCACGGTCGATCTCTGTATCAACAGATACATCCAGATGCCATTGGTTCCTTTGTAACTTGCTTGTGACGGCGGCCTTTGGAGTGCTTGTCCGCAGCTCGAGTGATGCCCAAATACCGGTGACGATGGTGTACCAACGTCTGCACACGAGCATCAACACCAAGGGCGAATTACTCGCTTCGTCGATGATAATGACTAAAATTTGTTCAAGCAACTCGAGTGGAAGGCGGCTGATGGGCACAAGAATTTGGATCAACCACCAATATTTTTGTTTGCTGGAATGTAGAAGTGGTGCACGATGGTCGGGATTGATGGCGTAAATGATGTCCTTCAGCTTCGAATCTGCCAATACCTCACCATATGTAGGCGTATAGGACGCCAGCGCCCGTCCCCGCACCCGTACCCGCACCCGCCCCCCACGCGTCCGCACCTCCGTTCGCGCCTCCCTCTCCGCCCGCGCCAGCGCTTCCAGCGACGGCGGAACGTCCAGCGACGGCCACCATCCCACAACGGCCATGGTCGCCCGTGCATGCGCTAGCGCCAGCTCAAGCGCCCGCGCGCGTGCCTCCGCATTCTCTTCCCCCTCCACCGTCCGTTGGAATGACCATGCGCGCCTATCAATCTCTGCACTATCTGAGTTTGGTAGCATCTCTCCGTCTAGATGGTTCAGGGTTAGAACAAATCGTGGGTGTGATCGTGTTCTGAATCTTATGAAGAGTTTCCCGTGCACATAAAAAGGGGTATCGTTCAACACACTCCCGAGGCACGCTGGCATGTCCCTTTTTCGAAGCACTCAGACCCCTGCACTGCCTCCTGGCCAATTGACATAATTGCTTCAACCCATCATGAACCGTGTCCCATGCCACCAACTCTGCACAAGGTATTCTCTGGCTCTCCGTTACACGGCACTTGGTCTCACCGAGATCCACCCCAGAGTCTGATCAGATCATAACAGGCGTTCAGTAGGTGTCCCGACGCAATTTCGGCAACGCAAATCTCCAACATATTGGAAACGATGGACCGTCTAGATCACTACCTGAGGCCCGACATAGATCTTGATCCTATCAGGTCGTGAGTCAGGCATACTTTCCGGCCTCCGACTGGCTTTTCAAAACGACCCAATAGACAATGACGATGCCTATAAACATATTCAAGGAACAGCTCTCTGCACCTTGGACGCGCACCATCCCTCAATTCCTTCTTCACCTCCGTTTCCAGTTTACTTATCCAACTGCCGACCATGGGTGTTACGGCAATACCATTTGTTACGGTTGTATAGAACTTCCTCTAAACTATGTCACATGCACTGCTTAGTGCTCCGTCGAATGTCGCTACGATCGCTCCCGGCGTAGCCTGACCTCGCAAAACATTTGGTCCCACCTTCGGTTAACGACAGCACCTCCTCGACTGACGTCATAGGACCAGTACGGTGCTTCTTCCCATATAGTCAACCGAACGCGCCCGACGCCCATGCGCAACTCTCAAGTTTCCATTTGTTCAGCACTCGACCGAGAGTCATACGCCCGACGGCATCACCGCTTTGGTTTCGTTAAGTTTCATGTGTTACGTCTGATCTGTGTTGTATCCGTCGTGGGACGAATCTTCCCCGCATGTACTTTCCCACTTCCTGTTCATGGGCACCACTTTCTTCCATCATTCCTTTCCGACCCTTTCCGGACCACCGGACCATATATAATTTATTTCATTATGCACATGGTTCAGTAGTCGGAATATCGAATTAGTTCGCCCTTTCAAGGTAGTAGCTGAACAATGGGGCCCATGCCTTTACACCATAGTCGTAGTCAATGTCCCAGAACACCGCGTTGGAATCTCTTGGAGACTTTATCACTTCCACCTGTAGGCGCTGAAACCCCTTGAGGTTAATCTGGGATCCTTCAATCAGTTCAAGTGGATCTCTTTGATCACTGCTTGTCCAGATGCGAAAGCTTTGCAGAGAGCACTTTGACAGTTGTCTTGACCGGATAATAGACTTGCACTCCGGAATCAAGTCAAAATGTTCACCTGGTCGCAACCAGCGACGATATCGAAGCCCAAATCGCTTGAGCGATGGACATACTGGTGTATTCCGTCCCGCAGGAGTAGAAGTGGTACCCAGGTGTACGACTAGAAACTCCAAGACTTTCACTCCAAGTGAAGAAGGTTGTGCGTTGCCAATCACCAGTTCCTCCAAATTTGACATGAAAGCAAATGCTTCTGTCCAAGCCTGGCTCGTGGCCTCGATACTGATATGGAGAATTCGTGGTGGAAGTCGACTCTCTTGTAAAGACTGACTCGAAAACCGAGCCAATTCTTGGTTTCCCCGTCGTTTATGACAACAGACGCACGTCACAGAGAGATGAGTGAGCTTGTGTGTCGAGACACCATCGAGTATATTGAGAGGATAACCTTCAAAGGTCAAGTGCGTACAGTTCGGGAGGGTGGTATGGAATGTGTGCAGAACGTGACGATGAAGTGGAAATAGAATGGTGCAATTCTCAAGAACATGGAAGGTCCTGTCGCTCATCCACTGAATTGACACTGATCTGAGTGTGAGATGACGGAGTGTGTGAACAAACGGTAAATCGACGTCATTGCGATAGACGGGGAGAGGGAGATGAAAGGCCGTAAGTGTTTCTAGTTGGTGTAGGTGAGGTAGAAGGTCTACTGGATCGCGTAGCCGTGGAGTGTCAAGAGAGAGCACCTTGATGGAACGGAAGATGGAGGGATACGTAGGAACAAGGAGTGAGACTACATTCGGTGAATTTATTTCAACTGTCGTAAGCTCTCCACTGGTGGATGTGCCAAGAATGCACAAAAGGCGGTTGAGGAGGGGCGACATGTCGCAAGCGGGCCTAATCTTGAATGTTCTAAGACGGCTCATGACTGTATCGGAGCATCGTTGGAGACCACGGTTCACCAAGTCCTCAGGCAAGTCCGCCTGTGTTGGGAACGTCTCAACTACGAAGCTTCGCCATCGTTCAGCTGCTTCGATGGCAGCGAAAATAGCCTCGTAAGCACCCTCTGATTGGGTAGAGTCACCGCGGTCGATCTCTGTATCAACCGATATATCCAAAAACCTTGGATTCCTTTGCAACTTGCTTGTGACAGCAGCCTTTGAAGTGCTTGTCCGTAGGTTGAGTGATGCCCAAATACTAGTGACGATGGTGTACCAATGTTTGCATACGAGCATCAACGCCAACGGTGAATCACTCGGGTCGTCGATGATAAAGAGTAAAATTTGTTGGAGTAACTCTGATGGAGGCGGGTGATGGGTACAAGGATTTGGATGAGCCACCAATATTTTTGTGAGCTGCGCCATAGAATACATGCAAGCCTATGACGATGGTGGAGTTTGATGGAGTAAATGATGTCCATGAGTTTCGAATCTGCCAATACCTCACCATATGTAGGCGTAAACGACGTAAACGACGCCAGCGCCTGCCACCCCACCCGCGCCCGCACCCGCACCTCCATTCGCGCCTCCTCTTCCGTCCGCGCCAGCGTCTGCGTCTGCCACCCTCTCTGCGGCAGCTCCGCTTGCGCCTGCCACTCTCTCTGCACCTCCTCCGCCCGCGCATGTGCTAGCGCCAGCTGCGGCGCTCGCACCCTCTCTTCCCTCTCCAGCGCCCGTTGGAATGGTCGTACATGCTTATCAATTTCTGCACTATCTGATTTTGGTAGCATCTCTCCGTTTAGATGGTTCAGGGTTAGAACAAGTCGTGGGTATGATCGTGTTCCTACTCTTATCAAGAGCTTTCTGTGCACATAAAAGCGGCATCGTTCAACGGACGGACGATCCCCGAACGAGAACCACACCTCAACCACTCCCCAGGCATGCTGCTCTGGCATGTCCCTTTGTGAAGCACTCCATGGCAGACCCTCGCCCCACTCCTTCTGGTCAAACGATCGCTTCATCCATCACGAACCGCTCTGTTCCGCTCGCGCGGGGCTCGCAATCTCCGTGTCCCATGCCGCCAACTCTGCATAAGGTACTCTCTGGCTCTCCGTTGCACGGCACATGGCCTCACCGAGAGCTACTCCAGAGTCTGATCAGACTATAACACGTGTTCAGTACGCCAGGATATCTCGACTCAATGTTCGCCGACGCAAATCTTCGACATATTGGAAACGATGGACCGTCTGGACCACTACTTGGAGGGCCCGACATGGATCTTGTACGTATCAGGTCGTGAGTTTGATCTTGCCACCTGATCCCAGTCTGACCAATTTGTAGTCTGGAAATCGTCCTCTCTGAAAGCAAAAGTCAGAAACACGTCGTGGCTCAATGCCAGCTTCCAACAAGCTATGGAAGGAGGAAGAGAGCGCAGGTCGGACAAGAAGGAGGCCTTCCAACTCCTGAACCACGTACTGCTCGTCGTCGAATGGATGGCGCCAATATCCCCGTACAAATAAATCCCCGAGAAAGGAGCAAATCCACCATCTAGCAATGGATATCGACAACCAAGCCACCACTAAAGTCATTCAATCCTACGAAGGCCATACATTCACGTCGCCTCCACTGAAACTGCCCCTTGAGCCGCATCGGAGCGCCTCCATTATTGCCACCAGCACCTTCCCCAGCGTCCCCATTAGTGCCCAGCCCTCCGCCCGCGCCCCTGCCCGCGGCCCCGACCACGCTTCCGCCGCGTACCGCCACCACGTCCACCAGCGCATGCAGGGCTTCCAGCGCCAGCACCACCCGTTGCTCTGCCGTCTGCGCTACCGCCCGCCCCAGCGCCCATGTGCCTGTGCTATGCCCTCTCCATGGTCCGCGCCACGCCGTACCAATGGCCGCGCCAGTGGGCATACATACTGATCAATTTCTAGTGATTGTGGTTGCATATCTCTTTAGGCTTAGAACGAGTTGTGGGGGTGACTAGTGTGTGGTGTGTGGCTCTTCCTAGCCGTTTCCTATCTCAAGAAGCTGCCCTCGAGTGGAAACGAAGGCGGGCGAGGAACGATTGGATCATTTGACCAGAAGCAACAATACACCTTAATATATTCACCGGTGCCACCGTAGGAGATAAACAGTTCGGGCTTCACCCCGAGCCTCACCCTACTCAAGCTCAGTCCAATCGCGCTGCGCTCAACGAACTCTCGATCGCCGGCTTTGATCAACCGTTGTGTCGTAATATTGTGATATTTGGTCTGTATTCCTTTCACCCTTTTGATGTAGATGTCGTTGTCCTCCTTCGCCTGTAAATAAACGGGTAATCTCGTGCACCTGATGCCAGGCTATAAACAATAGGAATAAAGGTGTCGGAACTCCTGCATAGTCGGGCGGTGGACTCGAGAGAATGGGGGAGTGGGTTGGCGAGTATCCTGGTTCTCAGGGACGGGTCCCAGGAATCACCGAAGTGGATTACGCGCTCGCTTGCATCGAGATGTGAGATACAAAACCCCATAATATTCAATCTGATCAATCTGAGCGGGACCTACCATCGTAACTGAGGGTCAGAGAGGAGATAATCCCAAGTCTTTCCCATATTTGCGAACAAGCCTTCCGTTTTCTTTCCGACGAGCCGGTCCGCGACTTGTCGGATTGCCATGCAAACCAACATTTGCCAGCATAGGTATTCGTTACGTGAGCTGAGATAGAGAGACGGGGCATACGATGTCGTTACCGCGGCCGATAGTAAAAGTCATCTGGTAAAGGGTTGTATGAGTAAAGAGCTCGCTTGAGAAGCAAGAAGGGCGTACACCATGACCGGCAAAATCGCCGTCTTTGTAGAGCGAGACGTATGCGCTTGAATAGTCACATTCCGTGTTCCTATCTTCGCGCTCAGCTCCTAACGGTAAAACCGACCGGCATAGAGGGCTCAAGGGCGTACATAGCATCGGAACCACTGCCCGTCAAGCTAGTTGGAAAGCGCACATCTATGACGGCGGCGGCGGGGAGCGGGTCCAAAGTTTAAATCGCGACCCTGTGAGGAGAGCAGGGCGGGACGAACCGTGCAGCTCGTAGGAGGTAATTGTGGGAGACAGAGGTCGGTGTGTAATAACGGAGCAAAGAGAGACCGACCATGATCGAGGGCGCAACGACCTTCAGGCACGGACCGGAGCGGCCGCCGGATTCTGGTGGGGCAAAGGGGAGATAACGCAGAATGAAGCCGTCTGGAAACGTAGTAGTGAGCAAGGTCGGAATATTTTCACCTCCTAACGTCATCGACGGCCATGATGCTCACCACGTGACGTGATCAGGTTTGACAGCGTGTATATAAACAACCAGCACTATGGACATACAGATCCTGACACGTTCCGCCTCATTCCACGTGTACTGTTGCATCGACGCGTCGCTCTGCGCGAGCAACTCGGGTTGGCTAGTCGCATATTATGGCAGGCTGAGTGTTTCACTGGCGCGGCTTCAGGTCGGGAAGAATGAGCATAGATAGATTGCCAGCAGCGACCGTGCTGAGTTGCACAAGGTGACGCTCCAGGAAGTCGGACGGCGCGGTCCACGAGGAAGGTATGACCTTGGATGCATCTGGATGGGAGTCACCTGGGCTTAACTGTCCATCTATCTGGGGTCTATGGGTATGGCCCGAAAGCGGCTCCAACGCCCGTCAGCCGGTGCACATGGGCGCGCGTCTGCGCCTCCCATTCCGCCCACGTCTCCTCTACCACTCTCGCTAGCAACACACAATTGACTCCTGCTCCTCCACGCACCAGACATGTCAGCCCCTGGTCGTCACGGATTATCGTATTTGATGTTCTCTTCCTACAATTTCCTCAGTGATCATGCGGAAATGTTCCAATTGGTAGTCACACCGGCCTCCCAAAAGAAAAACATGTTCTCCACTAATCTACTAACTACCACCTGCCACAAACGAATTCACCACGACAGGCAGCTAAACAAGGCCAAGACTCAGTGTGTGATGGGAGGCTGAGTCTGGATGGTCCTACAATTAGGTGGTTATATAGGAGAGGAATCAGGGCTGAGCAGTGGCTAGCACAGGATAGAAAAGATAGCAGGCACTTGCTACCATGCATATAGATTAGTCACGCAATGGAATCATAGCGCACACCCACACTGTCACAACGACTTTACAGGCGCAAAAATCCCACAAGGCTAATCTCCAATTTGTCATCCAATTCCAGTTGGACCATTTGACCAACGCTTGTCCAGATGCTAAAGCTTTGCAGAGGGAACTTTGACTGGTGCCTCGTCTCGATAATGGATTTGAACACCGGAGTCAAGTCAACATGTTCACCTCGTCGCAACCAGCGACGATACCGGAGCCCAAATCGCTTAAGCAATGGACATACTGGTATATTCCAGAGCCCAGGGGTAGAAGTGGTACCCAGATTGTTTGGATGGACCGGGTGTACGACTAGCAACTCCAAGACTTTCGCTCCAAGTGAAGAAGGTTGTGTGTTGATAATCACCAGTTCCTCCAAATTTGACATGAAAGCAAATGACTTTGTCCAAGCCTGGTTCGTGGCCTCGATACCGATATGGAGAATTCGTGGTGCAAGTCGGCTCTCTTGTAGAGCCTGACGAGAAATCCGAGGTAATTCTTTATTTCCCCGTTGTTTGTTAGAACAGGCGCATGTTACAGAGAGATGAGTGAGTTTGTGTGGCGTGATACCATCGAGTATATTGAGAGGATAACCTTCAAAGGTCAATTGCGTGCAGTTCGGGAGGGTGGTATGGAATGTGTGCAGAACGTGACGATGAAGTGGAAATAGAATGGTGCAATCCTCAAGCACATGGAAGGTCCTGTCGCTCATCCACTGAATTGACACTGATCGGAGTTTGAGATGACGGAGTGTGTGAACAAACGGTAAGTCGACGTCATTGTGATAGACGGGAAGAGGGAGGTGAAAGGCCGTAAGTGTTTCCAGTTGGTGTAGGTGAGGTAGAAGGTCTACTGGATCGCGTAGCCGTGGAGTGTCAAGAGAGAGCACCTTGATGGAACGGAAGATGGATGAGTACGTAGGAACAAGGAGTGATATGACATTTGGTGAATTTATTTCGACTGTTGTAAGCTCTCCACTGGCTGATGTGCCAAGAATGCACAAAAGGCGGTTGAGGAGGGGCGACATCTCGCAAGCGTGCCTAATCTTGAATGTTCTAAGGTGGCTCATGACAGGATCGGAGCATTGTTGGAGACCACGGTTCACCAAGTCTTCAGGCAAGTCGGCCTGTGTTGGGAACGTCTCAACTACGAAGCTTCGCCATCGTTCAGCTGCTCCTATGGCAGCGAAAATAGCCTCGTAAGCAGCCTCTGATGGGGTGGAGTCACCATGGTCGATCTCCGTATCAACCGATATATCCAAAAACCTTGGATTCCTTTGCAACTTGCTTGTGACTGCAGCCGTTGAAGTGCTTGTCTGCAACTTGATTGATGCCCAAATACTAGTGACGGTGGTGTACCAATGTTTGCATACGAGCATCAACGCCAACGGTGGATCACTCGCTTCGTCGATGATAAAGAGCAAGATTTGTTGGAGTAACTCTGATGGAAGGCGGGTGACGGGTACAAGGATTTGGATGAGCAACCAATATTTTTGTGAGTTGCGCCATCGTAGACTGCGTGCAAGCCGCTGACGATGGTAGGGACTGATGGAGTAAATGATGTCCTTGAGTTTCGAATCTGCCATTACCTCAACATATGTCGGCGTAACTGACGTAAACGACGCCAGCGCCGGCCACCCCGCCCGCACCCCCTCCGGCACCCCTGCCCGCACCCACGCCGGCACTCCCGCCGGCACCCCCGCCAGCTCCCGCGCCTGCGCCCGCTCCTGCACCTCCGTTCGCGTCTTCACCTCCGCCTGCGCCAGGGCCTGCGCCAGGGCCACCTCCCACTGCACCTCCCCCCGCGCATACGCCAGCACCAGCTCCAGCGCCAGCGCCCTCTCTTCCCCCTCCAGCGCCCGTCGGAATGTCCGCTTATCAATTTCTGCACTATCTGATTTTGGTAGCATATCTCCGTCTAGATGGTTCAGGGTTAGAACAAGTTGGGGTAAGCTTATGAGGACGAGTGAAGAAAGGATGAGTCTGGTTCGGCTTATGCGCTAATCCACCTCGGGCACTCGGATCCGGGCGCTCTCTGGCCCTGCAGCATAGTAAAAGAACCCCTGACAGGCGGGTCTCCGCTGTTCAGGATTGCTGCTCAGGTCTGCCGTCCCGGCCAGCAATGTCACCTTTTCTGTATGTGCCCTCTGCTTGCGCCAGGCGTTCTACTCTGCATTGAACACCTTTTATGTGAATACACACACGCTCTCCTTTTATTGTGCTCAATGGGGCGGGTGAGCGAAACCTGAGCAACTTGAACCTGACCGCCTCCTCAGCTTTCGAACTGATCGCTCATGACGAGCCTCAGAGCAGGAAAGATGATCCTGCATGGTACCTTGAGGATGATCAGGATGGGTCCCCGGGATATTCACCCTCAGCTCCGCTTAGGTCCACCCTGAGCACGTTCGGTTGCTCAGGACGATTTTCAAGAGAGCACTCAGGATGTGCCTTCAGGGCGTGCTTGTGCTCAGGTTCACATTCACGTCCTCAGGATTTGTCGCCACGCTCAGGTCCGTCGCCCACACTCAGGTCCGCTCAGGGTGTACTGACCCTCAGGGTCTCCTCAGGATTCGCCCGTGCTCAGGTTCCCAGTCCCTTCCTCTGGTTTTGGTGCCGTGCTCAAGTTCGCTCAGGTCTCACCCTCAGGTTCGCTCAAGTTTATCTCCCCACGATGTACTCACCCTCAGGATCTCCTCAGGATGCGCCCTCATGACGGGCGTGTCCTCAAGTTCATATTCACGCCCTCAGGAGTTGTCGCACGTACACGTCACTACACCCGATCCCACGGAAGTTGGGTGGTGCTTGAAGGTAGCTGAGTGCACCTATGAGGCCAGTTTCAATTGGACCGTTCTGCGACCCAGCTGTCGATGACTCCCTCCTTGTTTGGCTGGGGTCCTTTGAGAGCGGTAGAAGGCTTAGAACGGTTTGTGAGCATGATTGTGTTCCTAATAGTCGTTAAGATGCACCTTTTATTGTGCACCGAAGCTCTTCTTAGCGCCCCGTATCCTGTCTCCTGTCCATATCCTGAGGTATGTCCCTTTTTGAAGCACTCCATGGCAGGCTCTTGCCCTCAGAGCACTGCCTCCTGGCCAAATGCTGGAAATTAGCGCAATCGCTTCACCCATCACGAAGGGCTCTGCTCTTCTCGCGCGTAGCTCGCAATGTCCGGGTCCCATGCCGCCAACTCTGCACGAGGTACTCTCTGGCTTTTCGTTGCACGGCACTTGGCCTCGCTGAGACCCACTCCAGAGTCTGATCAGACCATAACACGTGTTCAGTATGCCAGATATATCGACTCAATGTTCGGCAACGCAAATCTCCGACATATTGGAAACGACGGACCGTCTAGATCACTAGCTGGAGGGCCCGACCTGGATCTTGATCCTATAAGGTCGTGAGTTTGATCTTGCCACCTGATCACAGTCTGACCATTTCGTAGTCTGGAACTCGTCCTCTCTGAAGGCAGAAGTCAGAAACACGTCGTGGCTCAATGCCAGCTTCTAACAAGCCAGGGAAAGAGGAGGAGAGCGCAGGTTGAACAAGGAATGCTGTTCGATGTCGAATGGATGAGCAAATCCACCATCCAGCAATGGGTATCAACCACCAAGCCACCACTAAAGTCATTCAATCCTACGAAGACAATACATTCAGTTCACCTCTACTGAAACTGCTCCTTGAGCCGCATCGGAGCGCCTCCATTATTGACTAATGTATGGCTCTTCCTAACCGTTTCCTATAAGGCGGGCGAGGAACGATTGGATCATTTGACCAGAAGCAACAATACACCATAATATATTCACCGGTGCCACCGCCACCGTAGGAGATAAACGGTTCGGGCTTCACCCCGAGCCTCACCGTCACTCAAGCTCAGTCCAATCGCGCTGGGCTCAACGAACTCTCGATCGCCGGCTTTGATCAACCGTTGTGTTGTAATATTGTGATATTTGGTCTGTATTCCTGCATTCCTTTCACCCTTCTGATGTAGATGTCATTTCCCTCTTCGCCTGTAAATAATCGGTACTCTCGTGCACTTGAACAATAAGTTATTTTTACCCCCCAATCCCCTCTAGTCACCTTTTACGCGCTCTTCAGCCCGTTTGAGTCGCACCCCACGCCATACGTCTTTGTGCTACTCAAGACGCGACGGAGCCGACGTTACTCTCTCCCATTTACCCATCTCACCGGACGGCATAGTCACTGATTATCAACGGATGGCATAGTCTCTGACTATGCTTCGGGTGCGTTCCTACACCAATCCCTCGTCCATCTGCTCGCGTCATGCTCACT
>Ga0307513_10004662_pt1 | contig 18240 bp, 15 predicted proteins | sample 15_EM_MG_FD_202174 | JGI IMG/M metagenome (GOLD analysis project Ga0307513, IMG submission 202174) | Populus trichocarpa ectomycorrhiza microbial communities from riparian zone in the Pacific Northwest, United States - 15_EM | ecosystem: Host-associated > Plants > Roots > Unclassified | place... | reverse complement strand
TTGATGCTCGGCATCTCGACGATCGATGCGGCGGCGGGCGGGCTCGGCGGCTGCCCGTACGCGCCGGGGGCCTCGGGCAACCTCGCGACCGAGGACGTCGTCGCGATGCTGCACGGCATGGGCATCAAGACCGGCATCGATCTCGACAAGCTGACCGAGGCGTCGCGCACCGCGGCGACGTTCGTCGGCCACGAGCTGCCGTCGAAGTATCTCAAGGCGCACATCGGCAAGCAGGCGCGGGCCCGCCGCCGCGCCGAGGCCGGCCGGTAGCGTCGCGCGCGGTTGGAGGCGGCGCGCCGCTCGATCGCGGAGATGAAGTGATAGCCTCGCCGGCATGACGGACCTCGTCGTCGAGTACCGCGACACGATCGTGTGGGTGACGCTGAACCGGCCGGCGGTGCGCAACGCGCTGTCGCGCGATCTCAACGTCGAGCTCGAGGAGCTGACCCGCGAGCTCAACGAGCGCACCGACCTGCGCGCCGCGGTGATCACCGGCGCGGGCGACAAGGCGTTCTGCGCCGGCGCCGATCTCAAGGAGCGCCGCGGCGTGCCGGCCGAGGAGACCGCGCCGTACCTCAACGCCATCGCGGGCGCGATCTTCGGCTGGGCGCAGCTCCGGATCCCGACGATCTGCGCGATGAACGGCTCGGCCTACGGCGGCGGCCTCGAGCTCGCGCTGGCGTGCGACTTCCGGCTCCTCGTCGAGGGCGCCGAGGTCGGCCTGACCGAGGTCAAGCTCGGCATCATGCCGGGCGCGGGCGGCACGCAGCAGCTGCCGCGGTTGATCGGCGAGGCCCGCGCCAAGGAGCTGATCCTGCTCGGCCGCCGGGTCTCGGCCGCGCGCGCGCTCGAGATCGGCCTGGTCCACCAGGTCGTGCCGGCGGGCGGGCTCACCGCGGCGGTCGAGGCCATGCTGGCCGAGCTCGCCGGCTGCGCGCCGATCTCGGTGCAGGCGGCGAAAGCGGCGATCGAGCGCGGCTACGGCAAGCCGCTGGCCGAGGGGCTCGAGATCGAGCACCAGCAGTACCAGCGCACGCTGTTCAGCGAGGATCGCAACGAAGGGCTCGCCGCGTTCGCTGCCGGGCGGCCGCCGGTCTATCGCGGCCGTTAGACGATCGTCAGGCGCGATCGTCAGGCGGGCGCGTCGGGCGCGGTCGTCCCGACGCGATCGTCGAGCGAGCGGGTGCGTCATCGCGAGCGCGGCCCGTCGAGGGCGGCGCGCTTGGGGTCCGCGGGTCCGATGACCCGGGGCTCGAGGCTCCGCGTGGGGCGCGGGCGCGTGCGTCGATCGGACGCGCATCGGGCGGTTGCGGCGGCGCGCTTCCCGTCGAGATCTGGCCTGGCCAGTGCACGCGCTTTTGCCATGGCGGCCTTCGAACAGTTGCTGCATCGCCTGGGCTTCGTGAAGCTCGGCCGCTTCGGCCTCGAGCTCACGCCGGAAGGTCGCATCCTGTCGACGCGCTCCGCCGTGCTCGATGACGGCGCGGGCGGTCGCATCGTCGGCTGGGAGGACAGCGACCTGGCGGCCGTCGAGCTCGCGCCCTGGCACCCGGACAATGAGCAGGCCGCTCGGCGCCCGGTGGTCCGCCGGTTCCCCGTGCCACCGGCGCCCCCTCCCGCGCGCATGCGCTCACCGGCGCTTCCGCCTGCGGTTCCTGCGGCTTCGCTGCCCGCGGCCGCGCCGGCCGTCGTGGCGGTGTCGGTGCCGGTCGCAGCCGCGGCGCCGCCCGCGGTGGTGGCCGACGAGCCCGTGGTGGACGAAGATGACTGGGAATGGACCATCGCACTCGCGAGAGCTCGAACCGAGGGTGCCACCGAGCCGGTCCGCCGGGTCTCGCCGACGCCCACGCCGACCCGGCCGATGCCGTCGCTCGCCCCGAAGGAGCCGGCGACCTCGGGCGAGTGGCCGGCGACCGCGCCGGTCGGCGCGATCGACTACGCGGACTACTCGCACATGCCGACGCGGCCGGCGATGCCGATCCCGAAGGTCGCGGAGCCCCGGCAAGCGTCGGTGATGGCGGCGATGCCGACCCCGAGCACCGTGATCCCGGTGCCGCGCTTGCCGTCGATGGAGACGACCGCGCAGGCCAGCCGGCTCGAGCCGGTGGTCCGCACGATCCCGGCGCAGACGCCGCGCCGCCTGGCCAAGGGGACCGCGGACATCGGGCCGGCGCCTCACGTCGCGATCAGCGATGTCACGCGGCTGGGCGTCGTGCCCGCGTCGCCGCGCACCCAGCCGATGGCGATCCAGGACGGCGATCGCACGCGGCCGGGCATCGCGCTGCCGCCGGCCGCACGCACGGTCGCGCTGCCCACGGCTACGCCGCGCTCGCGCTCGCCGCGCTGACGGCGTGCGGCGGCGCCAAGCCGGCGGCGCCGGTGGCCGAGCCCGCGGTCGACGGCCGGCGCGCCGAGAAGGACGCGCGCGGGCTCATCGTCGAGATCTACCAGACGCTCGGCCGCGGCAAGACCGACTCGCTGTTCTCGTTGCTCGCCGAGCGGCTGGTCGTGTTCGGGCCGCGCCGGATCGACGCATCTGTGTCGCGCTCCGATGCGCTGGTCGCGCTCGGTACCGTCGTCGATCGCAAGGCCAAGCACCACGCGGCGCTGCGCTCGGGCGGGCTCACCGTGGTCGCGTCGCCGGGCGGCCACTCGGCCTGGGTGTTCGACGTCGTCACGCTGGCGGGCCGGCCGCTGGCGGTGACCGCGGTGCTGGCGAACACCGACGAGATCTGGGCCGTCGCCGCGGCGGCGATCGCGGCGATGCCGAGCGCCAGGCAGCTCAAGGCCGAGGCCGACCGGGACGCGATCGTGCCGCCGGGCGGGGCCGCGGCCGGCAAGCTCGACCCGCGCGTCGCCGCCGTCGTCGAGCAGTTTCGCAAGGGCCTGACCGACCAGCGCGTGTGGGGCGACGATCTCGCCGGCCGCGACGCCGCGGTCGTCGTCGGTCCGGCGGCCGGACAGATCGCGCGCGGCCGGCCGGCGATCGAGCGGCTGTGGAAGGCGCGGCTGGCGGCGGGCGTGCGCGAGGCGACCAGCGGCGAGGTCACCGCGGCGATCACCGACGACGGCCAGCTGGTCTGGCTCAGCGTGCCGGTCACGCGGGTCGCCGACGACGCGGAGCCCATGCCGCTGCGGATCTTCGCGATCTACGCCCGGGCCGGCGCGAGCTGGCAGCTGACCGCGCTGCACGAGGCGGTCGCGCTCGACGAGCCCGGCAGCGGCGCGCCGTTCAAGAAGATCTTGCCGCCGGCGGCGCCGCCCGAGCCGAAGGTCGAGCCGCCGGCGCCCAAGCCGGTCGCCGCGCCGGTCAAGAAGCCGAGCGGCAAGCGCGGGAAGCGCTGATCAGCGCGGCTCGTCGGACGCCGCGGTCTGCTTCATCATCGGCATCACGCTGCGGACGATCAGGCCGACGCCGCCGACCAGCAGCACGAGCATCGTGAGCGTGTTCCACAGCGAGGTCTGCTGGAAGTGGATGTCGAGGTTCGCGATGATCCCGACGATGATCACCAGCGCGCCGCCGTAGGTCAGGAACCGGCCGGCGAACGACTTGCCGTTGACGAACAGGATGCCGATGCCGAGGAGCAGCGGCAGCAGCGTGATCCCGAAGCTGCGGCCGCTGCCGCCCAGGCCGCTCCAGTTCCAGTAGCCGCCGTGGACCTGGACCTGGTTGAACAAGAGATACCCGCCAGCGATCGTCATGATCAGGCCGAGCAGGAAGGTACGCGTGCCACCCGGCGTGCCGCCGACGTTGTTCATGTCCATCGTGTACCCACCAACATGCGTCGTGACGCGCGGCGGCGCAAGCGTGGCGCCGGTTCGGGCAAGTCCGCCGAAGTGCGTCGCGGCGGCCTCGCGCACGTTCCGAGGCGGCTTCGCGCTGGCAACCTTGGCCACGGTGGCTCGCCACGGGGCGGAACCGGCGATACCTTGGCGCGGATGTCTCCGCAGCGGTCGGTGTGATGGGCGAGGGCGAGCGCGACGACGATCCGGGCGCGGCTGGCGGCGACGGTGCGGTGGTCGGGGGCGCACGCGCGGCCGACAGCGACGCGGTCGGGGACGATCGGGCCGTTGACGAGACGCGCTCCGCCACCGCGAGCTCGCCGGCGGCGAGCTCCGACGGCACGCCCGCGGCGCGCCGGATCGGCCGGTTCCACGTGCTCGAGGAGCTCGGCAGCGGCGGCATGGGCGTGGTGCTGGCGGCGTACGATCCGGCGCTCGAGCGCAAGGTCGCGATCAAGCTGCTGCACCCCGACCGCCTGTTCGGCGCGGCGACGCGCGGCCGCGCCCAGCTCGTCGCCGAGGCCCAGGCGATGGCGCGGCTGTCGCATCCCAACGTCGTCGCGGTCCACGAGATCGCGTTCGAGCACGACGCCGCCTACCTCGTCATGGAGTACGTCGCGGGACCGACCCTGCGGCGCTGGCTCGCCGAGGGCGAGCGGACCTGGCGCGAGGTGCTCGCGCTGTTGATCGGCGCCGGCGAGGGGCTGGTCGCGGCGCACCGCGAGGGCATCGTGCACCGCGACTTCAAGCCGGAGAACGTGCTGATCGATCGCGACGGCCGCGCCCGGGTCGGCGACTTCGGCATCGCGACGGTCGTCGACGGCGAGCGTCGCGCAGCGGGCTCGGGCGGGATCTCGGGGACGCTGCGCTACATGGCGCCCGAGCAGCTGCGCGGCGAGCCCTGCGACGCGCGCGCCGATCAGTTCTCGTACTGCGTGACGCTGTGGGAAGCGCTGCACGGGAACCGGCCGTTCGCCGGCACCCGGGCGGACGAGCTGCGCGCCGTGATCGAGGCCGGCACATTCCGCGAGCCGCAGCGCAAGTCGCCCGACTGGGTCCGCGCGGCGCTGCGGCGCGGGCTGCAAGGGGATCCGGCGGCGCGCTGGCCGTCGCTCGCGGCCCTGCTCGCTGCGCTGCGCCGGGATCCGCGTGTGCGGCGCCGGTGGATCGCCGGGGCCGCGGCCGTGATCGCGGCCGGCACGGCGGCGCTGACGCTGTGGCCCAGCGTGGCCCCGGTCGATCCGTGCGGCGGCGCCGAGGCCCGGCTCGTCGGAGTGTGGGACGCGCCACGCAAGATCAGCGTCCACGCGGCGTTCGCCGCGACCGGCCTGGGCTACGCCGAGGACACGTGGCGCGCGGTGCGCGATCGGCTCGACCGCTACGCCGCCGCGTGGACCGGCATGGCGACCGAGGCGTGCCGCGCGACGCGCGTCGAGGGCCGGCAGTCGGACACGCTGATGGATCTGCGGATGGGCTGTCTCGAGCAGCGCCGCCACGTGCTCGGCGAGCTCGCGGCGCTGTGGGCGCGCGGGGTCGACCGCGACGTGCTCAGCCACGCGGTCGACGCGGCCGGCGGCGTCGCGCCGCTCGCGGATTGCGCCGACGCGCGCGGGCTCGGCGATCGCGCGGCGATGCCGAGCGCGCCGGCGCAGGTCGCCGCGATCGCCGCCGCGCGCACGCAGCTCGACGCGCTGCACGCGCTGGTGCTCGCGCATCGCCTGCCCGACGCCAAGCGCAGCGCGCCGGCGGTGCAGCGCGCCGCGGACGCGACCGGCTGGGCGCCGCTGCGCGCCGAGGCCGCGTTCGCCGAGGGCGCGCTGCTGAGCGAGCTCGGCGAGCCGGCCGCCGAGGCTCGCCTGGTCGAGGCCAACCAGCTCGCCGACACCGCGGGCGACGATCGGCTGCGCGCGCGCATCCTGATCCGCCTGGTCGCGGATCTCGGCGGGCAGCAGCAGAAGATCGAGGCGGCGTCGCGCATGGCCGCGGTCGCCGAGGGCGTCGTCGCGCGGGTCGGCGAGGACGACGCGCTGCGCGGTCGGCTGCTGCACGCCCGCGGCAAGCTGCTGCTCACCGCCGGGAGCTACGCCGAGGCGCGCGCGGCGCTCGACGACGCGCGCGCGCGGCTGACCCGGGCGCTCGGCGCCGCCGACGCCGAGACCGTGGCGACGGTCGATGATCTGGCGCGCACCGCACACGCGGTGGGCGACTACGCGACCGCGCGGCGGCTCGGCGAAGAGAACCTCGCGGTCGCGACGCCGGTGCTCGGCGCCGCGCATCCCCAGGTCGCCGTGCTGCTCACCAACCTGGCGACCACGCTGATCGACGGCGGCGACTCGGCGGCCGCCGCGGCGGCGTACCGGCGCGCGCTCGCGATCGACGAGCAGGTGTTCGGCCCCGACGCCGCGCCGACCGCGCTGACGCTCAACGATCTCGCCCGCGTCGAGTACCGGCTGCGGCACTACGAGGAGGCGCTGCGGCTCAACGAGCGCGCCCTCGCGATCCGCCAGCGCACGCTGGGCCCGGACCATCCGCAGGTCGCGACCTCGCTCGGCAACGTGGCGAGCGAGTACGCCCGCCAGGGCAAGTTCGACCTCGCGCTCCCCCAGCTCGAGCGCGCGCTGGCGATCAAGATCAAGGCCTACGGGCCGAGCCACGCCAAGGTCGTGCAGACGTTGCTGCAGATCGCGCAGGTCCACGAGACCAAGCGCGACCTCGAGCATGCGCTGGCGATGTACCGGCGCGCGCTCGAGGTCAGCCGCGTCGCCTCGGGGCCCGATCACGACGTCACGATCCGCATGGTCGGGCGCGTCGCCTACGTGCTGGCGCAGCTGCATCGCTGTCGCGAGGCGCGGCCGCTGTTCGACCAGGCGATCGTCGCGATGTCGAAGTCGGACATCTACAACCCGACGCTGGCGGACACGCTGTCCGCGGCCGCCGAGTGCGATCTCGGCGAGCATCAGCCTGCGGCGGCGCTGGCGCGGATGGATCGCGCCCTGGTGCTCGCCGACAAGATCGACGCCGAGCCGGCCGCGCGGGGCGCCTTGCACTGGATGCAGTGGCGCGCGCTGGTCGCGCTGGCCCGCCGCGCCGACGCGACCGCCGCCGCGAAACAGGCGCTGCAGGAGATGACTGGCGACGCCGACAGCACGGTCGAGCAGGCCGCGATGCGCGCGTGGCTCGCCGGTAAGCGCTGAGCCGCCGCGCGGGCGCCTGGCGCCTGGCGGGGAAGCACACCGATGGGGATGAAGCTCCCGGATTCGCCGCCGCGCTGACCCGAGCCCGATCGACGCGGCTCAGGCCTGAACGCGCATGCCGGGCGCCTCGCGGCCGGTCGAGGTGACGTACTCGTCGTAGCTGCCGCCGTAGATCCGCGGCCCGGCGCCCGACAGCTCGAGCACGCGGTTGGCCAGCGCGCGCAGGAACTGGCGATCGTGCGACACGAACACCAGCGTGCCCTCGTAGTCGGCGAGCGCGGTGACCAGCGCGCGCTTGGTCGCGATGTCGAGGTGGTTGGTCGGCTCGTCGAGCACGAGCAGGTTGGGCGCGTCGTACAGGAGCTTGGCGAGCGCGAGCCGCGCCTTCTCGCCGCCCGACAGCACGCGCACCGGCTTGAACACGTCGTCGTCGTGAAACCCGAACGCGCCGGCCAGGCTGCGCAGCGTGCCCTGGTTGGCGTTGGGCGCGTGCTCCTGGAGCTCCTCGAGGATGCTGTGGTCGGCCGACAGCAGATCCATCACGTGCTGCGCGTAGTAGCCCATCGTCACCGACGCGCCGATCGTCGCGTCGCCGGCGTCGGGCTCGAGCGCGCCGGCGATCATCTTGAGCAGCGTCGACTTGCCCGCGCCGTTCTCGCCCATCACCGCCCAGCGCTCCTTGCGCTGCACGGTCAGCGTGAGCCCGCCGTGCACGACGCGGTCGCCGTACGCCTTCTTGATCCCGGCGAGCTTGATCACGTCGTCGCCCGAGCGGGTCGGCGCCCGGAAGTCGAAGGTCTTCTCGGCGATCCGGCGCGGCTCGGCGATCTTCTCGATCTTGTCGAGCTTCTTGAGCCGGCTCTGGACCTGCGCGGCCTTGGCGACGTGGGTCTTGAAGCGCTCGATGAACCGGCCCTCCTTGGCGAGCCGGGCCTGCTGGCGCGCGTACTCGGCCTCGCGGCGCTGGGCCTCGATGCCGCGCATCTGCTCGTAGAAGTCGTAGTTGCCGGTGTACGAGCGCAGCTCGCCGCCGTCGATCTCGACGATCTTGCCGACGACGCGGTTCATGATCTCGCGATCGTGGCAGGTCATCACGACGGTGCCCGGGTAGTCGCGCAGGAAGCCCTCGAGCCACAGGATCGACTCGAGGTCGAGGTAGTTGGTCGGCTCGTCGAGCAGCAGCAGATCGGGCTGCGCGAGCAGGATCTGGGCGAGCGCCACGCGCATCTTCCAGCCGCCCGACAGCGTGCCGACGTCGTTGGCCATGACCTCGTCGCCGAAGCCCAGGCCGTGCAGGATGGTCTGCGCGCGGGCCTCGAGCTCGTAGCCGCCGAGGTCCTGGTAGCGCGCCTGGACGTCGCCGAACCGCGCGACCACCTCGTCGAGGTCGTCGCCGGCCGCCTCGAGCCGCACGCCGAGCGCCGCGAGCTCCTCGCCGAGCTTGGCGACCTCGCCGGCGCCGGCGCAGGTCTCGGCGAGGATCGACCGCCCGCGCAGCTCGCCGACGTCCTGCCGGAAGTAGCCGAGCGTGAGCTTGCGCGGCCGCTCGATGCCGCCGTCGTCGGGCTGCTCCTCGCCGGCGATCAGCCGGAACACCGTGGTCTTGCCCGCGCCGTTGGGACCGACCAGGCCGACCTTCTCGCCGGCGTTGATCTGGAACGACGCATCGACGAACAGGATCTGTCCGCCGTACTGCTTGCTCACCGAGCTGAACGCGATCACGAGGGCGGCTCTATAGCACCCTCCGCGGCGCGGCGCGACGCCCGCGCGGTCGCCGGCGCGCAGGTTCGCGGCCACCCGCATCGCGCGCGGCCGCACACAGGTCCATCATCCGCGCACGCGCGCCGATGCGCGCAGAAGGACGATTGCCATGCTGAAGAATCTCCCGGCTACTCTCGTTGCGAGCGCGCTGCTCGTCGCCAGCGCGACCGCGATGGCCCAGGCGCCTGCCGCCGGCGCGCCCGCCGTGCCCGCGCAGCCGCCCGCGCCGGTCGTCGCCAAGACGATCATCCTCGTCCACGGCGCGTTCGCCGATGGCTCGAGCTGGGACAAGGTCGTCCCGCTGCTCCAGGCCAAGGGCTTCACCGTCGTCGCCATCCAGAACCCGCTGAGCTCGCTCGCCGACGACGTCGGCGCCGCCAAGCGCGCGATCGAGGCCGCGACCGGCCCGGTCGTGCTGGTCGGCCACTCGTGGGGCGGCGCGGTCATCACCGAGGCCGGCAACAACGACAAGGTGTCCGGCCTGGTCTACGTCGCGGCGTTCGCGCTCGACGCCGGCGAGTCGGTCAACGATCTCGGCAAGGGCAAGCCGGCGCCGGCGTGGCTCGGCGCGCTCAAGGTCGACTCGGGCGGGTTCGCGACGCTGCCGGCGGAGAACATCGCCAAGGACTTCGCGCAGGACGTGTCAGCGGCGGAGCAGAAGCTGATCGCGGTCAAGCAGGGCCCGGTCGCGGCCAAGGTGTTCGACGAGAAGATCAAGACCGCGGCGTGGAAGACCAAGCCGTCGTGGTACGTCGTCGCGGATCAGGATCGCATGATCGATCCGCAGGGCCAGGCGTTGATGGCCAAGCGCGCCGGCGCGACGGTGACGACGCTCAAGGGCAGCCACGTGATCATGGTGTCCAAGCCCAAGGACGTCGCCGCGGTGATCCTCGCGGCGGCGGCGGGCAAGAAGAAGTAGGCTCAGTCCTCGGCCGGCGGCGCGGGCTTCTTGGTGCGCGCCTTGCGACTCTCGGCGAGCTTCTGGGTCAGGCTCTGGCGGGTCGCGCCGGCGCGGCGCTCCTCGGACAGCTTGTGGAAGCTCGCGAGGCGGCCAGCGGCGACGGCGCCGCGCACGGCGCAGCCGGGCTCGTCGCGATGGCGGCAGTCGCGGAATTTGCAGCGCTGCGCGAGGGCGGCGATGTCGTCGAATGCGAGCTCGCCGTCGTCCTCGTCCTCGATCCACTGGCCGAGCTCGCGCATGCCGGGCGTGTCGATCCACAGGCCGCCGGCCTCGCTGACGAACAGCTCGCGCCGCGTCGTGGTGTGGCGGCCGCGCGCGTCGCCGCGGATGCCGCGGGTCAGCTGCTCGGTGCCGGCGATCGCGTTGAGCAGCGACGACTTGCCGACGCCGGAGCTGCCGAGCAGCACGCAGGTCGCGCCGCCGTCGCCGAGCGCGCGGAGGTCGTCGAGGCCGGCGCCGGTGACGACCGAGATCGCCATCACGCGATCGACCAGGGTGCGCAGCTCGGCGATGAGCGGCGCCGGATCGTCGATCAGATCGATCTTCGAGATCACGAGCACGGGCGCGATGCCGCCGTCGCGCAGCAGGCTGACGTAACGATCGATCCGCGCGACCGAGAGATCGGCGTTGGCGGACGTCATCACGATGCCGGTGTCGACGTTGGCCGCGAGCGGCTGCGGCGCGGTGGCCTCGCCGGCGGCGCGGCGGACCAGGAAGCTGCGCCGCGGCAGCACGGCGCGCACCACCGCCGCGCCGGCGCCGGCGACGGCATCGCCCCAGCGCTCGACCACGACCCAGTCGCCGACCGTCGGCAGCGCGCGCTTGTCGCCGGCGGCGTGGAACGCGCGCCCGGTGACCTCGACCCACGCGACGCCGCCGGGGCCGAGCGCGTGGTAGGCGCCGCGGTGCTCGGCGGCGATGCGGACCGGCTGCCACGCGCCCTCGGGATCGGCGGCGGCGCGCGCCGCGTCCCAGGCCGGGTCCCAGCCCAGGCGGTGCAGCTCGTCGACCTTGTCCGGCGCGATCAAACCGACATCTCGGTGCCCAGCAGCTCGAGCGGGAACACCTGGCAGCCGTCGGCGACGGTCTCGAGCAGCACGCGCAGCTCGGCGCCGCGCAGCGGGCGATCGCGGATCTCGTCGAGCGTGAGGTACGCCGCGCCGAGCGATTCGTCGTCGGGGACGGACTTGGGGGCCGTGTCGTCGAGCGGCGAGCCGAGGAAGATCACGCGGATCCGCGCGCTGGCCTCGCCCGGCGAGTGCTCGACGCGCAGCACGCCGTCGAGCCGCACCGGCACGCCGGTCTCCTCGAGGACCTCGCGGACCGCGGCCGTGCTCAGCGCCTCGCCGGGCTCGACCCGACCGCCCGGGATCGACCAGGTCGCGCCGTACTTGCGCTCCTGGGTCAACAGGAAGCGGTGGCCGCGGCGCACGACGACGAGCGCGAAGTACCAGGTTGGGATCGGGCTCCGCGGCGCCGGCGCGCGGGCTCCCCGGGGCTTGTCCTGGACCATGTCCTCACAGATACCATGAGCCGCGGCCGAAGCGTCGAGCCGGTTCGGACCCAGGGGCGGGCCACGACGGCGCCCGCATTCCTTGCTAGGGTCGGCCCGATGACCGACGAGCGCGACGCGCGCACCGAGCGCAAGTTGAAGCTGGCGCGCGCGTTCTCGCGCAACGTGCCCCACAACGAGGCGCTCGGCATGCGGATCGTCGACGTCACCGAGTCCGAGGTGTTCTTCGAGCTGCCGTACGACACCAAGCTCGTCGGCAACCCGGACACCGGCACGCTGCACGGCGGCGCGATCACGGCCCTGCTCGACGCCAGCTCGGGGCTGGCGGTGTTCGCGGCGCTGACCGAGCTCGTGCCGATCGCGACGCTGGATCTGCGGATCGACTACCTCAAGCCCGCGGCGCCCGGCAAGTCGGTGATCAGCCGGGCGACCTGCTACAAGATCACGCGCAACGTCGCGTTCACCCGCGCGGTGGCCTACCAGGACGACCCCGAAGACGCGGTCGCGCACGCGGTCGGGACGTTCATGCTGTCGACCAAGCCGGGCAACCCGTCGTGACCGACGAGGCCAGCGCGCCACCGTCGAGCCCGCTGCTGGATCGGCTGATCGCCGCCAAGGCAGCGCACGACCACCAGGGGCTGATCGACGCCGTCCCGTACGCGCGGTTTCTCGGCTTGACCACCGCGATGCAGGGGGACGAGCTGATCACGACGATGCGGTTCGCGCCGCACCTGATCGGCAACCCGACGCTGCCCGCGCTGCACGGCGGCACGCTCGGCGCGCTGCTCGAGTCGGCGGCGATCTTCCAGCTGCTGTGGCGCGCCGAGACCATCGTGTTGCCCAAGACGATCACGCTGACGATCGACTACCTGCGCTCGGGCGCGCCCGTCGATACGCACGCGCGCGGGACGGTCACGCGCCAGGGCCGCCGGATCACCAACGTCCGCATGGAGGCCTGGCAAGCGGACCGCGCGGCGCCGGTCGCCACCGCGCACGCGATCTTCCTCGTGATGCGGGGCTGAAAATCTCGATCGACGTGCCACGCGCGCGCCCGACGTGGCGCGGCCCTGGCCATCCACGCGTGCTGGCCCCGCGCCGTGCCCGCCCGCTCGCGCGCCCAGCGTGCGCCCGCGCGTTACAGCGCCGCGCGCAGGCGCATGGTGATCACCGCGCCGCCGCCGGGGCGGGGCGCCAGGGTGACCTCACCGCCGAGCGCGGCGGCGACCGAGCGCGCGACGCCGAGCCCGACGCCGACGCCGGCGCCGCGCGCCGACGACCGGTAGAACGGGTCGAACGCGTGGTGGGTCTCGGCCGGGGTGAGCTCGCGGCCGTTGTCGGACACCTCGAGGATGACGTCGCCGTCGCGCTGCTCGACGCTCACGATGATGCGGTTCGTCGTGCTCGCGACGTCGGCGTCGAACCCCGAGCTCGAGAACAGCAGCATCGCGAGCACGGCCTGGCCGATGCGCGACTCCTCACCCGAGACGCGGCCGACCGGGAAGATCTGGCGGATCACGTGCGCGCGCGGCTCGAGCGTCGGTGCCGCGAGCCGCAGCGCGGCGGACACCACGGCCGCGAGATCGACGGCCGACGTCGCGCTGCGGGTCGCGAGCGTCTGCAGCGCCTTGACGTTGCCCGCGATGCGCTCGGCGCCGGTCGTGATGTCGTCGAGGCAGCGCATCGCCTGCGGCTGCGCGGGCGCGGCCAGGCTGGCGGTGAGCTGCTTGCGCAGCGAGCGCAGGTTGAGCAGCACCGAGGTCAGCGGGTTGTTGATCTCGTGGGCGAACCCGGTGGCGAGCGCGCCGACCAGGCCGATGCGATCGGCTTCGAGCAGCGACAGCTGGTGCGAGCTGGCGTCGCGCGCGATCATGACGTAGGCGAAGCCGTCCGGCAGCCGGACATAGCTCAGCGCGAGCTCGAGTGGCAGCAGCGAGCCGTCCTTGCAGACCGCGGTGAGCTCGATCGCGGCGGGCACGGGCTGGCCGGCGCGAATCGCGGCCGACAGCTGGGTCACGAGCGGGCGCTGCGCGGGGGAGATCGTCTCGATCGCCGGCAGGGCCTGGAGCTCCTCGACGGTGTAGCCCAGCAGCGTCGCGGCCGGCGCGTTGGCGTACCAGCGCTCGAAGCCTTCCCCGCGATCGGCGATCACCGTGATGCCGATACCGGCGTGCCCCAGCGCTTCGAGTAGCGCCGGCGTGAACCCGCCCCCCAGTGCCTCCAGGGTCACGTCTTCACGAAGGTACGACGCTCGAGGTCCTTGCTGACGCCGGGAAACTGCAGCACCTGGTTGTGCATGGCGACGTAGACGCCGGGCGCGACGAGCTGGACCGCGGTCAACGCCTCGGTCAGGTTCTGCAGCGCGTCCGACGACCGCAGCTCCCACGGCCGCATCGCGCCGGTGAACACGATGGGCGAGGCCGGCGTGCCGACCAGCTCGACGACGCGGTCGCCCGAGACCGCGAGGCGATCCGTGCCGTGGACGACGACCACGCCGGCGTGGTTGGCCGCGAGCTGGCCCGCGATCTCGGCGATCAGCGTGTGGTCCTGCGGCGACATCTCGAGACTGTCCTTGTTCATCAGCTGGACGCGGTGGATGTCGACGCCGCGCAGCTCGAGCGAGGCCAGCATGATGTCGAGCACCGAGACCTGGTTCGACAGCACTCCGCGGAGCTCGTCGTAGGTCTTCTCGATCGTGCCGCCGGTGGAGATCAGCGCGATGCTTCGTTTCATGGCGTTCAGGTAAGCAGCGGTAGCACGAAGTACACGGTGGTCGCAGCGACCGCGGCCGCGAGGATCACCAGGATGACCACGGTCAGGTGGCTGGTCTGGCCCGACATCACCGTCTCGGGCGCGTTCGACCCGACGCGATCGGCGAGCGGGCGCTTGGCCGCCGCGGGCCCTCCGGGGGTGCTGCCGACGCGGCCGTCGAGCGCCGGACGCGACGGCCGGGGCGCGGCGAACGGCGCGGTGTTGTAGCCGGGCACGACGGGGAGCGGAGCGCTGGCCTGGGTCGCGGCGCGCCCCTGCGTGCCGGCGATGACGGGCAACGGCGCGCTCGACAGCGGGATCGGTGGGCCGAGCGGCGGCGGCGTCGACGAGGGGTGGGCGCGGTACGCGGCGACCGGCGGCGGCACCGAGGCCGGGTGCGTGCGATGGATCGCAGAGGCCGGCGACGCCGACGGCGCGTAGGCATCGCCGCCGCCGGGAGGCGCCGCGTGCGCGTGGGCCGGATGGGTGATCGGCGGCACGGCGGCCGCCGGGTGGGCGCGCGACGGCGGGGGCGCCGACGCCGGATGTCCGCGCGACGGCATGGCCGGCACCGACGGTCGGTTCGCCGGCGTGGCGGTCGACGCCGGGATGCGCGACGGCGGCGTCGCCGGGATGCGCGACAGCGGCGTCGCCGGCATCACGCCGTTGGCGGTCGTGCGTGGCAGCATCGGATCGCGGCCGGCGCGCGCGGCGAGCGCGAAGCTCGGCGCCTCGAGCGGCGTCGCGGGCGTCGGCTCGGCGGTCGCCATCAGCGTGATCTTCTTGCTCGCCGAGCCGAGCTCGACCGTGAGCTGCTCGATCGAGATGCTCGGGTCGTCGTCGGCGAGCGGCCCCGCGTCGCGGTCGGTGTCGGACTCGGTGCGGCGCGATCGCCGCGGCTGGGCGAACGCCCAGTCGAGCCACTGGATGGCCTGCAGGTTGGTCGCGATCAAGCCGAGCCGCTTGGTCAGCGTGGTCAGCGCGCTGCGCAGCGCGGTCGCGTGCTGCCAGCGCCGGTCCGGATCGCGCTGCAGCGCGGTCATCACGATGTCGTCGATCTCGGGCGGGACCAGCGGGTTCTTCTTCGACGGCGGATCGATGTGCATGTCGCGCACGCGGGTCAGCGTGTCGATGTCATCGCGGCCCGCGAACAGCGGCCGGTTGGTCAGCAGCTCGTGCGCGATCACGCCGACCGCGAACAGATCGGCGCGCGCGTCGATCCGGCCCGCGATGTACTCGGGCGCCATGTACCCGAACTTGCCCTTGAGCGTGCCGCTCATCGTCTGCATCCCGGCGCCCGACGCCTTGGCGATGCCGAAGTCGATCAGCTTGACCACGCCGCCGTCCGAGACGATCACGTTCGACGGCGAGACGTCGCGGTGGATGATGCCGAGCGGCTGGCCGGTCTCGTCGCACAGGTTGTGCGCGTAGTCGAGCGCGTCGCAGATCTGGTTCAGGATGTTGAGCGCGACCTGCACCGGCATCGGCCCGGTCGTCCCGCCGCAGTGGCGCAGCACCTCGCGCAGGTTGCGCCCGGTGATCAGCTCCATCACGATGAAGTAGATGTCGCCGACCTTCCCGAGGTCGTAGGTCTGCGCGACGTTGTCGTGGCGCAGGTAGCTCGCGAGCCGCGCCTCGCGGACGAACGACTTGACCATCTCCTCGCTGCTCGCGATGTGCGAGAGCATCCGCTTGAGCGCGACCGGCCGCTGAAACTCCGAGGTGGTCCCGATGGCGCGGTGAACCTGCGCCATGCCACCCACGCCGAGCTGCTCGTACACCAGATACGGCCCGAATGCCTCCGTTGGCGAGCCCTGGCCCACGGGCCGGATCGTATCAGGCTTCCATCGCGCGCAGGACGCGAAACCGGGACCGTGAGGGGAAGCTAATCACTGCATCCTCCGGGAGTCGCGGGGCAAATCCGCCGGGATCGTGATCACCGCGGCGTTCTGGGAATCATCGTTCGCGCGGCGCCTCGGCCGAGGTCAGCGCGTGGCGGCGCAGCCGGTCGGCGAGCAGCGGCAGGCGATCTTGCCCCCACGCGATGAATTCGCCGCACCGGATCGACGGCACGCCCCACAGGCTGTAGACCGCGAGCTCGGTGGCGTTGGCGTGCGCGGCCTTGACCGCCGCCGGGTCGCCGATCGCGGCGCGCGCCTCGTCCCACGGCAGGCCGGCGCGCTCGACGATCTGGCGCAGGTCGACGTACGCGGCGACGTCGAGCGCCTCGTTCCAGATCCCGCGCATCGCCGAGCGCGCGAACGCCATGCCCTGGCCGCGCTGGCCGGCCCAGTGCGCGATCGCGAGGCAGTTGTCGATCCCCGGACCCAGCGGATCGCACAGCTCGCCGAACGGAATGCCCAGCCGGTCGGCCTCGCGCTTGGCGTCGCGCACGATGTACATGCGCTTGATCGCCGGCACCTCGAGCCCGCGCACGACCATCGGCGCGACCGGCTTGAGCACGAGCGGCACGCCGTGGGGCGCGAGGACGGCCTCGATGCGCTCGAGCGCGAGGTAGCTGTACGGCGAGCGAAACGAGAACCACAGCTCGCAGGTCAGCGGCTTGTCCGATAGCCCGAGCGGGCCGCGCTCGGCGACGGGGCGCGGCGTGACCACCGGCGGCGCGGTGACGCCGAGGTCGGCCGCGAGCGCGGCCTCGAGGTAGGGCAGGCGGTCGATGCCCCAGTACCAGTGGTCGTCGTACTTGAGCATCGCGCCCTGGTAGTGCCCGGCCTTGCGCAGCTCGGCGTAGCTCGAGTTGAGCGCCGGCGCGACCTGGCCCGAGCTCTCGTTGCCGAGCTGGAGCATCAGCGGCGCGAGCTTCTTCTTGTCGTTGGTCCACAGCGCCTCGCCGACGGCGAGGAACGCGCGCAGCTGGTCGGGGCCGGAGCGCGGCCGGATCATCACGGTGCCGACGTCGCGCACCATCCCGGAGTCAGCTTCCTTGCGCGACGTGAAGTCGAGGTTCCAGTACTCGGCGACCAGCGCGGCGTCACGCACGGCGTGCTTGTTGCGAAACACCGGCGACGGATCGACGTCGGACGCGGGCGGCGTCACGACGTGGACCGCGAGCTCGACGTGGTAGGCCTCGACGAGGCGCGCCACGGCCTGCGCCGTCAGGTAGCTCATCGGGTCGGCGATGTCGACGTAGAAGTCGAGCCGGCGCGGCTCGCTGGTGATGCGCTGACGAGCGCGGCTCAGCGCGCGTCGAGCGGCGTCGCCGGTCGGTCCGAGCCAGGTTGCGATGGCTTTGCCCTTGAGGCGCTTGGCGATGATCATGCGGCGGGTCAATATACGCCGCCGTGGACGAAACCAAGGGTCGAGACGCGAGACTGCTCGAGATGATCGAGCTGCTCGAGACGCTGGGCGGGGACCTGCGCTCGCTGGCCGACCTCGACGAAGGCCTCCGCATCCGCCTGGTGACCGCCGCCGGCCAGCTGTCGCGGCCCGATCGCTACAGCCGCAAGAACCTGGGCAAGGTGCTCGCCCGCCAGCGGGTCGCCGCCAAGCGTGACGCCGATCGCGCGGTGCTCGATCAGACCGGGATCCGCGCGCTGCGCAAGGAGCCGGTGTTTCGCACGCCGCTGCCGCGCCCGGCGATGGCGCTCGACGCGCCCGTGCGCGATGACGCCGAGCCCGACGCGTGGGCCGAGGCCGAGGCCCGGCGCGCCGACGAGCCCGCCGCCGGTGCGCGGGTGGAGACCGCGCGGCTGTGCTACGTGTGCAAGACCGAGTTCCACGAGCTCCACCACTTCTACGACCAGATGTGCCCGCCGTGCGCGGCGCACAACTTCGCCAAGCGCGAGCAGACCGCCGACCTGCGCGGCCGGATCGCGCTGGTCACCGGAGCGCGGGTCAAGATCGGCTACCAGGCGGCGATGAAGCTGCTGCGCGCCGGCGCCGAGGTGATCGTCGCCACCCGGTTTCCGCGCGACGCGGCGCGCCGGTTCGCGCGCGAGCTCGATGCCAGCGAGTGGACGCACCGCCTGCACATCTACGGCATCGACCTGCGCCACACGCCGAGCGTCGAGCTGCTGTGCCAGCACCTGCGCCAGACGCTGCCGCGGCTCGACGCGCTGATCAACAACGCGTGCCAGACCGTGCGCCGCCCGGGCGGCTGGTACGACCACGTGATCGCCGGCGAGCTCGACGACGTCGCCCGGCTCCCCGCCGCCGAGCGCGCGATGCTCGAGCGCAACCGCTCGCTCGGCGAGGGCCTCGTGCGCAGCGCGGGCTCCGAGATCCACGCGACCGGGCTGTGGAAGAGCGCGGTGCTCTCG